>Ga0209526_10000511_pt1 | contig 25306 bp, 19 predicted proteins | sample JacPinW_OM2H0_M1_FD_188566 | JGI IMG/M metagenome (GOLD analysis project Ga0209526, IMG submission 188566) | Forest soil microbial communities from Algoma, Ontario, Canada - Jack Pine, Ontario site 1_JW_OM2H0_M1 (SPAdes) (version 2) | ecosystem: Environmental > Terrestrial > Soil > Boreal... | reverse complement strand
CCGCATGCCCGCCGATGCCACGCGGTCGCCACCGTGCAGTCCGGACGCTGCGGCCGGGCTGCCCTTGGTGGTCTGCTCGACCAGCAATCCCTCTTGCACCGGCAGATCGAGCGCCTGGGCAAGCCATCCGCTCACCGGAACGGTCTGCACCCCAAGATACGCACGGCGCACGCGGCCCTCGGTAATCAGATCATTGGCGATGAGCTTTGCGGAATTGATGGGAATGGCGAAGCCAATGCCGGCTGTCGTGCCCGATGGTGTGTAGATCGCGGAGTTGATGCCGATAACCTCACCATGAGTGTTGATCAGCGGGCCCCCGGAATTGCCACGATTGATCGACGCATCCGTCTGGATGGCCTCATCGATAAAGGTGCTTTGGCTGGTTTGCACCGTCCGTCCAATCGCGCTTACAACACCAGTGGTCAGCGTCGACTGAAACCCAAACGGATTGCCGATGGCGAGAACCTTTTGTCCAACTTGCAGTGTCGAGGAATCGCCCAGCGGCAGCGTTGCCAATTCCTTTCCTTTAGGCTCGATCTTAATCAAGGCCACGTCATTGCGCTGATCCGCGCCCACGAATTTTGCCGGATAACGCGATTGATCGCCAAGAATCACCTCAATGCTTTGCGCTCCTGCGACAACGTGATAGTTCGTCAGGATGAAACCCTTGGGATCGATGATGAACCCCGACCCCGCGCCTTCCACAGGAACTGGATCCATAAAAAAATCGTACTCGGTTGCCTTGGTAAGAACGTTTGCGACCGCTGGCGAAGCCTGGCGGTAAATTCGCACATTGATGGCTTCTTCCTCGGTCAATGCGTCGCTGTGTTCAGCGGAAGTTTTTCCGATCGCCGTCATATTGGAGCCCAGCCGTCGTGCTTCCACATTTTCGGTTTGGCGCGGTCCATACCGCGCGCCCACCCAGAAGGCCCCCAGAACCAGAATAAGCGCTACCAGCAACAGTCGTCTCCGATTGGATTGAATTCGCGATGTCATTTTTGCCAGCCCTTCGTCGGCGTTACCTCTTCACAGTATAGGAAAATTTCCGTTCAGGTTCGACCTAAGTCGGTAGGGAGGCCGCCCGGTGCCGGATTTTCGCCGCGATTACCTGAACCTGTGCCCGCGTCTCTTCCAGCGAACCCGAACAATCAATTGTATATGTCGCCTGTCGCAATTTTTGCTCCAGCGGCAGTTGTGCAGCCATGCGTCGCCTGGCGTCCGCCTCGTTCATGCCGCGGGCGCGCATCCGCCCCAGCTGTTGCTCGGTTTCCGACCAGGCCACAACAATTCCGTCAAGTTTTCCCGCAATGCCTGCCTCGATCAGCAGCGCCGCCTCCACAAAACCCGCGTCGCGCACCCCGCTGCGCCGCCACTCCTCAAATTGCCAGAAGATGCGCTCCTCCACGCGGGGATGCACAATGGCATTCAACTGTTTGAGTTTTGCGGAATCGCCAAACACCAGCGCCGCAAGTTTCGTACGGTCGATCCGGCCGCACGCATCGGCAAATTGCGGGCCGAACGTCCCGAGGATCTCATCGTGAGCCGGCCGCCCCGGCTCCATCAATTTGTGCGCCAAGGCATCGGCGTCCAGCACCGGAAAGCCCAGTTCTCGGAGAATTGCGGCAACGGCGCTTTTGCCGCTGGCAATGCCTCCGGTAAGACCGATCTTCAGCATTTCGAAATTTTCACGCTCTTTCGCGAGGCTACTTCCCGGCGACGAGTGAAGATTTCGCCCGGCGCAGCCGTGCGGCTTTTACTGTATTGCTCATCAGCATCGTGATGGTCATCGGTCCAACGCCGCCGGGAACCGGTGAAAGCGCTCCAGCCGTATAGAACGCATCCGGGTGAACATCACCGACCAGCACGCTACCCTTCGCATGGAATTTCTCCAACCGCTCGGGAAAATTACGCAGCAGCAGTTCGGCTTCTGCCGGGTCCGTCACCTTATTGGTGCCGACGTCAATTACTGCAGCACCCGGACGAATCCAGTTTGCATGCACAAAGCCTGCTCGGCCGATGGCCGCGACCAGAATGTCCGCTCGACGCACGATCTCCAGCAAATCACGCGATTTGGAATGACAAATCGTCACCGTTGCATTGGCGTGCAGAACAAGCAGGGCCATCGGCTTGCCAACAATGTCGCTCCGGCCCAACACCACAGCATTCGCGCCTTCGATGGGGATGCGGTAGCGGCGCAGCAGTTCCATGCAACCCGCGGGCGTGCAAGCCACCAGGCCCGGGCGATTACTCACCAGCTTGCCCAAGTTTGTGGGATGAAATCCGTCCACGTCCTTGTCAGGGTCCACGGCTTCGAGCACGCACTTTGAATCCACCTGCGGCGGCAGCGGAAGCTGAATCAAAATACCGTCTACGTTGTCGTCGCTATTGAGATCCTCGACGAGCTGCAGCATATATTCTGTGGTCGCCGAAGCGAGAGGTGTGTGCAGCCAACTGGCCATTCCCAGCTGTTCGCATGCGGCGATTTTGTTCTTTACATAAATTTGCGAAGCGGGATTTTCGCCGACGAGCACCGCAGCGAGTCCCGGCCGAATGCCTTGCGCTGAGAGTTGCTCAACCTCTTGCCTCAGCTCCGCGAAGATTTCATCCCGAATTTTCAATCCATCGAGGATTTGCGCGTGCATGAGGAGAGAATAGCACACGCCGCGAAGCCGTCACGACGCGGAGTAACCCATGCCTCCTCGCAACGAAAGAAGTTTCGTGTTCGCGCTGCGCGCAGGCTATCATGTCGCGGCTATGAATTTAACCCCAAGCAGGAGCGGCAACTTGTCCGCTGACCACGGCAAAAAATCTCCAATTCCTATAGCCATGGGGCTACTTCTCTACGCGCTGGGCGCAGGACTGCTCGCCTTTGCCGGGCCGCACGCCGCCTACACCGTACTCCGCTGGCTCGGCCTGGCCGTGCTGGCCTATGCCGGAATCCTTCGGCGTTCCCTTGCTTTCTGGATTTTCTTCGCCATGCTGTTTGGTCTGGAGATTGGCCTGGATCGCCCGCAATTCGCCGAGCAATTGAAAATTCTTAGCGAGATTTTCCTGCGGTTGATCAAAGTAATTGTCGCGCCGCTGATCCTCGGCACGCTGATCACCGGAATCGCGGGCAACGGTGACTTGAAAAAGGTCGGCCGCATCGGTTGGAAAAGCCTTGTCTATTTTGAAATCGTGACCACGCTCGCGATCTTCCTGGGAGTTGCCGCGATCAATCTCACGCGGGCGGGCGAGGGGCTCGTAGTGCCCGCTGCCGCTCCGGATCAGGCAGCGCAAGTCCCGCCGCCGCTGCACTGGCAGGACTTCATCGTCCACATTTTTCCAGAGAACATCGTCAAATCCGTGGGAGACAATCAGATTCTGCAAGTTGTGGTCTTTGCTGTCCTGTTCGCGATCGCGCTCACGCAGATCCCAGAGAAAACGCGCCAGCCTATACTTTCCCTGGCCGAATCCCTAAGCCAGACCATGTTCCGCTTCACCAACATCGTCATCTACTTTGCACCCGTCGGCGTAGGTGCCGCCATGGCATACACCGTTGGCCATATGGGCCTGCGTGTATTGCTGCCTCTGTTAAAACTCATCCTCACAGTTTACGGCGCGTACGCCGCATTCATCGGCTTGGTGCTCGTCCCAGTAATCCTTATCGCTAGGATCCCGTTCGTCCGCTTCATCAAGTATGTCGCTGAGCCTGCGACCATCGCATTCGCCACCAGCACCTCCGAAGCAGCACTGCCTCGAGCGATGGAATCGATGGAGCTCTTTGGCGTCCCTCGCCAGATCGTCGCTTTCGTAATCCCGGCGGGCTACAGCTTCAACATGGATGGCGGAAGCGTCTGGCTCGCGGTGTCTTCCGTCTTCCTGGCGCAAACCGCGAGTATCCCGATGTCCTGGCAGCAACAACTGGTCATGGTATTTACTCTGATGTTGACCAGCAAAGGCATCGCCGGTGTTCCCCGTGGTTCACTCGTGGTTCTGATCGCCACGGCTGCATCGCTTCATCTACCGACGGCGCCGATTTTCTTGTTGTTGGGCGTGGACGCTCTTGTGGACATGGGCCGTACGGCCATAAACGTGATTGGCAATTGCCTTGCGAGCGCGGTGGTCGCCCGCTGGGAAGGCGAAAGGTTTCCCGCCGAAGCCGCTAGCGCGCCGTAAGCGCTGGAACCTCAGACTGCATGTAACAGCGAACTGCCGCTCCCACTCCCGCGCCCGGCGACATCCGGTGCCCATGATCGAGCAGGGTCTTCTCCATCGCCCCGAGCAATTGGATGACAAACGGCTTTTGGCTGCAATATCCCATCAATCCCAGGCGCCAGATCTGCCCCTTCAATTCGCCAATACCGCCTGCAATTTCGATGTTGAATTCATCCAGCAGTTGATTCCGCACCTTCATGTCGTCGATTCCCGCCGGAATCATCACGGCAGTGACTGTCGGTAAGCGATCTTCCGGCTTCTCCACAAGCAACTTCAGCCCCATCGCTTCCACGCCCGCGATCAAAGCGTGTTGATTCAGCTTATGGCGTTCCCAGCGCAGTTCGAGTCCATCTTCGAGCACGATGCGCATCGCCTCCCGCAGCGCGTAGATCAACGAAATCGGTGGCGTGTGGTGATACAACCGGTCCTTGCCCCAGTAATTCATCGCCGTGGAAAGATCGAAATACCAGCTTTGCACCTTCGTCTTGCGAGTGCGAAAAACCTCTTCCGCGCGTGGGCTTACCGTAATCGGGGACATCCCCGGAGGCGCGCTGATTGCCTTCTGCGAGCCACTGAAACAAATGTCAATCCGCTGCTTATCCACATGAAGCGGTACTGCCGCCAACGAGGCGACGGCATCTACGACAAGAAGTGCGCCGCACTGGTCTGCGATTTGGCGAAAAGGATCGAGCTGTGTCAGCACGCCCGAAGAAGTTTCTCCCTGTGCCAGACCAATCATCTTGATCTTGCGTCCCTTCGCAACTTTGCGCACATCCTCAGGATCTACAGGCTTGCCATACGGTGCTTCCACCAGGTGCAGTTTTGCAGGCGTGTGCTGGGCGATCACATGCAGCCGCTGGGAAAACCAGCCGTTCACGCAACAAATAGCCTCATCCCCTGGCTCAAGCGAATTCAGCACCGAAGCCTCAATGCCGCCGGATCCGGATGCGGACAACGGAAATGTGATGCGGTTTTCCGTCTGAAAAATCTGCCGCATCAGCACCTGCGTCTCTTCCATGCAGCCGCGGAACCATGGGTCCATGTGCCCAACCAGAGGGGTTGCCAATGCTCGATACACGCGCGGGTCAATCGAGGATGGGCCCGGAGTCATCATCAGCCGCACTGGAGGATTGAGTTCGCCGATTGGATTGGTCATGGCGCTAGCCTTTCGTGGAAACCCTTTAGCGGATAAGAAATGCAAAAACACGAGACGCCCGCGTTACGCTCTTGCCCTCGCCTTTGAGGATACGTCGAGCCACCGCGAGAAAGAAAGTGTCCCGCACAGGCCAAACTGGTGCAACGGTCAAATTGGACGGATTGCCGAACAGCCAAAAAAGGCGTGTAGGTGCACGGCCTTAGTTAGCCATGCAGGAACTCTCACGCAGACCAGTCAGGCCGCCGAAGCGTCGATCGCATGGCCTTCCTCAAGCACGCGGATGGGAACCTTGCGAAGCTCCCAAACGATGCCGAGCCACGAAAGCATTTTCAACGTGTAGTAGGTGAGATCAATCTCCCACCAATAAAAACCTTGTCGTGCGGAAGCCATGAAATGGTGGTGGTTGTTGTGCCAGCCTTCGCCCAGCGTGAGGATCGCCAACAGCCAGTTGTTGCGGCTGGTGTCCGAAGTCTCGAAGCGGCGCTTCCCGAAAAGATGCGAAAGGGAATTGATGGTAAACGTGTCGTGCCACAGGATCACCGTGCTGATGCAGAATCCCCAAACAAACAGGCCCCATCCGCCAATCAGCCCCATCGCCACCCCCAACACCGCCGGAGGCACCAGGTAGTATTTGTTCAGCCAGCGAAGCTCGGGAAACTTGGCGAAATCGCCAATGTAATCAAAGCGCGTCCCGTGATATTTGTCCGAAAGAATCCAGCCAATGTGTGCCCAGAAGAAGCCGAAGAGCGTGGGCGAGTGCAGGTCCTCTTCCTGATCGGAAAACCGGTGATGATGGCGATGATGCGCCGCCCACCACAGAACTCCCTTTTGCGAAGAAGACGTAGCCATCACCGCGATTATAAATTGAAACCAACGGCTGGTCTTAAAAGAACGATGCGAAAAATAACGGTGATATCCCGCAGTCACGAAGAACATACGCACCAGGAAAACCAGAAAACAGGTGACCGGGTAATACCATTTGAAATGAATCCAGAAAACCGAGACCGCCGCCACGTGAAGCAGCGCAAAGGGTATTGCGCCAAGAATTGGAATGCGCGCCCCGTTAGGCAGAGGGATAGAAAGGGCTGTCGCTGCGGATGCCATTCAGCTTTACTCCTGTGCGGAAAATTCACGCTGCGGTAGTTGACGAGCGCGAGGGCGAGCCGTCCTCAGCACAATAAACCACACTACAAGTCTACGGACCGGTAGAGACGCGGTCAATAGCCCGTTCGGCCAGTCGGATTTCAGCGGCCGCGCTTAGGAACAGGCCAAAGGATGTGCTATTGTGCGGAGGCACACAAAGAAAAAGGAGCCCGAACGAGCATGGCGGAACGCCCGGTGTTGGTAGGATTGGTTCCACAAGTCGTGGTTCTCGACCCCGGCGATCAAATCAGTTGGCTCTCCGATGCGGGTAATCTGCGCGTGGAATTCGACGTTAACCGCTGCCCCTTCACTTCCAATATTTTCCAGGCCCCCGCAGGCATGCGCCTGCTGAGCGGACCGCCCACCGTAGGAACCAAATCCGGCACGTATAAATATCGGCTGTGGTTGAACGACCAGATGGTCGGTCGCGGCGAAGTCATTCTGCGAGACAAATAAGAAAGTCCAGGCGTCGCTTGGATGTCCCCCTTCGTCGCAAGCAGCAGCTTCCCGTAAATAAAAAGGAGCGGCACGGGCAAACCGCTCCCCCATCTCGAGCGGTTTTACTTCTGCTTGGCGATAATCATGTCCTTGATCTTGTTGTAGGTGGCCTGGGGAATAATCTTTTTCTTCACCAGGTCCGTTTTCTTGGCATAGGGGCGCCCGTCTATGATCTTCTGTGAATAGGCGGCGCCAATTCCCGGAAGGGCGTCGAGTTGATCCTTTGTGGCGGAATTGATGTCCAGCAGGCCGCTCGAAGGCGCCGCAGCAGCGGGCGCTGTGGACTTCGTCGCAGTCTGTGGGTGAGACATTGCCACGCCTACGCCGAGGGTGACAACAAGCACGACAAGCAGCATGCGGCTGATGTTTCTCTTCATTTGCTTACTCTCCTCCATGGTAATTTGACCGCAAAATCCCCACTTGTTCAGTTCTTTTCCGAAGCGCGATAGCCGGCCTTCATGGCGTCGGCTTCGGTCATATATTTGCCCTGCTTGGTCTTGCCGTAATACCGGCTGCCAGGCTTGTGATAGATGCCGGAATCTGTATTCACCCACACCATGCCGTTGCTATTCGCCGGAGGTGTCTGCGGTGGGGTGCTAGTGCTGGCTTTGGTTGCGGCCGCGGCTGGTGTAGCAGCAGGTGTCGAAGCCGGAGTCGCAGCAGGCGTTGACGCTGGGGCAGATTTTGCTGCTGGTGTGGCCGCCGGTGTCGAGTTTTCACTCTTCGTGCTCGTCGCGGCAGAAGCAGATGCGTCAGCGGCAGTGCTTTTCTTCGACCGCGATTTCTTTGCCGTGGTAGTCGAAGCCGTGGAGGAGTCAATCGCGGTCGTGGCAGGGGCGGCGCCAGTTGCAGGCGTCGTAGTGTCCGCGGAAGTCGCCGTCTTCTTGGATCGGGACTTCTTCGAGGATTTCTTGGTCGTTGCCGTGTCCGCACTGGCTTGATCCGTTGCGTTAGCATCTGCAGCAGCCTTGGACTTTCTTGTCGTGGACGTGTCCGCGGCCCGATCCGTCGAATCCGCCGTCTTCTTTGATTTTTTGGTTTTGCCCGACGAGTTGGTGGTGGAATCCGCCTTGGCGGCGGAGCCGTCGGCGGTGGTTGGCTTCTTCTTTTTCTTAGTTTTCGTCGCGGAGGTATCGCTCTGGTCCGTCGTCTGTGTCTGCTGAGCGACGGTTGCGCGCAGCGTGACGTCCCCGGCAACAAGCAGCAATGCCGTCACCAGTGCCAGATAGAACGGTTTGCGAGAATTGAGCATGATCTTGTGATCCTTTCACCCGTAGACGTCGTGAACCACTCGGTTCAGCTCACAGCGGGTGCGCTACAGGGCGGGGAGCGGGTGGTTCGTGAACAAGCCTCGCAGGAGTTCCATTCTGGAATGCGCGCATGATGGCGGACAACCCAATCAAAGTCAAGGAAGAATAGGTACAGGACTGGAGCACACCGGAAGTCGTCCTCACACTTCGTCCTCACACTTCGTCCACTCACGCAGCCACAGGTTTCCGGGAAGACTACAGAAACGGGAAATTCATTTTGGTTCGCATTAAGCCTATCCCCTCTGGTTCACGGATGTATAGCAAAAGAAAGGAAATGTTGGCGCGAGTGCGCGCATGTATATCACAAGGTCGTAGTAGGAAGGAGAAAGCAAGGACCTACGCTCCTAACCCCGAGCATGCGCACCCTCCGCGGTCTCTCTACTCGTGTTCTCCCTCAACCTGAATTTTTTTTCAGGGTCACTTTAGAGACTGTTTAACAAGATGTTATCGGTTGTTCACATTTCACCGTTACTTTGAGACCACCCAATACGGGGAAATCCTGGGTCTCGCGTTTCCCGCGAGGTTGAAGTGTAGATTCTTGTCGACGCAAACCTGCTTCGTCGAATTGAAATCTTGGAATTTTTTAGGCCACTCGTTGAGTGGACCATCGGAGGGATATTATGAGTAGGCTTATTCGATTACTCTTTGTGGTATCAGTATTGTTCAACTTCATCTCGGTCACCCCTTCGAAAGCACAGTCGAGTGTTGGGGCGGTGGTCGGAAGCGCCAAAGACTCGGCTGGGTCTGCTTTGCAAGGCGCCTTGGTGGAACTGCTACCCGCCGGAAAAAGAACTGTAACGGACGCCCAAGGGCAGTTCCGGATACCCGAGGTAGCTCCGGGAGAATATACGCTTACCGTTTCCTACGTGGGATTCAAGCCTGCGGAGAAGAAAATTGTGGTGGCAGCGGGAGGCAGCGAGACCGCGGATGTGGTTCTGGAAGTGGCATCCCAAGCAGATCAGGTATTGGTTACCGGAGAGCGGCTGCAAGGCGAAGCGGAGGCCATCAATATCACGCGCACGGCAGATAACATCGTGCAGGTACTTCCCTCAAGAGTCATCCTGAGTTTGCCGAACACCAATATCGCGGATGCCGTTGGACGTTTGCCTAGCGTTACCCTGGAACGCGATGAAGGCGAGGGCAAGTACGTGCAAATTCGCGGTACTGAGCCGCGGCTGAGCAACGTCACCATTAACGGCGTTCACGTGCCGTCTCCCGAAGCACAGGTGCGCAACATCAAATTGGACGTGATCCCCTCCGGACTCGTGGAACGTATCGAAGTAAACAAAACCCTTTCCCCAAATCAAGACGGAGACGCAATCGGCGGCTCCGTCAACCTTGTGACAAAGACTCCGGCTGACCGGCCGACATTTGACTTTGGGGTACAAGGCGGATACACGCCAATTCAGAATGGCCGCTGGCTGGATTCGGGATATGGTACGGCCGGCGACCGTTTCGGAGTTCGCAAGCAGTGGGGCGTGTTATTTGGCACCACCTACGACTACAACGCGCGCGGCATTGATGATCTAGAGCCGACGCAGACAACTGGCCAGGATCCGGTAACCTTAGCGAACATCGCGCTCATCAACAGCGAAGATTTCCGCACCTATAAATACGACCGTACGCGATACGGATTCGGTGTGGATATGGACTACAACATCAAGAGCGGTTCGAACTTGTATTTTCGCGGTTTGTATTCTGACTTCCACGACTTTGGAGACACATGGGTTTATACACCAAATGCCGGAAACACCATTTCGGCGGTTAACGGCTCGCAGATTGCGTTTGATCCCTGCACGGAGCAAACCCCACCGACAGGATGCACTCCCGGTTTCATGAAGTACCGCCACTATATCCGGCGGCCGGACCAACAGATTTTCAGTTTTTCGGTAGGTGGAACACACGATCTCACTAAGACCCTTATCACCTATGAATTCGCAGCTTCCAGGGCGCACAATATTGGAGGTCAGGATTTTGCAACTACGCGGTTCGTTGGGCCTTCGAATGTGAACTTCAGCCTGGACCAGAGCGATCCTTATCGCCCAAAGCTGATTGCGCCAAGTTCGGTTAACATTTACGACCCTTCCACGTACGCACTCACTTCCACGGTGGTCCCGTTCTACCACAGCACGCAACTGGACTTTCAGGGCTCCGCAACCGCAGCGCGCCGCTACAATTGGAATAATCACTTCGGGGTTTTTGAGGTGGGGTTAAAGATCCGCAATCAGCACAAGTATCAGGCAGAGCGAGACCATAACTATAGCGCGAACAACACCTATTTGATGACTCCCCTGGTCGGGCCTTTCAAAAATCCAAACTATTACGACAAGTCCTATACCGTGGGGCCGCTGACCAACTACGATTACATTCGAAATTTCCTGGCCACTCAGCTCTCGACGGGATTCACGGATGATCCGAATGGAAATCAACTTATCAACGACGCGGCGACCTGGGATCTGACCGAACGGGTATACGCGGGCTATTTCATGAATACCATTACGTTCGGTAAATTCCGCGTGCTAGGCGGACTGCGGATTGAAGGAACCAACGCGAACTACAGTGCTAATGAAGTGCGCACCAATCCCGACGGTATAACCTACACCACCACTCCGGTCACCGGTGACGGCAGCTACACCAATTTTATGCCCAGCGTGCAAGTGCAGTACCAGCTGCAAAAGAACACTATTCTGCGCGCTACCTACGGTCGCGGGATTTCACGGCCCAATTTTCAGGATCAGGTGCCATCTCGCCAGGTGGACCCGAACACAAGCCCGAAGAGTCTTCAGATCGGGAATCCGACACTCAAGCCGACGCGAGCAAACAACTACGACGTGTTGATTGAGCATTACTTCAGTTCTCTAGGCATTATTCAGGGCGGCTTTTTTTACAAAGACTTGAGCGATCCGATCTATCCAACGATTACAAATCTAACTTCGGGACCTTTCGCCGGGTATCAGCAGCAACAGTCGATCAATGGACCTAGCGCGCATATTGCGGGTATCGAGTTGGCGTGGGAACAACGGCTATCCCGTTTGCCGGGACTCTTAAGCGGTTTTGGGGTTTCGGCGAACTACAGCTATACGACCTCCCAGGTTTCTTTTCCAACGGGATTCTCGGGTGGCCGAATCGACCACCCCTCGCTGCAGCGGCAAGCTCCTAACACTTGGAACCTGGGCTTTACCTACGACAAGGCAAGGTTTTCCATGCGGTTTGGCGTGAGCCATAACGATGCCAACCTTTACGCATATGGGTATGTGCATAATCCAGCCAATCCGCAAAACGACCGGGACCCGATACTTGGAATCAAGGGGCCGTTGGGCGATCAGTATCTCTACGCCCACACCCAATTTGATATCCAGGGGTCTTACCGGATCTACAAAGGGGTACAAATCGTCGGCTCTGGCTTAAATCTAAGTAACGAAGTGTTTGGTTTTTATACAGGCAGCAAGATCTACCCGAACCAGCGCGAGTATTACAAGCCCACCGTTATGTTGGGGCTGCGCTGGACTTCATCGGCGGAGTAAGATAAAAAGGCCGCTCCTTTTGCCAGAGCTTTTCCACCAAGGTGGAGCGTCGCTCGGCAGGAGCGGCCTTTGCTTTCGGATGAGATGTCCAGATCGGTTTGGCGAAGTCGTGGACTAACTCGACCTATGATTGCGCTTCTGCTGCTCTAACTAATCCCCTGCGGCGGCGCGGACCATCTCCACTGATTCGGCCAAGCCCCGACGAATCGGGCCGAGTACGGAAGCGGGGGCGTCACGCTCGGGCTCCAGGGACAGACTGGCTGCTTTTCGTGGGAACTCCGTGCGGCGATCGATCTGAAGGCCCGCTTCTTTCAGAAATTCGGCGGTGAAACCCAGATCCTCGGCGCGATCGACGCCCCAGAACCACAACTTTTCCTCATTCTTCTGCAAAAATTGCAGGCATTGCTCTAGCTTCTTCATGGCACGGTCAAAGGACGAGGCGAGAAAGAACACCGCGAGACCCCAGCCGTGGCGAGGGTATTGCACCCGAATCCGGACACAGTACTTACCTATCTGATTCTTCTCCATACTGCAGTTGTATCCGTTGCGTGAGTTCGCTGAACGTACTGGCATGATCTTCCTCAAATAAAGTTCGGAATTAAGCTGAAATTGTTTTTACGATGGGCTTGAAATCTTCTCTACAGTCTGGCTGGGGTCAAAAGCCAAGCTAGAGAACAGAAGAAGGCCCCGCCATCGTGCCCAAATAGGCTATCGGGTGGCGGACGGCAGAGCAAGAGCAGGTGTCGTTAAAATTTAACTCTTTTATTTACTATGACTTGGGTAGGCCAAAGTCATTGGAAGTACCTAGTTTGTCGGGAGTCAGCTTCACCGTTCCATCCTTCTTCAAGCGCTCCTCCAAAGCCACTCGGAAGGAGTCGAAGGCGAGCGTACGCTTCTCCTGAAGCAGGGTATCGGTGATCGACTTCTTCTGCTTGTCGAAATCAGCTGGGTTTGCTTCCGTTTTTTCCCTTACTTGATACACAACCCAGTTCGAGCCGAGGTTCAAGGGCGCGCCGGACTGGCCCGGCTTCAGCGAAAACGCCGGGGCAAGTTGTTTTCCGCTGCCAACGCTCGGCACAGCACCGTTTCGAGCGAACAAATCGCTCGTCTTGGCCTCAAGTCCCAGGGACTTGGCTGCGGCATCGAATTTTTGTCCCGTCTTCAGCTTCGATTCGAGCCCCGTGGCCTTCGTACGCGCCAACTGATCTGCGTTTTCCGTCTTTAAAGCGGCAACCACCTTGTCGCGGACTTCGTCTAGTGTGCCGGTATGAGCGGGTTGTATCTGCTTCAAGGACAACACCACGTAGCCACGGTCGGTACGCAAGGGAAGACTCACTTCTCCCTGGCGCAACCGGAGAATCTCATCCTTCGCATCTTTGGAGTTTCCCAGTTCCAGGACTGCATCACTGGGTCCCACTGGACGAGTTTCCGCAACATTTAGATGGTATTTTTGTGCTATCTCATCCAGGGTTATCTTGCCGGATTGCCGAATCTCCGCGGCGATCTTGTCCGCTAGGTCCGAAGCCATCTTGTCCGCCTTCTGGAGCAGCAGGTTCGGCCGAATCGTATCCTTCACCTCATCCAGAGCCTTGGTGTGAGCGGTCTCTTTATCAAGGACCTTGATGATATGGAAGCCGTACTGCGTCTTCACCAGGTCCGAAATATCGCCCTTGTTCAGGCTAAAGGCAGTTTTTTCGAATTCTGGAACAGTTTGCCCCTGAACGATCCAACCAATGTCGCCACCTTTGGTTTTTGAGCCAGGGTCTTCGGAGTATTTCTTGGCAAGCTCCTCGAAATTGGAGCCTTTCTTCTTGGCTTGGGCCAGGATGTCTTCTGCCTTCTTTTTCACCTCGTCCAGTTCGGCGTCGGTCTTGCCAACGGTGGTTAGCAGGATGTGCTGCGCGTGCACCCGGTTGGGCACCTGAAACTGCTGAATGCTCTGCTGATAAGCCGCCTTCAGCTCATCGTCGGTAACGGTTGTCGTCTGACGCAAAAGAGTAAGGTCTAGGAGCGCGTAGCGAACAACTCGCCTTTCCGGGATCTGCAAGGACGACTTGTTCTTCTCGTAATAGGCCTTAATCTCATCATTGTCGGGCGCAATTTTTTCTGCCAGCTCTTCGGGCTTGATCAGGGCGTAATCCAGTTTGACCTTTTGGTTCTGTTGGCGAAAAGCCTCCTCAATTTCTGCGGGGCTGACGCTCACGCCATCGGTGATCAGCTTTCTGAACTTTTCTTCAACCAGGCTCTGGCGAATGAGTTCCTCAAACTCCGGAACCGGCATTTGAAATCGTTGCTGGACCTGCTGGGCGTATGCATCCTTTCCGGCGAAAGTCCCGCCGTTAAATGCGCCAGGAACATATTGCCGAATACGGTCAGCGAGTTCCGAATTGCTTACGGTGACACCAAGGCGTTTGGCCTCATGCTCAATTTCTTTTTGGAAGACGAGCTGATTCAGAATCTGGTGCGCATACAAACCCTCGAGCGCTTTGGGGACCTGATTGGTCTGAGCGATCTGGCTCAATCTCTGGCGAATGTCACCCACAGTGATGAACTGGTCGCCAACCTTGGCGACCACGTCGGTACTGCCCTGCGCCGCGCCTGGACCTTGGGGGATCAGGTACAGCAACATGCTCAGTGCGAGCATCCCGATGATTACGCCGAAAAGGATTCGGACGCCGGTTTTCTGATTTTCAAACGCGCCTGCCATAACGGAACTCTCCTGATTCAACACCCAAACCCCATATTATAGAGGATGAAAGCCAAAGGCCCAAATGAAGTTGCCAAACTATCAAATCGCAAGGGATATTAAATTTTGCCGCCGGTCCATGTTTCGGCTCATCTTCTATTCCGGGTATATCGGGTTATTGGTGTGCGCCGTCGTTTGGGGTCGCGGGGCCGGTCACGCCCTTCAAAGCCCGGCAGTGGCGCCTCCCACATTTTATCGCGACGTACTCCCAATCCTGCAACAGCGCTGCCAGGTTTGCCACCGGCAGGGCGGAATCGCTCCAATGGCATTCCAAACCTTCCTCGAAACGCGACCCTATGCAGCCGCAATACGGAAAGCAGCCCAGGCGCGAACCATGCCGCCCTGGTTTGCGCTAGCAGGCGTCGGAAAGTTCTCGAACGACCCTTCACTCACGGAAGCTGAGATCGCGGCGGTCGCCGCCTGGGTGGAAGCCAAAACCCCCGCCGGCGATCCTAGAGATGCTCCCAGGATACGCACCTGGTCCGCTGGTTGGATCATTCCTTCGCCGGACATGGAAGTGAAGATGCCAGCGCCTGCCAAGATTCCCGCGAGCGGCGACGTGGAGTACACCTACGAAATTGTGCCCACTCATTTCTCCGAGGGCCGTTGGGTACGAGCTTCCGAAATTCTGCCCGGATTGCCGGAGCACGTACACCACGCGGTCGTCTACATTCGTCCACCGAACTCAAACTGGTTGCGCCACGCTCCGATCGGCAAGCCATTCACCGCTTCGATGCTCACAACACCAGAAGACCGTCGCGACGCGATGTGGACAGACAGTGATATCCTGCTCGTCTATGCGCCTGGCAGCACGCCCGATGAGTGGCCGGAAGGAATGGCGAAGTTTATTCCCGCCGGTTCGGACATTGTCTTTCAGATGCACTACACGACCAACGGGAAAGCCGGGCGCGACCTAAGCCGCGTCGGTCTCGTCTTCACCAAGGCTTCGCCAAAGCGGCAAGTTCTGACGCTGCAATTGACCAACGATCATTTCGTGATTCCTCCCGGCGCACCGGACTACCGCGTGGAAGCGCGGGGCACGCTGCCCAACGACGCGACGCTCCTGGGTTTTTTTCCGCACATGCACCTGCGCGGAAAAAAATTTGAGTACAACCTCATCCGAAAAGACAGGAGCATCGAGACGCTCCTTCGCGTGAATTATCACTTTCACTGGCAGATGAGCTATCGCCTTGCGGAGCCGTTGCCGTTGAAGGCCGGTACGGAACTGCAAGCCGTCGCCTGGTTCGACAATTCCAGAGCCAATGCTCACAATCCGGATTCCACCGTGGCAGTTCGATGGGGTGAGCAAACCTATGAGGAAATGATGGTCGGATTCTTTGATGTGGCCGTCGAACCCGGTATGGACAAGCCGAAATTCTTTCAACCAAGCCGTCCTGCGGCCAAGCTGTGAACAGGAGGCGAGCTGCTTTTCCGGCTACTGGCCGGTCCAGTCGGGCAGAGAAAGCGCCGCAAGTGCTATTTGTTGATTGACTACGGGGCACCTCGCGGGGGGCCTGCGCGTCAACTGCTTGTGTTAGATTGCGAAATTGAGGCAATAGCGCCACTTATTCCCGTGACTACACAAACCCCTATCGAGCCCCGAAGGCCCTCTGCACCGCCGGCCCCGGAGCGTACTCCGAAAATCAAGTCAATCGAAGTGTATTGGCACACTGTCTCGTACAAGACCGTCGCGCTGTATGTCCTCATTCTTTTCGTCATTGTCTTTGCCGGCCTGTACGTTGCGCTACCGGACTGGACAGCGGTTGTTACAAAAAAGCTCTCGAATGCCCTCGGGAATCCCGACACAGAAAATGTCAGCATTGCCCAAACGGAAGCGAAATTCGTGAATCTTGATGGCCGGGTACAGGTGAAGAAAGTGAATTCCGTCACCTGGGTAGATGCGGACTATCACACCACCCTGGACAAGGGTGACCTGATTCAAACGGGGACCGACGGCGCGGCGCGCATGACCTTCGCGGATGGCACGGAGTACACCGTTAAGGCGGAGACGCTCGTCACGGTGGAAGAGAACAACGTTACCCGCGACCACTCCAACACCGCCGTACGCATCAATACTGGCGCTGTGGACCTTGCAACACCGAATTGGACATCTCCCGATTCACAAGCCTCCGTCAGCGTCGAGGATGCCACTGCCTTTATGAAGCAGAACAGCCGGGCCACTGTGAAAAATGATCCCAAGAGAGACGAACACGAAATCACGGTGTCCACGGGTTCTGCGGAGGTGAAGCGCGGCCAGGAAAAGTTTGAGCTGACACAATTTGAAAGAGCCAGTTTCCCGAGCGGGGGCGCTACGCAGAAGTCGAATGTTCTTGCGCCTCCCGGACTGATGTTGCCCCACAACCTGGAACCGGTCATCGCCGAAAATCCAAAGAGCGTGCAAATTCATTTCGAGTGGCACCCGGTGGATGGCGCCATAAGCTACATGCTGCGCATCAGTCCGACGACGATGTTCACCAAGCTGGTGAAAGAAATGAAAGTGAGCGGTTCGAACACGACGGAAGTATCGGGACTGGAAGCCGGGGACTATTTTTGGAACGTCACTGCCACCGACGCCAAAAAAGAAACCAGCGAATTTAGCGAAACGTTCAAATTTAGCCTCGTCGCCCAAGGAAAGACCCAGGAAATGATGCTCGAAATTCAAACCACCCAGATTCACGGGCGGGTGGCGGAAATTATTGGCAAGACCGAACCGGGCGCGGCGCTTCTCGTAAACGGCCAGCCGGTTGCGAATCTTTCGGCGGATGGCAGTTTCCGGCATTTTACGGAGCCACTTGAACCGGGCCAGCACACCATTGTGGTCATTGGTTCGAACCGGCGCGGCGGGACGGCGAAGCAGCAGGTTTCCATCGTCGTGCCGAAATGAGTGCGGGGCGGTGCGGTCGGCGGTTTTGCGTGAACCGATGAATCCGGCGACAATGGTAAGTCACACGGACAGGAGTTCACACGCTGAGATCGTACCGGGCACGATCCTCTCCGCAGGGGGAACGCGGTAATGAATAAGAACGGTTATAACCTTAGGTCGGTCTTCAGTCTTTTCTCGTCCGATCTGGCGATCGATCTGGGCACCGCAAACACGCTAGTGTTTTCGCACGGTAAGGGAATTGTCGTGAACGAACCTTCCATCGTGGCTATCAACAAGGCCACCGGCGAAGTGGTGGCCGTCGGACGCGAAGCCAAGGACATGCTCGGGCGCACTCCCGGAAACGTCGTTGCCATCAAGCCGATGAAGGATGGCGTCATTGCGGATTTCAAAGTTACCGAAAAGATGCTGACGTACTTCATTCAGAAAGCGCACAACCGCAGAGTGCTGGTGCATCCGCGCATCGTGATCGGTGTTCCCAGCGAAATTACTCCCGTAGAAAAGCGCGCTGTGCAGGACTCTGCTTACCGCGCGCGCGCCAGCGAAGTCTATCTCGTGGAACAAGCCATGGCTGCTGCGATTGGCGCCGGGCTTCCCATCGAAGAGCCTTCCGGAAACATGGTCGTGGACATCGGCGGTGGCACCACCGATATCGCGGTCATTTCCATGAGCGGTATCGTTTATTCGCGCTCGGTCCGCGTCGCCGGAAACGAGATGGACGAAGCGGTGATGCAGTACCTGAAGCGCAAGTACAACCTTCTTGTGGGTGAACGCACCGCCGAACAGATCAAAATGGAAATCGGCTCCGCCTATCCACTCGAAAAGCCGCTGACCATGGAAGTGAAGGGACGCAACTTGATCGAAGGCGTTCCGCGCACCGTCACGATCGACGACAGCGAAATTCGCGAAGCCCTAAGCGAATGCGTCGCGACGATTTTAAATGCCGTGCGCGTTGCTCTGGAGCGCACCCCGCCGGAACTTTCCGCAGACATCAGCGATCGGGGCATCGTACTCACGGGGGGCGGCGCGCTGCTGAAGAATCTGGACAAGCGCATCCGCGAAGAAACCGGCCTGCCGGTTTCGATTGCAGACGATCCTTTGGCTTCGGTGGTACTTGGTACCGGCAAGATGCTTAGCGATTTCCGATTGTTGCGGCAAGTCTGCATCGACTGAAAAAGCTCAGGAGCGGATGGCTTTAGGGTCTGCGTTACTGGAAAGATTGGTTGGCGGAACCGGCCCCGGAGATTCGGTGGGGCCAGTTTAACGGCAAGTTTGGGGAAAGCCCGTCCTCCTCTGGAACCTGCCGAGAATTACGGATCACGGTTCACGACATGGTCTCGATTCCTTCTCGACACAAGTCTCTGGCGCTTCTAACGGGCGTGCTGCTCGTGCAGATCCTGCTGCTCGCGGTGCAGATCAAGCGCGACTCACATGGCAGATTGATCCGCGTCTGGGCAATCGGTGCGGTTTCTCCCGTCGAACGCGGTGGCAATTGGGGTCTCGGCAAAATCCGCGGCATCTGGAACCACTATTTCGCGTTGCAGAGCACGCAGCGCGAAAACGAAGACCTGCGGACGGAGAATGATTCCCTAAAACTCGCGCTGGCCGGCCTGCAAGGCAAGGCGGCCGAAGCGGACCGTCTTGCGGAATTGCTCAAGTTCCGCAAGTCGCAAGACAAAATCCCCATGATCAGTGCGCGTGTGATCGGCGCCAGCGCAGGCACCGCCAGTCGCGCCATCGAAATCGATCGTGGCGAGCGCGACGGGATCCGCCGCAACTTCGCGGTGATTACTCCGGATGGCGCGGTCGGCAAGGTCATCGAAACATTCCGCGATACCGCTCAGGTACTGCTCTTGACCGACAAAGAAGGGGGCGCGGGCGCGATGATTCTTGGTACTCGCACTCAGAGCCCTGTAGGCGGAAATGGCGAACCGTATCTGGTCATGAAGTACGTCCCGAACGACGATGCCGTCAACGTCGGCGAACGAGTGGTCACCAGCGGGATGGACAAAATTTTTCCACGCGATATTCCGGTGGGAACGGTGACGGAAGTAAGAGCCGGCAACCCGTTCAAGCAGATTCGCGTTAAGCCTGCCGCGCACCTGGATCGCCTGGAAGAAGTAATCGTTTTGCTGACCCAGCAGCCTCTGGAATTTTCAAAGGATGCAGGCTCGCAAGAGACCCCTGGCACCAGGACTCCTAATTCTTCGGCAGCAAATCCGCCTGCAGCGGCGGTGAAGCCGTGAACGATACCTTTGAATTGCGGGGTGGCGAATCGCACATCGAAGTACATAAGTTTTATCCGGGAGCGATTCTCGGCATCACCATCCTGGCGCTTATCTTTCAAGCAGCTGTTCCCGTTTATATCCAGCGGATGGAAATACTGGATCTTCCGCTACTTGTCACCATCTACTTTGGGTTGAGCCGCCGTAATCCCTCGACGGGCTTGTTACTCGGTATGGTCATCGGTTTGTTGCAGGACAGCCTGAGCGGTCCGACCGTTCCGCTTGGCTTGTACGGAATCGCGAAGACCGTCATTGGCTATCTGGCGTCTTCCATCGGTTCCCGGCTGGACACCGAACACCCCGCCGCCCGCTTTGCCTTGGTCATGGCCTTCTTCGTGGTCCACCAAGCGGTTATCGTTCTCATTCGCCGCGTGCTTCTGGCGCAGCCGGAGCCTTGGGTCAACTGGGCGCTGCTCATTGCCGCAGCCATAAACGCAGTCGTTGGTGTCTTTCTCTTCGTAGTTTTCGACCGCCTCCGCCGCAATTCGTAGAAGTCCACACTTTCAAACCGAATTAATTTTGGGAAGCAGTGTTTGTTTCGGCAGGCTCAGTGGTTCAGCAAGAACTGTTTGAAATCATCGTACTTGCTGCTCACCGGCAGCGACAACTTTGGCCGGTCGAGATACTCGGAGAGGCGGGATGGCAGCGGAGGGGCGATACCAATACCTTTCTGTACAATTTCCGCGAACTTCGCGGGGTGCGCGGTCGCCAGCACCAATCCCTGCGAAGGATCCGCGTGCTCCTTCCGATATGCGTCCCAGGCCAAAATTCCCACGGCCGTGTGCGGATCGGAAATGTAGCGATAACGATCCCACACCAAATGCATTTCCTTCAAAGTTTCCTCATCGCTCGCGCCGTGGCCCCAGATTTCGCGCTGCACATTTTCCAGGCGATTCCGGCACAAATCCAGGAGCCGCGGAAAATTATTCGGATTGCCCACATCCATCGCATTGGAATATGTCGCCACGGCTTGATGCGGTTCGTACTTTCCGGTTCGCAAATATTGCGGCACCGCGTCATTCGCATTGGTGGCCGCGATGAAGCGGGAAACCGGCAGGCCTATGCGCTTTGCAAAAAGCCCCGCGGTAAGATTTCCGAAATTTCCGCTTGGCACGCTGACTACCAGCGGCACGGAAGCCACAGGAAGCTGCCGGTACGCCGCCACGTGATAAAACATTTGCGGCAAAAGCCGCGCGATGTTGATCGAGTTCGCCGAAGTCAGAAACGAGCGCTGGTTCAGCCCTTCATCCGAGAACGCCTGCTTCACCAGCCGTTGGCAATCGTCAAACGTACCGGAAACTTCCAGCGCGGTGATATTTTCACCAAGCGTCGTGAACTGCTTTTCCTGCGCCTCGCTGATGCGCTTCGAGGGATAAAGGATCACCACGCGAATTCCCGGCACGCGCAGAAATCCGTGAGCCACCGCGCTCCCGGTGTCCCCCGACGTGGCCACCAGCACGGTAAGCTGACGCGTCTCGCCACGCACGAAATAGCCCATCAAACGCGCCATGAACCGCGCGCCAAAATCCTTGAACGCCAGCGTTGGCCCATGGAAAAGTTCCAAAATGTGCAGGGCTGGCGTCAAGGACACCAGCTTCACCGGAAAATTGATCGCCTCCGCGACGATCTGCCAAAGAACCTCTTCCGGCACATCCGGCGTCGCGAATGGGCGCACCACGCGGAAGCAAACTTCGGTGAAGGGAAGCCGCCGGAATTCTTCCAATTCTTCCGAACTGCGCCGCGCGATTTCCACCGGCATGTACAGCCCGCCGTCCGGCGCCAATCCACGCAGCACCGCGCCACGAAGTGATGTGAGCGCTGCCTTCCCTCCTGTGCTTCGATATCTCATGTAGGATTCTTTGTGTTGCGCCGTTCAGCTCGTGCGCGCAATCTGTTCCCGGATCATGTTCAAGAATCGTTCGCCCTGATCCTGCATTTGGAGCTCCGCGGATTTCGCCAACTCATGCAAACCCGCCACACTTAGCGAACAATGGGCGAGCGCCTGATAGCTTTGCTGCCGCGCCACGAGCAGGGTCGGGTAACAACGTGCCACGGTTTCCTTTGGATCTTCCCCGGACCGCGGATGGAAGGCCCCGCGCCACAGAACGGGTTTCGGATCGCTCAGATATCTCTCCACCAGCAGTTGTTGCTCTTCTGCCGAAGCAGCCAGATAAACAACCGTCATTAAGCGTCGAAGGCGATAGAGCAGATGATTGCCGGTGTAAATCACACTGCCTGTGGTATCCAGCACGAGTTCGCGGTCGCGATCCTTTTCAAGCTCCGAAAGAACGGTGTCCATCGTGGCCGTCTCCTCCGAAAGATATCGCGATTCGCGTTCCGCGTAAGTCGGCTGGTTCGGCCATCCCATCCATGCCGCTACGCCATTAATTCCGCTGAATCCGCCGCTCTGTAGCGCGCCCGCGAGCCTTGTTTCGATCAAATCGTCGCAAGAGACGGCCGGATACCCGGATTTGGCGAGATGCCGCGTCCAATACGTTTTTCCAGCCCCGGACATGCCGACGAGCGCGAGACGCAATGGCTTGTTGAGCTGTGCGGTCATGAAGGAATGAGAATTGTAAACGATTCGCGCAATGCGAAGGGAAGAAGCTTGTAGGGCTGCGCCGTTCACGAAAGAAGAAGTTCAGGCGGGGATGGACAACAAATCTCGTCTTCTATTTCAGTTCCACTCGGCTGTAGCGCCGCCACGCGGACATGTCGGAGACGATGACACGGTCGCCGGGTTTCAGGCCATCCGCAATCTGCACCCGGTCGTCCGAGGAGCGTCCCAGATGAACGCGCACGAGATCGGCTTTCTTGCCGTCGTCGGAAATCTTATAGAGAGAAAGCGGCTCTTCCGCATGCGTTTGCAGAGGCCAGCGCACAAAAGTGGTCAGCGGGATTTTCTCGATACTGACAGAGCCGGTCACGGAAAGGTCGGAACGCGCATCCCGCGGTTGGGCGCCCGTGAATTTCAAATCCACAGAAATGCTGCCGTTCTGTACGTTTGGATCTATGTGCATAACACGCGCGGGATACACCTGATTTTGAATGGCGATTGTCGCGGGTTGGCCCACATCAATGCGGCTGAATTGCGCTTCAGAGATATGCACACGGGCCATGAGCTTCGCGGAGTTCGTTACCCGCGCAAGATTTGTTCCGGTCGCGACTTGCTGGCCTGGGCCCACGGATACTTCTTCAAGGATTCCGTTCATCCCAGCATGCACTTGCAGCGCTCCCTTTTGCTGGTTTCGCAGGTCGTAAAGCGCTTGCATTTGCGCGACTTCCGCCTGTTTGGCGGTCAACTGCGCCTGTCGCGCTTCTTCTGCGATACCCAGTTTTTCTTTTTCGATTTGCAGCCGGGTGACTAGCGCATCGGCACGAGCTTTGGAAATCTTGGCATTCATCGCGGTGCCCAACTGATTCTCGAGCAGCGATTCGTCCCGATCAGACTGTAACTTGGATTCGGTTGCCGCCGCTTGCAGATCTGCTTCCACGGCTTTTTCGTTCAGCAGTTGCGCTTGCAGTTGCACGCGCAGATTGGCCAGTTCTGCTTCGGATTTGCGCATCGCCAATTCCGCGTCGGTAAGCTGACGATTCAAGTCTGGGTTGCTCAACTGAAGAATGACTGTATTCGGTTTTACATGGGCACCCGGCCGCAAAAAAATTTCGTCGACATGGCCGTCCGTGCCTGCGGCAAGCCAGCGCACGTCCTCAGGCACAAGCACGCCGAGACCTTCCACTTTGCAAATCATCGATCCGGATTCCACGGTCACCACCTGCAGCGCGGAACGGTCTACCAGCGCTGCAGATGCGGGTCGCCCGTGAAGGACAGCAAATGCAACGGCCACCAGGACGCCAAGTCCTAGTACTGGTAGAAGCAAGCGCAGAAACAAATTTCGAGACAACAAGCCGGTCAAGGGGACCCTCCAAACGCTACCTGACTTCTCCAGTATACTTTCGGGAGCCTAATAAGCAAAAGAAAAAATACTCCAAAGTTTCCTCGAACTAAATCGATTTACTTAAAATCTCAGCTGGTTTGCCATTTCCAAAAACCGCTCCGACCGTTAGCCCGACGCGTTGACAAACCCGCTACCTGTTCCTTGGAACGGGTTGCAGCACCCGATGCCAAGTGCTAGGTTTGGGAAGACTTCTTGAATTGGACGGATTCCGGAAGTCTGGCGGCGATTCGGGACTTCCGTCGAGTTCTTGCAGGCTGAAACCCGGCCTCGCTGACCGAAAGATTCGAACGTTTTCGCTGCAGAAACAATTCTTGAAGTTGCGCGAGTGGGTACCGATCGACACTCCCGGTCCTTGAGACCTGTTCAGGAGAGGAACTCGCGCGCAGGGTTTTCGTGTCGTACTGGTTTCGCAACGATAATCGGTTGCCGCAAGAACGGCTGGCTGCCGCCTCCTACGTGATCGTGGGCATGATCACGCTTCTTCTCCTCGGCTTCTGGAAACTACAGGTCATCGATTCGGACAAGTACGGCGTCATGGCCGAGCGCAACCGGGTCCGATCCATCCCGATCATTGCGCCGCGCGGACGCATGCTGGACCGCGATGGCCGGGTCCTGGTGGACAACTATCCTTCCTTCAGCGTCCTGCTACTGCGTGATGATATGCCCACCGTCGAAAAGAGCCTTCCCGTGATCGCTGAAGGTCTGGGCCTTTCGCTTGACGATTTGCGGGAGCAGTTGGGAAACACGAAAAATCTCCCGAAATTTCAGCCCATTGTCATCAAGCCCGAAGCGACGCCGGCGGACGTGGCGTTCATCGAATCGCATCGAGCGGACGTGCCGTTGCTGGAAATGCTGATGGTTCATCGCCGCCGCTACTTGCCCGGCGGCTTCATGTCTCATGCCAGCGGTTATGTGGGAGAAGTAAGCGAGCAACAGATCGAAGCCAGCGATGGAAAATTGCGCCCCGGCGACGTGGCTGGCAAGTCCGGTTTGGAGCGCCAGTACAACGATCTGCTGGTCGGTACTGACGGCATGCGTCGTGTCGTTGTCAACAGCGTGGGCAGAGAGGTCAGCCGCCTCTCCCAGCAGGAAGCGATTCCCGGCAAACAGATTCAACTCACCATCGATTACGACCTGCAGCAGATTGCCGAACGGGCTCTCGCGGGAAAGAAGGGCGCCATTGTCGCGCTGGACGCCCGCTCGGGTGAAGTGCTCGCGTTCGTCAGCCGCCCAGCCCCGGACCCCAACGATTTTGCCGTGAGCGTCTCCAAAACAGAATGGCAGCGCTTGAACACTGATCCGGACCGACCGCTGTTAAACCGCGTAACGCAGGCACAGCTCGCGCCCGGTTCCGTATTCAAGATCGTGTTAGCCACGGCGATGCTGCAGGAAAAAGTTCCTTCGGAAAGCTTCACCGCGTTCTGCCCGGGTTATGCCTATTTCTACGGGCGCATGTTCAAATGCCACGTTTACGGCAAGGGTGGACACGGCGTTGTGGATCTGCACAAAGCGATCATTCACTCCTGCGACGTTTTCTTCTATAACGTCGGGCAGCGGCTGGGAATCGATCGCATTTCCAAGTACGGGAAGATGCTAGGACTCGGTTC
>Ga0209526_10000510_pt1 | contig 25306 bp, 25 predicted proteins | sample JacPinW_OM2H0_M1_FD_188566 | JGI IMG/M metagenome (GOLD analysis project Ga0209526, IMG submission 188566) | Forest soil microbial communities from Algoma, Ontario, Canada - Jack Pine, Ontario site 1_JW_OM2H0_M1 (SPAdes) (version 2) | ecosystem: Environmental > Terrestrial > Soil > Boreal... | reverse complement strand
CGAAAGCGTTATCGCCAGGCCGACCTGCTCCTGATCGATGACATCCAGTTTCTCGGCGGCAAAGAACGTTCGCAGGAGGAATTCTTCCACACCTTCAACACCCTCTTTGACGGGCATAAACAAATCGTGCTCTCGAGCGATCGGCCGGCCTCAGAAATTGCGAACCTCGAACACCGGTTGGTTTCGCGTTTCGAATGGGGTCTGACGGCCGAGCTTCAGCCGCCGGCGGTCGAAACGCGCATGGCCATTCTGCGAAAGAAAGCGCGTATCTTGCAGATCAAACTCAACGACGACGTCTTTGAGTTTCTCGCGAACCGCATCCGCACCAACGTGCGCCGGCTCGAAGGCGCCCTCATGCGTGTCGCCTCCTTCGCGTCATTGAGCGGGAAAGAGCTGACCCAGGAAGTCATCGAACATCTGCTCAAAGACATCTTGCAGGAAGAAGCACGTAGCTCCGTTACCATCGAGCAAATTCAGAAGCGCGTGGCCGCACATTTCGATGTCCGATTGGCGGACATGACCAGCAAACGGCGCCCGGCTAACATCGCCTTTCCGCGCCAGATCGCGATGTATCTCGCGCGTGAGCTGACCAAGGCGTCGCTCAATGAAATTGGCGAGGCCTTCGGTGGCCGTGACCACGGCACCGTGTTGCACGCATGTAAGCTGGTGAAGAAGCGAATGCACGAACAGGACAGCATTCGACAGACGATTTCGTTTATCGACAGCTCGTTACAGCGTTAAGCAGGTGCCTGAGAATAGCGGTTGCCGAACAAAATCGGAGGCTTTACATCTTAATCGCGGTATTTGTTCATGAAATTTAGCGTTACCAAGGAAAAACTGCTCGAAGGCCTGCAACAGGTCCAAAACGTCGTCAGCACCAGGACGACGCTGCCGATCTTGTCGAACGTGCTGTTGCAAGCGAATGGCAACGAAGTTCACGTCACCACGACCGACCTCGATGTCGGTGTACGCGGCAGTTTCGAAGCGCAGGTAGAAAAGGAAGGCGCGACCACGCTTCCCGCGCGCCGCTTGTTCAACATCGTGCGCGAACTGCCTTCGAGTGAAATCCAGGTCGATATCGACGGAAAGAACACCGCCTCCATCCGCAGCGGGCAAAGCTTCTTCAAAATCCTCGGGCTGCCGGAGGAAGAATTTCCACCGCTGCCGAAATTCGAAAACGCCAAGTCAGTCACGATCCCGCAAAAAGCGTTGCGCGACGGATTGCGCAAAACCTCCTACGCTATTTCGACCGATGAGACGCGCTATGTTCTCAACGGCGTTCTTTTTAGCTTCAAGGAGAACAAGCTTACGCTCGTGGCCACCGACGGTCGGCGCCTGGCCATGCTCGACATTGAACTGGAGTTCCCGCGTAGCCACGAGGCGGACATCATTGTTCCGACCAAAGCAGTCACGGAATTGCAGCGGCTCCTGACCGATGACGGCGACGTCAAAGTCAGCGTCGGCAGCGGCCAGATCGCCTTTGACCTGAACAAGACCCTGCTCGTCTCGAAACTGATCGAGGGAAATTATCCGAACTATAAGCAGGTCATTCCTTCGGAAGCGAAAGAGCGCGTGACGCTCGAGCGTGAGACGTTCTTGAATTCGTTGCGCCGCGTTTCGCTGCTCGCCAGCGACAAATCGAATTCGATCAAACTGAACTTCACCAAGAACAACATCGACATCACCGCCAACACGCCGGAAGTGGGAGAGGCGAAGGAAGCGTTGCCCGTCACCTACAAAGGCCGCGAGTTTTCCATCGCCTTCAATCCCGAGTTCCTGATGGCGCCGCTGCGAAATCTCACCGAAGACGAAGTCTTTCTCGATCTCATCGACGAGATGAGCCCGGGAGTTCTCAAGATCCAGACGCCATTCCTTTACGTGCTGATGCCGATGCGCATCAGCGCCTGATCCACCGCATCGCGCACAAGATCGACATCGAGCCGCGCCAGGTCGTTCCCCGGCGCTACCAGCACGCGGACGTTTTCATTTAGCGGCGCCCAGACATCTGGATTCGTAGGCCCGAAAAGAAGAATGCAATTCGCGCCAGAGGCGGCGGCCAAATGAGAAATCCCGCTGTCGTGACCAACAAAAACCGCTCCTTCAAGAACAGCCGCCAAATGCGGAAGCGGCAAATTCTTTGCGAAAAGTAGATGTCGATCTTCCCATTCCTTCTCCAATGCCGAGACTTGGTCTTCGTCAGCCTCTCCGGAAACAACTACGAACGATCCGGGTAGACTATTTGCGAATTCGATCCAATTCTTCAGCGGCCAGTTCTTCTTTTCGCTTCCACTGCCGGGATGCAGCGCAATGAGCGGCCGCGTACAATTTTTCAGAAATTCACGCGCGAATTGTCGATCTTCCTCTGCCGGGAAAATCTTTGGGGCGAAATCCCTCACGGAAATTCCAAGATCGTTGAGCGGCCTCGCTAATTGCTGGGTCGCGTGTGAATCACTCTCGATCTTCGCGGGGCCGGGCACGATTTCTCGCGCGCCGCATCGGCGCAGATTGTTTTCGAAAATTCGGTCCGGATCGTAGAGATAACTCAGGATCAAATCGAAACCGGCAAAATAACTCACCAGTTCGTCTGGCAGTCTTGAATCCTTTGCGAAAAAACTGGAGAGCGGCCCGTATTCGATCGAGCAGACACCTTGCGCATAAAATCGATTCTCGGCGAGCGCGGCGATGTGTTTGTAACCGAGGATCTCGATCCGGGCCTCCGGATATGCGTCGCGCAGCGCCTTGAGCGCCGGCAGCGTCAGAATGAAATCGCCGATCGCACCGCCGCGGATTACGAGAATCCGCTTCAATAAACCGTGATCGCGAGCGCCAGGAGCGCGACGCCGTAAAGCAGGATCGCTCCGTGCACAGTACGCCAGCGCGAATTTGTGCGCGCGCACCAGTCAATTTGATCGCGCAGAAGATACGGCATCGTTACCCAGAAAAGTCCCGCCACGATGAGCAGATAGGCGAACACAGTCAGCACGAGTCGCGCTGGCTCGTAGCGAAAGAATGCGGCATCGAGCAATGGTTCAGCGGCGAGTAGACAAAAAATTCCAAGTGCGCGCACGGCGAGAAATTCATCGACGAAGCGAAGTGCCAAAAAATAGCCGATCGGCAAGGCAATCAGGAGCGGTCGCCGGAAACTGGAGAACTCGCCCATTTCCATCGTGGCGAGCAGCCAAAAACTCCACATAAGATCGACAGTCAGCAAAGTGATCCCGGCGGCGCGCGATCGCGGGAATTTTTTTGCTAAGTCCTGTAAGAGGTTCGGCTTCAATAACCCGGGCAAACTGATCAAGACCAGGAGGGCGCCAGCGATGATTCCGGCGGCTTGCAAAGACAAATGGTAGATCATGAGACGAAGTGCGGGAGCGCGTCAGGTTTGCGCGATCGGCTTACCATATAAGCTGAAGCCGTTCGACTGTTTGATCCGGACGTCGACTATCTCGCCGGCAAGATCATTGCCACCTTCGAAAACAACAATCTTGTTCGTGCGGGTGCGTCCCATTAAGCGCGCCGGATTAGTCTTGCTCGGGCCTTCGCAAAGAATTTGCAGCTGCTGGCCGATACACTGTTCGTGCGCGCGCCGGGCCGATTCATTGACGATTTCCAGCAGATCATGATTGCGCTCTTCCTTGACGCGTTCGTCGACCTGCTCCGGCATCGTCGCCGCCGGTGTGTCGCGCCGCGGTGAATATCGAAAGACAAAAGCGTTGTCGAACTGGATCTCCTCAACCAAGTCGCGCGTCTGCGCATAGTCGCCATCCGTTTCGCCGGGGAAGCCAACGATAATGTCGGTCGTGATCGCCATTCCGTTGCGCGCAGTCTGAAGTCGTCGGACAAGATCGACATATCGTTCGGCGGTGTAAGCGCGATGCATGGCTTTGAGGATTTTGTTCGAGCCCGATTGCAGCGGTAGATGGACGTGCTCGGCGATTTTGGGCAGTCGAGCGAACGCGTCGATCAAATCGTCGCGAAATCCGATCGGATGCGGTGAAGTAAAACGGAGCCGGTGCAATCCCTCGATCTCATGCACCGCTTCGAGCAATTGCACGAACGGGGTTTTACCGTCGCGTTTCGCGAATTCGTGACGGCCGTAAAGATTAACGATCTGACCGAGCAGCGTAACTTCCTTCACACCGTGTCCCACCAGCTCCTGCACTTCCCGCACGATCTCCGCGATAGATCTGCTGCGTTCGGATCCGCGCGTCTGCGGCACGATACAGAAGGTGCAATGCATGTTGCATCCTTGCATGATGGAAACGAAAGCGGTCGCTTGTTTTGCGGCGAGTTCTTGTTCGCGAATCGTTTCCTGCGAACCGGCTTCTTCATCAACATCGACGATGGAAAGTCGTGGATCGTCCATGCGCCGGTCGCGCTTTTTCGCGAGGAGATCCTCCACATAGTCCGCGACGCGATGAAACTTCTGGGTGCCGACGACAAGATCGACATGCGGCAGATGCTCCAGGAGCGAGCCGCCGCGTGCCTGCGCCAGGCAACCAAGAAAACCAAAAACCATATGCGGCCGGTCTTTCGCCATTCGCCCGAGCATTCCCATTTTGCCGAGCGCTTTTTGGTCGGCCATGTCGCGCACGCTGCAGGTGTTGAGGAGGACAACATCGGCGTCCGTTTCGCTCGCCGCGCGTTCGTAACCGCGTTTTACTAGCGAATGAGCCACCTGTTCCGAGTCGCGCTCGTTCATCTGGCAGCCGTAGGTCTTAATAAAAAATTTCGGCATCGAAGGCCGAAATAATACACGAGCAAGCCCCATTGGCCATGGTCAGATTATGCGCTTTCCAACTTGTCGATCTTTCCGATTTAATCGGCGCGCGAATGAAGGATACAACTCCAGCGATCGGGATCATCGGCGGGAGCGGCTTGTATCAAATCGACGAGGTGCGCGATGCGAGCGAATACAAGATCGACACTCCGTTTGGATCGCCATCCGATGCGCTGATCGGCGGTAAACTGGGCGATCGGCAGGTGTATTTCCTGCCGCGACACGGACGCGGTCATCGGCTATTGCCGCATGAATTAAATCATCGCGCGAACATTTACGCACTGCGCTCGCTCAATGTGCGCTGGATCATTTGCGTGACCGCGGTCGGAAGCTTGCAGGAACAGTACGCCCCGCGCGACGTCCTGTTGCCGTCGCAGTTTTACGACCGGACCAGTTTGCGCGCCCAGCATACGTTCTTTGGCGAGGGAATCGCCGCGCACGTTTCCTTCGCGGAACCGATCAGCACAAAGCTGCGTAACCTGTTGGCCGAATCGGCGCGCTCGCTCGGAATTACCGTCCATAACGGCGGCACCTACGTGAACATGGATGGCCCGGCGTTTTCGACGCGGGCCGAGTCCGAACTTAATCGCCGGAATGGTTTCGATGTCATCGGCATGACCAATCTGCCGGAAGCCAAACTCGCGCGTGAAGCCGAGATCGCGCTCGCCACCATGGCCATGATTACCGATTACGATTGCTGGAAAGTGGAGGAGGAACCGGTCTCGGCCCAGACCGTATTTGGTCATCTGGTCGCAAACGCTGAGACGGCGAAAAAGATACTTGTCGATGTTATCCCGCAAATACCGACGGAGCCGAACTGGCCGGAGCACTCGGCATTGGACGCGGCTTTAACCACCGATCGCAAGCTGTGGCCAGCCGCGACGATAAAGAAGTTGAAGCCGATCTTGAGCCGATTCGTGTGAAAGCAAAAAAAAGTTCTTGCCTTTCGCTCCCAGATTATAGTAATTATAAATCTCGTCCGATTGAACTATTGTTACGTCTCATGAAAATCGAAATCGCCGCCTGCCTTCTTAGCCTCGCCTTACTTCCAGCTTGCTCGACCACGAGCACGACCACAGCCGACCATCAGACTTTGGAGCAAAGGTTGACGGCAAAGTACGCCGCTACTGGAACTGCTGCGGCCGAGCCGGCGCCGCCTGCCGAAGGTCCCGAAGACGTTCCAGCTGAAGGTCCGACCGATCCGGAAAAAAATCCCGCGATGGTTCCTTCACCGCTCCTGCGTTACTGGGCTTCTTCCCGCACTCCGTAAGATCGACATCAACGCGGACTAAGACGGCGCAGGGTGCCGCAAAACGCTTCGAGCTGCGCGTCCTCATGACTTGCGCTCAGCGCAATTCGTAACCGGGCCGAGCCTTTCGCGACGGTCGGATAACGGATCGCCGGAACGAGAAACCCTTCGCTCATGAGCGCGTGAGACAAGTCGACCGCCGCCCGATCATCGCCGACGATCCACGGAAAAATCGCGCTCGCAGAGGCGACGGTTTTCGCGCTGACTTCCGATAGCAAACGAGCGAACATGTCGATCTTGCGCCAAAGAAGCTGACGACGCTCTTCGCCTTCGCGCGACGAAAGAAAATCGAGCGCGGCTGTGGCGGCTGCAGCCAAAGCTGGCGGCGGTGCCGTCGAAAAGATAAAGGAGCGGGCGCGATTGATCATCCATTCGATCAGGACGCGTGAACCACAAATATAACCGCCGCTGACACCGAGGGCTTCGCTCAACGTTCCCATCTGCACATCGACATCGTCATTTACATTTGTTTCCGCGGCCAAACCGCGGCCGTTCGGACCGATCACGCCGACGGCGTGCGCTTCATCGAGAAACAGGATTGCGCGGAATCGTTTCTTTAATTCGATCAGCTCGCGCAAAGGCGCGCGATCGCCGTCCATGGAAAAGACGGACTCCGTCACGATCACGATCCGCGCATTGGGTCGTTCGCGTTTCGTCCATTCGAGATGACTCTCGAGTTTTCCCAAGTGATTGTGTGGAAATACGCGCAGCACGGCACCACTGAGTTTGGCGCCGTCGATTAAAGACGCGTGGCACAATTTATCGAGCAAAACGACATCGTTCTTCGTGACCAACGCGGGAAGCGTTCCGATCGCGGCCGCATAACCGCTGCTAAAACAAAGCGCGGCCGGCGTCCCTTTCCATTTCGCGAGCGCTGCTTCCAAACGCAAGTGCGGCGATTGCGTTCCGCTGATCAGTCTGGAAGCGCCGGCGCCGACGCCGAATTCGCGGATCGCTGCGATCGCTGCCTCGCGCAATCGAGAGTCGTTGGCGAGGCCGAGATAGTCGTTCGAGGAGAAATTAACGAGCCGGCGGCCGACAAGATCGACAATCGCACCCTGAGCGCTGTCGATCTCGCGTAGATGTCGATCTAACGAGCGCACGCGGAGCGCTTGCAGTTGCTCCGCGAATAACTCGCTCATTTGGCGCGACCTTCGCGGCTACATCCAAAGACTCCAGGAAAGCAACGCTGAGGCGTCCCGCCACACGCCCGCTTTGCTGTCTCCGAGGAGAACGACGATCACGTCGCGGCCTGGTCGCGCGCCGCTCGCGATGAGGCAATGACCGGCGGCTTCGGTGTAGCCAGTTTTCATGCCGTTGCAGTAGGGCAGGCGAGTAAGAACCTTGTTTGTGTTTTCGAGCTCGCGAGTACGGCCATTGGCAAAACGAAAAACGAGTTGTGGCAGGCAGACGATCGACCGAATCGTCGGGTTCGCATAAGCCTGACGAGCGATGAGCGAGAGGTCGCGCGCGGTAGAATATTGACCCGGCACCGGCAGTCCGTTTGGATTCACGAAATGCGAATGGGTCGCGCCGAGTTCGCGGGCGCGCTCGTTCATCACCGCGGCGAATGCTTCGATGCTGCCGGCATTGTCGCGGGCCAAACATCGCGCTACATCGTTTGGACTTTTCACCAGCAAAGCGCGGAGCAAATCGATGCGCTGATAAGAATCGCCCGCGCGAATGTTCAGCTTCACCGGCTCCGCCATCGTGTCGATGTTCTCGACGGTGACCCTGCGATCGAGAAAACCATGCTCAGCGACAATAAGCGCGGTCAGTAATTTCTGCGTGCTGGCGGCGGCGCGGAGTTGGTCCGCATTTTTTTCATACAACGTCTGCCCGCTGTGCGCGTCCACCACAATGACCGAGGCCGCTCCCGTATTGGGAATACCGCCGGAAGTGCGGGGTTGCACTTCCACGTCCGGTTCCGGCGCGGGCCGCGGCCTTCGCGGCTTGGGGCGTTTGGTTGGATGTGCTTTTGGTTTCGGAGTCGCGTCGCTTGGTTCGACCGCGGACGCTTTCGGATATGGCGTCGACGCGCCGGTCGGCCGCACGCCTTGCGGCTGGAGCGTTTGCGCGGACGCACTGATCGCGAAGGCGATCGCGAAAAACCATAAGGCTGGAATGCGTCCCCATTTCATGGGCGGCAAATTAGCGGCAGAATTTCGGCGCGCGCAAGAAGATCGTAGCGCACTATTTTTTTGAACTTCGTTCGATCAACTCGATCTCGTAACCTTCCGGCGCATCAAGGAAGGCAATCTTTCCCCCGTTGCTTTGGTGCGGCCCATCCGAAAGAGGATAACCTTTCGCCGCCGTTGCCTGCGCGAACTTCTCCAAATCGTCTACTTCAAAAGCCAGATGCGTCAGGTCGGGCCCAACCACGACCGGACCGCTTTGATCGAACTTACAAATTTCGATCTCTTCTTCGCTCTGCGGCGCTTTGAAGAAAACGAGTTGCGAGCCGCGGCCGGAAGTTTGGCGGCGGACCTCCTTCAAACCGAGAACATCTCGATAGAATGCGACCGTCTTCTCCAGGTCGGTGACGCGGTAGCGAGTGTGCAGGAGTTTCTTGATCATCGCGTATCTTATTGCTCCGGTTATCGATTAAATTCAAACTCGGGATGATTTACCGATGAAATTTGTAATCGCCGCCACTGGCGCCAGCGGAACGGTTTATTTGCAACGCCTGCTCGAGCAAATCGATTGCAAGGCGCACGAAGTTCATCTTGTCATGAGCGGCCATGCTCGACAGGTCGCGACGCAGGAGGTAGACGAGCTAAAGATTCCAGCCGGGGTCGCTGAGCATCCGGAAAACGATCTGAATGTCCCATTCGTCAGCGGCTCGGCCCGGTTTGATGCCATGGTGATTATTCCGTGTTCGATGGCGACGCTGGGACGGATCGCGGCCGGCGCGAGTGAAAGCGCTTTGCTGCGTGCGGCGGACGTTTTCCTGAAAGAGCGCCGCAAACTCGTTCTGGTGCCGCGCGAGACGCCGTGGAATCTAATTCACGCTCGTAACGTCGTGACTTTGCTCGAAGCCGGCGCAGTCGTTCTGCCCGCGATCCCATCTTTTTACAGCCGGCCAAAGTCGATTGTCGATCTTGTCGACACGGTCGTTTGGCGCGTGCTCGATCAAATCGGCCTGCCTAATTCCCGCGCCTACCGTTGGCCGGATTCGAAGACCAATTGAAAATCGAAGGCTGGCCCGCGCGTTGCCTTATCGCACTCGCGTTTCACCTGCTGCGTTTATGGGAAAAAACGCTGCGCTACGTCGTCGAGGATCGTGGCGGTGTCCTCACACGATCGCCGCGTGACGCTGCCATCGGAGCGGTCTGGCACAATCGTTTGCTCATTATGCCGCTGGTCTTGCGGCGGTTTCTCTCGCACCGGCAAGGCGCGGCGTTGATCAGCGCCAGTCGCGACGGTGCCTATATCGCCGAATTGGTGCAAAGGATCGGGTTCGATGTCGTGCGTGGATCCAGTTCGCGCCAGGGCGCCGCGGCCATGCTGCAACTTGGCGAAGTGCTCGCTTCCGGGCGCGATGTTGTCATCGCTCCGGACGGGCCGCGCGGTCCAGTTTATGAACTTGGACCCGGCATTGTCTTGCTGGCGCAGAGATCTGGAGCCCCGGTTTTTCCCGCGCACCTGGAGTATTCGAGCTGCTGGCGGGCGAAAAGCTGGGACCGATTCATTTTGCCTCGCCCATTTTCGAAAGTGCGCGTCATTTTCGGTCCGCCGCATTATGTCGCTGCCACGAGCAGTGCAGGGGAATTCGAAGCGGAACGCCTCCGATTGCAAAACGCCATGATGTCGCTGGTTGAAATGCGCTGACTCATTTACGTTCCGCGCATGGCAAACCTGATCGATGGCCGCGCGATCGCGCATTGTCATCCTGCGCGAAGCGAAGGATCTCGCATCTCGCCGGCGTCACACGGTGCATTGAGTGTGACCATGACTTCGATTGTGAGGTTCCTCGCTCCGCTCGGAATGACAATCCGCGGCAGCGTCCGCGTATCAATTTGACGTTATGGCCAAAATAATCGACGGCCGCGCGATCGCGGAAAAAGTTTATGTCGATCTTCGCCGCGAGATCGCGGACCTGAAAGCACGCAGTCTCACCCCTGGCCTGGCCGTTGTTTTAGTCGGCGATGATCCGGCATCGAGGGCATACGTGCGCTCGAAAGACAAAATGAGCCGGGAGCTCGGACTGCATTCCGTCAAAATCGAGCTGCCTGAATCGACCACGCAGACAGAATTGCTCGCGCGCGTGCAGGAATTGAATCGCGAGCCGGCAATCCACGGAATTCTCGTGCAATCGCCGCCTCCCGAGCAGATCAACGAAGCGGAAATCGTTCGTGCGCTTGATCCGCGTAAAGATGTCGACGGTTTTCATCCAGAAAATGTGGCCAAGCTCGCGCTCGACGATCCAAGCGGATTTGTTCCCTGCACACCGCTCGGCGTGCAACGATTGCTCATCGAAAGTAAGATCGACATCTCCGGCGCGCACGTCGTCCTTCTTGGCCGCAGCATGATCGTGGGCAAGCCGCTCGCGCTTTTGCTCATGCAAAAACGCCAAGGGGCGGATGCCACCGTCACTGTGGTTCATTCACGCAGTCGCAACCTCGCCGAGATGACGCGCTCCGCCGACATTCTGATCGCGGCGATTGGCCGAGCCAATTTTGTGAAGGCCGAACACGTGCGCGATGGGGCGGTCGTTGTCGATGTTGGAATTAATCGCGTGGACAATGCGAAGAGCGAGCGCGGTTACCGCCTGGTCGGCGATGTCGATTTCGCAGAAGTTTCGGAGAAGGCGGCGGCGATCACACCCGTACCTGGCGGTGTCGGTCCGATGACGATTGCGATGTTGATGGCGAACACGGTCAAGGCGTGTCGGCAACAATCTTCCCGGTAAGGAAGCGCAAGAGCGACGGTTGAATCCGGGCGGCGTGCACGAAGACCGAAGCAACGCGCGGTGATAAGACGGCCGCGCGTGCCAGACGGTTGATCCACAAACGCCCGTGATACATCGCACGCTGGGCGCGAGCGAATTCGCGCGAAACCAATTCTCGATCTACGCCGCGGATTAACTTCGAGATCGCGTCCGCCGCCAACTCGCCGGATCGCAGCGCGTAGTAAATTCCTTCGCCGGTAAATGGTTCGACGACGCGGGCTGCATCTCCAATCAGGAACAGATTGTCGTGCGCGGGTGGCAGAGCATTGCGAGTGAGCGGCGTAACCGTGCGCCAGGGATGATCGATTGGAATTGCGAATTCCTTGTCCGCCCAGAGCTTCAGCGCATCGATGTCGCGCGGTTTGGCGACGAGGCAAAGATTTAACTCACGGTCATTTACCGGCGCCTGCCCGGAATACCCTTCCGGCAGGAATTGCAGAACGACGCGGTTCCCAAAATTGTGCGGTAAATCGATGTGCGATTGCAGAGCCACGCGCTCGCGCGCCACGCGCGGAAGTAAATTGCAGAGACGCGCGACGGTTGAGTTGCGCCCGTCAGCCCCCACCGCAATGCGTGCCGTGATAATTCCGTGAACGATGTCGATCTTCCAATCGCCCGACGCGCTTTTGCGCATGGCGGTGACGATCGTCTCGTCGCGAACATCGGCGCCGAGCTCTCTGGCGCGATTCGACAGGAGGTCGTCGAACAAACTGCGCTTGACCGCGATCTCGCTCTCCTCGCCGCGCGGAAGATCGACATGCACTTTTGTTCCCCCGATTGCGATGAAATCGACGGCATTGAGCCGGCCGTGAGGCAAAGCGCGGACACGTTCGGCCACGCCCAGGCGACGCAGGACTGGCCAGCACGCAGGATTCAAGCAATCGCCGCAAACTTTTTCGCGAGGAAACTTCTCGCGCTCTAACAGGACCGTGCGCAACCCCGCTGCCGCGCAAAGCGCAGCGCAAGCCGATCCCGCCGGACCGCCGCCCACGATCGCAACATCGACAACTTCCATTGGCAGAGAAGTAAAAGCCCAGTCACTCCATTACTCCAGCACTCCATCAGATCGCTGGCGTGCGATTCATAAAGAGACGACATTCGTTTTATGGGCTGGTCGATTCCGATTGCACGCATCGCGGGGATTCAATTACGCGTCCACGTCACGTTTCTCCTTCTCATCGCGTGGCTTGGTTTCGGCTACTACTCCGCCGGCGGCTCAGCCGTGGCGATCGCGCGCATCATTTTCATCTTGCTTCTCTTTGTCTGCGTGGTGCTGCACGAGTTTGGGCACGCCTTGGCCGCGAAAATGTACGGCATTAATACGCCGGACATCACGCTGTTGCCGATCGGCGGTGTCGCGCGACTCGAGCGCATACCGGAAGAGCCCAAGCAGGAATTAGTGATCGCGATCGCCGGGCCGCTTGTGAATGTCGTAATTGCTCTGTGCCTTTTTGCGTTCGTGGGTTTACGCGGATCAATGGGTCAGGAAGTCATCGAAGGTTCGGATCTTCTCGCGCAACTTCTGGTGGTCAATGTGTGGCTGGTCCTTTTCAATTTGCTTCCCGCGTTTCCGATGGACGGCGGACGCGTATTGCGCGCTTTGATCGCGACGCGCTTGAGCTACGCGCGCGCAACGCAGATCGCAGCGAATGTTGGCCAAGGATGCGCCTTTGTATTCGCATTCGTCGGACTTTTTGGTCCGCATCCATTGGGGCCAAATCCGTTTTTGCTTTTCATTGCTCTATTCGTGTATGTCGGCGCTTCGCAGGAAGCGGCGCTGGCGCAAATGAGGGACGTTTCGCGACGGTTTCCGGTTTCGAGCGCGATGGTGCGCGAATTCCGGACGCTGCCGAAGGACGCGACGTTGGAGGAAGCGGTGGATGCTTTGCTGGCCACATCGCAGCACGATTTTCCCGTGGTCGATGAAAATGGAGGTGTGGCCGGCATTTTGACGCGACACGACCTGATCGCGGCGTTGCGCAAGAACGATCCGACGATTCGTGTCGGCGATGTGATGCGGCGCGATATTCCTACGGTCACGACCGGGACGCGGTTCGAGGAAGCGTTTCGCATCATGCAGGAATGCAACTGTCCGGCGGTGCCCGTGCTCGACAGCATGAAGCGGCTCGTTGGTTTGCTGACGCCGGAAAACGTATCGGAGCTGATGATGGTCCAATCGGCCATGCCGCGCCGTCGCGTCTCCTGAGTGTTGTAGCGGCGCTTGTATCAAGCGCCAAACTAAAGGATCAGGCGCTTGGCACAAGCGCCTCTACAATTCGGGCGTGTCGATTTTCCTCTCGTGGTCTGATGAGTAAATTGCAATCCCTGACATGGTAGCGACCAGAAAAGAGAAACCGGATTTGCAAAAGAAGGTGCACGAGGTGCCGCACAAGCCGGGCGTGTACTTGATGCGCGATCGGTTTAACCGCGTCATTTACGTCGGCAAAGCGCGCGACCTGCGCAAGCGAGTCGCGTCCTATTTTATGCCGTCGAAGATCGCCGTGGCCGACTTGAAAACGCGCGCGATGCTCGACGCGGTTTGGGACTTCGAGACGCACACCGTGCGCAGCGAAGCCGAGTCCGTTTTGCTCGAAGGCAAACTGATCAAAGAATACCGACCGCGCTACAACATTTCGTTCCGCGACGACAAACGTTTTCTCGTTGTTAAGATCGACATGTCGGAGGAATGGCCGCGTTTTCGGCTGGCGCGTTTCAAGAAAGATGACGGGGCCCGTTACTTCGGACCTTATGCGCACTCGGGCGCGCTGCGGCAGACTTTGAATTTCATGCGCAAGAAATTCGGGGTGCTCACCTTTGGTCGCGGTTCGCCAACGGAGCGCGAATTGAAATCTTCAACCTATCAGGTGCCGGTGCGTTTGAGCGAAATCACGGTTGAGCAATATCGCGAGCGCGTGGCGCAGGCCTGTGAATTTCTCGAAGGCCGCTCCCGTGAAATGATCACGGCGTTGGAAGAGGAAATGCGCAAGGCGGCAGAGAAGACGGATTTCGAAAAAGCGGCGGAATTGCGAAACATGATCGAGGACGTGCGCAACACCACAAGATCGACAAGACGATTCACGCGCGGGAGCTTGCCGAGCACGATCGACCCGTTGGCCGATGTGCAGGCGTTGGCCGATGCCTTACAACTGCCGCGCCCGCCGCGGGTGATGGAGTGTTTCGACATCTCGAACATTTCCACGACGCACGTGGTCGCTTCGATGGTTTGTTTTCGCGACGGTGTTCCGGACAAGGATTGTTATCGGCGATACCGCGTGCGCACGGTCGAAGGTCAGGACGATTTTGCGAGCATGGCCGAAGTGGTGCGGCGACGGTATTCGCGAGTGCTTCTCGAAGCGCGCGAAGCGAATCCGGACGCAGCGGAATTTTCGCAGGAGAATCCGGTCGAAGCGTTGAGAACCTCCGCCGAGCAATTCGTGGCTGTGCGTTTGCCCGATCTCATTATTGTCGATGGAGGGAAGGGGCAACTTTCGTCTGCTTGCCGCGAGTTGCAGCGCCTAGGGTTGCATGATTTGCCGATCATTGGACTGGCGAAAGAGCACGAGGAAATTTATCGGCCAGGCCGCGCCATGCCTTTGCAGTTGCCGATCGATTCCGGGGCCCTGCGCCTGTTGCAGCGGATCCGTGACGAAGCGCACCGGTTTGCCAACACTTATCACCAGCTGCTCATGAAGAAGCGAATCGGCGAAAGCGTCCTCGATGATTGCCCGGGCGTGAGTCAGAACCGCAAGAATTTGCTGCTGCGAAAATTCGGCTCGGTCAATCGGCTGCGCAAAGCGAGTGTGGAACAGATTGCCGCGACCGAAGGAATCGGGCCAAAACTGGCCGAGGAAGTACATCGCTTTTTGCAACGGCACTAATATTGATCGACAGATTGCGCGGATGAGAAAGGTCTTTGTTTATTTATGCCTGATCTTTGGATGGTCGGGTGCGGCAATCGCGCAAACTTTGCAGCCGGCGTCAGTTCCGACTGCGAGCCCGGCGACCGGTGAGGAGGAAACAATTGTTCCGACGTTTGAGACCCAAAAGCTGGCGCGCACCTACATCCTCGATATTCCGGCGCCGCGCGGACAGATTGTCGACCGCAACGGCGCGCCGCTCGCGCAGAACCGGCTCAGTTACAATCTCGGCTTTAATTTTCCCACGCCACTCGATTTTTCGGACGCACAGGCGGTGGCGTTCGCGCGCGAGAAAATTGCCCTCGCAGAAAAGTTGCTTGGCCGCTCCATCAAGATTCCGGATGAAACAATTCTGCGGCATTATCGCAACCGCGGCGTCCTGCCGTTCGAAATCGCGCAGAACCTCACCGAGTCCGAATACAAAGAAGTAAAAGACGAGATTCGTCCGCCGATGGTGGTGCGGGCGGTTTATGTTCGCGTTTATCCGAATGGAAAATTAGGGGGCCAGATCGTCGGCTACACCGGCAAGACGGGCCGCAACCTCGACGGGATCATCGACAACCACGAGACGCTCTGGCCGGAAACGGAAGGGCGCGAAGGGCTCGAGCAAACCTTCAACGAAATGCTTCGCGGCAAGCACGGCGAATACAAACTGACTTTCGACAAAGACGGTCGCAAAACCTCTGACAAACTGGTTACGCCGCCCGTGCCCGGTTACACCGTGGTCACAACGCTCGATCTCCGTCTGCAGGAGCTGGCGGAGAAAGCGCTCGCGGCCAAGGCGAAGCGCGGCGCGATTGTAATTGTCGATCCAAATACCGGCGACATTCTCGCCCTCGCGTCATGGCCGACGTACGATCCGAACGTTTTCATTCCTTCAATCTCGGCCGAGAAGTTCAAAGCGTTGCAGGACGATCCCGACATTCCACTATTGCCGCGCGCGTTTCGTTCCTCGTATCCGCCCGGGTCGACTTTCAAGGTGGCGGTCGGTATCGCCGCGCTCGAGAGCGGCGCGGTCCGGCCGAACGATCTGTATCAATGCGTGCCGGCGATCGACGTCGGCAACCTCACGTTTCACAACTGGAAAAAAGAGGACCGGGGCGCGCTCAACTTCGTGCAGGCGTTGACCGAATCGTGTGACACCTGGTTCTATCAGGTTGGAATCAAGACCGGTGCCGACCCCATCATCGATTGGGCGCTCAAGCTGGGCTTCGGCGCCAAGTGCGGCATTCCTCTCCGCGGCGAAGTGGAAGGCCGTATCCCCAACGATCAATACATGAAAGCGACACACGGCCGGAAATTGCTCAATGGCGATATCGCCAATTTGTCCATCGGCCAGGGCGACGCACAGGTCACGCCGCTGCAAATGGCGCAAGCCATGGCCATCGTCGCCAATGGCGGCACCCTTTTTCAGGCGCGGCTTGTGCAACAGGTGCAAACCAACGACAACGAAATCGTCAGCGCGTATCAGGTCCGAGAGAAAAAAATGGTCGAGATTTCCTCCGAGACGATGGATCAATTGCGAACGGGGATGATCGAAGCGGTGAGCGGCCAAAGCGGAACTGCGCACGCCGCCAACCTCGACAATGTCGAAGTTGCCGGAAAAACCGGGACGGCGCAGTGGGGACCGAAAAATAAGGAGCGCACTGCGGCTTGGTTCGCCGGATTTTTGCCGGCCGATCAACCCCAATACGCGTTCGCGGCGGTTTACGAAGGCGAGGTCGGCAGCAAAGTGCATGGTGGCACGACCGCCGCGCCGATGATCGCGGACATTTTCAAGCAGGTTTACAAAACGCAACCGGCCGCGGTAAAACGCCGCGGGATACAATTACCCGGCCCATTCAACGTGCGTAAGGCGCAGCCCGTCGAAGAAGACGAATCGAATTAATCTTAACCCTGCGCTGTCATCCCGAACGGAGTGAGGGACCTCACCGTCGTAGTGCGCGTTTACGCGTGGCTTGTGCGATCGATCAAGTTTGTGCGAGGTCCTTCGCTACGCTCAGGATGACCCGTTAAGCAGCCGCTGTTTCTTTCGGCATCTCCATTGTCCCTTTGAATTTCGGTTGCTCGGATTCGAGCCCGAAGTTCTCGGAATAGAGATTGTCGATCTTAGCCAGATCGTCGGCGGTGAGCGGCGGACAGTCAGGCGCTTTAGCGAACTCGATCAACTGTTCTTCGTTGTAAATGTTCGGCAACGTGGAGGCGACGCGGTCGTCCGCGAGCAACCATTGCAACGCAGCCTGGCCGAGTGTGCGCTCCGAATTTTCGAGGAAACGCAACTTGTCGATCTTCTTGATGCCGTTGAGCAGCCAGCTGCGCGGCCGATGGCTGCGATGATCGTTCGGCGGGAACGTCGTTTCCTCGGTGTATTTGCCTTCCAGCATTCCGGATGAATGCGTAACGCGAATCAGAAACATGGTGTCCTTGCCCGTTTCGGTCGCGGCATCGTGCATGGCGCGTCCGGGATGTTGCTCGAGCATATTGTAAATGTGCTGCACGCTCGTGATGTCGCGCTCGCGGATGCAATTGATTCCTTCGTAAAGCCAGCCGATCGCTGGGCCAAGCGCGATGCCGTAGTATCCGATTTTTCCCGTGCCCTTTAGTTTCTCGAGGGTGGTCCAGAGCGCATCGTCGTAAACCTGCTCCATGCGAATGTTATGCAGCTGCAAAAGATCGATGTGGTCGGTCTTAAGTCGCTTCAACGCCGCGTCCGTCGCGCGCACGATTGCTTCCGGCGAAAAATCCTGCGGAATCTCGCGTTGCCCGCGTCCGCGCGTTTCGCCATGCGTGACAAAATCGTAGCCGACTTTGGTCGCGATCACGATTTCATCGCGCTGTTTCGGAAACGCTTTTGCAATCAGCTCTTCACTCAAGCCGTTGCCATACGTGTCAGCCGCATCAAAGAGGGTCACGCCGAGATCAAATGCTTTGTGCATGAGCGCGATCGCTTCGCCCTCGGTGAAATTTCCCCACCAGCCAGTCGAAATCGTCCAAAGACCAAAGCCGACTTCGCTGACCTTGAGGTCGGTGTTTCTGTAAGTGCGGAATTTCATCCGCCTGGAAGATAAACCTTCAATGTTCAACGCTCAACATTCAAGGCAGAGGCCTTCTTCAGCATTTAACCGTTGAGAGTTGATGTTGAACGCTTCCAATCTCAGAACTCGATCGAAATTTAGCGCTTGACCGGCGATGTGCCGGCCCGTGTAGGATGGCGGAAGTTTCGATAGATTCGCCGGGCATCTTTCGGACGCGGACCCCCCCCGGAAAAACCCCAGAGAACCCCATCAAACCCCCATGCCTACCGTATTATCCAAACGAAAATCACGTACTCCTGCGTCGGTAAAACGAGCCCGCTCGTTAGTGCGGCACGGCATTGAAAGGGCCCAGCGACTCTCAATCCGTGTCCTGGAGAGCGGCAAATCGCCGCTGACCCCAGCCAAACGACGCGGCTTGGCTAAAAAAGTGGCGGCGACAAAAAAACGAGTGGCCAAGATTCCGAGGGCTGAGGTGTTCTCGGCGATGGCGGCTTCAAGTGCAGCGAAAGCAGACATAACCGCCCAGTTGAAGGAGGCGGCGCCCGCTTTCGGGGACGTGCTGCGTTCTATCGGGCACGCTGTTGCTGTGACCCAAACCGCCCTGGATGACACCGCATTGGAGAGTCTTAAGACCCTGGCGGAACAACAGGTACAGGTACCAATGCTGATTGAACAAACACTAAAAGACGACGGCACACCGGATACTTCCCCCGGCGGGGTGGTGATTAAATCGGTGGCGATGCCTTTGACCTCGATCATCAAGCCGAGCATGCAGCAGGTGGATCAGATGACGCTGCGCATGGACATGCGCGTGCAGAGCTTCGATGCCAGCAGCGGGATCAAATTCAACCAAAACATCGCCGCAGCGGGCGTGAGCTACAAAAAGGGAAGCTTTGGTTTTGCCGTGAGTATGAACAATACCAATGTCAATGCCCAGTTCTCCAATATGAGCGACTTCGCTTCTGGGTCAGTCATGATGTCGATGGACATTGGGGACCGCACTGGTTTTCAAATTCCGACTCCATTGGAATATGGCATCGGAACGAACCTGCTGGTCAGATTAAAGAAAGTTTCCCAAGTTACCGTGCCCGGGGAAAAACCCACTGATTCTCCTGTTACTACGCGAACGGCTGAGATCGCGGTCAAAAAAGTTAGCAACAAGGGAGCGGTTGACGATCTGGGTAATGGACAATACGAAGTGACTGTTCCGCCAGGGCTGGAATTAGATACGGCACTGACGGGAACGTTAAAGATTTCCCGGGCGTGTGCGAAGGGGGACCCGTATCTCGAGCGAAAGATCCCAATCGGGTTCGGGCAGTTGATCAAAGAAGTTACGGTCTACCTATAACGGCCGAGAGGACAATTCATCATGGGTTTATTACTTGATAATGTAAGAAAAAGGCTTTTTGGCGAACCCGCGCGTAAGCCAGCGACTGTTACCTCGAAGGTTCTGGGTGCGGGAACGGCGTTTGCCACCTTGATTGAAGGGGTCGGTAAAGCGGTGGCGACGACGCAGCGAGAGCTTGATGCGACCTCAGGCCACATTGCTACGGAGATGGCGAAAACGGAGGTGGAGATTGCACAAGCCGTGGTTACTGAATACGGCCCCGAGGGTAATATTCTGAACGTTACGGTAGTGCCAGGAAAAACGTCGGCCTTGTCCATTGCCGTGCCGCCGGCGCTATCGTTCAAGCGCGTCCATCTTGAAGGAAGCTTTGTGGCGAGCGAATTTACTGCCGCCGACCATTCGAATGTGAACGTGAGTCTTGCGGGCGGTGGCTTTAGCACCAAAGGTTTGGGAATTGGCGGACCGTCCGCCAGTGTATCCGCAGTCAATGCGAACACCGACATTCAAACTGAGCAAACTCAGGATTCGTCTGTGGCGAGCATGTCGATGACGGCAGAAATTCGCCCCAAGCCAGTGGTCGCATTACCAAAGCCGCCGTTGGTGCTCAAGGGTCCTGCGTTGACGCTGACGGTTTTTGATGATCTTACTCCGCTTACTCCTATTCCTATCAATGCGGATCCAGACGCGGCTCATCCAGATGCCCCGCCAGCCCTCTATAGACGGAGCCTGGTTGTTCAGGTTCAACTTCTTAAGCCTGACCCATCGGATAGCACGAAAAAAGTTCCCGTTGATGGCCAAACCATCGCCGTTGACGGTGGAGGATTGGATTGGGACGTGACCGATTTTGCGGGGAGCGACCTTCTATCGACCTCACCAAATTTGGGACCGACGACCTACACGAAGACCAGCCCCGATAAGACTCTCGGATCTTTTTTCATCACGGTCACTCGCAATATCACGTCAATCACCGAGCCCAAAAAGGATTTCCTCATTCGAGGCTCGCTCAATCTTCTCAACGCGACCTTAAGCGTGTCGCTATAAGCGCGAACGGACGGGTTTTAAGATGAGCCGTTCGGAGACGCCGCTATCCGATGTTTTGGCCGATGTCGCGAGGGCCGTGGTTTCTACTCAAAAAGAACTGGATGCGCAGGCCAACAGATCTTCAGGCGAACTCCCTCTCGCGCCGTTGGCGTTCGTCGTTAAACAAACCGATGTGATTCTCCTGGGGAATTTGTCTGCGCAACGAAGCGATTCGTTAGCCGTACAGGATCCTGCGCTCACTTTTGCCCTGGTCAATCGCGTGCAGGCCAGTCTTCGCGGTAGCGGCGGTGCCGCACTGAGCAGTCGGGTGTCGGTATCGATTCAAGCCATCGAACCTCCCCATGCCGGCTAAGCGTCGAGCCGTGCCCAAACCCTCAATCGCTGGCAGAGCGCAAGAGACTGTCGTCACAGCGAAAGGGACATTGCCTGAACGGAAAAAGCTCCCGGCCGCAGATTTCTTCAGCGCCTTGCAGCGCAACCTGGATGCCGTACAACGGCAGCTTTCCAGCGCGAATAATGCGTTTGCCGATTTCGTGGTGAAGGAATTCAAAATCGAGGCGGCGGTGCAAATGAACCTCAACGAGTTGGGGGTTCTGCAATTGGTGCCCGCTGACGACACCATGAGCCCACAGTCGGTCTCGCGTGTATCGTTAACGCTGGCCGCGGTTGCCAAGATGACGGACGAAGCGCCGCCAAAGGACATGCTGAGGGCCGATGCCACCGCATTGGCGGATTTGACCTGGCTTCCGCCGCGACTGGTCGCACAACTGGCGCAGTATGAAGTCAAAACGGCGGGCGAGTTTTTGGGACTGGTCGCCGATGCCCGGTTTTCTACCCAGATTGCCTCGTTGCTTAAAGTTCAGCGTGCCGACATCGGACGTTGGGCCAACCAAATGCGATTGCTGGACTTGCCCGGAATGACCGTTCAAGAAGTGCGAGTTCTGGGGGATCTTGGAATCTACACCGTGACCGACCTGGCCACGCTCGGCGAGAAAGCCATCGTCGATCTTCAGCGAAGAGCCTCAAAAACTTTGACCAAGGAAACATTAGTGAAATGGCGCGAAGCAGCGAAGCAAGCCTTGCTTTGATGCAGATGCAAGACCTTCATCTGACTCCGGGCTTCCCAATCGCGTAATTCGAGATTGGACGTTCGAGATTGGACGTTCGACGTTTTCATTGTGGCGGTTAACAAGAACAGCGCTCTCCTCATCGTCGGCCATGGCTCGACCGTGAACCCGGATTCGAGTGCGCCGACACTGGCGCATGCAACGGAGATTCGGCGGCGAAATATCTTTGCCGATGTGGGCTGCGCGTTTTGGAAAGAAGAGCCGAGCTTGCGCGACGCATTGTCGATCTTTCCGGAGGCTCGCGAAGTTTACGTTGTCCCGAATTTCATCAGTGAAGGTTATTTCACCCAGACGGTGATTCCGCGGGAGCTGGAGCTAAACGGCCGCGTGACGAAACGCGCGAACGGACAGATCTGGAAGTATTGCGACCCGGTCGGCAGTCATTCAATGATGACGGAACTGCTTTTGCAGCGCGCTGATGAGGTGGCGCGCGATGTCGATCCTGGCGAGACGACTTTGCTCATCGTCGCGCATGGCACCGATTTGAACGATAACAGTGCGGTCGCAGCCAAGCGCGAGGTGGAAAAGATCCGCGGGCTGGGGAAATACGCGGATGTGCAAAACGTTTACATGGAGGAAGAGCCGCTGGTGGCGGACTGGCGGAAATTAACCAGCACCGACAATGTGGCGGTCGTTCCGTTTTTTATCTCGGACGGTTTGCACAGTTATGAAGACATTCCGGCATTGCTCGGAATCGCGAGTGGCAGATCGACATCCACCCCTGGCGCAGCCGCGGGAGAAATCTTTCGGCATAATCCGTACAAGATCGACAATCGCTCTCTATTCTACGCGCCATCCATCGGTACCGACCCGCGCTTTGCCGACATTATCGTCGCGCAAACGTTGCAGTTCGGCAGTTGACAATCGGGCTCGCGCTCTCAGTTTTTTGCACCACATTACTCTCCCGCGATGAAGGACGAGACCTGTAAGAGCCTGCAAGAGATCGGTGCATTCGCTTTGGCCGGCGGTTGCACGGCCAAGCGGATCAAGCAGGTGGTAGAGATGATCCGCGCGGCGCGCAATTACCGCTGGGTCGGCATTTACAAGATCGAGCGCAAAGACTTTGTTATCGTCACCGGGACCGGGGATGAACCGCCGGCGTATCCGCGTTTTCCAATCACGCAGGGGCTTTGCGCCGCGGCGCTCGAATCGCGCAAACCCGTGGTCGTGGGCGATGTCCGCAAAGATGCGCGCTACCTGCCGACGTTTCACACCACGCGCTCGGAGATCATCATTCCGATGGTCAATGAGAGCAAACACGTCCTTGGAATGCTCGATGCCGAGAGCGAAAAGCCGAACGCGTTCAAAAACGAAGATCGACAATTCCTCGAGCGCGCGGCCGGACTGATCGCGCACTGCCTGCATTAGCGATCCGAATGTCGGCAGCGATCGAGCAAGCTCTCGGTGCTGCGCTGGCTGGCGGCGCCTGTTGTTTCGGGCAAATCTCGATCGCGCGGTCAAGCGACGACGGTTTCGTCCTAAAACACCGCGGCGATGAAGAGGGTGCTCGGTTGCAAGGATTTCGCCGAACACAAGACGCGATCGAAATCGCCAGGTTTGATGACGCCGGAAATTATCGTCCATTGAAGACCGCGCCGAATCTTCGGCACGGCTGGCGCCTCGAAGTTGTCGATCTTTCCGAGTTGGCCCGTGCGCTGGATTATTTTTATCCGGGCAGATTGGCGATGCTTTACGCGTGGAAGCAAAAGCGTCTTCGCACGACGCCGCTGCGTGAGACACTGGATCGACAATCAGGAATCTATCGAATTGCGGCGAAGATTTCAGACGAACGGGCCGGCGAAGTGGTTGGCACCTTCTGCCGATCTGACGATGGATGTTTGCGAACGATTCTCTGGAAGTGCGATGCCCGGGGCGCTGTTGCTTCGACAAAACTGCCAGCGGAGAAATTTGATCCGGGGCATGACCAAACGGGGAGCAGCGAGACAACGATCCCGTTACTTTGCCAGGAAGCGTGCAACTTGCTGGTGAACGAGTGCCGCAAAGCAGTGAAAAGCGAATGATCATTCGTGCAAAGACCGTTGTGACAATGGATCGCCCGCCGATCGACGACGGCGCCGTTCGCGTGGATGGAGATCGCATTGTCGAGGTCGGAAAATTTTCCGACCTTTATCAGCCTCCCCCTGACAGCGCCGCGTGGGACAACGAGCAAGCCGGGAAGACTGCGAGCGGCGAAGAAATTGTCGATCTTGGCGAACAAGTGTTATTGCCCGGATTAATCAACTCGCATTGTCATCTCGATTACACTTGTCTCCGCGATAAGATCCCGCCGCAGGATTCGTTCACCGATTGGATCCGAGCGATCAATGCGGAAAAAGCGAAGCTGACTCCCGGCGACTTCGCGAAATCGATCATGGCGGGGTTTGCCGAGTGCCGGAAATTTGGGACAACGTCGATTGTCAATTTCGAAGCTTTTCCAGAATTGATCATCCGGCTGAAGCCGCCGATCAGGACATGGTGGCTCGCCGAGTTGATCGATGTTCGTGATCCGAATCGACCGGAAGAGCTTGCCGGTTCGGCGATGAATCTCCTCGGCCGGCCGGAAAACAAAGGCTTCGCGCCGCATGCACCGTTCACGGCGTCGCTCGATTTGTATCGCGTTTGTCAGGAAAACGCGCGGCATTACGACTGGCTGCTAAGCACGCATCTGGCGGAATCGCGTGATGAATTCTCGATGTTTCGTGACGGCTCGGGACCGCTCTATGATTTTGTGAAAGGGATCGGTCGCAAAGTCAGAGACTGCGGAGACGCCACCCCGCTCGCCTACATGCTGCGACAGATTGCGCTGGATGAACGCTGGCTGGTTGTCCACTTGAACGAGCTCGACGAAAGCGACTTCGAGTTGCTGGCGGGATTAGCCGAGAGATTTCACGTCGTGCATTGTCCGCGCAGCCACATGTACTTGGAGCATTCGCCATTTCAGTTCGAACGGCTGCGCGATCTTGAATTCAACATTTGCCTGGGCACCGACAGCCTGGCGAGCAACGACGACTTGAGCTTGTTCGCTGAGATGCGCGCGTTTCGAAAAAGGTTCGCGGAAGTCCCGGCCGACGAGGTCCTGTCGATGGTCACGTTAAATGCCGCGCGCGCCGTGGGGAAATCGGATGTGCTCGGTCGAATTCGCGCAAATTATTTTGCCGACATGATCGCGGTGCCGCTTAACTCATCTCCGAAAGATATTTTCGATGAAATCATTGCGTTCAAGGGTCCAGTTTCATTCTCGATGATTAACGGGGTTAAGGATACGTTCCAAACGTAGGAAGCCTTAATTCTCATTTCCGCTTTCTTTTTCTCAAAAGTGAAATATTCTCCGCGCTGAGATTTTATGGCGAAGATAATGATCATCGATGACGAGCCAGCTATGGTAGAAGTCATCGTGACGCTTTGTCGCGAAAAAGGGCATCAGGTTTTCCCGTTTAACTCCGCACCGAAAGCAATCGAACAAATCGACGGTATTCAACCGCAAGTGGTTATCGCGGACATCAAGATGGAAACGATGACCGGCTTCGACGTGCTCCGGCATATCCGCGAGCACCATCGCCAGACGGCGGTGATCTTGATCACGGCCTACGCGTCGGTCGAGACCGCAGTCGAAGCGATGAAGATGGGCGCGTACGATTATGTGACCAAGCCGTTCAAGATCGACGAGTTGCAGATGACGGTGCAACGCGCTCTCGATTATCAAGCGGCGCTGCGCGAGAACGTTTATCTCCGGAAGGAGCTAAAAAATCGCTACCGGTTCGAGAACATCATCGGCACGAGCCGGAAGATGCAGCACGT
>Ga0209526_10000509_pt1 | contig 25309 bp, 21 predicted proteins | sample JacPinW_OM2H0_M1_FD_188566 | JGI IMG/M metagenome (GOLD analysis project Ga0209526, IMG submission 188566) | Forest soil microbial communities from Algoma, Ontario, Canada - Jack Pine, Ontario site 1_JW_OM2H0_M1 (SPAdes) (version 2) | ecosystem: Environmental > Terrestrial > Soil > Boreal... | reverse complement strand
TCGGGTCTTCCAGCGGCGGCGCCCAGCCGACGCCATCAATCCACATCGCCGAGCGCCCTTGGGTGAAAGAGGCCATCGACTCCATCCAGTTGAAGCCGGCGACCCCGGGAGGCGCGACCTTGGTCAATAGCTTCTGATAAAGCTTGGTTGCTTCGATCGCTTCCGGGCCGTCGGTCTGGATGTTGCCTTTGGCATCGAGGAATTCGCCGCCGTAATCCAAGAAGAAGTTGGTCCATAGTGTCATGTTGGCATTGCGCAGGCCGCGCCCGACGAAGCCGAAAGTGCCTTCCTTGGGATCGGTGAGCTTTTCCGCCGCCTCGACCATCTCATCGAGCGTCTTCGGCACCGCGACACCCTTTTTCTGGAACATCTCCTTGTTGTAGTAGAGGATGAAGTAATCGACCGACCATGGCAGCGACAGCATCTGGCCCTTGTCGTTCTTGGCGTATTGAAGGCCGGCGGCGGAGAAATCGCTTTCGACGAGATCGGGCGTGGTCAGCGTCGAATCCTTCATGTAGCCGGACAAGTCGGCAAGCCAGCCGGCTTTCTCGAATTGCCGCTTCTGCACGTGATAGCTGACATGGATCACGTCGAAGCTCGGCTTGCCGGAGGCGAGCTCGATCACCGCCTTCTGCCGCTGCTGCTGTTCGGGAATCTGTTCCGACTCAACCTCGATGCCGGTCAGTTCGGTGAATTCCTTGATGTTCTTCTGCAGATTGTCGCCGCGCGGCCCCTTCGCCAGGATCACTTCAAGCTTGGTCCCGGCGTATTTCTTCCATTGCGGCTCAGCCGCCCGCGCGGGCAAGCCCGTAAAACCGAGCGCGCCCGCGGCGGCGGAGCCGGCCAGAACGGCGCGGCGTGAGATGCGGTAATCCCTCATTTTTTCCTCCCCTTATGGTCGTTTTTTCTAAGCTAACTGTAGCGCGGGTGGGGCACTCGCGACAGGCCCCTTGGCGCAAAGAACTCCCCGCACCGCCGCTTGTACGGTTGGAGGTGGCCCGTTACGCTCGCGCCCCAACATTTCCCGGGAAATCAAGGAGAGGAAACAACAAAATGAAACAGCTCAGGATCGGCGATATAACGATCGATGCGGTGATCGAACGCGAGGGGCCATGGCGGCGGCCGCAGGACTTCTTTCCGGCCTATGACGAGGCCGTCTTCAAGCATCACTTGCCCTCGATGGAGCCGGAGGTGTTCGACGCGGCGCTGGGAATGATGGTCATCACCTATCAGACCTTCGTGGTGCGCACGCCGCGATATACCATCCTGGTCGATACCTGCACCGGGGAGGACAAGGGGCACCCGCCGCCGTTCGATTTTCCCGGCAAGGAGCGCTGGCGCAACGAGCTGTTCGCGCTCGGCCTCAGTTACGAGAAGGTGGATTATGTGTTCTGCACCCACCTTCACATCGACCACACCGGCTGGAACACCACATTGCGAGACGGCCGCTGGGTGCCGACGTTCCCGAATGCGAAATACATCTTTCACAAGCGCGAATATGCGGTGTGGGAATCCGAGTACAAGAAAGGCGCCAACCCGCCCGGCACGGTGTTCCGCGACAATTGCCTGCCCATCGTGGAAGCCGGCCAGGCGCTCTTGGTCGACGACGATTACGCGCTCGACGACACCATTACGCTAACGCCGACGCCGGGACACTCGCCCTGCCATTGCTGCGTCAACATTTTTTCAAAGGGCAAGCGCGCAGTCGTCGCTGGCGATCTGATGCACCACGTGATCCAGTGCCGCGAGCCCGACTGGTCGGCAAAACCCGACTGGGATCCGAAGCAGTCGGCGGTGTCGCGGCGGAAATTCTTTGCTTCCGTCGCGGACACTGACACGCTGATCCTGCCGATCCACTTCCCGGCGCCGACCGCGGGACTGATCAAGGCCGACGGCGAACGGTTCAATTACCGCTACAAGCGGGAATAGCGACGGCTATCCCACCTTCATGCTGAGGAGCTTGGCCGCGGTGAGCCCGAGGATATCGGCCCGTTGGCTATCGGTCAGCGAGGGCGTGTCGAAGATCGGGTCGACCGGGCGCAGCTCCCAGGGGTAGGGATAGTCGCTACCCAGCACGACCTGGCTGGCGCCGACCTGGGCCACCAGATGGCGGACCGCCTCGGGCGTGAACACCAGGGAATCGAAATAGATCTGCTTGAGATATTCGGTCGGTTGCTTCTTGAGCTTGATGTCGGGGTTGCAGCCCTTCGGCCCGACCAGGCAGGCATGGTCCGAACGATCGCCGTAGGAACCCAGGTAGCCGCCGCCATGGGCAGCGATGACCTTTAGCCCGGGATAACGGTCGAACGTGCCTTCGAAGATCAGGTGCGACAGCGCAATCGTGGTGCCCAGCGGATTGCCGATCGTGTTGCCGAGCCAGCCGTTGCCGGCGAGGCTTTTGCTGAGTTCGGGCAGGCCCTGCGGATGAATGAATAGGGGTACCCCGAGTTCCTCCGCCTTGACCCATACCGGGAAGAATTTCGGGTCGGAGAACTCGAGGCCCGCCACCCGGTCGCCGATCGCGGCGCCCTTCAACCCCTGCTTCTTCACCGCCGTCTCAAGCTCCTGCACGGCAAGATCGGGCGCCTGCAATGTCAGCGAGGCAAACGCCGCAAACCGGTCGGGCTTGGAGGCGCAAAGCTCGGCGAGCTTCTCGTTCTGGATTTCTACTATCTTTGCCGCGAGATCGCGATCGCGGTTGTACCAGAACGGATTGATCGACAACACCTCCATGTCGATGGCCTGCAAATCCATGATGGCGAGCCGGCGGTCGATTTCGATGAACGCTTCCTCTGCGCGGTTGACCGGTGGAAGCTGGAGCTTGGCGCCTTCCTCGCCGAGCAGCGCGCCGGCTTCGTGGAATTGGCAATGGGCGTGCACGTCGATGGTCTTGACCCGCTTTCCGTCAACCATCACCGGGAGCTTTTGCCGTGGCGCTTCCTGGCCGTGCGCGCTTTTAAGGAGGCCGCAGCTGCAAAAGACGATGCCGGTAGCGGCGGCCGCACCGCCCTTGAGGAAATCACGGCGTGTGGTCATGAGCATTTTCTCCCGATGGCTTTTCTTGTTTCTGTCGTGGCGATTGGGCGCGCCCCGATGAGAGGCCAGCGTAGGACATGCAAGATGGCGGCGGCAAGACCTCCCGTGTCACGCGCTTGTCAATCGACGATAAGACCAGGACCGGTGCTTGTCGTTTGCTGCTTTGCGATCGGCGGTGTTTGAATAGCCGAAGGGGCTTGATCGCCTGATCGTTCTGCGGTCAAATTCCCTCCCACGATTGTCAGGAGGAGACCCATGGTGAGAAGCATTGTTCTGGCTTCAGTGATCGCGACGCTGGCGATCGGTTCGGCCTTTGCGCAGGAATCCTGTGAAACCAAAGCGGTCGGCAAGGACGGCAAGGTGCTCGCAGGTGCAGCAAAAACGTCGTTCATGAAGAAGTGCATGGCCGATCAGTGCGCGACCAAGGCGGTGAGCTCCGACGGCAAGCCGTTGGCGGGCGCTGCCAAGACGAGCTTCATGAAGAAGTGTGAGAAGGGCGCGTAGGTTTTGTAGCGACAGATCTACGGCGTCGGTTTCCCGATACATTCGGTGACGCCGTAGCCTGCAAATTCCCTGGCGATATCCTTGTCCATGGATTGTGCCAGATCGAGGTCAGCCGATCCGTCGCCTCCGGTTTGCTTGGTTGCAATGCCGCGTCCGAACAACGACGAAATGGAGCGGGCGTTCTTCTGGAGCGATTCGGAATAGTCCTCGATCGCGTCGGCAAGCTTGCCGAGCTTCAAATTCACCAGACCCCGGCTGTCCAGGGCATCGGCAAATCCGGGATTGAGCCGCAGGGCCTCGTTGCAATCGGCTAGCGCCGGCTGCAGATTGCCCACTGCGGCCAGGGTCCAGCATCGATTGTTGTGGGCTTCGAAATCCTTCGGGTTTATCCGTATCGCCTCGTTGAAGTCCTGTGCCGCCAGCGCGTAGGCGCGTTTGGTCGCATAGATCTGCCCTCGCTTGTAATAGGAAACCAGATCATTGCGGTTGCCGGCAATCCGGCGGCTCAATTCCTTGATCCTTGGGTCGTTGGCGAGGTCGTCCTCGCTCGGCGCGCTTTCCGGCGTCGCTACCTCGCATGCCGGCTTCGGTTTAGGTACTTCGACGGGACCGGTAAACGAAAAGGCCGATGTCAGCGAGGATGACAGCCAGGGTACCTGCTCCTCGCCTTTGGTGGCGCTGATGACGCCCAATTGCGTGTTCTTCAGCGCCTGCTCCGCGCTGACGCCGGGCGTGCGTATTTCCCTGAGCAGCTCGGTCACAAACAGGCTGTGATCATTCTTGGTGTTGCTGGCGACCGAACCGAGAGCCGAGGAGTACATCACGAGCGTGTTGCTCGGGGTCACGGCCGGAGCCAGGCCTGCGGAGTAACGCCGAAACCGCCGTTCAAAGGGATTGCGGCGCGATGCATCCAAGAGCGCGATCTTGACCGACGCGCCACGGTTGTTCATCTCGTCAAGGATGGTCTCGAGATTGAACCCGTCATGCGTGACGTCGGCCTCGGCCCAGATCTGCGCATCGACGGGCAGCAGGTAAGTCTGGCGCCCCGACTGGACGCCAAATCCGTCGAAGAAAATCAGCGCGACGTTATCTTGCTCGATCCTGCCATAGAACCGGTCGAGCGCTTGCCGCATCGCATAGCCGGTCAGGTTGATTTGCTTGTCGACGTCAAAACCGTCCCGCTTCAGCTCATCGGCAATATCCTGCGTGTCGTTGGCGACGTCAGTCAGGACGAACTCATTGTCGGGATATTTTGCATTGCCGATCACGAGCGCGACCTTGCCCGAACGCACGGCTGCCAGGGCTTGCGAATTCGCGGGCAATCCCAGGACGCCGGACAACAGCAGCGCGAAAAAAACCCGCATAAAATCTCTCGTCGGTATTCAAATTACAGCAGAAATTGGCTTGTAAGAGTATCTGACATGGCCGCTATTTCAATCGAGAAGGCGCCCCCGGCGGGGTCCACGGGCTCCCGGCCAGGTAATCGCCTCAGTCAATCGGCTTTGGGCGCAATTCCTCCGCCGTCGCATTCACAAAGCCGAATTTTGCGTAAGCCGCCTGTCCCGCCTGGCTGCCGACAAAGGCGAGATAGCGATCGGCTATTTCCTTGTGCTTGCTGTTGGTCAGGACGCCGATGGCGTAGGCGACGTCAGCGCGCAGGCTGTCGGACGGCGGCAGTTCGACCGCATCCACATTGGCGCCGCGGCGCTGCGCCTCCAGCACCTCCGTCTTCCAGACGATGCCGGCGTCCGATGTCCCATCCAGGATTCGCGCCGGAGTTTCGCGGTGATGAACCGCCGTGAACCAGTTCTTGGCGGTGGTCTGGCAGGACACGCATTCCTTTCCATCGGAAATCTTCTGCCAGATGTTGTGCCGCTCCAGCACCTTGCGGGCATAGAACTGCATGACTCCTTCATTGACCGGATTTGGCATCGATGTCTTGATGTCGGCGCGGACCAAATCGTCTATTCCGGTGACGTTCTTCGGGTTGCCCTTCGCGACCAGGATTTGCAGCTCATTGTGCATGTAAACGGCATACCAGCGGCCTTCAATCGCTGGAGATGGCCCAAATTCACGGACGCATAGATGTCGGGCGTGGCGGCGTATTCGCGGCCATGATAGACCCAGCCACCGGCGAGGATCGCCGAAGCGATCAAGCCCGGGGGAAGCGTGATCAGTCCGACGGACAGTCGTGCCTCGCCCCGCCTGAAGGCGCCGATCACCTCGTCCATCGCGAAAAACTGGTTGCCGGCGACCCAGAGCGTGAGGTCGGCGCCCGGCATCCGAGCCAGCGCGTCGGTGCCGGTGACGACCGACCCGTCGGCGGCGTAGAACTTGATGTCGGTGTCCTTGTCGGGCGGTATAGCCACCAGCTTCGATGGCGGCGCATCCTCACCCCAAGCGCGCGGCAGCGGCGATGTCGCCAGTCCCGCCAAAAACGCGATGTTGATCGCCGTTCGCAAAAACGTGGCTGTCATGAGCCCTCGCGATGGATGTCACGGACCGGGGTGCAGGGACCCTACGAATCGTTGTTCTCGGTCATCATGAAGATGACGCCGGTCAATGTCGCTCCGATGGCAAAGGTCAGGACAAGGGCACCCAGCGGCACGGTGTGGTCCGGATTTGCGCCGTCTCCGGCAAAAATGACGATGCCCGATGGATTGATCAGGGTCACCACCAGCGCGAACAGGAGCCCCATTGCGACGCCCATGGCGGCGTGGGCGACGAGCTTTGTCAGCCCGGTGGGCGAGATCAGTCCTGGCGGCTTCCTGGTGCGCATGGCCGGCCCCGCAAGTCCCGATAAAGAAACGCCCGGACAGCCTTGCCGGTTCCGAGAGGCTGGCCGGTTTTCTGAAATCTTCGTGAGCTTTACATGGCTGACATCGGCGACGACTAAACCCGTTTCACCATGCGAATCTCGGGTTGGAGAACCTCCATGTTCGATCCTGCAACGGCCGCGTTGTTGCGCGCTGTCCTCGATGAGGTGTGCGCGAACATCCCGCAGCTCGAAACATCGACGCGAACCCGTGTTGCTTCCAAGATCCTGGAAGCCGCAACCAAAGGCGAGTGGTCGGTCGAGGACCTGAAAGAGGCGGGCCGCGAAGCCCTGGATGACGCCCCCACGATGTGGCGCTGAGGGGGCCTGCGGAAACCGCGAAATCAACAGGCGTGGCGCAACCCGTCCCGGCCCACGAATGTGCCCGATACTGGGTCATAGGAGCGATAGCGCCGGGCGCAATATGACTGCGCCGATCCGATGACGACCTGCGACGGGTAGGGCGTGGCGGAGTGCCAGGGGTTGCTGCCGAATAGTCCCGCGGCGCCGATCCAGGCGCTCGAGGGGTCGGCTGCGAAATTGCCCGGGAAGAAGCCGTTGGTGGGGAAGTCGCGGTCGTCGTCACGGCCGTCATAATACCAGCCGCTGGTGTTGCCGTAGCGCAGAACGCGGTAATCCCCGGCCGAGGCCGGCGTTGCCGCCAAGGAAACAAGCAAGGAGGCGAAGACGGTCGCGGCCGCTATCGCATGTCGCAGTGTGATCATGTTGGCGCTCCCCGTCGCTTCAAGGCCGGATCGTTCCCCAATCGCCTTTCCAGCCCGTCAGCTTTCCCCTTCGGAACTGCAGATAAAGCCCGTCGCTTCGGTACGACAATGTCATGCCTTTGACGTTTGGAAGAGCGAGAAAAAGCTCATCGCCGGGGCGGCCGCGGACGTATTTCAACGGCACGCCCAGCGCGAACGAGGCTTGCTCGGCATTCATGCCGAACGTCAGCGGGATGCGGTTTGGATCGGCAATGACGGCCTGCTGTGCATGCGCGGCGCCCGCGATCGCCAGCATCAACGTCACTGCCATGGTCAAGATCCGGCTTCTCAAACGTCGCTCCAGCTTCATTGTTGCAACGACACCAGCGTGCCGCTTGGCGTCCAGCCGCCGCCCAGTGCCTGGAACAGGCTGCTCGCGGCCAGAAGCTTGTTCAGCCGAACCAGCACCAGATTATTCTCTGCCGTGAACAGCGTCTGTTGCGTCTGCAGGACGACGATGAGGTTGACCGTGCCGCCGCGCAATTGGGTTTCCGCAACGTCAAAGGCCTTGCGGGAAGCAGCGACAACTTCGCTTTGCAGACGCTCCTGAAGGGTAAATTTTTGTAAGGCAATCAGCGCTTTCTCGACGTCGGAGAATGCGGAAAGCACGACCTTGCGGTAGGCCTGCAGATCTTGCAGCTGCACGCCTTTCGCCTGTTTCAATTGGCTCTCCAGCAGAAAGCCGTCGAAGATCGGCTGGGTTAGCGAGGCCGCCGCCGTGTAGAACCACGCGCCGGGCGTAAACAGCGACGCCAGCGCCGCGCTCTGGAAACCGGTGGTGCCCGTCAGCGAGATCTGCGGAAAGAACGCGGCGCGCGCGGCTTCGACGCTGAAATTGGAGGAGGCGAGCTGCGCCTCAGCCTGGCGGATGTCCGGCCGCTGATAGAGCAGTTCCGACGGCAGGCCCGGGGTGACGCGCGGCACCACGATCTGCCGCGTCGATCCGCCTCGTACGGTAAAATTCGCGGGTGCACGCGCGACCAATACGGCAAGGGCGTCAATGCTCTGTGCCAATGTGACTTCGAGCGGGGGGATCGCGGCGCGCTGGATCCCGACCAGCGATTCCTGTTGCGACAGGTCGAGCTGCGAAGCCGTGCCGCCATTGAATTGATTCCTGACGAGACCGAGGATCCGTTCGGCCGCCGCCAGATTCTGACGGGTGACGCGCAACTCATCCTGGGCCGCCAGGATCTGGAAATAGGTATTGGCGACGGTCACGATCGTCGTCAGCGTGACGACCTCGCGGTTATACCTTGCCACCGTCGCATTCTCCTCGGCGGCATAAAGCGTCGCGCGGTTCTTGCCCCAGAAATCCAGCATGTAAGTTGCGGACAGGTTGACATTGTAGAGCTGGGTATCCTTGCCGGCCGCGCGCGCCGCTTGGGCGCTCGCATTTCCCGACACCGACGGCAAGAGCGGCGCGCCGGACAAGCCGACCAGCGCGTCGGCCTGCACGATCTGGGCGATCGCGACCGCGATGTCGAGATTGTAGATCTGGGCCGCCTCCATCACCGAGGTTAATTCGCTGGAGCGGAAGCCGCGCCACCAGTCCAGCACCGGCACGGCCGCATCGGCATTGCCTCTGGGTGCCGTGCGGTAGGAATCGGACATGTCGAGATTGAGTTCCGGCCGCTCCGACCCGAGGATGCAGCCGGACAGTCCCGGGCTCAGGGCCAGCGCCGCGAGCGCGGCAACGCCGCGCCATTTGCCGGAAAGCTTCGCGCGCGGACCCCTGATTCGGGCATGGGTCCGGCTTCGCCGAAAGTACAGAACTGACGCAATTGTCGGCATTTATTCGCCCGGTTGCAGTGAAGGCCCGGGCGTATGCGGTGCCGCGCCGCCACCTCGGAGACGTTGGCTCCAGAGGCGGAACCTGTCTAGATACAAATAGATCACAGGTGTCGAATAAAGCGTCAGCATCTGGCTCAGGATCAAACCTCCTACGATTGCAATGCCGAGCGGCTGGCGAAGCTCGCCGCCTTCGCCCAGGCCGACGGCGAGCGGAAGCGCGCCGAGCATGGCGGCCATGGTCGTCATCATGATCGGCCGGAAGCGAAGCAGGCAGGCCTCGCGGATCGCATCGAGCGGACTCATGCCGCGCTTTCGCTCGGCCTCGAGCGCAAAGTCGATCATCATGATCGCGTTCTTCTTGACGATGCCGATCAGGAGGATGACCCCGATCAGCGCCATGATGCTGAATTCGGTATTGAACGCCATCAGCGCCAACAGCGCGCCGACGCCGGCGGACGGCAGCGTGGAAAGGATCGTCAGCGGATGAACATAGCTTTCATAGAGCACGCCGAGCACGATGTAGATCGTGACCAGCGCCGCGAGAATCAGGAACGGCTGATTGCTCAGCGAATCCTGGAACGCCTTCGCCGTGCCCTGGAACGTGCCGCGGATCGTCGCGGGCACGCCGATCCGGTTCATGGTTGCCTCGATGCTGGCGACCGCGGTGCTCAGCGAGACGTTCGCCGGCAGATTGAACGAGATAGTGCTGGCGACCAATAGCCCCTGATGATTGACCCCGAGCGGGGTCGCGCCCTGGGTGAAGCGGGCGACGGCCGAGAGCGGGATCATGATCTCCTGCTTGGTGCTGACCGCAGACCCCGTCGAGGCGATGCCCTTGCCGGTCGAGCCGATCGAGTTGGTGGCAAGATTGCGCGCCGCCTGCGCGTTGGCCGAGGTTGCCGCGGTCGATCTTGAGCTGGTCGCTACCGTGCCTGCCACCGCATTGGTCGCCTGCGAGCCGCCGACCGAACCGCCGGAGGTCGAGACGTAGACATCCTTCAGCGTCTCAGGGTTTTGCCAGTAGCGCGGCGCCACCTCCATGATCACGTGATACTGGTTGCGCGCGACGTAGATGGTGGAAACCTGGCGCTGGCCGAAGGCATCGTAGAGCGTGTTGTCGATCTGGCTGACGGTGACGCCGAGCTGCGCCGCGGCGTCACGGTCGATCACCAGATCGGATTCGAGCCCCTTGTTCTGCTGGTCGCTGTTGACGTCGGTGAGATTTGGGTCGCCTTGCAGGGCGGCGGCGATCTTCGGCGACCATTCATTGAGCTCTTCGAACGAGTTGCCTTGCAACGTATACTGATATTGCGCGTTGCTGGCCCGGCCGCCGACGCGGATGTCCTGCACCGACTGCAGGAACAGCGTCGCCCCGGGCACCACCGCCATCTCGCGCCGCAGCCGTGCGATGACGCCATCGGCGCTGATTTTGCGTTCCGAGAGCGGAACTAGCGACATGAACATGAAGCCGGAATTGGTCTGGCCACCGCCGGTGAAACCGACGACAGTTTCGACCGCTGGATCCTTCTTGATGATGGTGACGAACTGCGCCAGCTTCTGCTGCATCAGCTGAAACGAGATGCTTTGGTCGGCCTGGATGCTGCCGACGATCCGCCCGGTATCCTGCTGCGGAAAGAAACCCTTGGGGATGATGTTGTAGAGATAGAAATTGAGGCCCAGCACCGCGGCAAGGATCAGCATCACCGATCGCGGGTGCTCGAGCGCCGACGTCAGGGTGCGCCGGTAGAAATTGAGCATCGCCTCGAAGAAGCTTTCGCTCGCGCGATAGAGCCTGCCGCGCCGCTCGCCGGTATGGCCCTTCAGCAGCACGGCGCACATCATGGGCGTGGTTGCGAGCGAAACCGCGAGCGAAATCAGGATCGATATCGAGATCACCATCGCAAATTCGCGGAACAGGCGGCCGACGATGCCGCCCATCAGCAGGATAGGGATGAAGACAGCAATCAGCGAGATGCTCATCGAGAGCACGGTGAAGCCGACCTCATTGGCGCCCTTGAGCGCTGCTTCAAGCGGCGACTGTCCGGTCTCGATGTAGCGGGTGACGTTTTCCAGGACCACGATAGCGTCATCGACTACGAAGCCGGTCGCGACCGTCAGCGCCATCAGCGAAAGATTGTCGAGACTATAGCCGATCAGATACATCACGCCGAAGGTGGCGACCAGCGACACCGAGACCGCGACAACGGGGATGAACGTCGCGCGCAGGTTGCGCAGGAAGGCGAAGACCACGATGATCACCAGTAGCACGGCGATGATCAGGGTGCGCTCGACGTCGCGCAACGAGGTGCGGATCGTCGTCGAACGGTCGACGCCCAATACCACGTCGATCGCCGGCGAAATCGATGCCCGAAGCTGCGGCAACAACGCTTTCACGTTATCGACGGTAGAGATGATGTTGGCGCCCGGCTGCCGGTTAAGAATGATCAGGACCGCGGGCTTGCCGTTGGCAAGCCCGGCGTTGCGGAGATTCTCGACGGAGTCGGTGACCTCGCCGACATCGGAAAGATGCACCGCCGCGCCGTTCCGGTAAGCGACGATCAGCGATTGGTAGTCGGCGGCCTTGTTGGCTTGGTCGTTGGCGTAGATCTGGTAACGCTGGTCGCCGACGTCGATGCCGCCTTTCGGACTGTGCGCATTGGCGCTCGCCAGCGCGGCCCGCACGTCCTCGAGGCCGATGCCGTATTTGTAGAGCGCCTGCGGGATCAGATCGACCCTGACGGCGGGCAGCGAGCTGCCGCTGACGGAGACTTCGCCGATGCCCTCGACCTGCGACAGCTTCTGCGCCAGCACGGTTGACGCCGCGTCGTAGAGATCGCCGCGGGTCAGCGTGTCGGACGTTAGAGTAAGGACCAGGATCGGCGCGTCGGCGGGATTGACCTTGCGGTAGGTTGGATTGGTGCGCAGGCTGGTCGGAAGATCGGCACGCGCCGCGTTGATCGCGGCCTGCACGTCGCGCGCCGCGCCGTTGATATCGCGGTTCAGCCCGAACTGCAGCGTAATCCGCGTAGAGCCCACCGTGCTCGAGGAGGTCATCTCGGTGACGTCGGCGATCTGGCCGAGATGTCGTTCGAGCGGGCTTGCGACCGTGGTTGCGACGTCCTGCGGGCTTGCGCCCGGCAACGTCGCCTGTACCGAAATGGTCGGAAAATCCACCTGCGGCAGCGGCGAGACCGGCAACTTGAAGAACGCCACCGCTCCCGCCGCCGCAAGCCCGAAGGTCAGCAACGTCGTTGCGACCGGCCTTCGAATAAAGGGTGTTGACGGTTCCATGGCCTAAGGCGACCCGCTGGTTTGGCCGGCAGCATCGCTCCGTCCGGAAAACCGCTGCGCCAGGCGGTCGAACCAGAGATAGATCACCGGCGTCGTGAACAGCGTCAGCATCTGGCTGACCAAGAGGCCGCCGACGATGGAAATGCCGAGCGGATGCCGCAATTCCGAACCCGCGCCGGTGCCGACCATCAGCGGCAAGGCACCGAGCACGGCCGCCATCGTCGTCATGATGATCGGCCTGAATCGCAGCAGGCAGGCCTGATAGATCGCTTCGCGCGGCGGCTTACCCTCGTTGCGTTCGGCATCGAGCGCGAAGTCGATCATCATGATCGCGTTCTTCTTCACGATGCCGATCAGGAGGATAATGCCGATGATCGCGACGATCGTCAGGTCATGGCCGGCGAGGATCAGCGCCAGCAGCGCGCCGATGCCGGCCGACGGCAGCGTCGAAAGGATGGTGATGGGATGGATGAAGCTCTCATAGAGCACGCCCAGCACGATATAGACGGTGACGATCGCGGCCAGGATCAGGAACAGCTGATTGGAGAGCGACGACTGGAACGCGAGTGCCGCACCCTGAAAGCTGGTGATGACGCCGAGCGGCACGCCGATATCGAGTTGGGCCTGCTTGATCGCGGTCACGGCGTCGCCAAGGGCTGCGCCCGGCGCCAGGTTAAAGGACACGGTGGCGGAGGGGAATTGTCCGAGATGCGAGATCTGCAGCGGCGCGGTTTCCTCGCGCATCTTAGCCATCACCGCGAGCGGCACCGGTGTAGAGCCGACCGAGGAGGGCAGGTAGATGTTCGACAGGGCCTCCAGCGAATTCTGCAGGGCAGGATCGGCCTCGAGGATGATGCGGTACTGGTTCGAGTTGGTGAAGATGGTCGAGACGATGCGCTGGCCGTAGGAATCATAAAGCGCGTTGTCGATCGTGGCCGGCGTGATCCCGAAGCGCGCCGCCTGGTCGCGATCGATCTGCACGAACACGGAAAGCCCTTGCGCCGAGATATCGCTGGCGACGTCGCCGAGCTCCGGAAGCGTCCTCAGCTTGTCGACCAGTTTTGGCGTCCATTCGGCGAGTTGCACCGGATCGGCATCCTGCAGGATGAACTGGTATTGCGTCCGGCTGACGGTGCCCTCGATGGTCAGGTCCTGCACCGGCTGCATATAGAGCGTGATGCCGGGCAGCGACGCCGTCGCGTCCTTCAGACGCTGCATCACGGTCGCAATGTCGCTCTTGCGCAGCTCGTGCGGTTTCAGGTTGATCAATAGGCGGCCGCTGTTGAGCGTGGTGTTGGTGCCGTCGACGCCGATGAACGACGACAGGCTGTCGACTTCGGGGTCTTTGAGAATGACGCTCGCCAATTGCTGCTGCCGCTCCGCCATCGCGGCGTAGGAGACCGATTGCGGCGCCTCCGAAATCGCCTGGATGACGCCGGTGTCCTGCAGCGGGAAGAACCCCTTGGGGATCACGATGTAGAGCCAGGCGGTGAGCCCGAAGGTCGCGAGCGCGATCAAGAGCACAAAAGTCTGGCGGTCGAGCACCCAGTTGAGCATGTGGCCGTAGATCGCAATCACCCGATCGAAGCCCTCGCGGCTCAGGCGCTGGAACGCGTTTTCGTGGGCTTCGGTCTCAGCTTTCAACAGCTTGGCGCAGGCCATCGGCACCAATGTCAGCGAGACCACCGCCGAAATCAGGATCGTCACCGACAAGGTGATCGCGAATTCGCGGAACAGGCGGCCGACGACGTCGCCCATGAACAGCAGCGGAATCAGCACGGCGATCAGCGACACCGTCAGCGAGATGATGGTGAAGCCGATCTGTTCGGAGCCGCGGAGCGCCGCCTGCAGCGGCGGGTCGCCTTCCTCGATATAGCGGGAGATGTTCTCGATCACGACGATGGCGTCGTCGACCACGAAGCCGGTGGCGATCGTCAGCGCCATCAAAGAGAGATTGTTGAGGCTGAAGCCGAACAGGTACATGGCTCCCAGCGTGCCGACCAGCGACAGCGGCACCGAAAGGCTCGGGATCAGCGTTGCCCGCGTCGAGCGCAGGAACACGAAGATCACCATCACCACCAGGATCACCGCCAGCGACAATTCATATTCGACGTCCCGCACCGAGGCGCGGATGGTGATGGTCCGGTCGGTCAGGATGTTGAGGTCGATCGCGGCGGGCAGCGTGGCCTGCAGTTGCGGCAGCAGCGACTTGATGCCTTCGACCGCGGAAATGACATTGGCGCCGGGTTGGCGCTGGATATTCAGGATGATCGCCGGCGTTTCGTTCATCCAGGCGCCGAGCTTGTCGTTCTGCGCGCCATCGACGACGTCGCCGACATCGCTGAGCCGAACCGGCGATCCGTTCTTGTAGGCGATGACCAGCGATCTATAGTCGCTGGCGTTGCGGATCTGGTCGTTGGCGTTGATGGTGTAGGCGCGCATTGCGCCGTCGAAATTTCCCTTCGGCGTGTTGACGTTGGCGTTGCCGAGCGTGGTGCGGAGATCGTCGATGTTGAGTCCGTAGGCGGCGAGCTTGCGGATATCGGCGCGGATTCGCACCGCCGGCCGCTGGCCACCCGAGATGCTGACGAGGCCGACGCCCGGAAGCTGGGAGATCTTTTGCGCCAGGCGGGTGTCGACGAAATCCTCCACCTGCGTCAGCGGCATGGTCTTGGAGGTAAGCCCAAGGGTGAGGATCGGCGCATCCGCCGGATTGACCTTGGCGTAGATCGGCGGCGCCGGCAGATCGGAGGGCAAGAGATTGCCGGCCGCATTGATGGCGGCCTGCACTTCCTGCTCGGCAACATCGAGCGAAATGCTTAAGCCGAATTGCAGCGTGATCACCGACGCACCGGCGGAACTCACCGAGCTCATCTGGTTGAGGTTCGGCATCTGGCCGAACTGAACCTCCAATGGCGCGGTGATGGAGGAGGTCATCACATCGGGGCTGGCGCCGGGATAGAAGGTCTGGACCTGGATGGTCGGGTAGTCCACCTCAGGCAAGGCGGCCACGGGAAGGAAACGGAACGCCAGCATGCCCGACAGCATGATCGCGATCATCAGCAAGGTCGTTGCCACCGGCCGCAGGATGAACGGCTGTGACGGGTTCATTGCTTTGATCCGTCGTCCGAACGGCGCTTCTTGCCGCTGCCACCGGCTTTGTCTTGACCTTTGTCTTGGCCGCTATTCTGGCCCGCCGCCTTGGTGGCGTCAGCCGGCGGGTTGGCGCCGGCCGCCGCCCGCACATTGATCTTGGCGCCGTCGCGCAGCTTGTCGGCGCCGTCGACCACAATGAGATCGCCCGGCGCCAGGCCGGAGAGCACTTCCACGTGATCGCCTTCGGTCGCGCCCAGCTTTACCGGACGGACCGACACCGTAGAGTCGGCATTGACGAGATAGACGAATGTCCCCGGCACGCCGCGCTGGATTCCGGCCGTCGACATCGTGGTCACGTCCTTGTGGGTGTCGAGCAACAGGCGGATATTGACGAACTGGTTGGGATAGAGCGCTTCCGTATCGTTCGGAAATACCGCGCGCAGCTTGATCGTGCCGGTGGTCGGGTCGATCTGGCTGTCGAAGGTTTGCAGCGTGCCGTCGGCGATCTTGTTGGCGCCGCTGCGGTCAAGGGCGGTCGCGGGCAGCACGGCGCCCGCCTGCAGGCGCTTTGCGATCGGCTGCAGATTGTCCTCGGGCACCGTGAACAGCACGCTGATCGGCTTTATTTGCGTGATGACGACGAGGCCGTTGGCGTCGCCCGGGGCGACATAATTGCCTTGATCGACCTGACGCAGTCCGACGCGACCGTCGAGTGGCGACAGGATCCGGCAGTAGTTGAGGTTCACCTCGGCCGCCTTGACCATGGCGCGGTCGGCTTCGACCGTGCCCTGATCCTGCGCGACCAGCGCGATCTGCGTGTCGAGCGTCTGATGCGGGATGGCGTTCTGCGCGGCCAAACCCTGGTAGCGGGCAAGATCGACCTGCGCGCCTTTCAGTAACGCTTCGTCGCGCGCGAGTTGTCCGCGCTGTTGCGCGAGTGCGGCTTCATAGGGCCGTGAGTCGATCTCCGCGAGCAGGTCGCCTTTCTTGACCTCGTCGCCCTCCTTGAAGGCGACGCGGATCAAATAACCGCTGATCTGGGTGCGGATGGTGACGGTTGCGAGCGAGGTCACCGTGCCCAGCGCATTGAGGTTGATTCCAATATCTCCCTTGGCGACCGTTTCCGGAACGATCGACATCGGCGCGCCGGCTCCCCGCCCGGCGCCCGCGCCGCCTTGCTGCGGCGCCGTTCCTTGCCGGGTCCACCAGACGACGCCGGCGACGATCAGCAAGATCACCAGCAACGGCAGCATCAGTCCGCGGCGCGGCCGCGGCGCGGTTTTCGGTGAAGGCTCGATGGGGCGAGCTTTGGTCGGGGGCTTTAGGGGTTGGTCCATGAACCTGCCATCAGAACAGCGCGGTGAGCGCCCTTTGCAACGTTGCCTGAGTTTACCTGTTCTGCAGCCTTTGGGACATTGACAGCCACGACATTTTGCACGGTTCCCCACCGGCTTGTCGCATTAACATTCGGAAATAATTGCACTTCCTGGCGCGACTGTGCTCGGGAACCATGCCCATTGCGGTGTAGAGTAGATGCTGGTCCGCCGCCCATGTCGGCACCCACGAGGTCGCGCGACACTTATTGTTGTGCCGGCGCATTGGGCGAGCGATGTCGTCGTGGGGCTCGGCTCCGGTTTGCTGATCGCGCACCTGTTGCGTCCAGTTACACGTCTTCAACCCAGGCTGTACTAGTATTCGGCTTCGCCATGCGCTGATTCGCGCCCGATGGCGCCTTTACCGTGGCGGCAATCGCATGAAGATCGTCATTCTGGCCGGTGGTCTCGGAACCCGGATTTCTGAGGAAACCGCGGTGCGGCCCAAGCCCATGATCGAAATCGGCGGCAAGCCGATCATCTGGCACATCATGAAGATTTACAGCCATTTCGGCTTCAACGACTTCATCGTCTGCCTTGGCTACCGCGGCTATCTGATCAAGGAATATTTCGCGAATTACTTCCTGCACATGTCCGACGTCACGTTCCATATCGCGGAAAACCGCATGGAAGTGCATCGCGAGACCGCCGAACCGTGGCGGGTCACGCTGGTCGAGACCGGCGATCGGACGCAGACTGGTGGGCGCGTGAAGCGCGCACTCCGCTATGTCAAAGACGACGAGATATTCGGCCTGACCTATGGCGACGGCGTCGCCGACATCGACGTCACGGCGCAGCTTGCCTTTCACCCCACGGCCGCCGGGCGACGATCACGGCGGTGCGGCCGGCGCGGCGCTTTGGCGCGATCGCGGTCGAGGGCGAGAGGGTGCTGTCATTCCGGGAAAAGCCGGAGGATGACGGTGGCTGGATCAACGGCGGATTCTTTCTGCTCTCGCCGACGGTCGGCGAACTGATCGCCGGCGACGAGACGGTGTGGGAGGAAGGCCCGATGCAGGCGCTCGCCTGCAACGACGATTTGCGCGCCTATGTCCATCGCGGCTTCTGGCACCCGATGGACACATTGCGGGACAAGACCTTCCTTGAGCAGTGCTGGGCGTCGGGCGATGCCCAGTGGAGGAAATGGTGATCAGTCCGGCATTCTGGCGCAGCCGGCGCGTGCTGCTGACGGGCCACACCGGCTTCAAAGGCGCATGGACGACGTTGCTGCTGCATCGGCTCGACGCCGAGGCTTGCGGATTTGCGCTGCCGCCGGAGCACGATGATGGTGTTTTCCGCGCGACCGGGGCCGCAAATGACCTTCTGCATCGCGTCGGCAACATCAACGATTTGGCGACGGTCAGGGCGCTGGTCGCGGCGTTTCGTCCCGAAATCGTGCTGCATATGGCAGCGCAATCCCTGGTGCGAAGGTCCTATGCGGCGCCGATCGACACCTACATGACCAACGTGATGGGCACGGTTCATGTGCTCGAGGCGGCAAGGCAGGTCGACAGCGTCCGCGCGGTTGTCGTCGTCACCAGCGACAAATGCTACGACAACACCGGGTCGGGCCGCGCCTATCTTGAGACTGATGCGCTCGGCGGTGCCGATCCCTATAGCAGCAGCAAGGCCTGCGCCGAGCTTGTGACCGAGAGCTATCGGCGCAGTTATTTTTCGGCCGCATCCGCGCCGCTGGTGGCGTCGGTGCGCGCCGGCAATGTGATCGGCGGCGGCGACTAGTCCAGTGATCGCCTGGTGCCGGACGCCATCAGGGCGTTCCGAAACAACGAGCCGCTTCGGATTCGCAATCCGAAATCTGTCCGCCCCTGGCAGCATGTGCTGGATCCCGTGCTCGGCTATCTCCTGCTTGCGGAAAGATTGATCAGCGATGGTCAAGCGTTTGCCCAAGCCTGGAATTTTGGTCCGGAAAATTCGAGCGAGGTCACGGTCGGCGGGGTCGCGGATCACCTGGTTCGCCGATGGGGCGCGAGCGCGCGCTGGTGCCGCGATGCGGGCGAACATCCCCATGAGGCGGCGTATCTGCGCCTTGACTCCAGCAAGGCCAAAACCGAGCTCGGCTGGCGCCCGCTGATAGCGCTGGAGCAGTCGCTTGACATGACGGTCGAGTGGTACAGGCAATTCGACGCCGGCAGCGCCATGCGCGAGGTCACCTTCAGGCAGATCGATCGCGTGCTGGATCATGCGGTGAAAACAAACGTCGCATACGCTCCATGAACGAACCCGGCCTGATCGAGATCAGCAAATGCGAGGTCTGCGGAGCAGCGGCGCTGCGACCGGTGCTCGACCTCGGGGCGCATCCGATGTGCGACGATCTGGTCCCGATCGGCGACGGCAGGGTTTGCAGGGAATACCCGATCGAGATCCTGTTCTGCGATCGCTGCCGCACTGCGCATCAGCGGTTTCAGGTGCCAAAGCAGGACCTGTTTCCCTCGACCTATCACTACCGGTCGCGCCAGACGCTTGACGTGTTGAACGGCATGCGGCGTTTGGTCGATGCCTGCATTGAAAAGTACGGCGATCTCAGCGGCAAGAAGGTGCTGGACGTCGGCTGCAATGACGGCAGCCTGCTATCGATCTTTGCCGAGCATGGCGCCAGGACCTTTGGCATCGAGCCGACCGGTGCGGCCGCGGATGCATCCGCCTCCGGGCATCAGGTGCTGAACGCTTTTTTTGGTGAGGAGGTGGCGCAAGACTTCGTCCGCCGATTCGGCGAGCCCGACATCATCACCTTTACCAATGTCTTCGCCCATATCGAGGATCTGGCTGCCGTCATCCGCGCCCTGAAGCTATTGTCAGGGCAGCAGACCAGGATCGTGATCGAAAATCACTATCTCGGCGCGATCATCGCCAAACGGCAGTTCGATACATTCTATCATGAGCACCCGCGCACCTACAGCGCGACGTCGTTCTCGTTTATCGCAGCAGCCCTCGGCATGGTCGTTGCGGACGTCGAATTTCCGGATCGCTACGGTGGCAACATTCGGGTGTTTCTGAGCCATTCCGCCGCGACAGTTGCCGCGCCATCGCCGCTGTTGGAGCGCGAGCGCGCTTTTGGTGATGATCTCGCCCGCATGCCCGAGGCGATCGCGCGCTGGCGCGAGAAAAAGGCAGGGGAAATCAGGTCCGCCGTCGCGCAGCACGGGCCGTTGGCGGCCAAGGCGTTTCCGGGACGTGCTGCGATCCCGATCAAGATGCTTGGCCTCGACCGCGCGAGCGTTGATGCGATCTATGAGAAGCCAGGCTCCGGCAAGATCGGACATGTCGTGCCGGGAACGCGGATTCCCATTCTCTCGGACAACGATTTCCCTGCAACGGAACGTGACAAGCCGCTGGTCAACATGGCCTGGCACATCGCGGACGAAATCGAGATCTACCTGCGCGGCCGCGGCTTCGCAGGCGACATCATCCACATCATCTCGCCCGGCGATTTTGCCGCATGAACGTCGCGATCCTGGGTTCCGGCTTCGGCCTTTACGGCTACCTTCCTGCCTTGCAGGGCGAGCAATGCCGCGTCGTTCTCCCCGAACGCTATCGCGCCGTCGTCGAGGGCCGCGCCGAATTGTCCGGCCTTGCGGGCGGCGTCATTTGGGTTGCGGATGAAAAGGACGCGCTCGATCGAGCCGGCGCGGTCGTGGTCGCACGCAGGCCTGTGGATCAGGCCGGCCTGACTGCCGAGCTTCTCGCCCGACCAAAGCTAAAGCGCCTTGTGCTGGAGAAGCCGCTGGCGCCGGATCCGGACACCGCGATGCATCTGCAAGACAAGCTCGAGGCGTCGGACAAGATCGTCCGTATCGGCTATTGCCTTGGCTTCACCGGCTGGGGCCGGCAACTGATCGCGCGTGCTGCCGCTTCGCGCGGAGACATCGGGATTCGCTGGCACTTCCGCGCGCATCATTACGCGACCGGTCAATCGAACTGGAAGCGGTCTCATGCCCAGGGCGGGGGCGCGCTGCGGTTTTACGGCATCCAGTTGATCAGCCTGCTCGCCGATCTCGGCTTCGATGGGGCATCGGCATCAAGCATCGCATCCGCGCTATCGGATGAAGCCGAAAGCTGGCGCGCGACACTGACGGACGGAAGCGGCGCGCGCTGCGAAATCGAACTCGATTCGAATTCCGCACAAACTGAGTTTTCGATCAGCGCGTCGGCGCTCGGCCTGGAGTTATCTCTGCCGGACCCGTTCGATGGCGTAGCGAGCGGCGGGCAGGACCGGCGGGTGCCGGTGCTGTCATTGCTGTGCCGGGAGATGCTGACGGCGGAACGCTCACCGCATCAGCGGTATCGAAAGACGATCGAGCTGTGGCGGGCGATCGAGGCGGTTACCGTTCGGCGCTGATGCGGGAGTCCCTGGTTCAAGAAGCCACCGCCGCTTGCTTCGCGCACCATGCCTGCCACATACCGCGATAGGCCGCCTCGATGTCGCGGGCGAACCTTGCAAAGTCCATTACACGGCTAGCCGCCATCTTTTGCCGGAGATTGTGCCTGATGGCGCGCAGCTTTGAAGCGTCGGTCGCCAGTTGAACGGCGAGATCGACATAGGCGGCTTCATCCTGCGCGATAAGTTCGGGCAAACCGACATTGTTGAGGATCGTAACCCCCATGCGCGCCGTGAAATATTCACCGGCAAGGGTGATGACGGGAGCGCCCATCCACAGCGCATCCAGCGACGTGGTGCCACCGTTGAACGGGAACGGATCGAGCGCAACATCGATCTTGTTGTAGAGTACATATTGGTTGGAACGTCTGCGCGGCTCCAGGATCACGCGGTCGAGCGGCAGGCCGAGCCTCACCAGCCGAGCCTCGGTCTCGCGACGAAACTCCTCGCTGTCGATGCCGACGATTTCCAACAGCAGCCGCGCATCCGGCGCGCGCGCGAGGATTTCGGCCCAGCGTTTCAGCGTGCGGTCGTTGACCTTGGTGAAATTGTTGAAGCAGCCGAAGGTGGTAAAGCCGTTGTCGTCGCGCGGCGGATGATCGATCGGCTCGGCTGATAGACGCAGAACGTCGCCGGCAGGCGCCACAGCGTCTCGGTGTTGTAGTGTTCGGTCATGCCCGGCGGATCGGCGTAAGGGTCGGTGATTCTGTAATCGATCGCCGTCACGCCCGTGGTGGTGGTGAAGCCGAGCCAGGTCGCCTGCACCGGCGCCGGTTTGCGCGCGAAGATCAGGATGCGGTTGAGAGCCATATGGCCTGACATATCGACCAGGATATCGATGCCGTCGGCCTCGATCCGGTCGCAGGCCGCGTCATCGCTGAGCGCGCGGATGTGGCGCCAATGGTCGAATCCGCCCTTCAGCCGCGTAGTGATCTGGTCTTCGGCGTTCATGTTGGCGTAGGCAAAGAATTCGAAATTGTCGTGCTCGTGATGTTGCAGCAGCGGCTCGAAGAAATAATTGACCGCGTGATTGCGAAAATCGCCGGAGACATATCCGATCCGCAGCCGCCGGTTGGGGTCGGGCACGTTGGCGAACGGGCGCCGTCGCAGCAATGGTGCAGCCATGTCGGCATTGAAACGGCAGGCCTGATCGACCAACTCCTGGTGCGGAACTTCGGCGGAATAGCCCAGCAGCATGATCAGATTGTTATGCGCGTCGATGAAGTCCGGCTGCAGGCTGATCGCGGCGCGATAGTTCTCGATGGCTTCGGCGATCTTGCCTTGAGTCTTCAGCGTGCCTGCAAAATTGCTCAGCGCTCCCGCATAGCCGGGCTTGAGCCGAAGAGCCTCCTGATAGTGCCGGACGGCTTCATCGATCCGGCCGGTCTCGCGGAATGCATTGCCCAAATTGTTGTGCGCTTCGGCAAGCTCTGGTTTCTGCTTGAGTGCTTCAGTCAAGTGGACGATCGCTTCGTCGAGCTTGCCGATATTGAACAGAATCGCTCCGAGATTGTTATGCGCGTTGGCGGTGTTGACCCCGCTCGCGATCGCGACCTTGAACAGCTTGATGGCCTCGTCCAGATAGCCGAGCGACCGATACAGATGGCCGAGATCGGTCTGCGCTTCGGGGAAGTCGGGCTTAAGCTCGAGTGCGCGCGTAAAGGCTTGTATTGCTTCGTCGGTCCTGCCGCGCGCCGCCAGCGCGTTGCCGAGGCTGCAGTAAAACGCAGCGACATCCCCCTTCAGCCGGATCGCCTGCTCGATCAATGGGATGCCGACCTCGGCGCGACCGGTTTGGGCCGCGAGCTGGCCGATCATGTGAAGGCCGTCGGCGTGGCCGGGATCGGTGGCCAGGATCGCGGCATAGAGCGGTTCAGCCTCGGCGAAGCGTCCCGCCCGGTGGTGCTCGACCGCGCGCTGGTAGAGCTCGCTGTGATCGACCTTGAGCCGCAGTGCCGCGATCTCGGGACCGGAAAACCGCACTGCGGCCCTTTCGATCACGGCACGGGCGTCGCCGATCGAGCCCGACTGCAACAATGCTTCCGCGAACGAGAGCCAGTGGCGGGCCTCCTGCGGGTTCGCCTGCAACGCCGCCGTCAGAAAACGCAACGCCAGCGGAAGGTTGCCCTGGCGGACGGCCAATGTGCCAAGCGCGTGGTTGGCGTCCGGGTTATCAGGCTCGGATTTCAGGACGCTGCGGAACAGCCGCTCCGCATCGCCGATACGCCCGGCGTTGAGGTGCGCCAGACCCTTGCGAACAGCTTTGTTGCTGGGACGGGCGCTCGCATTCATCTTAAGGAGGTGCCGGCGGGTTCGAGGTGATCTTGCGATTCCTTATAGGTGATTCGGCCTAAAAGGTGATTCGGCTTGGCCCGGCGTTTCCCGGCACGGGGTGCCGACGCGCCAACTCACACAGACATGGCGATGGTGTCAGGATCGGGCGCCGAGGGGCGATTTGTAGTCCTGCCGCCTCGACCAGGACACGTACGCGGCTACGCAGGTCATGATCGAGATACCGGCGGCGCTGACGAAGACCTGCATGGCAACCGAGTTCGGCCCGGTGATCAGGAACAGATGGCCGGCGAATGACAGAAAGACGCCGGCGCAGAAAGCCGCAAGCCATTCCTCGCCGCAGATCAGCACGGGCTGCAACATTTTCCAGCCGAACCCGTGCGCGTTGTTTGCGACGACGCGTGTGAACAGGAAAGCGACAGCGAGCAGATGAAGCACGCGGTAGAGCGCCAGATTTTCCTTGTCGTTGGGCAGGAACGAGCCGATCAGCCAGTCCGGAATCGAGCTTGCGAGCGCCGGGTTCTTCCCCGCGATGGTGATGACCAAGGCGAACAGCAGGTAGAGGAGGGCGGCGATGCGCAGAAGCGGAAGGTTTGAGGCCGGGCGCGCCAGCCTTGCACCGACCAGCGCGCACCAGATACCGAGCACGAAAAGCAGCTGCCAGCAAAACGGGTTGAAGTACCAACGGCCGTCGGGAAACGCAGCCAGGTTCCAGTCGAATTCACGCGCCGCCAGATAAAGGGCGATCGATCCGGTCATCGTCAGGTTCGGCCAGCGAAACATTCCCCACAGCGCCAGCGGGAACAGCGCCATCAGGACGATGAACAATTGCAGCACATCGAGATTGAGCGGCTTGGCCTGCAGCAACAGACCATGGATCAGGATCCGGATCGGATGGTCGATGATTCCGCTGACGTTGAACTCGCTGATGATCTCGGGCGCGGCGTATTGGGCCGCCACATAGGGGATGGTGTCGACATAAATGACGAACAGCACGACATAGGCGGCATAGAGCTGCCATACGCGCTTGAAGATGCGGGTCGCCGTGACCAAGAACCCGCGCTCCAGCAGCATCTTGCCGTAGAACATCGCCACCGCGTAGCCCGTGGCAAATATGAACAGGTCGGTCGCGCCGCTAAACCCGAAATTCCGCATCGTCAGCAGGCTCACGGCGTTGTGGGGAATGTGGTCCAGAAACAGAAACCAGATCGCCAATCCGCGAGCGAAGTCGAGCCTGAGATCGCGATCGCATGGCGCGAGATTTATTTTTGTCTGCAGGTTCATGCCCAAGAAGGAATTCGCAAGATTTGAGCAATTCGGAGAATTTTCTTTTGGTGATCCGAATCATCTGAATAGACCTCGAACATGTGGTCTCTATTCCGATCGACCAAGTGGCCGTCGGCTTTTTGAGCCGTTCGGCAATCACAATCCCGGCAACATCAATTGATCGGGCGCGAGCGTTAACCGTAACGACATCGGCGTGTCACGTCCGTGGCCGCAGCGAACGCTGCATGTCCATCGAGTAAGTGTAGCGCCCTTCCGGATGCGTGGTGACGGTGACCTCGAACAACTCCTCGCGCAGCCCGTAATAGCGGCGAACCACGGTCAAGGCCGGTGAACCCGGCTTGACCTGCAGCGGCCGCGCCAATGTCGCGGGCATCTTGCGGGCGAAAATTTCCATTTGGGCGTATTCGGTGGTCTGGCCGAACATCTTGGCGATCTGCTCGTGCACCGGCGCGCGGCCGTGATCGCTGCGGTTCACGACATCGGCGAATTTGCGCAGCACGTAGATTTCGGTCCATCCCAGCGGTGCTGCGAACTGATCGGCACGGCGGATCGCCTCGATCAGAAACCAGTGTTTGCCAGGCTCGCATTTGAGCATTGCCGCAAGCTTGCGGTCGGCGACGATCTCGCCAGCACGCGCGACGTCGCGATAGGTTTCGTTCGAATAACG
>Ga0209526_10000508_pt1 | contig 25319 bp, 30 predicted proteins | sample JacPinW_OM2H0_M1_FD_188566 | JGI IMG/M metagenome (GOLD analysis project Ga0209526, IMG submission 188566) | Forest soil microbial communities from Algoma, Ontario, Canada - Jack Pine, Ontario site 1_JW_OM2H0_M1 (SPAdes) (version 2) | ecosystem: Environmental > Terrestrial > Soil > Boreal... | reverse complement strand
AGCTCGCTGCTCCAGAAGTGGTGGATCTTCCCGTCGCGGCGCGCGAAGACGGTGGCCATCGGATGCTGGCTACCGTCGGATGTCTCGGCCCGGTAGTCACGGTTGTAGGTATTGCTGGCGGAGGAGAGTAGGCGCGCGTGCCGCCAGCCCCGCGATTTCGCGTGCGCACGGAAGCGCTCGATCGGCACCCTGGCCACGACCGCGAAATTGATCCGCTGTGTGATGTCGGGCACCTCGCCGTCGATCGCGCCGATGATCGACGTGCACGATGGGCAGCCCTCCTCGAGCGGCAGCCCCGCCTTGCCCGGGATGAACATGTGGCTATAGAGGAAGAGAGTGTCCTTGCCCTCATCGAACAGCTCGGAGAGCCGGACCGGTCGTGCGCCGTTTGTGCCGGCGTCCCACTCCTCGAAGCTGTAGTCGCGCGGCACGACGCCGCCGAGCGGCAATGCCCGCCGTTGCGCGGCCACGGCCTCGATCTGCCGGCGCAGGTCGATCTCCGCCTTCAGGAGTTCGTCGCGCGCGCGTCGATACTCGTCCGACTCGCCGGGAAAGCGCAACTCGTGCAGCGATTGCTTTACTTCGGTTGCCATTGCCTGACTCCTTTCTTTTCTATTGATTCCGTGTGTGGCCAGTAACTAACGTCGTGCTCGACATAGAACTTGATGAGGGTCGCCGCTTCGCCCCAGCCAAGCGAATTCCCTTCGAAGGACTGCCGACCCTTGGCCGTGGGCGCGAAACCGTGTTCCCGGAGGCGCAGCAGCGTGCCACCTGGGCGCTCTTCGAGGTCGAACTCGACCGTGGTCATCGCATCGGCCGTTTCGCCCCATTGATAGGCGAAGCGCCTTGGTGGAGCCACCTCGAGGATGGGGCAGTCCCGATCAGCGTTGATATCTCTTTCGGCTCCCCACCCACGCCAACGGAGCGTGAGCTTTCCACCGGGTCGTAGGTCGATCTCGCTCCCGCGTGTCCCCCACCACCCGTCGAGTCCCTGGGGGGTCGTCAGCGCGGTCCACACCTTCTCGCGCGGCGCGCGGATGAACACGCTGTGACGGATCTCGGGCCCTGATTCGCTCATGATTCCTCCTCGACGTAGCGCTTGAGACGCAGCAGACGCTGCTCCCACCGTGCCGAAAGGGTCGTGAGCCACGCGGTCGCCTCGGCCACCGGCGCGATCTCCAGGCGGTAGTGGACCTCACGTCCGTGGCGCTCTTTGGCGACCATCCCCGCGTCCTCGAGCGCGCCAAGGTGTTTCACGACAGCCTGGCGGGTCACTGGAAATTTCACGGCAATGCCCGTCGCGGTCGCGGGGCCCATTACCAGGCGCTCGAGCAGCTGCCTGCGTGTCGGATCCGCGAGCGCGACGAACACGGCGTCATCCATGTGCAACTTAACAGTTGCACATGGGCCCCGCGGCTGTCAAATCGGCATAGAGGTGAGGGCCTTCGTCAAAACCCGCACTGCTACGATTGATCTCGAGATGAGTTTGGCCGGCGCCTTGCTGTCCGGTGATGTCCGGGCGCTGGCGAGGGCTATCAGCCTGGCCGAGGACCGCGATCCCCAGGCGACAGAATTGGTGGCCGAATTGCAGCCCCACACCGGCCATGCCTACCTGGTCGGGCTGACCGGGGCGCCGGGGACTGGCAAGAGCACCTTGGCCGATGCCCTCGTCAAGGTGATCCGCGACCGCCGGCAGACGGTGGGGGTGATCGCGGTCGACCCCAGCAGCCCGTTCACCGGCGGAGCGGTCCTCGGCGACCGCATCCGGATGTCACGTCACACCCTCGACAAGGGCGTCTTCATCCGGAGCATGGGGGCCCGGGGCCATCTGGGCGGACTGGCCGCCGCCACCCGTGAAGCGATCCATCTTCTGGATGCGTACGGCCGGGACGTCATCCTGGTCGAGACGGTCGGGGTCGGCCAGTCGGAACTCGAGATCTCGACGATCTGTGACACGGTCCTCCTGGTCCTGATGCCCGAGTCTGGCGACGCCGTCCAGTCGATCAAGGCTGGCATCCTCGAGATCGCCGATGTCTTCGTGATCAACAAGACGGATCTGGGTGGTGCGGAGAAGGCGCGTCGCCTGATCCAGGACGCCATCGCGCTGGGCCCCAAGCAGGCTTGGCGGCCACCGATCACCATGGCCTCGGCGGCGAAGGAGGAAGGGATCGAGCAGGTCTGGGACGCCGTGCTCGAGCACCAGGCGTTCCTGAAGGAGAGCGGCACGCTGGCGGCGCGCCGGCGGCAGCGCCTCAAGCAGGAGGTGGTTGCCCTGGTGGCCGAGCGGGCGCGCGACGAGGCGCAGCGGGTCCTGGACGGCGATACGCCGATTGGGCGGCGGCTGCGCGAGAACCAGAATGGGAAACTAAACCCGTACGCCCTCGCGGAGGAGGTCCTCCGGCAGCGGGCGCCCCAAGGAGGCAGCTGATGGCACTTCGCCGGAAGACGGCTCGCGACGACTGGGCCGCCCGTTACCGCAGCGGGAAGCGGGCAAAAGAAACGGCGACGACGATATCCGGGCTACCGGTAGAACCCCTCTACACGCCCGATGATCTCGCCGACTGGAGCTACGAGGAAAAGCTTGGCTACCCGGGCGAATTTCCTTACACCCGCGGCGTCTATCCCTCGATGTATCGCGGGCAGCTTTGGACCATCCGGCAGTTCGCCGGCTACGGGTCGGCGGAGGAGACGAACCGTCGTTACAAATTCCTGCTGGCGCAGGGCCAGGCCGGTCTTTCTGTCGCGTTCGACATGCCGACCTTGATGGGCTATGACTCCGATGACCACCTCAGTGAAGGCGAAGTCGGCCACTGCGGCGTGGCGATCGATTCGCTGGAGGACATGGAGATGCTCTTCCGTGACATCCGGCTGGACCAGATCACCACCTCGATGACGATCAACTCGCCGGCGGCGATCCTCTACGCGATGTACATCGCCGTTGGAGAGAGGGAAGGGCTCAAGCCGGCGCAACTGGGCGGCACCCTGCAGAACGACATCCTCAAGGAATACATCGCGCAGAAGGAGTACATCTTCCCGCCCGAGCCGTCGATGCGGCTGGTGGTCGACACGATCGTATTCGCTGCCCGTCAGATGCCGCGCTGGAACGCGGTCTCGATCTCCGGCTACCACATCCGGGAAGCGGGCTCGACCGCCACCCAGGAACTCGCCTTCACGCTGGCCGACGGGATGGCGTACGTCGAGGCATCGATCAAGGCCGGACTGAAGGTCGACGAGTTCGCCCCGCGGCTCTCCTTTTTCTTCGACTCACACATGGATTTCTTCGAGGAGATCGCCAAGTTCCGGGCCGCGCGCCGGCTGTGGGCGACGATCATGCGGGACAAGTACGGCGCCCGCGACCCCAAGTCCTGGATGATGCGCTTCCACACCCAGACGGCCGGCGTTTCCCTGACCCGCCAGCAAGTGGAGAACAACATCACGCGGACGGCGTACGAGGCCATGGCCGCCGTGCTCGGCGGCACCAACTCGCTGCACACCAACTCCATGGACGAAGTGTTGGCGCTCCCGACGGAGCGGGCGGCGCAGATTGCGCTGCGCACCCAGCAGGTGCTCGCGCACGAGACGGGCGTCGCGAATACCATCGATCCGCTGGCCGGCTCCTACTTCATCGAGCAGCTCACCGACGAAATGGAGCGCGGCGCGCAGCGCTACTTCGATCGCATCGACGAGCAGGGTGGGGTGCTGCGCTGTATCGAAAACGGGTTCTTCCAGCGGGAGATTGCCGATGCCGCCTTCGAGTTCGAGCGCAAGCTGGAGGCCAACGAGCGGATCATCGTGGGCGTCAACGCCTACAAAGACGGCGAGGGTGGCGAGCTGCCGACCCTCCGAATCGGGCCGGAGACCGAGAGGGACCAGGTGCGCCGGCTCACGGCGCTCAAAGGACGGCGCGACAACACGAGTGTCAAGAATCGCCTCGAGGCATTGAAGACGGCTGCTCGCGGCAGCGATAACCTGATGCCGCCGCTGCTGGACTGCGTCAAGGCTTATGCCACGGAGGGGGAGATCATGGCCGCGCTCAAGGAGGTCTTCGGCGTCTACCGGGAGCCGATCCTCTTCTAGATGATCCGGATGCGCTTCTCGCTGCTGGGACGGATCATTGCGGGCCTTGCCGTCTTGATCCTCGTCTTGCTCTACGTGACCAGGCAATGACCGCGCGCGTCTTGACCGCCAAAGTTGGTCTCGACGGACATGACCGGGGCGTCAAGGTGGTGTCACGCGCCCTGCGCGACGCCGGCGTCGAGGTGATCTACGCCGGCCTTCGGCAGACGCCCGAAATGGTGGTCGAGGCGGCGATCCAGGAAGACGTCGACGCTATCGGCGTCAGCTTGCACAGCGGCGCCCACATGACGCTCATCCCCCGGATCCTCGAGCTGCTCAAGGAGCGCAATGCCACCGATATCGTGGTCTTCGGGGGTGGCATCATCCCTCAGGACGACGCCCGCGAGCTGAAAGCGATGGGGGTCGTCGAGATCTTCGGCCCCGGGACCTCCCTGCAATCGATCATCGACTTCGTGAATCACGGATTTAAGGGGCCCGTCCCGGGAGCAGCTTGATGTTTCATCAGCCCATTTCCGCCGAATGCCTTTTGCTTGCCATTCCAGCACGCCTCGAACGCTCGCATCGCACGAATCGCGCGGCTCGCGTGGGCCGGCGGGCCCGGGCCTCGGCGGTTTGGGCCGCGAAGCGTCGGCGCTATCCCGAGACGCGCCCCTGGGCGGCGTGATCGCGACCGCGCCGCGAAAGCTCGGTCGGTTCGAGCTGCACTGCTTGAGCGATGGGCTGTGGCGGATGGACGGCGGCTCCGTCTTCGGGGTCGTGCCCAAAGTCATGTGGGAAAAGCTCAAGACCCCGGACGCCCGGAACCGCATCCCGATGGCGACCAATTGCATGCTGGTCCGCACCCCGGATGCCAACATTTTGATCGAGGCCGGAATGGGCCCCAAGCTCTCCGACAAGGAGCGCGACATCTATGCCTACGAGCGCGATCCCGGGATCCCCGATGCGCTCGCCGGCCTGGGGCTGAAACCGCAGGACATCGACCTGGTCGTGCTGAGCCACCTGCACTTCGACCACGTCGGCGCCCTGGTGACTCCCGGCCGCGATGGCGAGCTGACCCCGCTCTTTCCACGCGCTCGCCACGTGGTCCAGGCGCGGGAGCTGGAAGCGTGGCGTCACCCGGATCCCCGCAGCAAACCGTCCTACAAGCCGGAGAACCTCCGCCTGCTCGAGGAGGAGGGACGCCTGCTGGTGGTGCAGGGTGACCAGGAGGTCGCGCCCGGCGTCCAGGTTCGGGTCACGGGCGGCCACACCGCGGGGCATCAGGCGGTCTACGTCCGAGACCAGGAGGAAACCGTGGTGTTCACCGGCGATTTCCTGTTCATGCGCGCCTTCTTGAAAACGAACTGGGTGAGCGCGCTGGACCTCTTCCCGCTGGAGGCGATGGAGCACAAGGCGGCCTTCCTCACGGAAGCGGCGCGGGAACGGTACCTGCTCTGGTTCTACCACGAGACCGAACAGATGCTCGGCTACTGGACGGGCGAGGGCTTCGAGCCGGTTAGCTCACAATAAGCAGGACTTCCGAACTACAACGCTCGCATTCGCCCCGCACGACGTAGTTGCCAGTCTTCAGGTCCATCGCCGAGGGGCGCAGAATGGCGACTGACTGGCGGCAGGCGCGGCAGTTCGCCTTCATCGGCGCCACCGGAACGGCCGGGGCCTGGAAGGTCCAGGTATGAGGCGCCACCTGGTGCATGGTCGCGTGGGCGATGGCCATTGATTTGCTCCATCTTCTGTAACGCCGCCGCCGGGTAAACGGGGTGGGTCATTCGGACCGGCGCCCTACGACAAACCGCGTAGCGGGAAGCGGGGGGACGGAGGGACGGCTTAGTAGACGATGACCGGGGTGTTCGTCGGCGTCCAGTCCCAGAGCCAGACCATGTTGCTGTAGGGAACGTTGACGCAGCCGTGCGTGCCGGTGTCTTCACCGGTCGGGTCGTAGTGCGGGCCGTTGGTCCCCGGACCGTAGCGTGAACGCCAGCTCGCGTCGTGGATCCCGTCGCCACCGTTGAACCACATGACCATCCTGACCTTGGAGTCGGGATACCAGTAGGGGGATCCCTTCGGCCATGGGGAGTGCATCGTCCAGGGCGAGACCTTCCAGTAGACCTTGAAGTTGCCGGGGTCGGTCTCCAGACCAGGCCGGCCGGTCGTCACGTAGCTCCAGAACACCTGCTTGCCGTGGTCGTAAGCCCGAATCACCTGCTCGCTCAGGGAGATCGTGAGCGCCTTGTCCGGCAGCGTCTGCGTCATGGCGTCGCGCAGCACCTTGCCCTGCACCATGAGCCCGCCGTTGACCTGTTCGAGGTCCGCCGTGCTGGTCGCCGTGGCCAGTTGCCCGGCGAGCTTCTGCAGGTGGGCATCGACGACCGAGACATCCATCTGGAAGATCCTGGCCGTCTGCATGTCAGCCTGGACCTGGGCGAGTGACGCGTTTGCGCCGGCGCGGGCAAGGCCGGCATCGCCATGGTCCTGGGCGGGCAATTGGGCGACATACTGCTGAATCAGCTTGTTGGTGGTCTCCTGATCGGCGATCAGGAGGGCGAGCTTGGAGAGTGGCGCCTTCAGCTCGGTGTTGACGGCTCGGTAGCTGCGCACATTGGTGGCGACGTCCATTTCGATCTGCGCCTTCGAGGGCAGCCCGTTGAATTCGACCAGGAGCGCCCCGTCGACGCCGATCTGCTTGGCCTTCTGCAGGCTGCTCGTGAGCTGGCCGACCGCCGACTGGGCGGAATCATGAGTTTCGGTCAGAAGCTTTTCGACCCTGGTATCGAGCTGCTCCTTGATCTGTACCTCTTGGCTGGCGGCGCGGGCGAAGAAGGCGATCCGTGCCTGGTTGAAGGGCGCCGATGCCTGGGGCGGTATCTCGCTGGCGGTGGTCAGCTCCTGGCGCTGCAGGTCCGAGAACTCGGCGGTCTCGAGCCCGAGCTGACTGGCTCGTGCCTGGGCGGCGATGACCTGCGCCCGTGCCGACTGGAAATCCTGTTCGGCGAACGCCTCGCGCATCTGCTGGGCGAAGATGAAGCCGGCCACCAGGGCGAACGTCCCCACCACCACTCCAATTCGGAGCGCGTTGCGGCGTAGGAATCTAAGAGATGATGCCATTATCGGTGTCAGCCGATTCTAAAGAGTTCGGCCACTAAAAGTAACGGCCGAATGGCGGAAAAGTTCCGGTGAAGGGCCGTTCAGCCGGCGCCAAACGCTGTGTTAAGATGGGCGCCGCCGTATTCGACCTGAAGGAGAAACACTCTGGCCACTGGCACCCCCGTCACGTTGAAACTGGAGCCTCGCGCTGATCGCGGCCGGCACCTCCAAACGTTACGCCGGCAGGGCCGTCTGCCCGGGGTGGTGTACGGGCACAATGTCGACTCGGTGACCGTCATGGTCGACGGCCGCGAGTTCGTGAAGGCGTTCCAGAAGGTTGGCCGTAACCAGCTGGTCGACCTCCAACTCGGCGACGAACCGGTTCGCAAGGCGCTGATCCGGGAGGTGCAGCGGAGTCCTCGCCACGGCGACTTGCTGCACGTGGACTTCTACCAGGTCAACCTGACCGAGAAGATCGAGTCCGAAGTCCCGATTGAGCTGGACGGCGAGGTCGAGGTGGTTTCGAAGGGTGAGGCGGACTTGCAGCGCGGGCTACACGCACTCAAGGTGGAGTGCCTGCCGACGGATCTGCCGCCCGTCATCACGGTTGATATCTCAGGCCTGAAGGAGGTCGACGACGAGATCCGGGTCAAGGACCTGCCGGTTCCACCGGGCTGCGAGATCCTCGACGAACCTGAGGATCTGATCGTCAAGATCGCGGCGCATCGCGAAGAGGTCGAGGAAGTGGCGCCGGCGCCGGCCGCCGCCGAGGTGCCGACCGTCGGCGAGACGCAGGCCACCGGCGAACCCGGTGCCGAGGGCGAAGCGCCAGCCGAGAGCTGACCTCGAGGCGCCCGTACAATGGGCGCGATGTGGGGCTGGATCTCGACTCACTGGGACGACGAGTGGGCCCGCTTCATCGAGGGGCTGCTGCTCCTGGTCATCAGCGTGGTCCTTGCCGCCGTGGTTCGAGGCACGGCCCGCAGCCAGCTCAAGCGGGCTCATGTGGATCCGCAGGCCATCCTGCTGGTTTCGCGGATCGCCTACCTGGCCACCGTCATCCTGGGCGTCATCGCATTCTTCACCCGTTGGTTCGGAAGTCCAGCCCTGGTCTTCGGTGGCTTTGGCTTTCTCGCCCTCGCGTTCAGCCTCGCCTTTCAGGACATCCTCAAGAACTTCATCGCCGGGATCTTTCTCTTGCTCGAGCGTCCCTTCCGCCTGGGGGATGAGATCACGGTCGATAACCACACCGGCGTGGTTGAGAACATCGAGATGCGGACGACCACCCTGCGGACGACCGAGGGGGAGCAGGTCCTCGTCCCCAATTCTCTCGTCTACACCGGCACCATCATCAATCGCACCCGCTATCCGACCCGGCTTTTCACCCTGACCGCGAAGCTGCCCGCCGACGTGGCCGTCGACGGGCTGATCGAGCGGCTGAGGGAGCAGCTAAAGAACCGTCCCGATGTCGCGAAAGACCCTCCGCCCCACGTCGGAATGCAACCGGCCGTGGACGGAGGCCTGACGCTCGAAGTTCGGTATTGGCTCGATTACCGGCGCAATGACCCGGTCGCCGTGCAGGCCGCCATCGGCGAGCAGATCTACCAGGCGCTGCATTCGCAGCCCGCCGACTCCGCCGGCGCCTCCGGAAAACCGCCCGGCACATAGGCGCTCGGCTGCTCCGCCGCCTCGCCGCCTTCAGCCCCGCGGCCCGCCAGTTCCTCGCCTACGCCCTGCTTCTTGGGATCGCGTGGGCGATCTTCAATCTCGTGTTCAACATCTACATGAGCGCCCTGGGCTTCTCGAATGATGTCATCGGCCTCTTCAATTCCCTCCCCGCCATCGCCCTGCTGCTGGTGGGACTCCCCTTTGCGGCCATGGCGGACCGGATCGGGTATCGCCTCTTTCTACTTGGCGGCGGGACCGTCGCCGTGCTGGCATCGCTCGCCCTTTCACTGGTCGGATCCCCGCTGATCGCCGTGCTGGCCGCCGGCACCTTCGCGCTGGCCGTGATCGTTTTGCAAGTGCTCGGCAGTCCGCTCCTGGCGCAGGTCAGCGGCGAGACCGAGCGGGTGGCCCTCTTTTCGATCAATCAATCGCTGGCCTGGGCGGCCGCGCTGGTCGGCGACGTCCTCGGCGGCGTCATTCCGGAGGTGGCGGCCCGGACGGCGCACGTGTCGAGTGTCTCGGCCGGGGCCATCCGATCGGCGTTCGCGGCGATGACGGTCCTCACGGTGCTGAGCCTGCCCTTCCTCGTCCGCCTGGCGCGAGCGTCTGGAACACAGCCAGCGGCTGCTTTTCCGGTTCGCGAGCTGCTCCAGATCGACCTGGCACGCTTCGGCAGGATCCTGCTGCCGAGCCTCGTCCTTGGGGTTGCGGCTGGAATGTATCTCAATTTCACCCAGCTCTACCTGGCGCAGCGTTTTGGCCTGACGCCCGGTCCAATCGGCGTGATCTTTGCCGTCGGCGCGGCGCTCACCGTGCTTGTCACGCTGGCGGCACCCACGGTGGGCAGGCGGTTCGGGATGACCCGCACCATCGGGCTCTCTCAGGTTCTCGGTTCGCCTCTGGTCCTGACCCTGGCCTTCATCATGGTGCTGCCCGTGGCCGTGGTGATCATGTCCGTCCGGCAGCTTCTGCTCAACCTGCAAGGACCGCTTAGCCAGGTATTTGGGATGGAGTACGTCGAACCGCGGGAGCGTGCCCGGCTCGCGACCGCGCAGGTCGTGGTAAGCGGCATCGGGGTTGGTGGGATCGGACCGCTGCTGAGCGGCTTCCTACAGGTACGCGGCGGCTACCAGCTGGCGTTCTCGGTCAGCGCGTTCTTCTACCTGCTGGCCGGGCTGATTTTTTTGCTGCTCTTCGCGAGGGTCCGCCTCGCGTCGGAGGCAGACCCGCCCCGTTAGGCGAGCTGGCCGAGCGCCAGGAGGTTGCCCTCGCTATCGTGGAACCAGGCCGACTTTTCATATCCGAGATCGGCGATGCCGTCGATCGTCTTGAGGCCGGGGAAGTCGTATTCCTCGAACTGGACGCCGCGGCTCTTGAGTTGTGTCACCGTCGCGGCGATGTCATCGACGAACAAGGCCAACTGGGTATGTTGTCCTGAGGGGCGTCCCCCGGTGGGAAAGAGCAGGAACCCGCTCCCGTTCCCCTCGTAGAACAAGGCGCCTTCCACTTCGCGTGCCGGCGTCAGCCCCAGCTTCTGCGCGTAGAACGCCCGCGCGCGACTGAGATCTGCCACTGGCAACGCCGCCTTCGCAATCGCGGTGTCCAGGAAGTTCATCGGACGATGTTACGGCGAGATCTATAGTCAGGTGATGGCGCAGGAGACGTTGTTTCCGGCTCCGCAGCAGCCGGCTCAAAAGGACCAGCCACTCGCCGCCCGAATGCGGCCACGCAGCCTCGACGAGTTCGTCGGGCAGGAGCATCTGGTCGGTCCTGAGCACGAGCTGCGCCGCGCGATCGAGGAGGACCGGGTTGGTTCGATGATCCTGTGGGGGCCGCCCGGCAGCGGAAAGACGACGCTGGCGCGATTGATCGCGCGGGTCACGTCGTCGCACTTCGTGCCGCTCAGCGCGGTGAGCGCCGGTGTCGCCGACCTGCGGCGGAACATCGAAGAAGCCCGGCTGCGGCGGGCCCAGACCGGCCAGCGGACGATCCTCTTCATCGACGAGATCCACCGCTTCAACAAGGGCCAGCAGGACGCCGTCCTTCCCTTCGTCGAGGAGGGCGTGATCACCATGATCGGCGCCACTACCGAGAATCCGTCGTTCGAGGTCAATGCGGCGCTGCTCTCGCGCACGCGGGTCTTCGTGCTCGGTGCGCTCGACGATGTCCAGGTAGGCGAGATCATCGACCGGGCCGTGGCCGATCCGGAGCGAGGCCTTGCGGGACGGCACGTCGACCTCGAGGCCGAAGCGCGCGTCGCCTTGATCCGGGTGGCGAACGGCGACGCCAGGGTGGCGCTCAACGGGCTGGAGGCGGCTGCGGCGCTCGCCCGGCCCCGGCAAGGCCGCCGGCTGGTGACCGCCGCGCTCGTCGAGGAAGCCGTCCAGCGCAAGAACCTGCTCTACGACCGCGCCGGCGAGGAGCACTACAACATCATTTCGGCGCTCCACAAGAGCCTGCGTGACAGCGACCCCGATGCGTCCCTCTACTGGCTGGGCCGGATGCTGGAGGCGGGCGAGGATCCACTCTATGTGGTGCGCCGCCTGATCCGCTTTGCGTCCGAAGACATCGGCCTCGCCGACCCGCAGGCGTTGACCCAGGCCGTCGCCGCGCAACAGGCGGCCCATTTCATCGGGATGCCGGAAGCGAACCTGGCCCTCGCCCAGGCCGTCGTGTACCTGGCGACCGCGCCGAAAAGCAACGCCCTGTACTCGGCTTACTCCAACGTGCAGGAAGATGTCGAGCGGACCCGCGCCGATCCGGTCCCGCTCCACCTGCGCAACGCGCCGACGCCGCTGATGCGAACGATTGGCTATGGCAAGGGCTATCGATACGCGCACGACTTTGACGAGGCGCAGGTCGATCAGCAGCACCTGCCGGACGCGATCAAGGATCGCACATACTACCATCCGTCCGATCGCGGTTATGAGAAGACGATCCAGGAGCGCCTCGATGCCTTCGAGGCGGCGCGACGAAAGACGCGGAAGACGAGTTAGTTTTGGGCCCAGACTCCGCCGAAACGATTTACCTTCTGCACGCGTTATGGGAATTAGTTCCCGATCAGCCTGGAGGTTGGTAATAAGCAAGCGTCTCTCGATCTGGATGCTCGTCATGACCTCCGCCCTGGTCTCATGCGGTCAGGCTCCCAGAGTCGCTTCGGCGCAAGCTACGGTGAGTCCGACGCCGTTCGTCGAGACGACCGCGACGCCGACACCGACAGAGACGTCATCACCATCGCCTAACGAGTCTCCAGGCCCGATCGTGCCGCTGCCGCCGTTAACCGCGTCCTATGGCGTCCTGGTCTCCCTGTCGACCCGTGTGTATGACGTGTCCTTGATCGGAGCCGACGGGAGGGTCATCGCCGCCTCGCACGCCTCGCGACGAACGAGCATCTCGACGGGGGATGCGGTCTCGCGCACCGACGCCCTCGAGCTCCCCTATGTCAGCGCAACCCGCTCCCGCCTCTACTACCTCGACGGCGATACCACCCTCCGCTGGCTGACTCCGACGAGCACAGGCATCGCCATGTCGCTACCCGGGGGGCCGACGGCCAGGGCCGCTTTCGCCGTAACCCCCGACGACGCACGCATTGCGGTCTCGATCGTCGACTTTGGGCCGCGGACCCCGGTTGTGCACCTATCCGTCGGGCCACTGGGGGGGCCGTTAACCGAGATCTACTCCTCGGCGTCGGAGTACCTCTGGCCGATCGGTTGGCACGGCGGAAAACTGGTGGCCGCCCAGAGTCAGAGCGCGTCATCTAACGCAGCGATGCCCTTCAACCCCTACGGGGCCCGCTCCTACTCCGTGATCGACTCCAACACTGGAGCCCGTCTCGCCGCCATCGGTGGCTCCGGCCTCGACGAGTGCCCACCATCGGGTTTGCTGACCGCCGCGGGGACCGCTTGTTACCTGAGCACCTCGTTCGGAGGCCGGTCGGGTGGCTATTCGATCTCCGACTGGACCGGCTACCGGTATTTGCCGCCAGTCGCGGCCAGCTGGTCGGCAGCCGCCTCGGTGGGTCGATCGCCAAACTCCGTCACCGTTGCCGTCTGCTGTGAGGCGAACGCCGCATATGGTCGCTTTCTCGTCTCGCGCGGGACGCCTGTGCCGCTCACGGTTCCGCTCTTAGGAAAGGCCGACGATTGGGCCTGCTGGATCGATCAATCGCACCTGCTCTCGGGCTTTAAAGACTCATCCCAGGCGAGCGAAGTGGTTGACCTGACCAGCCAGCAAGCGGTCCAGACAGGCAGCCGCGGCTTCTGCGCTGCGGTGCTGCCGACAGACCTCGGTTAGCCGCTGACCCGCTCCCAGCTCACCGCTCCACGTGCGGCCGGAGCGCCGCGTAGCCGTTGGCCATGACCCGTTCGTGGTTACGCGCGAGCGCGCCCTTGGCCAGGGGCGCCACCAGGTTGAGGATCGGGTTGGTCGTCGCGACGTCCCAGTAATAGACGGCCTTGACGCTCCCCGGATCAGCCTCGGAGAATTCCCACCGCCCGGATCCGACCAGGTCGCCGGTCGAGCCGAGCAGGATGTGGCGATGTTGGGTCGCTTCGAGCACCTCGAGCGCGTAGTTGAGACTGTAGGGAAGCGAGCCGCGCACCTCGCACTCGATCACCGACCCGATCGACTTCCCGTCGCCGCGCGTGATTTTCACGCGGCGGAAGTTGGTCCACCAACCGGGGTAGCGCTCGATGTCGAGCACGACCGTCCAGACCTTCTCGAGCGTTGCCCGAAAGCGCCAGTCGGTCACGAAATGGTAGGGCTCCGGCACGCGGAGTATTTTATGGGCGTGCTCTTCAACCTCGTGAAGTTCTTCCACATCCTCTTCGTGATCACCGCGGTTGGCTCGAACATCAGCTATGGCATCTGGCAGGGCCGCGCCGGAGGTGATCCCGAGCACGAGTCGTTCGTCCTGCGTGGTGTCAAGTTCCTCGACGACCGGGTCGCCAACCCCGCGTACTTGCTGGTCCTGGTCACCGGTCTCACGATGGCCTGGTGGCACTGGTCGTACACGATTCACTGGATCCAGGCGGCCATCGTGCTCTACGTCATCATGTTCCTCTTCGGCCTGGCCGTCTACTCACCGGCGCTCACGCGCCAGATCGAAGCGCTCGAGCGCGATGGTCCCACATCGCCCGCATACCGGAACGCCGCCCTGCGCGCGACCACCTATGGCATCGGCGTCATGGTGCCGATCCTGACGATCCTGTTCTTGATGGTCACCAAGCCGAACCTGTAACGCCCCACCCCAACCCTCCCCCAGAGGGGGAGGGTGAAGTGGGAGGGTTAATCGGGTAGCCGCTTAGAAGCCGTGCCCCGTGACCCAGGTCTTAGCCAGGTCGGCCGGGTCTTGCTTGTCGACGTCCGCGCTCTTGTTGAGGGCGGTGAGGTCGGGTGTGTTGAGCTTCGCATCAACGCTGTTGAGCAATGAGACGACTTCAGCAGTGGCCACGTCCGTCCGAATCAGCGGCACAATGTTGTCCGCCTGCTGCAGATGCTTGTCGTCCTCGAGGACGACGAAGTTGTTCGCGGTGATCCCGCCATCGCTGGAGAAGACGAGACCGATGTTGATGGCGCCCTGCTTGAGGGCGGCGAACGTCAGTGGCCCGCCAGTGTCGAGCGACTTGAACGCTTTGAACTTCAGGCCATAGACCGATTCAAGGCCTGGCGCGCAGAATGGCCGTTGCGGGCACTCCGGCGGCCCGCCCAGCGTCCATTGGCTGGCGATCGCGGGGGTTACGTCAGAGAGCTTGGTCAGGTGATACTGGTCGGCCTCGGCCTTGGTGACCGCGAAGGCATTCTGATCGACCGCCGGCGACGGGTCCAGGGCCTTGATGCCCTTGCTGCTGAGACGGGCGTTGAGCTTCTGAACGTTGGCCGCCGCGTCCGTACCGGCCTCGAGGGCAACGCCCTGCCGCTTGTCGGCGAAGTTGAGGTCGGTGGCTGCGTAGCCGGGGTACAGGTCGATCAGGCCGTTCTCGAGCGATGGCTCCACGATCTCGCGATTACCGAGCTTGTCCCGGTAGGTGATGGTGTAGCCCTTGTTCGCCAGGGCGTCACCATAGATGTGCGCCAGGATGATGCTTTCGGAGAAGTTGAACGAGGCGATCCTGATGGTGCCCTTCGACGTCGAACTGGATGTCCCACCCGATGAGCCGCACGAAGTTGTGACCAGGGCCAGGGCGACCATGCTGGCGCCCAGGACGAAGATTCGCTTCAAACGCATTGCTCCACCTCCAAAAAATGACCAAAAACTACGCCGCGACCGCCGCCGTGTCGAGTGCTCCTACGGGTCCCTCCTTCTGGGTTGATGTCGATGAACGCAGCCCGGCCGGCGTGGCCAGTCGCTGCACACCGGCGAGCGAGAATTCGACGATCAAGGAAAGCACAGCAACCATGAGGGCGCCGGCGAAGAGCATCGGGTAGTCCTGGAGCCCGAGGCCGTCGACGATGAATCGGCCGAGGCCGCCCCAGGCCACCACCGCCGCGAGCGTTGCCGTGGCGACAACGTTCACCGCCGAGGTGCGGATGCCGGCCATAATGAACGGCGTCGCGATCGGCAGCTCGACGCGCAGCAGGACCGCGCGCTCGCGCATCCCCATGCCGCGGGCCGCTTCGCGCACGTCGGGGTCGACCTCGCGCATCCCGACGTAGCTATTGGTAACCATCGGTGGGATGGCCAGGGCGACGAGCGCTACGAACGCCGGTACCGCTCCAAAGCCGACGATCTGCGAGGCCGCGGCGATCCCAAAAAACTGCGCCGCAAGCACCAAAAGGGCAAACGAAGGGATCGCCCGCCCAATGTTCGAGATGTTGATGGCCAGGTTGCCGCCTTTTCCGAAGTGACCGATCGCAATCCCGATCGGCAGGGCGATCAATGCGGCGACGAGTATGGAAATGCCGGACATCACGAGGTGCTCGAAGGTCCGGTGCGGGATGCCACCGTCGCCTTGCCAGTGGATTGGGCTGAGGAACCACTGCACGACCTGCCCAATGAAGTTCATGTCACCGCTCGGCTTCTCGCCCACGGAGTGACGAGCCGTTGCAGACTGGCCAGGCTCAGATCGGCGACGACGGCCAGGGCCACGGACAACACCGTGCCGACCACAAGCGGGGTATGGAAATCGCGGAGCAGCCCGTCGTAGATCAGGCTGCCCAGGCCGCCCTCGCCGATCAAGGCGGTCACGGTCACGAGGCCGATCGTCGTGACGGTGGCGATGCGGACTCCGGCCATGATGGCGGGGATTGCCAGCGGTAAATCGACCCGCGCCAGCTCCGCCAGCGGGCGAAAACCCATGCCGCGGGCGGCTTCGCGGACGTCGACAGGCACCGAGTTCAACCCGACCACGATGTTGCGAACAAGAATCAGCAGGGTGTAACCGACCAGGCCGATCTCGGCGGTCAGGATGGTCAGGCCCGTAAACGGCAGCAGGAACGCGAAGAGGGCGAGCGACGGGATCGTATAGAGGATGCCGGTCAAGGTAAAGATCGGCCCCCGGAAGATGCGGCTTCGCCAGGCCATGAGGCCAAGGGGGATGGCGATCAGGAGGCCGATCACGACCGCGATCAGCGTGAGCTGGATATGCTGGAGGAGCGCGGCGGTAATGACGTCGACGTGCCCCGATATCCAGGACCACCGGATCCATGGGTCCTCGACCGCCCCCCCGACCCCGGTGGCGAGCATTGCCGCATGCTAGCAGGGCCCTTTGGAGGCAATCAACTTAAAGTAGAAGTTTCTAATGATTAGGCTGGAGAAGGTCACCAAGCGCTTTCCGGGCGGGCAGGTAGCCGTTCGCGAGCTGACGATCGAGTTCCACACCGGCCAGCTGACCATGTTGGTGGGGCCGTCGGGCTGCGGGAAGACCACTACCCTCAAGATGATCAACCGGCTGATCGAGCCGAGCGAGGGACGGATCTTTCACGATGAGCAGGACGTCACCCATGTCGACCCGGTGGTCCTGCGGCTACGGATGGGGTACGTGATCCAAAACGTCGGCCTGTTTCCGCACATGAGCATCGCCGACAACGTCGCCACGGTGCCCAGGTTGCTTCGCTGGGACAAGGAGAGGATCCGCCGGCGCGTCGATGAGCTGCTCGAGCTGGTGGGCCTTGATCCGAAGCAATTCGCGCATCGATATCCGCACCAACTCTCGGGCGGGCAGCGTCAGCGAGTTGGGGTGGCCCGGGCGCTGGGTGCCGATCCTCCCGTCCTTCTCATGGATGAGCCGTTCGGGGCCATCGACCGGATCGCGCGGGAACGCCTGCAGAACGAGTTCCTGCGGATCCAGCGAGAAGTCAAAAAGACGGTCGTGTTCGTTACGCACGACATCGACGAGGCGATCAAGCTGGGTGACCGAATCGCTGTCATGAATGCGGGCCGCCTCGAGCAATACGACACGCCGGCGGCCATCCTGGCAAAACCGGCGTCCGATCTGGTGGTCGACCTCCTCGGCCCGGATCGCGGACTGAAGCGGTTGTCGGTAACGGCCATCGATCTGAATGCGCTGGAGCGCCCGCCGGTCGTCCACGCCGACGATTCCCTGGCCGAAGCGCGCGCGGTGCTCGACAGCCGCTGGACTCGAGTCATCGTCGTCGACCGAACTGGCAAGCCGGTCGGCGAGCTGGATCGTGAGGACGCCACCGGCGACGGTCGCGTCGGGGATCGGGCGCGTCCGCTGGATGCGATCGTCGCCGCCGACCGGACGCTCTACGATGCGTTCTCCCAGATGCTGATCCACCAGGCCAACTGGGTGGCGGTGGTCGACGGCGATCGGTTCCGCGGGGTGCTTACGCCGCAATCGTTCGTTGCGGCGATTCAGCGGGTTCCGGCCGAACTGGAAGGCGCCCGCCGCTGATCGACCACCGCCATCTTCTGGCGGATGTCGTCGTAGGCGCGGTCGTCGATTGGCGTGAAGCGCCGGATCAGACCGCTGGCCAGAACGTCCCGGCTGACGGGGTCTCCTCCAAGTGCGCAGAGGGCGTCGCGAACCCCCTCGTGCACCGCCTGGGGAACCCTGGACGTGGTGGCGACCAGGGGGACGGTCGATGGGCCGAGGGAGATAAGCACCCGGATTTCCGCCGCGAGATCCGGGTTTCGCAATCGCTCGACGCCGAGGACGTGGGAGTCGATCGCCGACGCGTCCACGCCGCCGGTGAGCACCTGCCGGATCGACTCCTGGTGCCGGCCCGAGAAGGTCAGGCGGCCGAAGAATGCCTCCGTCTCGCCCATCTGCATCAGGTGATGACGGACCAATAGGCAGCCCGAGAAGGATCCCGGTTCGTTGTAGGCCCAGCTGTGCCCACGAAGGTCGCCGAACGAACGGAAGGGGCTGTCGCAGCGGACGATGACGTCGGAGAAATACACCGGCCGGTCCTGGTAGCGTGCCTCGTTCAGGATCGGGGCCGCCAGCGGTCGCAGCAAGCCCGGCTCCTCCCCGCAAAGTCGGACGTAGGGAAGTCCGCAGAGGAACGCCACGTCGACGGAGCCATCTCGTAGCCGCTCCCAGCTGTTACCTTCGATCAGCCGGGCCGGCGCTCCGAGCGCCCGGCCGACCCGCGCCGCGACGTCAGCGTAGACGGAGGTCATGTTCGGCGCGAGGAAATTCGCGAAAACGAGGGGTTTCACGGGCGAGTTGACGGCAGTATTGCACAGAGTGGCGCAATTTATTGCGCCGGCAAGCGTCTTCTTCTATACTCCGCAAAACACTCCAACGAGGTGACGCCGCTCATCGTCGGTCCGATCATCGAAAACCCCCTCCATGGCGAACGGATCCGCTTCCTAAAAACGGCTCCGGAGACGAACGGCGAGCTGGTTCAGTACGAGTCCTGGCTCGCGCCCGGCGGAACGGTTGGCGATCCCCACGTCCATCCTCTCCAGGAGTCGCACTTCACCGTGATCTCGGGCACGGCGTCGTTTTCCATCCACGGGGCCCGGTTCGAGCTTGGGCCGGGCCAGCAATTGACAGTGCCGCGGCGAACGGCCCACTGCCTCTGGAACGCCGGAGCCGTCGAGACCCACCTGCTTGTCGAGTTCCGGCCGGGGATGCTGAAGCAGGAGTTCTCGGAAACCACTTTCGGCCTGGCTCGCGATGGCCGCCACCACCTTCGCGGCATCGGGAACATGCTGCAGTGGGCGGTGATTGCCGCCGCGTACCGCCGGGAGACCCGGCCGTTGGGTCGACCTCTATGGTTGCGCCTCGGGCTCCCGGCGCTGGCCCCGGTCGGGTGGCTGCTCGGCTACCGCGCCCACTACCCGCGGTACTGCACCCGGGATTCAGAGCGGCTCGCCAGCTGAGCGGCCGGGCCTAACTCAGGCTTTTCGGACCCCAGGACCTTGGCCGACACCGTGTACGACCTGGCCGTCATCGGTGCCGGCGTCATGGGCCTCTTTACCGCGGATTTCGCCCGCCGGCGGGGGGCATCGGTCCTGCTCCTGGACCAATGGCGACTGGGCGATCCGAGGGCCGCCTCCTTCAGCCTGACGCGGTCGATTCGCAGCGACTACCTCGATCCGGTCTACGCCCGGCTCGCCTTTGAGGCCCGCAAACTGTGGCTCGATTTTCAGGGTCAAACCGGCGAATCCTTCTTCATCGAATGCGGCTGCCTGAACATTGCCAAGGCGAACGTCACACCCGCCCTGTCGGAGACCTACGCGGAGCAAAGCTACCGTGTCCTCGAAGGCCTGCAGCTCAAGACCCAAGCCTTTACCCGCGATGGACTCCGCGCGCGTTTCCCCCAGTTCGACGCCGACATCGGCCGGCTGGACGTCGAGGCGGGCTTTCTCCACGTCCCGCCCATCACGGCGGCGCTGCTGAGGCGCCTGCACGGGGCCGCGGTGGCGATCGAAGAGAACACCGCCATCCACCGGATCCGGCGGCGGCAAGACCTGATTGCCATCGACACCTCCGCCGGGGAGCGTGTCGCCGAGCGGCTCGTCCTGACCGCCGGGCTGGGTACCAATGCGCTGCTCGCCAGGATCGAGGGCTGCGAGCTGCGGCTTCCTCTGCGGCCGGATCGGCCGAGTGAGTCGAAATACCTGATCCCGCCGCCCGCCAAGCGCGCGATGTTCACCCCGGACCGGCTCCCCGTCTTCGCCTATCTCGACGTCGGCATCTACGGCCACCCGATGCTCGAGGGAAAAACGCCCGGGGTGAAGATCGGGTACTACAATCCGCCCGACGTGCGCCGCCAGGTGACCTCGATTACGAGCGTGGAAAGCTTTGTCGCCGAGTGCATGCCGGAGCTCCAGGACGCCCGGGTGGTCGATGTCGAGGGGGCTGACCAGTGCTCGTATGATCTGGTGGCAGATGACAACTTCATCCTGGGAGCGATCCCCGGCCTGCCCGGCGGAGCGGTTGGGGCCGGCTGGCGTGGCACCGGCTACAAATTTGCGCCACTCATCGGCCGGACGCTGATGGAACTTGCGTTCGAGCGGGCAACGGCGCTGGACATTTCGCGCTTCGCTCCCGAGCGTTTTGAGCCCAGCCGTGCCGGCTAGAAGCGGACGCGGCATCCTCCAGCGGCTGAAGACCGGCGTGGTGCTGGGGGCGGAAGGTTACGTTTTTGAGCTCGAGCGGCGAGGCTACATCAAGGCCGGGCCGTACGTGCCCGAAGTCGTCCTCGACTTTCCCGACGCCCTCCGGGAGCTCCACCGAGAGTTTCTACGGGCCGGCGCTGACGTCATGGTGGCGCTCACCTACTACGCGCACCGCGGAAAGCTGAAGGACGTCGGCCGCGAAAACGACCTCGAGGCGATGAACCGGCAGGCGGTGCGGCTCGCCAACGAAGTCGCTCGGGAAGGCGATGCCCTGGTTGCTGGAGACATCTGCAACACCTGGGCCTACGACCCGAAGGACAAGGAGGCATCGTCTCGCGTGGTCCGCGCCATGTACGAAGAGCAGCTGTCCTGGGCGGTTGACGAGGGAATCGATTTCGTGATCGCGGAGACCAATGACTATCTCGGCGAAGCCCTGATCGCGCTGCAGGTGATCAAGGAGCTCAGGCTGCCGGCGATGGTGACGCTGGCCACCACCCGGCCGCATCAAACCTGGGATGGTTACGACTACGTCGACGCCTGCAAGATCCTGGCCGACCAGGGGGCCGATATCGTCGGATTGAATTGTGATCGGGGGCCGGCAACCATGCTGCCGATCATCGAACAGGTCCGCAGTCGGGTCAGCGGCTTCGTCGCGGCCCAGCCGGTTCCCTATAAGACCGAGGCCGCGATGCCGACGTTCGAGTCCCTGAAAACGGCCGACGGAGCGAACATCTTTCCGATTGCGCTCGAGCCCTTTCTCTGTACGCGATTCGAGATGGCGGATTACGCCCGCCGGGCGAAATCGCTGGGTGTCAATTACATCGGCATCTGCTGTGGTGGCGGCCCGCATTACGTGCGCGCGATGGCCGAGGCGCTGGGACGGACGGTCCCAGCCAGTCGGTACTCGCCGGCCATCGAACTCCATCCAATGATCGGCGCAAAGGTCGAGGAGAAGGAGAAAGAGTTCCTCGTCGACTGGAAGGGCTAGTGCCAGCCGCGCGGCGGCGTTGATGCGCTTGCCCCGGTGATCCTCAAGCGCGGCAGCCTGTTCTCCTTGATGGTCACCGCCCTGGTTGGCGCGATTTTCCTGCTCATGGTCTTCGAGACCTGGGCTCTGTTTACCGGCAACAAGCCGATCTCTGACTACTTTCGTGAGGCGGTGCACGACGTTCCCGGGCTCGCGTTCGTGATCGCGATCCTGGTCGGGATCGTGCTGGGTCATTTTCTTTGGGGGCCGGCCACCGGACTCCTCGCGCCGGTCCCGCGCACCTTCCGCGACCTGGTAAGTCGGCGTGCTGCAAATTAGCCCGGGCGCGGTCCTGTCGCTGATCGCGACGCTCTTCGTCGGCGTGATCTTCGTGATGATGGTCAGCGAGACGATCGCGCTCGGCAAAGGGCAGGATCCGATCACGAACGTGATCCGGTCCCTGGTGCGAGCCTACCCGCGCTTCAGCTACGTGATGGCGGTCGTCATCGGAATGCTGCTCGGCCACCTCTTCTGGCCCTGAGTCGCATATCAAGCGAAGGAGGTTCAAGACGTGAAAGTGCTCTTCGTCGCCGGATTTGGCCCGATCGCGTCAGACGTGGGGGCGGCCCGCCGGCTCTATCAGCAAACACTCGGACTGGTGTTCGAGGAGGACGGTGACTACTTGCACACCGAAGCGGTCGATGGGGTCAAGCACCTGGCGGTTTGGCCGCTGTCCCAGGCTGCTGAGTCCTGCTTCGGGTCCAGCCAATGGCCTGAGCATCTCCCGGTGCCGCAGGCCTGGATCGAGTTCGATGTGGAGGACGTCGACGCGGCGACCGGCGAATTGGCGGCACGGGGGTACGAACTGTTGGTGGCCGCGCGGAAGGAGCCGTGGGGTCAGGTGGTCACCCGCTTTCTCAGCCGGGAGGGCCTCCTGGTCGGCGTGACGAACACGCCCTCGATGCGTTAGCTCAAGCGCTCTTGCGGCGCCGCCGCGATCCGTTGCGGCTGGCGCTTGCCGGTTTGCCTTCGGGCCTCGCTCGTTTGTTCTTGGTCGCCTCGATGCTGGCGCGCAGGGCCTCCATCAGGTCGACCACCTTCGCGCCCTCCTCGGTCGGGGCTTCCGGCAACGGCGCGCCCGCGACCTTCGCCTCGATGACCTGCTTGAGCGCAGCCTGGTATTCGTCCTCGTATCGCTCCGCTTCGAAGGTGTCGCTGAGGTTCTCGATCAACGAGACCGCCATCTGCAGTTCTTTGGGCGAGACCTTGAGTTCGTCGACCGCGATGTCCTGGGTCGACCGGATCTCGTTCGCGTAGAACATCGTCTCCATCGACAGCACATCCTGGTAGGGCCGGACGAGACAGAGACTCTCCTTGTCGCGGATCGCGACCTTGGCGACCGCGGCGCGCCCCGTCTGCTCCAACGCCTGCCGCAGCAGGACGAAGGCCTTGGCGCCCGTCTCTTCCGGCGCCAGGTAGTAGGCCTTGTCGTAATAGATCGGATCGACCTCGTCCAGCTTGACGAAGTCGGAGATGTCGACGGTGTGGACGGTCTTCACCGGGAGATGGTCGAGATCTTCGTCGCTGATCGGAACGTAACGCCCTTTGGTGTACTCGAAGCCGCGCACGACTTCCTCCCAGGGGACGGCTTTTTCATCCTTGGGGCACCAGCGAATATTTTTCAACCGAACGCCGTCGCGCTTGTGCAACAAATGGAAGCGCACGTCCTGGGGTTGGGTGGCGGTGTACAGCCGAACCGGGATGCTGACCATCCCGAAGGCGATCGTGCCGTTCCAAATCGCCCGAGGGGCACGCCCGGACGTGGTTCCCGCTCGGCGCGCTGCCTTCTGCGCCATAGCTGACATCAAGAGTATCAGCATGGATTTGAGGCCGGCGCGGCGACCGGTGGCCGACTGGCTAGACTCCGTTCGTGCCGCTGGCGGTTTTGCCCCTGGTGCTGGTGGCGGCCGCCTTTCACGCCGCCTGGAACGCGCTGCTCAAGGCATCTGAGAACCCGCTCGCGCTGGCGACGAGGGCCGTGAGCTGGGGAACCGTCGTGTCGCTGCCTCCGGTCGCCATCGCCTGGGTCGTGACCGGCCGGCCCGGGCTCCCGCTTGCCGGTTGGCTCCTCGCGCTGGCCTCGGCGTTCCTGGAGCTGATCTACTTCATCAGCCTCTCGACGGCCTACCAGCGTGGGGAGCTCTCGGTCGTCTACCCGATCGCCCGGGGCACCGCCCCGCTGCTCGCGGTGCTGGTCGGCCTGCTCCTGCTTGGCGAACACCTCCACGCCACCGCCGGCCTTGGCGTTGTGGCGTTGCTCGGAGGGATCTGGGCGGTCCGCCGGCCCGCCACCGCGGGCTCGGCGCTGTGGCCAGCCCTGTTGACGGGGGTGATGATCGCCGCCTATACGTCCCTGGATCGGATCGGTGTCCGGTTGGGCCCCCCGTGGATTTACGGGTGGCTACTCTGGCTGTTCGGGGCGATCTTCCTGGTCGCGTATACGACCGTCCGCCGCGTCCCCGGATCGCGCCTGACCGACGAACCGAGGCTCTCCGTGACGGTCGGCGTGCTGATGACCGCCGCCTACTTCATGATCCTGTTCGCCCTGAGCGTGGCGCCGCTGGCCATCATTGCGCCGCTTCGCGAGTCCGCCATCGTGCTGGTCACCGCCTGGGGGATCTGGCGGCTGGGCGAACGGCGCGGGGCCTGGCTGCGGGTCGCCGGTGCGCTCACGATCGTCGCCGGCATTGCGCTTCTGACCCTTGGCTGATCAGGGCAAGGTCGGCCGATAAGTTGTCAGCGCGGGCAGAACGGCGAACCACATCACAGCCACTACGAAGCCGACGAAGATTAGCATCGTAAAGAAGGTTCGGCTTGTCATCGGCTAACTGACAGGACGACGTTTCCTACCTTCTGCTCGGTCTCGACGTACTTCGTCGCCTGGACGACGTCCTCCAGTGGGTATAGCCGATCGATGACTGGCCGGTACTTCCCGGCCTCGATGAGCTCCTTGAGGAAGAGAACGTCCTCCTTCGTCTGTCGAGGTGGTATCTGGAACAGCACCTTCTTGCCTCCAATCCGCGGGGTCACGAGCGCCCACATGAGATTCGCAACGCCGTCGGTTGGCAGGTAGACACCGCCCGGCTTCAGCGAGCCGCGGCACCGGGTGAACGAGTGCTTGCCAACCGCGTCGAAGATGACGTCGTACGTCTGGCCGTTCTTGGTGAAGTCTTCCTGCGTGTAGTCGATCACCCGGTCGGCTCCAAGCGACCGCACGAGCTCGATGTTCTTCGTGTTGCACACCGCGGTGACGTCGGCGCCGAAGTGCTTGGCTAGTTGTACTCCCGCAGTGCCGATCGCCCCGGAGGCGCCGTAGACGACGATGCGGCGCCCCTCCCGGAGATCTGCCTGTTTGAGACAGGTCAGTGCATTGAGCGCTCCGTCGCAGATTGGCGCAGCCTCAACGAAGCTCATCCCGGCCGGCAGGTGCGCGATTCGGGCGCTCACCCGCATGGCGATGAACTCCGCGTGTGCTCCGAATCGGAGCCCGCTGGTGCCGAAGACCTGATCATCGACCGCGAACTCGCTGACAGCGGCGCCGACGGCTTCGACTTCTCCCGCAAATTCGGTGCCGAGAATCCGCTGCCTCGGCCGGCGGAGGCCCGAGACCAGGCGGCTGATGAACGAGATAGCCAGGCCGCTGCGTCGGTTGGCTTCACGCGTCGCGGTGTCCAATCGGTTGACCGTCGTGGCGTGGATCCTGACGAGGACCTCGTCCTCGGTGGGGATAGGCCGCGCGACATCTTCGAGTCGCAGAACCTCCGGCGGCCCGTACCTGTCGTAGACAACGGCTCTCATCTCAGCAAAAGAGCGTTCAGAAAGGAAACGCTGGTCGGGGCGAGTGGATTTGAACCACCGACCTCACGGTCCCGAACCGTGCACTCTAACCTGGCTGAGCTACGCCCCGATCGGCGAATGTCAATGATAACC
>Ga0209526_10000507_pt1 | contig 25355 bp, 26 predicted proteins | sample JacPinW_OM2H0_M1_FD_188566 | JGI IMG/M metagenome (GOLD analysis project Ga0209526, IMG submission 188566) | Forest soil microbial communities from Algoma, Ontario, Canada - Jack Pine, Ontario site 1_JW_OM2H0_M1 (SPAdes) (version 2) | ecosystem: Environmental > Terrestrial > Soil > Boreal... | reverse complement strand
GCCCTGCATGAAGCCAGCGGCCAGTGGATCGTCCACCCAACGCCGGTTTTGGTCGACCATCGCCTGGTCGTAAAAGGGGCTTACGTAGTAGGACGCCTGGATCGATGCGCCAGCCCGGGCGTTCTGCTCGAGCCAGTTGGCCGCCAGGCGCCTGGTGTCGGTTGCAGCCAGCAGCCGGTCGCCGCTCGCCGAAGCCCACAGCGATGGCAGAAGGAGGAGCAGGCCGATGCCCAGCGCGAGTCCGGTGAGGCGGCGAGGGATCGCCGGCAGCAGGCCTCCGCCCAGAATGGCGAGCGCAGGAATCAGGGGAAGGAGGTAGCGCCAGAAGACCTCGCGGCTGGCACCGACGAGCAGAAGGTAGGCGAGGACGAAGGCGGCCAGCCCCAGATCGACCGGTCCGCGCCGGCGCAGGGCGGCAGCCAGGCCGCCGAGTGCCAGGGCATAGGCGCCCAGGCCGAGCCCGAAGGGCAGGGTCACCACCGGGTGGTAGAACCAGCCCAGGGAAGTCCCATAGTCGCTTGCGTAACCGCGGCGTCCCAGGTAAGCCAGGCCGTCTGCGTACGCGGCCGGGTGTAGGAACATCACCAGTCCCGCAATCAGGAAGGCGACGGCCGCACCGCCAACGGCGGCGGCGCAGAGCCGGACCCTCAGCTCTGCCTGGAGCGCCATGGCCAGTACGAAAACGAGGCTCAAGCCGCCTGTGAACTTTGCCGCCGCGGCGAGACCGCAGAGCGCTCCGGCAAGCGCGAAGCCACGGGGCCTCCGAGCGACGATGCCGGCGAGGAGCGCGGAGGCCACCAACATCGTTTCGAAGCCGTCGATGGTCCCCATGTGCGCCTGGCGTACGGCCAGAGGCGAGAGTGCCGTCATGAAGGCCGCCAGAATGCCCGCCGCGTCGCCGTACGCGCGGCGGGCGCCCAGAAAGACCAGTCCGACCGTCGCCACGAAGGCGGCGGCGGAGATCACCCGGCCCGTGAGGTAGGCGCCGCTGGGATCGCCGCCGGCCGCGGCCATAACGTTGCCGGTCACTTTCAAGGCCAGAGCCACCACGTAGAAGACCAGCGGTGGCCAGTTGCTGAACAGCGGATCGAGGCTGCCCTCGACGGCCATGCGTACGGCGCGGCCTACCACGACCTCCTCGTCGGGTCGGAACAGGAAAGGCAGGCCGAAGCCGATCCCCCAGCCGGCCAGGATTGCCGCCGCCACCATTGCGATCAGCCCCGCCAGGGGGACGGCCAGCGTGCTGAGCCTGCGCCGTCGATCCCTGCGGATCGCGGGCATGCCGCCGTTCTCAACTTGTGTTCCGGCCTCGCGGGCGACGTCGTCGCCGATCACAGCGTCAAATATCACCACCTGCGAAGGGCAAATGTCGAAACGTGGGCAGATCGCCAGGCTGCCCTGGCTGATGCTTGAGCGGCCGGCCGCTGGTCAGCTTCCAGCGCCCGGAGGCGCAATACGCCGGCTAAGCCACCAGCCGTTGCAGAGTCGCGAAGGCGAAGCTCGCCACGAGATAGAGCCCGAAATACCCGGCCAGTGCAATCAGAGTGACACCCCTGAGTGAGAGGGTGCGCGCCAACCCGGTGAATGGTCGCAGGAGTGGATCCGAGACTCGGTCTATGAAGCGCACTGCCGGGTGCCAGGGGCTCGGATTGAAGATGGACATCACCAGGCGCAAGCCGACCAGCAGCGCCAGCAGCAGAGTGACAGCGAGGACGATCTGAGCTACTACGCCGACCAGGACAGAGAGAACCGAGACGCCGTTACCGCTGCCCAGCGAGCCGATCAGTGTGCTCAGTGCTCTCAATACGACAATGGCGACGAGCGGTGAGAAATCAAATCCGGCGATTGAAGGCACAACGCGCTGAAAAGGACGCAAGACCGGGTCGACCAATGCACGCACCAGACGCACGAGAGGATGCCAGGGTCGGATCCCGGGCAGCCACGAAATGATCACGGAGGCGACGATGAGAAGCGTCTCGATCCAGATGGCTGCGACCACCAACTGAACCAACGCGTGCACGATCATTAGCTCAGTGTAGCGATCCAGATGAACAGTTTATGAAGGCCGGAGCTCGAGGCACGCGTTGAACCTGCGCGACCGCGTCGTTGGCCCGACCGGGTAGCATGGATCCCGGCGCCTCATTCTCAGGCGCTCTCAGTTCACCGGGCGTTCATCTCGACCGGTCGCTGAGCCAGGGCGGCGTGGGGTTCCTTTACAGACAGCTCGCGCGCCCAACGCCGGCAATTGTCGCAGGGAGACGAGATGGCTTTTTCGCTAAGAGGCAGGGTTCGTCGAGGACGGGTGGTCAGGGCGGCCCTTGCTGGGGTGGTCCTCCTCGTTCTGCTGACTGTTCAGAACGACGTCATGGCTCTCGCTCCCCGAAGATACGAGGCGCTGGTTCGGCTGGCGCTGCTCGCCGTCGCGGTGGCGCTCGGCGCGATGGTGGTCCGTGACGTGGTCAGCGCCGTGTTCCGCCGCACCGACCGGCAGGCGGTGGTGATGTGGCGGAACCTCACGAGCTGGACGCTTTACGGCCTGATCGGTCTATTGATCGCTTCGGCACTCGGCGTCAATCTCTCTGGATTCCTGGTCGGCGGAGCCATTCTCGGCGTGATCGTGGCGACCGCCTCGCAAGCATCCCTCGGCAACTTCTTCGCGGGCCTGGTCCTCATGTTCGCCCGCCCTTACCGGGTGGGCGATTCGATCCGGCTGAGGGGCCCGATCGGGGGCAGCGTCGAGTTCGAAGGCACGGTCGTCGACATGGGGGCGCTCTTCACGACGCTGCGTACCGCAACCGGCGACACCCTCAAGCTGCCGAACAGCGGCGTCGTCACCTCTGCGCTGGTGATGGGCGAGGCACCGCTCCAGGCCGAGGTCGAGGTGGAGATGCCTCCCAACACCTCTCTCAAGCCGGTCGAGGAGATGGTCAGGAAGCGGCTTGGGCAACCGGGAGCATGGATCTCGATCAGACCGCAGACGCTCAAGGCCCTCGACCAGACCACGCTCGTCTGCAAGGTGGAGGTCCGGTCGCAAACCCCGGTAGAGCCGATGGCCCTGGCCGAGGCCCTGATCGAGGCGTTGGGCCAGAGCCGCGCCGAACACGGCGCCAACGGCCAGGCGAGTCCGACCTCCGGCGCCGCCTGAAGTTGCCTCCCCGCAAGGGACGGAGAATTCCCCTACTTGGGGCGCCGGTTCGTGTGCTGGCACCAACAAAGCAATCGATTTCTCGGCCCACTGCACTGTTGGACTCCTGACCCACCGGCCATAGATTGGGCGCAGGGCGTCGAATCAGGAGAGAAACCGCGCTGGTCCGCAAGGGCATGCGCGAAGAGGCGGCACGGATCGCCGGGCGAGCGCCGCGATGACCAGGCAGCTGCGTGAAGGAGGTGGACGGTGTTCAACCGAATACTGCTTCTGCTCGTTCGTTGAGGCGGCCCCGGCTCGGCGCGACAGCCGCGAGACCGGTCCGTCCGAAGTGCCTTTTTCGTGCGGCGCACCGCGCATTGGGCCACCGGTCAGCCAGAGCAAGTCGTGAAGGCCGCGATGCGGTGTCAGGTTAGTGACAGTTCTGGTCAATACCGCCGGGGCGGTGGCGGGCCGGCTCCCAGCAGCCGGCGGCGCGCGGCCGACCAGGCCGCCCGCACGGCGGTCGAAGCTGATCCGCTGTCCCGCGCCAGCACCTTGAACCAGGCGCCGGCGCCGGAGGGGAGTTCGCTCCAGCCGCCGTGTGCGTGCACCCAGTGTCGAGCTCAGCTTCGAGGCCGCGCCAGTCGAATCCCTTCCTGATCACAAAGAGCGTGCCAAGCGCCTCGTAGCTTCCCATCAGGCCGAAGTGAAGCCGACCCTCCTCCGGCCGTAACTCGAGCCGGTCGCGGACCAGCAGCCGGCCGTCCGGCCGGCGGACCTCGAGGATGCTTTCCACCGACTCATATCGCAGGCGTTCGCCGCGCGCGGCACGTCCCGGCGCCACGACCTCGCCAACCACCAGCACGCCATCTTCGTGGACCACGTGAGTGGCCTCCGATACGACCCGAGCACCCGCGTAGGGAATCAGTGGATCGGGGAGGTACTCGAGATAGGCGTCCTTCGCGCCCCCGCTCTCGAGCAGGACCAGGTCCGCGTCGGGGAAGCGGGCCTCGAGCTCGGCCAGCGCCGCCAGGTTCATGGAGGGATCCTCCCGAACGGCGGTATGCGGGCAGGCGCCGGTCTCCACGCCGAGGATGCGCGCTTCATCCAGGACCCCGCAGCGCGCCCTTGACGTGGACCTCGTCCTCGCGGGTGACGATGTCGTTCGTCAGCACCAAGACGGACCAACCCCGCTCGATCAGCCGCGGAACCAGGCATTCGACCAGGGCCGTCTTGCCGGACCCCACGGGGCCGCCGACACCCACCCGCAGTGCCGCTGCGCGGCGACATAGACCAGAAGCTTCTCAGATTCGCGTGGCGTCAGCTGCAGGGCCGGACTACTCGCGAGCGCATGACATGGAGAGTGCCCATGAACCGGTGATGTCGACCGAGGCCGCAGGCTAGCAAAGTCTGAGAGGGCCCAGCTCTGGCAAAGCACACAAGCTGTGCTGGGAAGGTATAGGACCATGTCCACATGCGGGGCGTCTCGTCCGAATCATCACTCTGCGCAATGGCTCCATTAGCCATAGTTCGCAGGATCAAAGTCGGATCAAAGATTGAGCTGAGGGCGGAGGCGGTGGCGCCGCGACTATGATCCATGTCGGTGCTGTTCACGACCGTCAAGTTCGTGCACATCCTCCTGGCCATCACGGCCGTCGGGTTCAACGCTTCCTACGGGATCTGGACCGGGCGAGCGGCCCGCTCACCTGAGCACCTTGGCTTTGCGCTCCGCGGTGTCAAGTTCATGGATGACCGAGTGGCCAACCCTGCCTACGGACTGCTCCTGCTCAGCGGCCTCACCATGGTCTTCGTCGGCCATCTCTCGCTGACGACCTTCTGGATCAGCGGCGCGCTGGTGCTCTGGCTGGTGGCTGTGGTTCTCGGCCTCCTGCTCTACACGCCCACGCTGCGCCGCCAGATCCAGGCGCTCGAGAGCCACGGACCGGAAAGCGCCGAATACAGGTCGCTGGCGAGTCGCGGCACGGTGGCCGGGATCGCCACCTCCGTCGTGGTGCTGGCGATCATCGTTCTGATGGTCTTCAAGCCTGGAGGCTAGGCCTCGGACGACGCGGCGGACCTGCCGCTCGCGGCGGTCGCGTAGCGGTCGTACTGGATCCTGAAAAGCTCGATCACCCCAGCGGCGTCCTGGGGACCGGCCATCCAGCAGCTGACCCATCCGGTTTCCGGGAGGACGTGGTGGGGCTGCGCGCGGCCCGCGGCAATCACTTCGTCGTGAAGCTTGCGAGGGAGGGGCAGGTCCGCAAGGCGGTCGCCGTGCACGTGTCCCATCTCCTTGCGGCCATAGCGATATTCGAGGCCGCCGAATCGGTGGGGGACGGCTTCAACCCCGGGCCAGGAGGTCACCGCCTCCCTGATCAGGTCACCAGCCCCCTTCATGGTGAAGGGAATTCAGCGGGGATCTCGGTTAATCCGGTTAAAGGGGAAGAGCGACCGGCGCCGGTGGTTTATAACCACCGTCGGCCACAACAACAACCGACTCGAGCTCACCCAGGAGGGACTCTATGAATTCGACTCAGGTCGCCCCATCGGGAACCAGATCGCGCTGGCTGGCGTTGATCGTGCTCTGCGCCGGGATGCTGATGATCGTCCTCGACGCCACGATCGTGAACGTGGCCCTGCCATCGATCCAGCGCGATCTCGGCTTCTCGCAATCGGGCCTGGCCTGGGTTGTCAACGCCTACCTCATCCCCTTCGGCGGCCTGCTTCTCCTGGCCGGCCGGCTCGGCGACCTGATCGGTCGCAAGCGCATCTTCGTTGCGGGCCTGGTGGTGTTCACGGCAGCCTCGCTCCTCTGCGGTGCGTCTGGGAGCCAGGGCATGCTGATCGCCGCCCGACTGATCCAGGGTGTGGGGGGCGCGATGACCTCCACCGTGATCCTGGGCGTGATCGTGACGATGTTCCCGGGGCGCCGTGAGCAAGCCCGCGCGATCGGCGTCTTCAGCTTCACCGCCGCCGCCGGTGGCTCGATCGGCCTCCTCGCCGGCGGTGTCCTGACCCAGGCCGTCAACTGGCACTGGATCTTCTTCGTCAACCTCCCGATCGGAATCGTGGCCGTGGTGCTGGCCCTGCGCCTGATCGAATCGGATCCGGGAATCGGGCTCGGTCAGGGTGCCGACGTCCCCGGCGCCATCCTCGTCACCTCCGCGTTGATGCTGGGCGTCTACACGATCGTTGAAGCGACGAGCTACGGCTGGGGCTCGGCGCACACGCTCGGGCTGGGCGCCGTGGCAGCCCTGCTCCTTTCAGCCTTCTTCATCCGCCAGGCCACGGCCGTCAACCCGCTACTGCCCCTCGACCTGTTCCGGTCACGCAACGTGTCGGGAGCGAACCTGATCCAGGTCCTGATGGTGGCCGGGATGTTCGGGATGTTCTTCCTGGGCGCCCTGTACCTGCAGCGGATACTCGGTTATGACCCGATGCAGATCGGGCTTGCGTTCCTGCCGGTCGCGGTCGCCATCGGAACGCTGTCCTTCCGCCTCTCGGCACAGCTGAACACCCGCTTCGGCCCCCGCACGATGCTCCTCATAGGTCTGACGCTGGTCACGGCCGGACTGGCGCTCTTCGCCCGGGCGCCTCTGCAGGCCCGGTACGCATACGACGTCCTGCCTTCGATGGTGCTGCTCGGCGTCGGGGGCGGCCTGTCGTTTCCGGCGGTGATGACGCTCGGCATGTCAGGGGCGACGGCCAGCGACTCTGGTCTTGTCTCCGGCCTGATCAACACCACCGCCCAGGTGGGCGGCTCGCTGGGCCTGGCGGTCCTGGCTACGCTGGCAACCTCTCGCACGGATCAGCTGCTGGCCGCCGGAGAGAGCACCACGTCAGCGCTGCTCGCCGGCTACCACCTGGCCTTCGGGATCGGGGCAGGCTTCCTCGCCGCCGCCATCCTGGTCGCGGCGATCGTGCTCCGGCCTGAGGTTGCGGCGGGGTCAGAGAGGGCGGACGCCGGTGAAACGGAGGCCTCGGAAGAGGCCGCCTAGGCGGATGCCGATCCGCCCGAAGGCGGCCGATGAAGCAGCCCATCTCCATGGTCGGTCGGGATGTCGGCCCGAACCCTGCACGTTGGACTAGATTGGCAGGTGCTCGGTGGCGAGCATCGCTTGAATGCAGTAAGGAGTGACGGATGAGTCGGGTACGGGTACTGGTTGGCACACGCAAGGGCGCCTTCGTCCTGACGTCGGACGGAAAGCGCGAGCGATGGGAAGTCAGCGAGCCCTATTTTGCGGGCTGGGAGATCTATCACCTCAAGGGCTCACCGGTTGATCCGGATCGGCTGTATGCGTCCCAGTCGAGCGGCTGGTTCGGACAGACTATTCAGCGCTCCGAGGACGGTGGCAAGACCTGGGAGCCGGTCGGAAACGAATTCACGTACGACGGGGTCGCGGGCACTCACCAGTGGTACGACGGTACGCAGCACCCCTGGGAGTTCGCGCGGGTATGGCATCTCGAACCCTCGCTGACCGATCCGGACACCGTCTACGCCGGAGTGGAGGACGCCGCCCTGTTCCGCACGGTGGACGGTGGCCGGACCTGGCACGAGCTCTCTGGGGTGCGCCAGCACGCCTCGGGGCCCTCCTGGCAGCCGGGCGCGGGGGGGCTATGTCTGCACACCATCCTCCAGGATCCAAGCAATCCCGAGCGGATCTTCATAGCCATCTCTGCGGCGGGTGCCTTCCGGACTGACGACGGCGGCCAGACCTGGCGGCCGATCAATCATGGCCTGCACTCAGAGGGCATCCCTGATCCGAATGCGGAGGTCGGCCATTGCGTGCACCGACTCGCGATGCACGCATCGCGCCCGGGCGTGCTGTTCATGCAGAAGCACTGGGACGTGATGCGAAGCGACGACTCCGGCGAGTCGTGGCAGGAAGTCAGCGGCAACCTGCCGTCCGACTTCGGGTTCCCGATCGACGTACACGCGCACGAGCCGGACACCGTCTACGTCGTTCCGATCAAGAGCGATTCCCAGCATTTCCCTCCTGACGGGAAGCTGCGTGTGTACCGTAGCCGGACGGGCGGAAACGAGTGGGAGGCGCTCACGAATGGCCTGCCTCAGAGCGACTGCTACGTCAACGTGCTGCGAGACGCGATGGCCGTCGACTCGCTGGATTCCTGTGGCGTGTACTTTGGTACCAGCGGCGGGCAGGTGTACGTCTCAGCCGACGCCGGTGACAACTGGACCCCGATAGTCAGCAACCTTCCGGCGGTCCTCTCCGTCGAGGTGCAGACGTTGCCATGATTCGAGTCGTGCTTCCAGCCCATCTCCGGACGCTGGCCGGAGTCCACGGAGAGGTCGAGCTCGAGGTCGAGGCCCCCATCACGCAGGGCTCGATCCTCGACGCACTCGAGGACAGGTATCCAATGCTGCGCGGGACGATCCGCGACCACGCCACGCAGCGCCGCCGGCCCTTTGTGAGGTTCTTCGCCTGCGAAGAGGACCTGTCCCATGAACCTGCCGACGCCCCGCTGCCCGACCCCGTCGCCAAGGGCGCGGAGCCATTCATGGTAGTGGGAGCCATCGCAGGAGGCGGCTAGTGTCGTGCTGCCCCCTGACGCCCGCATCGACGTCCGGACTCTCTCTCTTGGCTGCTTCGAAAGGACCCCCTCCCAACCATCCCCCGCAAGGGCAGGGAAACTACGAAGTCGCCTGGGGAGTCAGCTTGCTCGGGTCGGGTTTCTGAGGCGCGGCGATCCTGCCACCGCCTGCATCTGCTGCTCGGTCACAATGGAGCCTTGGCGGAGGGCGAGGCTCGGCCGAAGTCCGTCTACGAGGTCATGCAACCGCCGGATCGCAGGCCGATCCGGCAGCTCCCCACCCTTGTCGTTGGCTCTGTCCGCATGGTCTGGTCCGCGGGCTCCAGGGAACTGGCGACGGCAGTCGGTCTGCAGGTCCTGGGGGCCGTTCTGCTGGCGGGTCAGGTGCTGGTGGTGGGCCAGCTGCTCGGGTCGGTACTGACCAGCCAGAACCAGCATGATCTGAGACCGACCCTGCCCAGCATCGCGCTGCTGGTCGGCCTGCTGGTCGCGGCCGGGATCGCCTCGGCGGTAGAGCAGAGGCAGCAGCAGATGCTGACCGAGATGGTCACCCGGAATTCGGCCGGAAAGGTACTCGACGTGACCACGGCGGTGTCCCTGGAGGCGTTCGACCGGCCCGCCTTCCATGATCGGCTGACCCGGGCCATGGCAAGCCAGGGCCGGCCCTTCCAACTGACTCAGAGCCTGTTCCAGCTGATCCGCGGAGGCGTCAACATGGTCGGCGTCGCGGTCGCCCTCTGGCTTCTGCAGCCGCTCCTGATCCCACTGGTGATCCTCGCCTTCCTTCCGCTGGCGCTTACCGTCGCAAGCTCGGGCCGTGACTTCTTCCTCTTTTCGAGCTGGTGGACCCCTCAGGGCCGCCTGCGCAGCTACATGCAGATGCTGCTCATGGGCAAAGAGACGGCCAAGGAAGTCCGCGCCTTCAACCTGGGCGGCTTTCTGCGGCGGGTCTACGAGCAGCTGTACGACGAGTACATGCAGGAGCTGCGCAAGGTCACCATGACGCGCCTGCTGCGCACGGTCGGCTCCACCGGCCTGGCGGTGGTGCTGGTCGGAGCGCTGGTGACGCTGCTCGTCTGGCTCGTGGTCAACGGTTCCATGGGCCTGGCCCAGGCCGGCGCCGCGCTGACCGCCCTGATCTTCCTCGGGTTCAGCCTGCCCCAGGTGCTGTTCGCCGCCAGCCAGCTCTACGAGTGCGCCTTCTTCATCGACGACTACCAGTCGTTTGTTGCGCTGCGGCCGGCCGTGGAGGCCGACACGCGCGGTGGAGAAGCGCCCGCCGGCTTCTCCCGCCTGACCGTCGACAATGTCTCATTCGTCTACCCCACCAGTGGCGCGGCCGCCCTGTGTGACGTTTCCATGGAGATCAGCCGCGGGGAGGTGGTGGCGCTGGTGGGCGAAAACGGGTCGGGCAAGACGACACTCGCCAAGCTCCTCTGCCAGCTCTACGCCCCCAGTTCGGGGCGAATCCTGTGGGACGGCGCCGACACGGCGAGCATGGATTCCGACGCGGTCCGCAAGTCCATCGCGCTCATCTTTCAGGACTTCGTCCAGTACCAGCTGCCCGCGCGGCAGAACATCGCGGCAGGCCGGCACGAGCGGTTCGACGATCTCGAGGGCATCCGGGCCGCGGCCCGCCATTCCGGGGCCGACGAGTTCCTGGCCGCGTTGCCAGAGGGCTATGAGACCATGCTGGGCCCCATCTTCGAGGGCGGGCAGGAGCTGTCCATCGGCCAGTGGCAGCGCATCGCGCTGGCTCGCGCCTTTTTCCGCGACGCTCCCTTCATCATCCTGGACGAGCCGACCGCCGCGCTCGACCCTCGCTCGGAGCACCAGCTCTTCGACCGCATACGCGAACTCACAGCCGGACGCTCGGTCCTGCTGATCTCGCATCGCTTCTCGAGCGTGCGGGCCGCCGACCGCATCTACGTGTTGAAGCACGGCAAGATCGTCGAGCACGGCTCGCACTCCCAGCTGATGACCGAGGGCGGGCTCTACGCCGAACTCTTCACGCTCCAGGCTTCCGCGTACCTCAATGCCTCCGAGGCTTGAGTGATTGCGCCGGCGATTCCTCGGCTGGGGCAAGCGAGGCGCCGCGAGGGCACCTCTCTTGACCCTAACCGGACCGATCTCCGGTCGGACTCAGCCCGCCGTTACCGCTTCTGCCTGCTTCGCCGGCTGTTCCGTGCTGACGAGCTCGGATTCGATCTGGAGCTTGATTTCGTTGCTCGCAAGCGGGATCACTCCCGCCACGCCGTCCCAGTTGAGACCGAAGTCCTTACGGTTGAGCTGGCCGGTGGCCGTGACAGCGAGCAGCTTGCGTCCCTCGTAGAAGGGATGGTCGAGTTCGCCCTCGACGGTGACTTCGAGAACGAGCGGCCTGGTGGTCTGCTTGATGGTCAGATCCCCGGTCACACGGTACTTGCCCTCCCCCGCGGGCTCGGCTGAAGTCGGGCGGTAGATCCCCTGGGGATGAGCGTCGGCTTCGAAGAAGTCGGCCGAGCGTAGGTGGTTGTCTCGCTGCTCCGTGCCCGTCGTTAGGCTGGCGATGTCGACAGCGATCTCTCCGGTGAGAGAACCGGGGTCGCCGCGATCGAATGCAACCCACCCGTTGAATTTCTGAAAGCTGCCCCGAACCGTGGTCACCGCCAAATGCTTGGCGCTGAACCCGATCAAGGTGTGCGCCGGGTCGAGCTCATAACGTTCTGCCATCTTCTTAACCTCCGAAAGCAATGCTGGATTTGCTGCCTAAAACTTGTGTGCGCAAGCAACTATTCCGGGCGGGAGCGGAGGGCGGTGACCCGGCCGGCTGGCTAGACGCTCGGCTTACGGCCGGCGCCGGAGCTGCGCCAGCTCGACGATGGCGACATGCCTCAAGTGGGCAAGAGGCCGTTCACTCGAGCCGAGGATGAGCAGGTCGAGGTCAACGAATCGATGGCCGCGGTGCTCCCAGGAGCCGGCCACGCGGCCGCGGACGGAGACCGCCTCGCCGTCCCCTGGAAGGCCGAGATGCCGCACCCGGCTCTCTAAATGCATCCACGGCGGCAGGTCTGCGTTTGCCATCAGAATCTGATTGCCCAGCCGGGGGGCCCAGGCGAGATCCTGGCGCGGGAGCTCGACGCGGAGGGTGCCCAGGGCCTGGTCCCGGACGAAGGCCGGCGGTCCGGGTCGGCTGGGCAGCTCCATCACCGGGTATTGCTCTCGGTCAGGCGGTCCCCCCTCCGCGACCGCCACGGCCGCCCCGGTTGCGCAGACCATGCCGTCCGGGTTGACCAGCTCGAGCGCCAGCCCGTCCGGGCGCTGGCTGGCGCGCACGGCGACCTCTTCGCCGTCGTAAACAGGCGAGTTGAACCTGGCCGAGAGAGCGCCGGCCTCCTGCCACCGCCGCCCGAGGGCCTGCGCGGACAGCTCGGCCATGAACCCGTACAGGTCTGCACCCGGCACAAGACCGGCCCTGAAGCCAAGTCGCCGCGCGAACTCGTCGTCGTGGACGGCGTTGGGCAGTCCTGGCTCGTTTCGAGCGACGAACTTCCGCTCGAGCGCAGCCATCGGATCAAGGTATTGCGTCACGCGTCACCGACGGTCATCCAGGCCAGGCTGGTCCAGGCCAGCCGTCGCTGTCAAGAGTCGCTCGACCTCTACTGTAAGGTTTCCGAGGGAGACCGAGGCTATGGCTGCAAGCCGATCCTCGGCCTCGTGCGGCTGCATTCGGCTCGGCCAGACGGAGAATCAGGGCTGGTCGGGCGGCAGCCCAGCCGCTACAGTGACCAGGTCGAATTTCTGATCCTAAAGGGGGCGTCCGCCTTGCGTATCTTCCAAAAAGCCTACTCCGTGGTCGGAGCGTTGCTGATGCTCGAGTTCTTCGCCCAGCTCTACTTCATCGCCGCAACGATATTCACCATCGTGAATACCAATGACAACGCCAAGGATGTCTACGCGGCGTTCAAGAACGCAGACACCTTCGCCGGGCTGCACGCGATCAACGGATACATCGTTGGCTTGACGATTCTCATCATGCTGATCCTCTCGTTCGCTGCCCGCCACCCCCGGCGGACGACAATCCTGACCGGAGTCCTGTTCCTTCTGCTCGTCCTTCAGATCGTCTTCGCTCGTATTCCTGTACCGGCGGTCGCGGCCCTCCACGGCCTGAACGCGCTCATTCTGATAGGTCTGGGCGGCTATCTGACAGGAAGCACCTGGGCCTTCGGCCGCCGGGCCGAGGTGGCAGCAATGTAGCCTCGGGAACAACAGATCGAGAAACCTGCCGACACTCGCGCAAGGCCTCCGTGCAGTGCGGTGTCGGGCAAGCCTCCTTTGTGACCATTGTCAGCATCGAAGCGAGCGCGGCAACCCTTCCGGGTTAAGGAAGGGGCCACCACGGCCATGCACCGGGTGGCCCCAGAGAGGAGGGAGGAATCACGTCTGACAAATGCTCATAGCGAGAGGCCGCGAACCTGAGCCGCGAACTCCGCACCGGAAGAAACCCTCAATGGATACGCACAGAGGCGGGTTTCAGGTAAGCATCGTCGGCAACTCAACCACCAGCCCACGCACCAACCGGTGCGGTGAGGAGTGGGCGGCCGTGGCCGGGGCGGATTCCACTTGAAGCCACGCCGGGACTACATCCGTACGGCCGGGAAGGCCGCACCTGCGCAACGGACCCACGTACCCTGAGGCCGTGAGTCCCTCATCGCGAGGTGTCAATGTCCAGAAGCGGCGTCTGCAGAGAGGAGAAGAGCGATGCTGAGTCCCAGGCTGTTGTTGGGAGCGGTCATCGGCGGTGCTGCCGTCTACTTCCTGGATCCGGTAAGCGGCGCTGAGCGGAGAGCGCGGTTTCAGGCCAGGTGGGAGCAGAACCGGGAGCCCATCCTGAACACCGCCAGCAGAGCGGCCGCCACGGCCCAGGAGAGCGCCAGCCAGGTTGGCGACCAGGCCGCCGCCAGGGTTACCGAGCTGAAGGCGAAGGTCGGGCGGTCCAGTTCCGGGAGTGCGGGCTCGGACTGACGCCGGTTCGCCTCGGCGGAAGCAACACCTGACGGGCAAGGCAGCCAGGCAGCGCCCGGCGGCGTGCCGTGTCGGGGCAGCACTTCCCTCCCCGACGCTCCCGAATGGAGAGGGGCGCCATCGGGAGCTGTTTGCGATAATCTGCGCCGCCAAATCTCCAACCAAGCTGCAAAGCGAGGAGGCCTGATGTCTGAGGTAGTCACTTTCACGGTCGGGGCACCGGTCTGGGTGGACGTCTCCACCACCGACCTCGATGGAGCGAGGTCGTTCTACACCAGCCTCTTCGGTTGGGAGGCCCATGCGACCGAGGACCCGTCGGCGGGCGGTTACACGATGTTCACCTGGATCAGTAAGTACGTGGCGGCGGCGGGCGGGGTTCAGAGCCCAGACCAGCCCCCCGCCTGGATGATCTATTTCGGCACTGAAGACGCGGACGCGACGGCTAAGAAGGTCGAAGAAGCCGGGGGCAAGGTGGTGGCACCCCCGTTCGACGTGTTCAAGTCCGGCCGGATGGCCGTCTTCCAGGACCCGACGGGCGCCTTCTTCTCGGTCTGGCAGCCCGGTCAGCACGGGGGCTTCGAGGCGGCCCAGGAGCCGTACGCCTTTGCCTGGACGGAACTCAACACGCACGGCATCGAGCAGGCCAAGTCCTTCTATCAGCAGGTCTTCGGATGGGGCGTCAAGAGCAGCCCGATGGGGGAGGGGCAGCCCTCCTACACGGAGTGGCAGCTCGGTGGAGAGTCGATCGGCGGCGGTATGGAGATGAGCTCGGAGATCCCCGCCGAGGTCCCCCCGCACTGGATGAACTATTTCGCGGCTCCCGACGTCGACGCCCTCACCGAGAAGGTCAGCGAGCTAGGTGGCAGGGTGATGATGCCGGCCCGAGACTTCCCAGGAGGACGGTTCGCCATCGTCCAGGATCCCCAGGGAGCGGTCTTCGGCATCCTCAAGATGGAGGACTGACGGGCGGCCCCTGCCGCCAGAGTCTGCCCCGACGGGAGTCGAATGGAGGGCCGGGCGCCTGCCGTGAAGCGCCCGGCCCTTTCCTTTCTACTTGTTGCGGCTTCGGGTAGAGCCGCTGCGGGTTGTCGTCTTTTTCGCCGAGCTGGAGCGAGCGGAGCTCGACCGGCTGGAACGCGACGAATTGGTAGAGCGTTTCTCGCCCGGCTCGGCCTTCTGGTCCTCCCCGTCCTGATCGCGCTGGACGACCCGCTGCGCCCACGCTGTCTGGGACCTGGCGGCATCGGCGGCGGCCGAGCGCCACGTCTCCATTACCTCGTCCCAATTTCCCGTCCGGCGCGCAGGGCCGAACTGCCTCGCGGTCGTGAACCAGACGTCGACCAGTGGTCGCTGCGCCTCGCTCCACTGTTCTATGACGCGATGCACCTGCTCGGCCCAGCGCACAGCCTCGCGGGGGACGTTTTCCGCCTCGGAGAGCATCTCGACCAGCCTGCCCGTCTGCTCGACGGGAATGTTGAGAGTCGACCGGGCGGACTCCTCCCACTGATCGAGAAGACGGTCGGACTCCTTCTGCCACTCCTCGCCGGACTTCGCCTGGCTCAAGCGTCGGGAAGACTCCAGCCAGCCTTCCCAGAGCGACCGCTGTGCATCGAGCCATGCTCGGAAGGTCGCTTCAGCCTGCTTGTTCATGTCGATCAATGCCACTAGCCTCCTCCGCGCTTTATTGCTGCGCGATGGGTCTCACCTTACGTAGGTGTTCCCGTGCTGGCGGTGCGGCGCCCACTGCGCCAAGATAGGGAAGGCGTGGTCGATCCCCGCATGTTGGAGGCTTGGAGTCGCCTGCTGAAGGGCATGCAGTCCTCGGCCGAGATGATGGAGATGCTGCTGCCGCTTAAGGGGGGGCTCAGCCGCGATCAACTGAACTCGATGCTCAGCAGCCCCAGCGGGACGGGCGCCCGCGGCGGGTCGCCGTCGCCAGGCCTGGAAGCAATCGAGCAGTTCTGGAGCATGCTCGGCGTGGTGCCCCGCTACCGCTACGAGGAACTGGAGGAGCGGTACGAGGCTTTGCGGGCGCGGCTGGAAGAAGCGGAGGTCACCATTCAGCGCCTTCGCAAGCTGATGGACGAGAAAGGCGGCCAGCCGGAGGCCCGCCGGCTGCTCGACACCTGGGCGTCAGCCGTGGGGGAGACGCTCAAGATGCAGACCGGGATCGTGCGCTCGATGACCGGCCTCGCGGCTCCCCAGGCGAAGAGCGGGGACCCGCCCGGGGGCGGTCGAAAGCGAGTCGCTCCCAAACGGCCACGCCGGCCCCGGTCCGAAGCTTGAGAGCCGGCGGCTGCGGGTCGCCGGGCAGCGCGGGCAGCTAGCGTAGAGCGGTGGAGGGCTTCAGCTGGCCGGGCGGTCGACTGCTCGCCGTGATCTTCAACATCGCATTCGAAGCCTGGTCGCCAGGCGCCTCTCCGGGAATCGGTCCCATGGGAAACCCGCTTCAGCGGCCCGATGTGCTCGACGCGCAGGCGGTCTCCTGGGCCAGGTACGGTCCGCAAACTGGCATCTGGCGGCTGATGGACATACTCGATCGCCACCACACGAAGGCGACGGTTATGACGAGCGGCATCCTGGCCGAGTCCTTTCCGGATGCCGTACGGGAGCTGGCCGTCCGTGGGCACGACGTCTGCGCCCACTCCTACGCCCAGGACATCCTGCCCGCGTACCTGTCCGAGCGCGAGGAGGTGGAGCACATTCACCGCTGCACCGAGCTGCTGAGCTCTGTGACCGATCAGGCTCCACGCGGCTGGATGAGCCCGCGAGGCACGCCCAGTCCGAACACCTCCAGGCTTCTCGCGGGGGCGGGATACACCTGGCACGGCGACTGCTTCGACCAGGACCTTCCCTACCTCGAGTCCTTCGGCCCGGCGGGAATCGTGGCCGTGCCGTTCACCATGGAAGTCAATGACATGCCGATGTACGTCCGCCACGGCAACCCGCCGCGGGCCATGCTTGATGTATTCGAGGACACGTTCGAACGCCTCACCACCAGGGAGGAGAGGGCGACCTCGCTGGACGTCACGGTGCATGCGCATGTCTTCGGACGGCCCTCCGGCGCCTGGGTCTATGACCGCATCCTGGAGCGCGTGACGGCCGACTCGCGGGTCTGGGTGGCCACCCGCTCGCAGATCGCCGACCACCTGCTGGACGGCTCCCCTTAGCCTGTTCGGATGCGCCTCGGAACGCTCGACACTCCGGACGGACCGCGGGCGGTGGTAGCGGACGGTGAGCAGCTCATCGATCTGGCCGGTTCCGATTCCGCCCTACCCTCCTCGATCCGCGAACTGCTGGGGCTAGGCCAGGAGGCGCTGGCCAGGGTGATGGAAATCGCCAGCTCGCCCTCGGCTCGCCGCCAAGGCTACGAACCTGAGCGCCTTCTGCCCGCCATCCCGGCCCCGGGCAAGTTCCTCTGCATAGGCCGGAACTACGCCGAGCACGTCAAAGAGCTGGGAAACCAGCCCGCCGAGCGGCCCGAGGTCTTCGTCCGTGTCACCACCTCGCTGTCCGGCCCGTTTGCGCCTGTCGTGCGGCCGCGCGTGAGCGAGCAGATGGACTACGAGGTCGAGCTGGCGGTCGTCATCGGCGCCCCTGGCCGCGACATCGACGCGGCGCGGGCGCTCGACCACGTCGCCGGCTACTGCGCCTTCAACGACGTCTCCATTCGCGACTATCAGATGGCCGGTCAGCAGTGGACGCCGGGCAAGAACTTCGACCGCACGGGACCGCTGGGACCATTTCTGGTCACGGCCGACGAGATACCGGATCCGCAGTCGCTGGCGATAAGCACCCTCGTGCGCAGACGGGACGGCAGCGAGGAGACGCTGCAGGAGTCGAGCACGGCGATGATGACGCGACCCGTCGCCGAGCTGATCGCCTTCCTGAGCACCTTCACCACGCTGGAACCGGGGGACGTGGTCGCCACCGGGACGCCAGGCGGCGTGGGATTGGGACGGCGGCCGCCCCGCTGGCTGGTGCCCGGCGAGACCCTGATCTCCCGCGTCCAGGGCCTCGGCGAACTCCGTAACCCAGTCGTCGACGAGTCAAATTGAAATTCCTCCCCCTTGCTGGGAGGGAATCTCTTTTCCTTGTTTCCTGGACGCCAGGGTTTGGGCGGCGGTTTTGACGGCTTGAAGGATTTCGGGGTAGGCGCCGCAGCGGCACAGGTTGCCGGATAGGTAGTGGCGGATCTGCTGGTCTGTAGGGTCGGGGTTCTCCTCGAGAAGCTGGGTGGACATCAGGATCATGCCCGGCGTGCAGAAGCCGCACTGAAAGGCTGAGCAGGAGATGAAGGCCTCCTGCACCGGATGAAGTCGGCCGCCGGCGGAGAGCCCCTCCACGGTGACCACCTCCGTCCCGTCCGCGAGCACCGCCAGGTAGAGGCAGCCGGAGACGGCGCGCCCGTTCACGATCACGGTGCACGTCCCGCAGATGCCCTGGCCACAGCTCTCCCGGGCTCCATAGATGTGAAAGCAGCGGCGCAGCGCCTGCACCAGGTTCTCCCCTGGAGCGACGCCGGCCTCCACCTCCTCACCGTTGAGCAGAAAGCGGATCCTCCGTTCCGCCAGCCTCAGTCCTCCAGCGGCCGGCCGGCGCCGGCCCTGATCGCTCGGAGGACCCGCTCCGGCGTGAGCGGGAGCTCCTTCACCTGGACACCCAGCGCGTCGAAAACCGCGTTGCCTATGGCGGCTGAGACCGCCAGCGTTCCCGTCTCGCCCATCCCCTTTGCCCCCAGCGGTCCGTTACGGTGGGGCACTTCGACCAGCACCACCTCGACCGACTTCGGCATGTCCAGCATCGTCGGGATCTTGTACTGGGCGAGCCCCGAATTGACGAGCTGCCCCTCATCGAAGTGCATCTCCTCTGACATCGCGTAGCCGAACTGGAGCAGAGCTCCGCCGGAGAGCTGGGTCGAGACCAGCAGCGGATTGATGGCCTTCCCCACGTCGGCCACGTTCACCAGTCTCTGCACCGTTACCTTTCCCGTCTCCGTGTCGACGGTCACCTCAGCTCCGACCGCGCCGACCATCCAGAAGACGGCCACGTCGTCCGACTGGCCGGTGTCCGCGTCGGGCGTGTCGTAAGAAGCGGTGAAAGAGCCGCTGCCGACCAGGGTCCCGGTGTTCTTGCCGAAGCGCGTGGCCATCAGCTCTCTAAAGCTGATTTCCGCGTCGCCCCTGCCCCGGGCCACCACCGAGCCGTCGTAGAGCTCCAGCTCGGCGACGTCGGCGCCCAGCACGGGGGCTGCCATCTCGATCAGCTGCCGGCTGATCTGCTCGGTTGCGCCCTGGATGGCCAGCCCCATGTGGAAGGTGGAGCGGGAGCCCACGCTGCCCATGTCGTAGGGCGTGGCGTCGGTGTCGGGGTGAATGACGCGCACCTCCTCCGCCCCGAGCGCAAGTCCCTCGGCTGCGATCTGGGCCAGCACGGTCTGGGAGCCCTGGCCGACGTCGACAGTGCCCGCGTACACAGTGCAGCTTCCGTCCCCGGCCAGGGTCACGATCGCCACCGAGGTGGTCGGCGTGACTCCCGCCTTGATCGCCAGGGCGACCCCCCGGCCTCGCCGGGCGGTGTCCGTCCCGCGGTCGAGCGGCTCGGGCCAGCGCATCTCCGAAGCCACCTCCCTGGTCACCTCTTCGGTGCCGCTGTCCTGGAGGATCGTCCCGCTCGCCTGAGGCCGTCCGTTGCGCAGCAGGTTCTTGAGTCGGAACTCGAGCGGGTCCATGCCCAGCTCGCGTGCGATCCGGTCGGCCTGCGTCTCATGCGCCCAGTTGACCTGGGGGACCCCGAAGCCGCGCAGCGCTCCGGCTGGCGGCAGGTTGGTGTAGACGGCGTACGAATCGATGCTCACGTTATCGATGTCATAGGGACCAGCCGAGGTGAAGCCGGCCTTCTGGGTGACTCGGGGACCGATGTCCGCGTAGGCGCCCCCGTTCCACCAGATCTCGCATTCGCGGGCCAGAATGCGGCCGTCCGCGCTGACGCCCGTTTTCATCCGGATGGTGCTGGCGTGGCGCGTGATGGTCACGAACTGCTCGTCCATGGTCAGGCTGATCTTGACCGGGCGCTGGGCAAGTAGGGTGGAGGTCGCCGCCAGTGCTTCCAGTTTGATGTACTGCTTGCCGCCGAAGCCTCCGCCCAGGAAGGCTGTGCGGACGCGGACGCGGTTCTCCGGCCAGCCCAGGAGGCGTGCAAGCTCTCCACGCACGAAGGAGGGGTTCTGGGTGGCCGAGTGGATGGTCAGCGGTCTGGAGCCTCCCGGCTCGGCCACCGTCACGAGGGGTTCCAGTGGCGCTGCTGCGACAGCCGGCGTGTGGAAGGTGTCCTCGAACACGCGGTCAGAGGCCCGGAACGCCTCCTCCACGTCGCCCCGCCTCACCCGGTAGTCGACGTGCACATTGCTCCCGGAACGAGGCCGGACGTGGATGAGGTCGGCGAACATCGAACCCGGCCGCAGCTTCTCGTGGACCAGCGGCGCGCCGTCTTGGGCCGCCTCCACCTCGTCGTAGACCGCCGGCAATTCCTCGTACTCGACCTCGATCAGGTCGAGGGCCGCCTGGGCGACGTAGGGGTCGGCCGCGAGCACGATGGCGACCGGCTCCCCGGCGAAGCGAACCTTCTCCAGGGCCAGGATCGGCTGGTCGTGGAAGGCGGGCCCGTAGTAGGGGTCCGGGATGATCGATAGAACGTCCTGCCCTGTGATCACCTGCTCGACGCCGGGAGCCGTCCGGGCCGCGGCCACGTCGACCCGTGCCAGCCGGGCGTGAGGGACCGTGCTGCGGAAGATCTTGCCGTGCAGCATCCCGGGCAGCTCCAGGTTGTGCACGTACTCCACGGTGCCGGTCACCTTGGCGTGGCTCTCCAGCCGTCGCAGCGAGCGCCCGGCTTGCCGCGGCATCGTCAGCCGCTCCGGAGGGCGGGCGCTCGCATGGTCTTCTCAAGAGCGCGGCGTACGTGGACGCGGATCATCTCTCGCTTGTAGCCGGTGGAGCTGCCACCGTCCGCCACCGGCTCCACGGCCGACGAAGCCGTTTCCGCGGCAGCCTGAAAGAGCGATTCCGACGGCCGCTCGCCCTCGAGCATCGCCTCCACGCCGGCCAGGCGCTGGGGCCTGTCCGTGGCCGCGCTCAGCGCCAGCCGCACGCCGGCCAGCCGGTCCTGGTCTCGCCGGAAGAAGACGGCCACCCCCAGGGCTGGCCAGTCCTCGGCGGAGACGGCGGTGAACTTCGTGTAGCTGCCCTGAGTCCCCTCGGGCTGGACTGGCAGGACCAGCTCGGTGAGCAGCTCCGCCGGTTCCAGAGCGGTCTCGTAGTAACCGAGGTTCAGCTGATCCAGGGGAATCCAGCGGGAGCCGCGCGGGCCCACCGCGCGCGTCCGCGCCCCCATGGCGAGAAGGATCGGGGGCAGGTCCTGGTGCGGATCGCCGTGAGCGAGATGACCGCCCAGCGTCGCGGCGTTGCGCACGCGGACGTTGGCGACGATGTGGAGCGCCTCCACCAGGACGGGAGCGGAGCGCGCCACCTGGCGGGATAGCTCGAGATCGCGAAGCGTTGTGAGAGCGCCGAGCCGCAGCTCATGCCGGTCGTTCACCGAGATGCCGCCCAGGTCCGAGGCAAGCCTCCTGAGGCCGATCAGCCGGCTGGGGCGGAGGAACCCGTACTTCATCAGGAGCATCAGTGCGGTCCCGCCGCCCAGCGGCCTGGCTGCCTCGTCCGATGCGAGCAGTTCTACGGCTTCCACGAGGGTGGCCGGTTCGACGTAGTCCAGCGGTCCTCCTTCCGGCGGGTTTGCGCGAGCGCTTCTTCAAGATAGACATCCGGGCCAGCCGACCGGAATGAGGTGCGTGCCGCCGATCCGCGTTCTAGGCTGGTAGGAGGCACCTTTCAGCCGGCGGGTAACCCATGGATGGGGGAGAGATGATCACTGAACGACAGCTGAAGGTCTACCGGAGGGAGCTCTCGCCGGTGGACTTCCTCGAGAGATCGGGACTGGCACACGCGGGCCGGGTGGCGGTCGTGGACGGCGGCGTCTCGTACACCTACGCGGAATGGCGCGACCGCTCACGCCGCTTCGCCTCGGCGCTTCGCAGTGCGGGTCTGGAGAAGGACGACCGGGTGGCCTTTCTGGCCCCCAACTCGGAGCCGCTGCTCCTCGCGCACTTCGCGGTTCCACAGGCCGGCGGCGTACTGGTGGCCGTCAACACCCGTCTCAACAAAGATGAGGTGGGCTACATACTCGAGCACTCAGGCGCGCGCTTCCTTTTCCTGGATCCTGAGCTGGCCGCGCAGGTCCCGGAGACGGGCCCGGGGCTGACCAGGGTCGAGCTTGGACCGCAGTTCGAGGAGCTTCTCTCCACCGGCTCCGACGACCCCGTCGATTCCTGGCTGCAGGAGGAGGAGGAGACGATCGCCATCGATTACACCTCGGGCACGACCGGGCGGTCGAAGGGCGTCCTCTACAGCCACCGCGGGGCCTACTTGAACGCGCTGGGGATGGCGTTGGAGAACCGTCTCGGCACGGACACCTCCATGCTCTGGACCCTCCCGATGTTCCACTGCAACGGCTGGTGCTTCACGTGGGCTGTCGCGGCGGTCGGAGGCAAGAACGTGTGTCTCCCGCGGATCGACACCGCGAAGATCTGGCGGCTGCTGGACGAGGAGGGGATCACCCATTTCAACGGGGCCCCGACGGTCCTGATCATGCTGGCCAACGACCCAGCGGCTCATCGCCTGGCCGTCAGGATCCGGGTGTGCGCGGGCGGGGCGCCTCCCTCGCCGACCCTGCTGGCTCGCATGGAGGAGTTGAACATCGACCCCGTCCACCTCTACGGGATGACCGAGTCATACGGTCCGGCCACCTTGAACCTGCTACCGCCTGGGATGGAGGATGAGAGCCCGGAGCGCCAGGCGAGCTTCAAATCACGCCAGGGCATCTCGCACGTCACCCAGGGCGGCGTCAAGGTCGTGGACGACGCCATGCAGGAGACGCCCTGGGACGGCGCAACGCTGGGCGAGCTGCTGCTGCGTGGAAACACGGTCATGAAGGGCTACTACAAGCAGCCGGACGCGACCGAGGAGGCGTTCAAGGGCGGTTGGCTACACACCGGTGACGTGGCCGTCCGGCACCCGGACGGCTATATCGAGCTCCGCGACCGCAAGAAGGACATCATCATTTCAGGCGGCGAGAACATCTCGACAATCGAGGTGGAACAGGCCATCGACAGCCATCCGGCGGTCCTGGAGAGCGCCGTGATCCCCATCCCGGACGACAAGTGGGGGGAGGTTCCCAAAGCCTTCGTAACGCTGAAGCCGGATACCTCCCTGAGCGCCGAGGAGCTGGTCGAGTACGTCCGAGGCCGTATCGCGCGGTACAAGGTGCCCAAGGCGATCGAGTTCGGGGACCTGCCGAAAACCACCACCGGAAAGATCCAGAAGTTCGTCCTGCGCGACAAGGAGTGGGCAGGCCGCGAGCGGCGCATCCAATGACCACGTACGACCCAAATTCAGACTCCCAAGCAACCCGGGCAGTTCCGTCTGTGCCGCCCCCGAACCCTGTCATGCTGGCTTGAATGGCGCCTGAACGGTCTCTCTTCAGGCAGTACTTCGACTCACTGGAGCGGAGCGTGGGGCGACCGCTGGAGTCCGGCGTAGAGACCGACGCTTTCCAGGACTCGCTGGCCGCCGTGACGCGCCTGCAGGCGGCGATCCAGGCACGCCTGGAACGGGCGAGCGGCGACCTGCTGCACATGTTCAACCTTCCAGCCCATTCCGACATGAAGCGCCTCTCCGAGCAGGTCAGCCGGCTCGACAAGCAGGTTCGCGACCTGAGCCTGGAGCTGGAGAAGCGCTCGGACGGGACCCGGACTCCCCGCCGGCGGCGGTGATGTCAGAGAGCCGCAGCGCCACCTCCCTGCTCTCCTCGGTGCAGCGCGAGGTCGACCGTTCCCTCCTCAGGGCGCGCAACGGGATCAAGCACGCCGCGGGGGTCAATCGCGCCAAGGTAGGCCTCTCGCCGAAGGACACTGTCTGGGAGCGCGACAAGGTTCAGCTCTGGCGTTATCACAACCCCAGGGTCACCAAAGCCCCGCCGATAGTGATCGTGATGAGCCTGATCTCGCGCAGCTACATCCTGGACCTGCGCCCCGGCAACAGCTTCATCGAGCATCTCCTCCAGGCCGGCTACGACGTCTTCATGGTCGACTGGGGTGTGCCGGACGAGGCCGACTCGCACAACACGATCGAGACCTACGTCGACGACTACCTCCCGCTCGCCGTGTCAGCCGCTTGCAAGGAGGCCAGGGCGGACAGCGTCACGCTGACCGGCTACTGCCTGGGAGGTGTCCTGGCGGCGCTCTACGTAGCCGGCCATCCCGAAGCGCCCGTGCGAAACCTGGTGCTGGTCGCCACACCGGTGGACTACTCAAAGATGGGAGTCATCGCGGGGCTGGTGCGCCAGGGCCGGATAGATCCGGAGAAGGTTCTCGACGACACGGGCAACGTCCCCGCGGACGCCATCCGCAACGTCTTCCGCATCCGCAAGCCGACGGCCGACTGGGTGCAGTACGCCAACCTCTGGGAGAACCTCTGGAACGACCAGTTCCTCGAGGGCTACGAGGCGATGAACCAGTGGAACAACGACCACGTTCCTTTCGCCGGCGCTGCCATGGAGCAGATGGTCAGGCTGCTAATACGAGAGAACAGGCTGATGAAGGGAACCCTGCGACTGGGCGGCCGCAAGGTGAACCTGAAATCCATCGATGTGCCTGTCCTCAACGTGGTCGCCGAGAAGGACGACATCGTGCCTCTCGCCTCAGCCGAGCCGGTTGCCGATCTGGTCGGCTCCAAAGATGCGGAGAATCTCAAGCTCGCGGCCGGACATGTGGGGCTGCTCGCCGGGCGCAAGGCTGCCAGGGAGACGCTGCCCGCCATCGTCGAGTGGCTGGATGCCCACTCCGACCGGCTGCGGCGTGCTCGGCGCGTGCCGTGAACGTTCGTCGGCCGGAAGGCGGGGACGCGGCGGCGCTGAAGGAGTTCTTCCGCCGCCTCCCGGCCGTGGACCGGAACTTCTTCAAAGAGGACGTCCTCGATGCGGCCACCGTGGAGTCATGGCTTGGGGATAAGCGCGCGCGCCGCGCCCTGGCCTTCGACGATGACGGCAGGGTGGTTGGCTACGCAGCCGTGATCCCATCGCCCGGATGGTCGAGGCACGTGGGCGAGATCCGCCTCGTGGTCGATCGGGACGAGCGGCGGAAGGGGATAGGGCGGGCGCTGAGCCGGTGGGCGGTTCTGGAGGCGGCTCGGCTCGGACTGTCGAAGGTCTACGTCGAGATCGTCGCGGACCAGGAGGCGGCGATCCTCATGTTCCAGAACCTGGGCTTCACGGGCGAGGCGCTGCTCAAGGACCACGTCCAGGACCGGCAGGGCCACCCCCACGACCTGGTCATCCTCTCCCTGAGCCTCGCCGACAGCTACTCCGCCATGGCCACCCTCGGCATGGACGACGTCTAAAAGGAAAGAGGAAAAGGAAAAAGATCCCTCCTCCGCAACGCAAGGGAAGGAACGAACCAAACGCTCTTTAGACCATGGTCAGGCCGCCGCTGACGGAGAGGGTCTGTCCGGTGATGAAGGAGGCGTCGTCGGAGGCCAGGAAGGCGATTGCGGCGGCT
>Ga0209526_10000505_pt1 | contig 25390 bp, 23 predicted proteins | sample JacPinW_OM2H0_M1_FD_188566 | JGI IMG/M metagenome (GOLD analysis project Ga0209526, IMG submission 188566) | Forest soil microbial communities from Algoma, Ontario, Canada - Jack Pine, Ontario site 1_JW_OM2H0_M1 (SPAdes) (version 2) | ecosystem: Environmental > Terrestrial > Soil > Boreal... | reverse complement strand
GGTGCTTGATAGCGGCGCAGCCGGACCGCTGCGGCGAGGAATGCCGCGGCGACTACCAGCCCGATCCATAGACCCGGACTGCTCAGGAATTTCCCCGGAGTGAGTTGCATCAGCGGATCCATCGAGTTGCTATCCGCGGTGAAGGAGCCACCTGCCGCGGCGCCACTGAAGCGGTAACCCAGCATGGCGCCGAAGTGCGAGGTGTTGAACGCAATCTTCTCGACGACGCAGATCGCGACCCAAGGCAAGGCAGCCCATAGAAATGCCGCGCGTCGCGCCCAGCCTGAGACCAGCAGCAGCCAGCTGTAGATTGGCGCATGCCAGAGCACATGCACGGTCAGAAGGTGGTAGAACAGCATCAGCGACATCTGGAACAGCGACAACTGTGTCCATAGCGTCGCGACACTCAGACCGCTCCCCAGCACTACTGCGGTGCTTAACAGCAGCATGATCAACTGCGTGGCAACGGTGATCCCGAAGGCGAGCAGTGGCAGAACGACGAGCGGAATGCTCGCCTTTGAGAGCACGGTGGTGAGATCGGAAACCGGCAGCGACTTCCAGAACAGGATGCTGCGATCGCGGCGTTCGCCGTGCAGCGCGTCGAGACAATAGAACACCGCGACGATAAGTGCGGTCACCATGATCAGACCCGCCGCGAAGTTGTACGGCATGGCGACCGCTTCGTGCTGGTCCGCCGGGTCGAGCGTCGGCAGTGCGCGCATGGTGTGCGGCAAACCGATCAGGCTGATCAAGAAGCCGAGGATAAAGACGGCGGCGGCGGCTAGCGGCGCGATATAGATCGAACGGTTTTCCCACAATTCGCGTCGCAACGACCAGTATATTGGCCGAGTCGCCGACAGGATCGCGGGCGCGATTGCCTGCGAATCGAGAGCAGAATCCGGCACAGCGTTCGATTCAGTATTCATCTAACCGCTCCTTGTACCTGGCCGGCCTGATTGTCAATCGTGTTGCCCATCACCGCAACGAACACGTCGGCGACGCTTGGCGTGCGCACTTCGCCAAGGCCGGCGAGTTGCTGACGCTCGACATGATCGAATAGCAGGATGCTGCGACCGAACACCTGGCGCTCGTGAATCGGCCTGAGCGCCCGTGCCGCGGCGACATGCTCGGGATGCACCATCACTTCCAGATAGCGTGACTCGAATTCTTCCATGCTGCAATTGAGTACGATGCGACCGCGGTTGATGAACATGACATCGGTGAGGACGTCCTGGATCTCTTCCACTTGATGGGTGGTCACGACGATGGTGCGGCTGCGGTCGAAGTAGTCGTTCAGCAGCGAATCATAGAACTGCTTGCGATACAGAATGTCCAGGCCAAGCGTCGGCTCGTCCAGCACCAGCAATTTCGCGTCTATGGCCATGACCAGAGCGAGGTGCAGTTGGGCCACCATGCCCTTCGACAATTCCCTGACCTTGTTGGTGCTCCGGATGTTGGTCTTCGCAAGAAAACCTTCCGCCTTCGTGCGATCGAATCGCGGATGCACCCCGGCGACGTATTCGAGCGCCTGCGAAACCCTGATCCACCGCGGCAGCACGGCGACATCGGCAACGAAGGAGACATCGCGCATGAGTTGATCGCGCTCGGTCCAGGGGTCGCGTCCGAGCACCTTCAGTTCTCCCTGATATGGGGTGAGACCGAGAATCGCGTTGAGCGCAGTGGTCTTGCCCGCCCCGTTGGGACCGATGAGTCCGAGAATGCGGCCCTCTTCGACGCGCAAATCGATGCCGTCCACCGCGATGGTTGTGCCGAAGGCCTTGCGGAGGCCGCGTGCTTCTATGCATGCCATGGCTTAGTGCTCCTCCGCTGCAGCATCCGATGACGACCGGTGGGTTGCCGCAGGATCCAGCAGTTCTTCCGGTTTCAGGCCGAGCCGCTGAATGGTTGCGTAGACCCTGGGCCATTGTTCCGCAAGAAACTTCTGGCGTTCGCCCTGCAGCAGCAGATTGCGCGCGCCGACATTGATGAACATGCCGCGACCTCGTTTGCTCTCGACAAGTTGCTCGTCGACCAGTTGTTGATAGCCCTTCAGAACCGTCAGCGGATTCACCCGATATTCGGCCGCGACATTGCGCACGGAGGGCAGCGGATCGCCTTCTTTGAGCACGCTGTCCAGTATCATGGCGACAACACGGTCGCGTATCTGGCGGTAAATCGGCTGACCGTCGTTCCACTCACGATCCATCATATGTTCCAGATAGCCCTCACGAGAGATACCCTCCCGTCATTTTGTGCGCTGCAGGTCGAAGTGCGCGTGGACTGGCTTGTCGCCCTCGACCATAAAAGTCCAGTCCTCGATGTGATGGTTCGCGTCGACGAAGGTGAACACGGCATGGTGCATATGTCCGTACTGCGTGCTACCGGCGACGTCGAGAAAATCGAATTCCACCGTCTTCCCGTCTGGCGACATCTTGCCCACCATACGAGGCCGGTTTCCTGCGTCACAATAATGCGTCAGGAGCAAGCGGTCTTGGTCCAAATACAGCATGGTGATCGGATCGTCGGGTCTTCCAGCTCCGGTCATCTCATGCATGAGCGCGTTTCCCATGGAAGTCACGCGAAGGGTGACCTGCATGAGCTTGCCTTCTATTTCGGCTTGCTGCGGGACGGTTGCCACGTGTCCTTCCCACGAACCCGCCAGGGTTTTTAATTTGTCGAAAGACTTTTGCGCCTCGGACGGCGCAACGGGCTTTTGCGCGTCGGACTGCGCGAAAGCCACGGTGGGAAGCGACATCAGCACAACGGGCAGCACAAAACGTAGGCATTTCATGTTTCATTCTCCTTAAGCTTTCGGGTTAGGGTTCTGCCTCGCGTACTGGGTGCGAGCGATCACCCTGGATAATCCATTAGTGTTATAGTTAACTATAACACTAAAACAATGCAAGTGATTTTTTTGATTTTTCACCCGTTCCAACTGCAATCCCCTGCCCTGGGTAAGGGGGGTGTTCCCCTCCGCAACTGCTCTCCCCGCTTTCCTTCGATTTCCCGTTCAACCCCGATACAATCCATCCCATGAAACCCTGTTCCCGTTTCGGCACTCGATTGCTGTTCGTTGCTTTTTTTACAGCTTTCCTTCTCCTCACAGGTACGCGCAGCGCTGCCCAGCATTGGAATCTCGAGAACACGCTGGTCATCACCGACGTGAACATTGTCGACGTCCGCACCGGCGAAATTCGTGCCGACCAGATCGTTATCCTCGAGAGCAATCGCATCACCTCCGTCGGTCCGCGCAAGGACACGCGCTATCCCCGCAACGCTCCCACTGTCAATGCCAAGGGCGGCTACTTGATCCCCGGGTTGTGGGACATGCACGTTCATCTCAACTTTGGCGACTGGTTTCCTCTGGCCCAGCAAATCTCTCTGCCGCTCTTCGTCGCCAATGGCATCACCGGTGTGCGCGACATGGGCAGCGACCTCGAGTCCATACAAGCCTGGCGCAACGAAATCGAAGCCAATCGACTGCTCGGTCCGCGGATCTATTCTTCCGGCCCGATGCTCGATGGTCCGAACCCGCGCTTTCCCAGTTCCATCGCGATAGCAACGCCAGAAGATGGACGCCGCGCCGTAGACGATCTCAAACGCCGCGGCTCGGACTTCATCAAATTCCAATCGCTCATTCCGCGCGACGCCGTTTTCGCCATTGCCGAGGAAGCCAAAAAAGAAGAAATTCCCTTTGCAGGCCACGTCCCTGATTCGGTCCGCGCCAGCGAAATGTCCGCCGCAGGCATGCACAGCTTCGAGCATCTCATCGGAATTTTTGAAGGCAGTTCGCCGCTCGAGGACGAATTCCTCAAAGGTGACAAAACCGAAACCAAATTCCTCGCAGCCTACGATCCTGAGCGCGCGGCAACGCTGGCCGCGCTGCTTGCGAAGAATCAGACTTGGCAGTGTCCAACGCTGGTCTGGGAACGCGGCGGAAATCTTCTCGACGTCACCGATTTCAGCAAGGACGCGCGTGCAAAATACGTTCCCGCCTATTGGAAAGAGGTCACCTGGAAAAAATTTACCAATCAGGTCCAGACCGAGTTCAACACCGACGATCTCGAAACCCGCAAAAAATTCTTGGATAAGGAGCTCGAGGTTGTTCAGTTGCTCCACAAAGCCGGTGTCCCTTTCCTCGCCGGCACGGACACGCCGCCAGGAGTGTACATTTTTCCAGGGTTCAGCCTGCACGAGGAGCTGCAACGCTTTGTCGCCGCGGGTTTCACACCGCTTGAAGCGCTACAAACCGCCACCCTGAATCCCGCGAAATTCATACAAATGGAGGATCGCCTCGGCACCATCGAACAAGGGAAACTCGCCGACCTGGTCCTGCTAGACGCCAACCCGCTGGAAAAAATTGAGAACACCCAGAAAATCGCGGCGGTCATCGTCAACGGCCGCTACTTCGCCCGCAAGGACCTCCAGAAAATCCTCCAAGGCGTAGAAGAATCCGCGAAAAAGGAACCTCCCAAGCCCCGCGCCAACAGCCTCTTCTGAACACTCGGCGTAGGTATTGTTCTCCACACTGCTTTTTCGATTGGCTGCTCTCGAAGATTTCATCCGAAAAGTCTTGACGCCACGCCATTCGCGCAGATACTTGTGGGCATCCTTTTCGTGGATCAGCTTCAGCGCGGATGGCGCCGAGCGTCATGAGCGGACAGCAGAAATCAGGAGCGCGTGTCATGGAGAATCAGAATCACACCAGAGCATTTCGGGTGGGCATCGCAGGGCCTGTGGGATCTGGGAAGACCGCGCTCGTAGATCGTCTTAGCAAAAAACTATTCCCCAAACTCAGTCTTGCCGTCGTCACCAACGACATTTACACCAAGGAAGACGCCGAATTTCTGCTCCGCCAAGGCACGCTTCCGGCGGAAAGAGTCAAAGGTGTCGAGACCGGAGCCTGTCCTCACGCGGCGATTCGGGAGGATGCGTCCATGAACCTGCAAGCAATCGCCGAATTTGAAGATAGTCTTCCCGGCCTCGAGCTTATTTTTGTGGAGAGCGGCGGAGACAATCTGTCGGCTGCGTTCAGCCCGGAGCTTGTGGACCTTTGGATTTATGTGATCGACGTAGCCGAAGGGGATAAAATTCCGCGGAAGGGCGGACCGGGCATCATGCGCTCTGACCTGCTGGTGATTAATAAAATTGATCTTGCGCCGTACGTGGGGGCTTCACTCGAAGTTATGGACCGCGATTCGCGCAAGATGCGCGGCGACCGCCCCTTCGTGTTCACGAATCTCAGAGAGGACGTTGGGCTTGATATCGTCATCGAATGGCTGGAAGAAAAGCTGAATCAGCCCGCTGCTTCACGCCGTGGATTGATCGACGCTCACTTGCCTTACAACGGGCGTCCGCATAGCCATGAGCACTCCCATTCTCATGAGCACCCCCATGATCAGGCCCGCGGCCACAGTCATTAGCCGTTGGTAGTAAAGGATGCTGCGCATGAAACCAGGGCCAAACCAGAATTGTTTTTCTGCTCCAGGGGATTTGGCGTATTTGCAGCTCCTGCATCTTGCTGACAGTGCCTTGCCCATCGGCGCACTCGCCCACTCTTTTGGCTTGGAATCATTGGTGTCGGCGGAAATTTTAACTGCCGGCGAATTGCCCGATTTTCTGCACGGCTATTTACAGGAAGCAGGAATACTTGAAGCTGTGGCTTGCCGTGAAGCTTTCCAAATCGTGGAGGCACAGCGCCCAGATTTCTCGGGCACCCGATGGATTGAGATCAACGATTGTTTAAGCGCGCTGAAACCTGCGCGCGAAAGCCGGGCTGCAAGCGCAGTGTTGGGCCGCAACTTTCTTCAAGCCGCCCTGCTGCTTGGTGATTTTACCGTTCTTCGAGAAGCGCGAGAGGCATCGCTCCAAGCAACCAGTCTGATCCATCACGCCGCGGCGTTTGGCTTAGTGAGCGCAGCGTTCGCTTTTGACGAAACCCGGGCTGTCCTCGCCTATCTTCATCAGATGACCGCGAGCCTGGTCTCCGCGTGCCAGCGCTTGCTGCCAATCGGACAAACCGAGACTACGCGCATTCTGTGGAATTTGAAGCCTGCGATAGTCGAAGCTTCGATCCTCAGCGCGAGCTGCACTCTCGACGAAGTGAGCTGCTTTATGCCGTTGCTGGATTGGGGTGCCATGGAGCATCCGGCACTGGCAACGCGTTTGTTTATTAGTTGAAAGCCCCGGCGCAAGATGACTGCAACCGCCAGAGAAGGGCTCCGGGAAATCGAGCGGGGAATTCCTGGAGTGAGCCGCGTTCGTGCGTTGCTGCGTCTGGATTTTTCGCGCGATTCCAACACCGGCAACACCTTTCTTGCCGGGAGCCTTCAGGAGCCTCCACTCAAGGTCGTGCGCGCGTTCACTTTGCAGGACGGAACCGCGCTGGCGCATCTTCACAACGTGTCAGGTGGCTTGCTTGGCGGAGACTGTCTCGCGCTACAAGTAAATCTTGGATGCAGAACGAGCGTGCAACTCACTACGACCGGCGCGACGCGCATTTACCGTCGCCGCGGTGAGTTTTCCCCTACAACCCAAGGCAACCAGGTCGCTGTGGGGGAAGACGCTTTGCTCGAATATCTGCCCGATGCATCCATTCCTTTCGCCGGCGCGCACTTTGTTCAACGGACATCGATTGCTCTTGCCGCCGGGGCTGGCCTGTTCTGGTGGGAAATTCTTGCTCCAGGCAGAGAAGCGCGCGGCGAACTTTTCGAGTATGAGCACTTTGCGATGAGAACGTGCGTGACAGCGCTGGGCCGCAAGATCGCTGCGGAGAATATTTGTTTGCGGCCTGCCAGCCAGGAGGTTTCCTCTCTTGCGAGGCTGGGGCCGTATCTGTACAGCGCGACGTTTTATATTTGTTGCGTGGGACTGGACGCGAGCTATTGGCGCACCGCCGAGGATCGCGTTCGCGATTTGACTGGCAGCTTGAGTCGCCCAGGCGAGATTCTTTGGGGAGTCAGTTCTCTAGTGGCGCACGGTCTGGTGGTGAGATGTCTTGCACGGCATGGGCGTGATGTTTTGCCTGGTCTTCACACCATCTGGCGTGCGGCAAAGCTTCACGTATATGGTCGTGAAGCGATTCCGCCGCGCAAAGTGAACTGAATTGCGGTTGTTGCTGACTCTTTGGCGTTGCGGGTGCTAAAGAATTGAACAGGAGGCGTTCGTGCATTTGACTCCTCAGGAACAAGAGAAGCTGATGATCGTCGTTGCCGCCGATCTCGCTCGCCGACGGCAGGCCCGTGGCTTAAAACTCAACTATGTAGAAGCCGTGGCCATTCTGACTTCTGAAGTATTGGAAGCAGCGCGCGACGGGAAAACAGTAGTGGAAATCATGAGCTTCGGCGCAAAAATACTCACTCGGGATCAAGTCATGGATGGGATCTCGGAGATGATTCACGAAGTCCAGGTGGAGGCTACATTTCCGGATGGCACAAAGCTCGTCACTATTCATGATCCAATCAAGTAAAGGCGCGCTCTTGAACAAAGTCATTGCAGGTCCAATTGCGCAGCACAAGGTGAAATTATGAAACCCGGAGAGTATCTGTTGGACCTGACAGCGGGACCTATCGAAGCAAATGTGGGACGGAAGGTTTCCCGCGTGCTGGTAAAAAACACAGGCGACCGGCCCATCCAGGTTGGGAGTCACTTTCATTTTTTTGAAACGAATGCATCTCTTTCCTTCGATCGCAGGACCGCTTACGGTATGCGTCTCAACATTGCGTCCGGAACAGCCGTTCGATTCGAGCCAGGAGAAGAAAAAGAAGTCGAGCTAACGGATTTCGGTGGCCGCCGCATTGTTCATGGCTTTAACGGTTTGGTTGAAGGCGTTCTCGACGATGCTGGATGGCGCGCCGAGTCTTTGGATCGAGCGCGGAGGGACGGCTTCCTGTCCCGGGAAGAGGGAAGAAACCGATGAGCCTCTCCATTCCTCGCCGGACCTATGCCGACCTCTACGGCCCGACCAAGGGCGACCGCATTCGCCTCGCCGACACCGATTTGATCATCGAAATCGAAAAGGACTTTACGCATTACGGCGACGAAATTACTTTTGGCGGCGGAAAAGTAATCCGTGATGGCATGGGCCAGAGCAGCACTGCGGTTCGCGAAACGCGACATGGCTCGCTCGACCTGGTCATCACCAATGCTGTGATTCTCGACCACTGGGGAATCGTAAAGGGTGATATTGGAATCAAGGACGGGCGCATCGTGAAAGTTGGCAAGGCCGGAAATCTCGACACGATGGACGGCGTCGATCCGGATCTGGTTGTCGGCGCAGCTACGGAAGTTATTGCCGGGGAAAATCTGATTGTTACTGCCGGCGGAGTGGACAGTCATATTCACTTTATTTCTCCGCAGCAGGTGTACTCTGCAATTTCAAACGGAATCACCACCATGATCGGCGGCGGGACAGGCCCTGCCACCGGAACCTCCGCAACCACATGTACGCCCGGAGCGTGGAATCTCGCGCGAATGCTCCAGGCTGCCGAAGCATGGCCAATGAATTTTGGTTTTCTTGGGAAGGGCAATGCCAGCGCGGAAGCGCCTCTGGCCGAACAAATTGATGCCGGCGCCTGCGGCCTCAAACTCCACGAAGATTGGGGAACAACTCCGGTGGCCATCGATGCGTGCCTGAAGGCGGCCGATGATTATGACGTCCAGGTAGCAATTCATACGGATACGATCAACGAAGCGGGTTTCCTGGAAGCGACTGTTGCTGCCATCGGGGGTCGCGCCATTCACACCTATCACACCGAAGGCGCTGGCGGTGGGCACGCTCCTGACATCATACGAATCGCCTCTTTCCCCAATATCCTTCCTTCCTCCACAAATCCGACTCGGCCGTTCACGGTCAACACGATCGCTGAACATCTAGACATGCTGATGGTGTGTCATCATCTGAACCCGCAAGTGCCGGAGGACGTTGCGTTCGCGGAAAGCCGCATCCGGCCGGAGACTATTGCCGCCGAAGACATTCTTCACGATATGGGAGTGATCAGCATGATCTCCAGCGACTCACAAGCCATGGGTCGTGTTGGCGAAGTGGTGCTTCGCACCTGGCAAACCGCCCATAAGATGAAAGTGCAGCGTGGCGCGCTGTCCGGAGATTCCCCCCGCAACGATAATCAACGCGCGAAACGCTACGTTGCCAAGTACACCATCAACCCCGCCATCACGCATGGAATGGCTTCGGAAATTGGCTCCATCGAGCAGGGAAAACTTGCCGATCTAGTGCTTTGGAAGCCGGCTTTCTTTGGAGCAAAGCCAGAAATCGTGCTGAAGGGCGGATTGATCGCGTGGAGCGCGATGGGCGATCCAAACGCGTCCATCCCCACGCCCCAGCCGATCCTTTATCGGCCGATGTTTGGGAGTTTCGGTTCCGCGACTGCGCAGACTGCGATTACGTTCATGTCACAAGCCGCCCTTGACGCAGAAGTGCACCAAAGATTGGGGCTAAAAAAAATTGTCAGGCCGGTCAAGAACTGTCGGCTCATCGGGAAAAAAGATATGCTCCACAACAGCGCCACTCCAAATATTAGAGTCGACCCAGAAACCTACGAAGTACGCGTGGACGGCACAGTGATTACCTGCGAACCTGCGAGCGTTCTTCCACTCTCTCAGCGGTATTTTCTGTTCTGAGTTTTGCTGGCACGCTGGGTGCATTTCTACAAGTCACTTCGCCCGTTAAGAAAAGAAATGTTCTGGTTTATATTTCAGGCCAGACAGTAACCAAGCCGCAAGAATTGGAGATTATTGTGAAGAGGTCGCTCGCTCCAGAATCGCTCCAGCGAATTACCACCCCTCTCCGGAAAGCGCACAAGGCATTCGAATCTCTGTACCCTGGGCCGCGCGGGGATCGCCAACCTGTCCACACCGTGTATGGCGGCGCGCATTTGTTCCGCTCCGATACGGCGGGCCGTCTTGGCGAGAAAGCTCTGCAAGCGCTCGACGAATACGCGCCTGACTTCGTCACTTTCGCGAAGGCCATTGAACTTCCGGGGGCGGACCGGCTGGTCGAATCGCGCGAGTCCGTGGCGGCACTCGCAAAATCCGTGCTGGCAAACCCAGAAGAGGTGCGAAAAGAAAATCCCTCTGCGTGGTTTGCGCACACCCTCTATAGGCGAGTTCGCGAGAAGCTCCAAAGGGAGGCGGTCGAAGATTTTCGCATCGACTTTGAAGACGGCTTTGGTAATCGGCCCGACGACGAGGAAGATCGTTACGCCTCGGCGGCTGCAGGCGAAGTTGCCACAGGATTGCGTGCTGGCAGTTTACCGCCGTTCTTGGGGATTCGCATCAAGCCGTTCACGGAAGAGCTTCGCAACCGTAGCGTCCGCACACTGGACATTTTCCTTACGGAGCTCATCGCAAAAACAAGTGGCCGGCTGCCTGAAAACTTCTTCATCACCCTTCCTAAGGTCACCATTCCCGACGAATCCGCAGCGCTCGCCACCATCTGCTCACGCCTTGAATCTGCGCTGGACCTCAAGGCAAATGCTCTTCTGATCGAGCTGATGATTGAAACGCCACAATCCATTTTCAACGAATGTGGTCAGGTCAATCTGCTCCCGCTTGCCATGGCCGCACAGGGGCGCTGCGTGGCGGCGCATTTCGGCACCTACGATTACACTGCCGGGCGTGGCATAACCGCCGCTTATCAGCACATGACGCATCTTAGTTGCGACTTCGCGCGTGAAGTTATGCAAGTTGCGCTGGCTGGGACGGGCATCTGGCTCTCGGATGGCGCGACAAACATTCTTCCCGTTCCGTTGCATCACCCCGCAAAAGAGGCACCGCAACTGACAGCGACCCAGATTTCGGAAAATCAGAATGCTGTGCATCGCGCATGGAAACTGCATTTTGCTCACGTTCGGCATTCACTCGTGAATGGCTATTACCAGGGATGGGATCTTCATCCAGCGCAGCTCGTTACCCGCTACGCTGCGGTGTATTCGTTTTTTCTGGAAAGCCTTGACGCTGCGTCGGAGCGGCTACGCAATTTTATTGCAAAAGCTGCGCAGGCTACGCTTGTCGGGGAAGTTTTTGACGATGCCGCCACCGGCCAGGGGCTCTTGAATTATTTCCTGCGCGCCGTCAATTGTGGAGCGATTACTGCACTCGAAGCGCAAGGACTAACCAGTTTGACGCCGACAGAGCTGCGCAGCGCATCCTTCGTTAAAATTCTGGATGGAAGGAAAAAATAAGGGAATGGATTAATCTTTGCGGAGCGTGGCTTCGATCAATCCGTGTGGCTCATCCGTCGGCAAGAAAACCTCTCCCGGATTGTCCAAACGGAGTGGCGACAAATCGACGAGAGTATAGTGTTTGTTGGGCAGGGAGAGATGAATCCCGCGGATGCTGTCGAATTTGTTCAGAACGGCCTCGCCCATCGCGTACAGAGTGTGCTGCAGCGATTGGCTGTCGTGTTCGGCAAAAGTTTCGAGCATCGTTTCTCGAACGCCGCTCCAAATAGTCTCGAATTCCGCTTGATCGCTACGGTACAACCAGTTAGCGCGGATTGCCGTGGAAAGAATGCGATTCCGATCTTCTTTGAGGGTTGTGTATTCATCCCGAAGGAATCCCTGGAATGCCGATTGCGTTGCTTTTAAGACGACGAGCCCATCGATTCCGGCACGAACGGTCTTTTCGTTGCGGGTCGCGTTCACAGCTGCAGTGCGTTTCTCCCCAGTTGAGCATGTGAACGTGTATGCGTGGGATTTTCCGCCAACCGGGAGCCGCGTCCAGAGAGTCTCTGCAGCATCGACATGAATTCGCGAGACTTGTGGATTGCGCGCTAAAAAATGTTCCGTCAATAGCAGGCAAAACGCTTCAGCGGTTTCGACGGGATGCTGCCGCGCCAATGCATACACGGTATTTTTCATGGTGTCGGTCGGCAGTATTTGCCGGTTGTCTCCCTTGGTGTGTGCCGGGTCGAAGTTTCCTTCGAACCGGATGCCGAGGGTCAGCTCTTTGATGTCATGGCGGCCATCCTGCTGCGAGAGCCGCAGCAAGCGAACGCATTGTTTACCGTAGTTGTTTTCGCCAAGCCGGATCGACATCGTTCAGCTCCCGCGATACGTTGAATAGCCATACGGGCTCAGAAGCAAAGGGATGTGATAATGCTCCCGTGCGTTCTTCACTTCAAATACGATGATCACCTGCGGGTATAGTGCTTCCATTTTGCGCGATGAGAAATAGGCGCGGGTGTCGAACGTCAGACGATAGATCCCCGTTCCCAGCGGTTTAGACGATGGCAATCCCTTCAAGCGCCCATCGGCATCGGTCAGACCTCGGCCTGCCTCCGACCAAGTTCCACCGGGTGTTTGCGTTTCGAGAATTACCGGCACATTTGCGGCCGGCCGCCCCAGCGATAGATCCAGAACGTGCGTGGTGATTTGGCTCATGATTCGAGTAATTTCTCCAGGCGCAGGCGCGTAATCTTGCGCTGCTCTTCCGCGGCGACGGGTAATTCCAGTTCAGGATGATTTTGCATTCGTTGGCGCAACGCGCTCAGAATTTCCTCGCTAGTTTTACCAGTGGCGCAAATCAGGAAGACGTAGCCGAATTTCTTCGCGTAGGTTTTATTCTCCGCCGCGAGCGCGGTGAGTACTTCCGGCGCTGCGCTTCCCGCTGCCGACTGCTCCGTTGCGGACCAGCGGCTCTGTGTTGCGGATTGTTTTGCTTCGGCCCGGGTTCCCCCGATCGTCGGATGGTACCGGAACGCTTCGAGCCAATCCTCATGCCCTAATTCAGCCCAAACAGCGTCTGCGGCTTCGAAGAGAGCCCAACGGTTGGAAAAAGGCCTTTGTTCAGCCAATTGCTCCGCCCATTTTATTGAACCGCAGCAGTCCAGCAGGGTCTTCGCTGCTTTCTTTCTGGATAGACGATTAAATCGCTCGAGGTTGATCGAGTGATTCGTTATAACTTCTGGTTGTCCAAAAAGGCGCAGCCGGCTTACGCCCCCGTCGGGATAAATGTGAAATCGCACATGTGTTGCAACGCCCGTATGAGGAAGCTTGCTGAACACGTGGCGGTAATTGGGCTTTAACTTTATTTTTGGTAGTACTTCTTCCCAGGTCTGGGAGCCGATGTTCGTGGCGTCCACCGCGACATTCTTGGCACCGCAAACTTCCAACGAACAGCTGTCCGGGAAATTCCCTCTATAGTGTGCCGTGTTCACTTCAACGCGCAGGATCGTGCCTGGCACTCCAAGTTTGAGGACCACCCAATCATGGCCGGGGCCGCGTCTTCGCTTGGTCTCCCAGCCGTCCCCCATGTTTTTTGCACGGTAAGGCATCAAGAGATTCCGCGGGGCGCCATAAAATTGGTCGCTGGAAACCACCACGCGCCCGCCGTTTTCCACGGCGGCCAGATCGATTTCTCCGCGCGAGATCTGCTTCGCTTCTGGAACCGCTTCGCCGTGGACGCGCAGCCGGGCCACGCCGCCATCTGGATAAATCTTCAAACGCAAATGGGTAAACCTGCTTCCATTCTCAACAGAAAACGGATTCTGCGAATCGCCGTTGAGCGCGGTTTCCGGGAAGACTTGCACCCAGGCCGTCTTTGGAGACAATAATCTCTTCTTTTCGCTCTTGTAGGAGCGCTGTTCCCCCAGGTCGCAACCTTCCAAGGAAAAGCGCTCCGGGTAATTGCCGGTAAAAAAGCTCGTGTCTAGCACGATTCCCCGAATTATTCCCGCAAGGCCCAAGCGAACGATGCACCAATCGTGACCCGGAGTTCGGCGGCGCCGCGTTTCCCATCCATCCATCCATTTTCCGCGGGCCGTGTATTTTCCTTCCATGAAAACAGGCTTCGACTCTTTGAGAAGATTTTCTTTGGGCGCAAAAAAATCGTCATTGGCGACGATGACCCGGCCGCCCAGGCGTTCCGAAGCAAGGTCCGCCAGTTGCAGGAAGTCTTTCATAGTTTGCCCCGAAGAAGTACGTGCCCGGCAGGCGTGGAGCAGAATTGTCCGCGCTCAAAAATTTTCATTCCGCGCAAGAAGGTGGTCTCGACTACACCCATGAGTTCGCGTCCCGCATACGGCGTCAGCTTGTGCCGGTGATGGAGTTGCGCCGGATCAACCCGGAACGCAGCAACAGGATTCCAAATGACCAGGTCGGCGTCATGACCTATCGCGATCGCTCCCTTTTTCTTCTCCAGTCCCGCCAGGCGCGCTGGACCAGCGCACATCCATCTGGCGATGTGTGTAAGAGAATAACCACGTGTCCTCGCTTGCGTCCATACCGCCGGCAGGCTGAGTTGCAGGGAAGCAATTCCTCCCCAGGCATCCAGGAAATCGCCTTGCTCTCGTTTTTTCATTTGTGGAGGGCAGGGTGAGTGGTCGGTAGCGATCATATCGATCGTTCCGTTTCCCAGTCCATCCCACAACTGCTCCCGGTTTTCAGCCTCACGAATCGGCGGTGCGCATTTGAATTCTGTTCCGCCATCCGTGATTTCCTCGGCGGCGAAGGTTAGGTAGTGAGGGCACGTCTCGCCTGTTACCCGGCCGCGATGCGCTTTCGCAGCATGAATCATGGGGATCACATCCGTGGAAGACAGATGCACGATGTGGACGTGCGTCCCGTACTCATTGCCAAGACGCAGAAGGAGCGCGACCGCTTCATTCTCTGCCGCTCGCGGACGCGACTCGAGCCAAGTTTTATACCACCGTCCCGACGCATCCAGTGTGCGCTGCTTCGCAGCAACCTCGATGGGCCCTGGCAACTCTGCATGCGCTAGAAGTGGCGCCCCGAGCTTGGCCAGTTCAGTTAGCCCCGCGCGAAGATCTGTCTCGCTGACGCGCGCGAATTCTTCGACTCCACTGTCGACCAAGAAGCATTTGAAGCCGAAACATCCCCCCTCCCAGAGAGCGGCTAGCTCCCTGGTATTGCCGGGTACCATCCCGCCCCAAAAACCCGTGTCTACCCAGAGCTTGCCTGCCGAGGCGTCGAGTTTTTCCTGGAATCCAGCCACGCTGGTCGTTGCTGGAATGCTGTTGAGCGGCATTTCAATCAGCGTGGTGATGCCTCCGGCCGCCGCCGCGCGCGTCGCAGTCGTAAAACCTTCCCAGTCCGTGCGTCCGGGCTCATTGATATGCACATGCGTATCTGCCAACCCCGGCATGACGGCCAAACTGCCTGCCTCGTATACCGCGCATCCCGCGGAAATATCGTCGTAATCGGAGATCCCTACGATCACTCCTCTGCGAATCTGAATGGCCGCAGCCCGCTCGCCTTCCGGTGTGACGACTCGCTTGCCGCGAACAATAAGATCCAGTTCGCAATCGGCACTTTCAGGTATTTGAGGAAAACTTGGCATTACCAACTATGCTGCAATCCTTTCGCAGAATTCCGCGAGAAGATTTTGGACAACACGAAGCCGATAGCGCGCTGTGGACCGCATGTCATTGATAGGTGCGATCTCGCGCGCAAGAATTTCTTGCGCAGCATTCACAATTACTGGCGTCGGTTTTTCTCCGCGCAGGATGTTCTCCGTTTCGATGGCTCGCAGAACCGTTGGCGCGACACTCCCCAGGGCAATTCTCACATTCGCGATTCTCCCGGCCTCTACGCGGGCCGCGCCTGCGAAGCACACTTTCGAAATTGCCTGTGCCCGGCGCGTGCCGACCTTGCGGTAGAATTGCACCCAGCCAGTTTTCCCTCGCGCCAAGCGAATCCCCCGGATCAACTCATCGTTTCGCAATTCTATTTGTTTGTAACCCTTCCAGAAGCCTTGATAGGACAGCCATCTTGTGCCGTTGGCAGAGACCAGTTCGAGTTCCGCGTCATAAACGAGCAGCGCTGGCGGCGAATCCGCCGCCGGGGACGCGTTTGCAATGTTGCCGCCTAGGGTTCCGCGGTTTTGCGTTGCAATACTTCCTGTTTCGGATGCCGCCCGGCACAGTAGCGGAAATTCCAGCATGAGTAGTTCGTGCCGCCTTACTTCGGAGTAGGTCGTCAACGCTCCGAGCGTCACATGCTGGGGCGTCACTTCGATCCCTCGCAATTCCGGCAGCTTCCAGATATTGAGAAATCTTCTGTGCGGCAGTTTTCCCGCTTCGAGCAGCACCATCAAATCTGTCCCGCCCGCAAATGGTTTCCACACGCCGGGTTCGCGCGCCAAACGCTCGAGCGTTTCTTCTAGATTCCGAGCCATCTCCATTTCATAGCCCGGGACATAGGACCTCACGCGGGATCCCTCGTTGCACGGCAAGCTTCGACCACAGACTCGAAAATCTTGGTGTAGCCTGTGCATCGGCAAAGATTACCGGCAAGCCCTTCGCGAATTTCAGTCTCCGTAGGTTGAGAATTGCGTGCCAAAAGATTCAGGGCGGCGAGAATCATTCCCGGAGTACAGATTCCGCACTGCGCGCCGCCGTGGGTGAGAAAGGCTTGCTGCACTGCGTCAAGCCGGCCGCTATCGGCAACTCCCTCGATCGTTCGGATGATCGCGCCGTTTGCTTGGAGCGCCGGTATCAGGCAACTGTTCACAAGCGCGCCGTCCAATTCAATCGCGCATGCACCGCATTCGCCCTCACCGCAGCCTTCTTTCGTTCCGGTCAACCCGACCTGCTCGCGGAGCACGTCCAGCAAGCGGGACATTGGATACGCTTCCAGAGTCGCGGTTTGCCCGTTGATCTCGCACTGTACCCGGATCTTGCGCAGCGTCTCAGACATGCACGCTCTCCAGCATGTCGATCAGCTTTTCCGGGGTGATAGGAATTTGCCGGATGTCCACGCCTGTCGCGTGCGCGACGGCATTCGCAATCGCCGGTGCTGTTCCATCCAGCGGCAATTCCCCGATCCCTTTCGCGCCTGCCGGACCTCGGTCATAGGGAATTTCCTCGAAGAAAACACGAATCGGGGGAACATCCATCGATGTGGGCATGATGTAGTTGGTCATTTGTCCGTTCACCATGCGCCCTTCCCGCCAAACTACATTTTCATAGAGGGCAAAGCCGGTCCCCTGGGCTACACCACCTTCAATCTGTCCTGCCGCGAGGACCGGATTGATCACTTTTCCAACTTCCTGCACCGCGACAAAGTCTTCCACGCGAACTTCCGCTGTGCGCGTATCCACCGATACTTCCGCGACGTAAACGGCCCAGGCATAAGCGCCGTACGCGTCACCCTGGTATTTTTCGTCGTCCCAGTGAAGATCCTTCGGATGCTGATATTTCACCAGCGATTCCAAAACGCCGAATTTATCGATGTGTTGACGGCAGGCGGTCGCAAATTCGTTCGCGAGGTATTCTTCTTTTAGAAGACCGCTCGCGACCAGCGATTTCTTTATTGTCAGCGCGGCTGTTTCCACCAATTTTCCGACGATCATCGTTGTTCGCGAAGCTACGGTCGGTCCGCTATTCGGCACGAGCGACGTATCGGGCTGCAGGATTTCGATCTGTTCGCACTCCAGCCCAAGCGCTTCGGCTGCAATCTGCGCGAAAACTGTATTCGTTCCCTGTCCCATCTCCGTGCTGCCTGCCAGGATGCGCACCTTGCCTTCACGAGTTACTTTGATTAGCGCTTCCGATGCCAAATACTCCTCACCCGACCCTGTAAATCCGGCCCCGTGCAGGAAGGCCGCGAAGCCAATTCCTCTTTTGATTGGGCTGCGAGGATTCTGCTCCTGGAACCGTTTCTGCTTCTCGTGATAGCCGCTCATTTCCAGCGCGCGGTCCAGCAATTTGTGCATGTCCACTTTTTCGCGGACCACCTGACCAAAAGCGAGTGTCTGGCCTTGCTGGATAAAATTTCGCCGGCGCAATTCTTCCGGCGAGATTCCCACAGTGCTCGCCACGCGGTCCAGATGCCGCTCTAGAGCAAAGACGCTTTGCGGCGCACCAAATCCTCGGAAGGCGCCGTGCGGTGGAGCATTTGTCGCGACCGCGCGGCTGCAAACGCGAACGTTGGGACAATTATACGGTCCTGCGGCGTGGATTGTTCCTCGTGACAATACGACCGGCGAGAGTGTTTCGTACGCCCCGCCGTCTATCGTGAAATCGATGTCCATCGCCAGCAGTTTGCCTTCGCGCGTAACTCCGGTGCGGTGGCGCGTCCGCGACGGGTGGCGCTTCGTGGTCGCCACCATGTCTTCCGCGCGGTCGTAGATGATCTTCACGGTCTTGCCCGATTTCCACGCCAGCAACGCCGCATGGCCGGCGATCATGGACGGATACTCCTCCTTTCCGCCGAAGCCCCCGCCGGTTTCCGTTTGCACCACCCGCACCCGATCTTTCGGCAGCCCGAAGAGCCGTACCAGCGCCTTGTGTACGTAATACGGACATTGCAACGAGCCCCAGACGGTGACGCCATCCGCAGGATTCGCGCGCGCGATCATCCCCTGTGGCTCGATGTAGAGTTGTTCCTGCGCTCCCGTTTCATACTCGCCTTCAACTATGAAATCGGCGGCGCTCCAGGCGCCGTCTACATCACCCTTTTCCACGTGATAAGCCTTAAAAATATTGTCGTCGCCCCAGATCAACTGTTTTTTGGAAAGCGAATCTTGCATCGCGTATAGCGCAGGGAGTGGTTCGATTTCGACCCGCACAGCTTGCCGGGCCACTTCCAGCAAATATTTGTCGGGATGAGCGAGCAGCACCACCGCTTCCTCGGGATGGTTCACCGTTTGACCCGCCAGGCACGGCTGGTCTTCGATCAGCAATGCGACGCAGTTCTTGCCGGGTATGTCTTTTGCCGTGACGATAGTGAATTCGTCCCAGGGAATTCCGTCGTCGAAATGGACGCCAAGAATTTCTCCTCGCGCACAGGAACTTCGTACTGTTGCCCCGTAGATCATGCCCGGAAAATTCAGGTCGTCCACATAGCGCGCACTCCCGGTGACCTTCTCCCGGCCTTCTTTGCGAGCAATCGACTTTCCGATTTGGTGGTTTTCCTTGTTCATTCGTTCGATACCGCGAGTGCCGAAGCGTGTTCGTTCTATCGCTTAGGACATTCACCGCGCCCTTCAACGACGTGAAGTAGATTTTGTGTGATTGTAACGCACACGGATTAAATTCGCTGCACAACACATCGTTTGCTCGCAGTTTTCCACGGCCTTATGACCACTCTTGCTGTACTCCCCTCTTGGCAATTCCGGGAGCGCGCAACCTGACAGGTTCCAGATGTTGAGCAAATTTGCGAATGCGGCCGAGCGGAACGTCCGATAGTGATATTTGGATATTGATATTTGGCAACTGGAAGGGCACCCTGAACGGGGTCATAAAATCATGTCCGAAGAATTTATGCGCCGTGCCATTGCCTTGGGAATCGAGAACATTCGGACTGGGCAGGGCGGGCCGTTTGGTGCGCTGGTGGCGAAAGATGGCCGAGTTGTGGCTGAAGGCGCCAACCGTGTCACCACTACGAACGATCCCACTGCACACGCGGAAATCGTAGCAATTCGCGCCGCCTGCCGCGCGCTCGGTGATTTCCAGCTTTCCGGTTGCGACCTGTACACGACGTGCGAGCCTTGCCCCATGTGCCTGGGGGCCATTTACTGGGCACGCCCAGCGCGGGTCTTCTATGCTTGCGTGGCGGCAGACGCTGCCGCGGCTGGGTTTGACGATGCGTTCATCTATGAAGAGCTGAAGCGTCCGCTTGCCGAACGGCGCATGCCAATGGAGCAGCTTCTTCGCAGGGAGTCGCTGGAGATTTTTTCGATGTGGAAAAGCCAGGAAAATAAAAAGCCCTATTAAAGGCACCCAAATCCAAAACCTGAACCCAGGGCTGCAGGCGTGCGGGGAATAAGCACATTTTCCATTTCCCCTTATCGATTTTTCGTATAAACAAAAAATTTCCCGCGCCCCTGGAGCTGTGCAATAGTCTGTTCGTCTCGCGGACCGTGGCAATCAGCCAGCACAAGCAGCGGGGAACACGGATGCGTTGTTTCGCAAAGAACTTCTTCATAACCATGCTGATGCTGAGCTGCTTCTCGGCCTGTGCTGTGGGGCAAACAACTACGTCCAGCGCAGCTATCCACGTCAAAGTTGTGGTGGTCACGATGTTTGAGCGCGGCGAGGATACAGGCGACTCCCCCGGTGAGTATCAGCTGTGGGTTGAGCGCGAGCACCTGGACCAAATCATTCCTATGCCGCCAGCGTTTCACCATGCGCGCTTAAACAAGGATGGAGTGCTCGGCATCTTGACCGGTGTTGGCACAGCCAAGGCGGCGGCCTCCGTTATGGCTATCGGCCTCGATCCACGATTTGATTTTTCGAAATCGTATTGGATTGTGGCTGGAATTGGCGGAGGTGATCCAGCGGACGTTTCTCTGGGATCAGCGGTTTGGGCGGAGCACGTAGTTGACGGCGACCTTGCTTACGAGATTGATGCGCGCCAAATTCCGGAAAAATGGACGACCGGGTATGTTCCGCTGGGCAAAGGCTCGCCCTTTGAGGAACCCGCCAGCATTCAATTCGGCCAAGTCTATACTGTGAATCCAACGCTTGTTGCCTGGGCCCTTCATGTAACGCAGGGCGTCCCGCTTCCGGATAGTGATTCGCTGCGCAGTTCGCGATCGCGTTTCACTGGTTTTCCCAACGCAATGAGGCCGCCGTTCGTCACTAAAGGCGATCAACTTTCGTCCAGCACCTTCTGGCATGGTTCGAAAATGAATGAGTGGGCGAACGCTTGGACTCGCTATTACACCGAAGGCAAGGGCAATTATATGGTCTGTGCGATGGAAGATTCCGGAACGTTACAGGCGCTTACTTTTTTGGCGCAAGCGGGGCGTGTGGATTTTAATCGCGTACTCGTTCTTCGGACGGTAAGCAACTACGACCGCGAACCGCCAGGCACAAATGTGGCCGACAGCTTGAAAACCATGGTTTCCGGCAATTATTCTGCGTACTTCCCGGCACTGGAGGCGGCCGAATTGGTCGGGGACAAGGTAGTGCGCGAATTGATCGCGCGCTGGGCAGAGAACGAAGCGGCGATTCCCGGTGCTCGGTGACAAACTCCCGTAAAAACCGCCGCAGCTGCCCATTCAAATAGTTGTTCGGATGGATTCAATGAATTGGTCAGCAATTTTATTGATTCCTTTCCTTTGATGCGTTATTCATCCGGCAATGAAAGTGGCCCACGTTTTTCTGACTGTGTTCTTCCCAGTGGTTTTAGTTCATAGTGCGAGTTGCTCGGAAGTCGGTAGGCAGCAAGAATCGGCCTGAGTTGTGCAAAGAGAGTGAGAATCGCGGTTGCTGGAACGCATCTTTCATCTCCACGAAAATAAGACCACCGTACGCCGGGAATTGCTCGCAGGGCTAACCACCTTCATGACCATGGCGTATGTGGTGGTGGTGAATCCGCGCATTCTGTCGGAAGCGGGCATGCCGGTGGATGGGGTTTTGTTTGCCACCTGCATTTCGGCTGCAGCCGCAACGCTGATCATGGGCTTGTGGGCAAACTATCCAATTGCGCTTGCGCCGGGGATGTCTCTCAACGCGTACTTTACGTATTCGATCGTGCTGGGGCGCGGAATCCCGTGGCAGACCGCGCTCGGGGTGGTATTCCTTTCCGGGTTTCTCTTTCTTATCCTGACACTCACGAAAGTGCGCGAGCAAATCGTCAATGGCATCCCGGATTGCCTCAAATACGGAACGGCTGGCGGCATCGGCTTGTTTATCGCCTTCATCGGCTTGCGTAACTCCAAAATTATTGTGGCCAACCCTGCCACATTTGTTGGATTCGGCAAAATTTCCGATCCGCAGGTGCTTTTGGCAGCGATTGGGTTGGTCTTTGTTGCGGTGTTGATGGCCCGCCGTGTTAGCAGCGCTATTTTGATTGGAATCTTGGCGATTACAATTGCGGGGATTCCTCTCGGCCTGGCCCACTGGCCCACGCACCTATTTTCGCTGCCACATCCATCGGGCACGTTTCTAAAACTTGATCTGCGATCTGCGGCAAGTCTCGGGCTCGGCGAATTGATTTTTGTTTTCTTCTTTGTCGATCTTTTTGACAATGTGGGCACGCTGGTCGGCGTCTGTGAAGAAGGCGGCTTCCTGGTGGATGGCAAATTACCGCGTGCCAGCCGCGCGTTGCTCGCCGACGCGTTTGGAACTATGTTCGGGGCGATCACGGGCACTTCCACGGTAACCAGCTACATTGAGAGCGCAGCCGGGGTGGCCGCCGGCGCACGCACCGGGCTGGGGAATCTGGTCATCGCTGGGCTTTTTCTTTTGGCGATGTTCTGCGCACCGCTGATCGCCGCGATTCCCGTGTACGCTACTGCTCCGGCGCTCATCCTTGTGGGTGCGCTCATGTGCGGTGCTGTCGCGCGGGTTCAGTGGAATGATTTTAGCGAGGCCTTTCCGGCATTTCTTACCCTGCTGGCCACCCCACTCACGTTCAGCATTGCAACAGGACTTAGCCTTGGCCTTTTGTCGTTTACTTTCGTAAAAGTCGGCACCGGCAAGTATCGCGAAATTAGTCCGCTCATCTGGGTGCTCAGTGCGCTCTTTCTACTGCGCTACGCTTTTCTGGGGAGCGAATAGCGGTCCTTCTCAGCACATAAAGGGTCAACACAGGTGCGCGGCGGTCGAAAATGTATGCTCAGGTCGAGTTGTTTTATGTGCTTCAGTAGGTCTCCGCGAGCATCGTTCGAGAGAGGGTTTTCTCCGGAAAACTCAACGTCAGCTAGGATTATTTTGATTTTCTGAGACGCAGCAGAGACCTGAGACAGGCGGTTAGAGCAGTTCAGCGATTGACCATACGCAAACCGTTGCCCTGGCACGGTCGCCAGCAAAACCAGAATACCAAGCTGCGCGTAGGCTCGCCGATTCATGGCGATGAATATTAGGACATAATTTAATCACCGCCAACAAGGTGCAAGTGCCCGATTAGTCGTGCGGTCTCAAATGGGTCGACGCAACATTAGCTCGAAGTCTACTTTCAGGGGACTAAACAGCTAAAAGTCATTCGCAAGCGTTGATTCAAACGAAACACCACCCTGTCTGGGTCCAATCGAGTACAGCCTGACAGATCGGCTCTCTAGGGGGAAGCATTGCGGGATCAACTCATTAGATGGTGTTGCATCGACCGGCTGGGCTGGCAGTTCTTTTTTGGGCAAGCCGCCTTTTGATTGTGGAGCTTGAAGCCGGGCTTATTGCGCTCCGATAGCGCGTTAGAAACTATTCCGCCGCTTCTTTAGCGCGACTGCATCGGGAAAAATCCCGCGCCACAATAATTAACATCTGTACCACGCGCAGAAATTCATCCTCTCCAGTTTTTCTACTTCAGCTCGGTGATAATAGCGCGTTGTTTTCCACTGGCCAGCATTTCGGTGTGGGTGCGATTAGCGCGATTGAAGCTTGCGGTGCCGGCGGTGTGCGGAGTGACGACAACGGTGCCGTCGAGAGAGGTGGATTTCACGGCGCCGTCTTCAAGGAAAACAACTATGGTGTCTTTATCGTGAAAATGCATGGGCGCGGCTACTCCGGGAGCCCAGGTGTTGTCCCATACGATTACCTTTTCGTTCTCAAGAATCTTTTTTGCGCCGGGCCGCGGAAATGCAAGTGGGTATCCGCTCGTGTTTGCTACTGGAACACTCGCATGATCTTTCAGACCGACCACGATATAACGACCACTGATGTCCGGTGTCGCGCCTTTGGAGAGGAACACGGCCGTACCAGACGTGGCGCCAGATAAAGACACAACTACGGAATCGAGCGGCTCGGCGGTGGCGGGGCTGGTGACGTCGCGGACGACGACGCGGTCATTGTCGATGAGGGTTTTGGGCGCTTGCGCGGGCGCGGCCTGGAAAAGTAAAGCGCACAAAAATATTTTGCTAATCAAATTCCATTGCTGCATGGAGGAACCCCCAAGTGAGTTGACGTAATGGAGGATACGCTACCACGGTCCGCGAGAACGTGGGCGTCAAAATTTGAAATTCAGTTGTCCGGTTACGGCTTACCAGGACTTGACCCTCGGTCCGACACTTCAGTTATCGCAAAGGTGAGACTCTGCGTTTTGGCGAATGGGCGGATTTTTTCTTGGAGAATTGCTCAAAACCGCCAGTCCGTCAGCCGGGTACACACATGGCGAATCTCAGGTGCGTTCATCACTTGAAGAAGGCCTTCGCCAACCGTCGCTTGATCGATGTGGGAGCCGAAGAGATCGAGCTGTATCTTCGTGTGCGACTTCGTCAGCGGGTCAAGGTTAGGACCGGCAAAGGCTATCGCGAGTTGGGCCTGATAAAGGCTACAACGGTGCACCAAGAAATGCGGGTGCTTCGGAGAATGTTGAACGGCAGTTCGCAAGAGGCTGCTGACATCGAATCCTTGTGCGATGGTGGAGTTCCCCGTCATTTTGATCGGGCTATTCCGTCCGCATTATGTCACTTGCTCCGAACAGGAGCAGATCAAGAACGACGCAATGCCGCATCTGCGGAATGCCATCCGCATCATTGCGGAAACCGGGTTGTGAGTGAAGAAGGAACTGCTCCCGGTGAAGAAAGACCAAATCGACTTTCTCAACGCGGTCCTCTGGATTCCAGAGTCCAGACACCCAACGGTGTTGCGGAAATCCCGTTGACGAAACTTGCGTCGGACGCGTTCCAAAGTCAGGTCGCGATTTCTGGGAATGGAGAGTTCCTCTTTCCCAGCGACCTAAACCAGGGAGGACACTTGAGGTCCTTACGAACCGCTTGGAGTAAGGCCCTGAAAAGAGCAAGGATTCCTTATTTCAGACTTTATGACCTGCGTTCAACCTACGCCACACGGTTAAGTGCCGCTGGTGTGGCGGACGAGTGGGTAATCCAAATGCTTCGTCAGGGTGACTCTCACGTGTTCAAGAAGTATTCGCAAATGAAGTTACAGATGAAGAGGGAAGCGTTAGACAAGATCAATCGCCGAGCCAACGAGATGTCAGACGTTTTGACGCAGGAAGGTCCTGTTGGCAGGGGTTTTGACACAGTTCTGACACAGTAAAGGGTGAAAAGTTGTGTTTCGGAGTTTGCGAACGGTTGCAAATGGCTTAAAATCAATAACAGTTCCCGCTGTGGGCGTGTAGCTCAGCTGGGAGAGCACCTGCTTTGCAAGCAGGGGGTCGCAGGTTCGAACCCTGTCACGTCCACCAACTTTTTCTCTGATTGCAAAGTACTTAGCAATTTCATCTCTACCCTCATCCCTACGTTTTCTGATGGAACTCGACTGTACACGAACTGTGCACGAACGGGTTGTTTTCAGCCTATTGGGGTTAGCTTTTGAGCGAAAGCAGATTCCCCGATTTATTGGAAACGTTAGTAGTTGAAGTGGTAGAAGGAGTGGGTGGAGACGAGTCTGGTGCTTTGCAAGCAGGGGGTCGGGAGTTCGAGTCTCCCCACGTCCACCATTTCAATTCAATAACTTAGCGCGCGCATTCGAATTGACATTTGCGGTTTGGTGCACATTTTGGTG
>Ga0209526_10000504_pt1 | contig 25446 bp, 21 predicted proteins | sample JacPinW_OM2H0_M1_FD_188566 | JGI IMG/M metagenome (GOLD analysis project Ga0209526, IMG submission 188566) | Forest soil microbial communities from Algoma, Ontario, Canada - Jack Pine, Ontario site 1_JW_OM2H0_M1 (SPAdes) (version 2) | ecosystem: Environmental > Terrestrial > Soil > Boreal... | reverse complement strand
CCAACCAGGATCGCCACGCCGGCCAGCCCCACCGTAAGGCCCGCCGCTGATCTCCAGGTGACGCGCTGATGCTGGACGAGCCCCGCGAAGACAATCATCCAGAGAGGGACCGTGGCGACGAGAACGGCGGCGAAGCCCGACGGCAACGTCGTTTCCGCGAACGTCACGCCGCCGTTGCCCGCGAAGAGCAACAGGACGCCGACGACGGCAGCGGCGAACCAGGCCTTGGCACCGGGCTTCGCCGCGCCCGCGCTCGGTCCGCGGCTTCTGGTCGCCGCCCGCTGGGCGATCGGGTAGAGCAGCGCGCCGGCTATGACAAACCGGACACCGGCGAAAAGCAGTGGCGGCAGATGACCGACTCCGACGCGGATCGCCAGGTAGGTGGATCCCCACACCAGGTACACGACACCCAGCGCTATCCAGCTCAGCACGGGGCGGCGGGCTTCAGCAGCGGTGTTGTTGGTCATATTCCCAGTGTCGACCACCACGCCTGTGCCGACGAGTGGCAGAAACGACAACCTAGGGTAGATTGCTGCCATGCATCGAATTGCCATCCCCATCACCCCGGGCATGCCGCTGTTCGAGCTGGCGGTTCCGTGCGAGGTCTTCGGGCCCAGGGATGACTTCCCGGTGCCCTGGTGGTACGACGTGCAGTTGTGCGCCGTCCAGGACAGTCCCGTCCGCACTGCTGAGCGGCTGCTCTTCGACGGCGCCCTCGGGCTCGATGAGCTGATCCAGGCGGACACGGTGATCGTTCCCGCCTGCGCCGACACCCAGGACGACCCGCCTCCGGCGCTGCTCCAGGCTCTGCGCGCGGCCGCCGACCGTGGTGCCCGGATCGCCTCCATCTGCACCGGCGCCTTCGCGCTCGCCGCCGCCGGGCTGCTCGACGGCCGCCCGGCGACAACCCACTGGATGCACGCCGCCGAACTCGCCCATCGATGGCCGGCCGTGCAGGTCGAGCCGAACGTGCTCTACACCGACGGCGGTCAGATCCTCACCTCGGCCGGGGCCTCAGCCGGGCTGGATCTGTGCCTGCACATCGTGCGGCAGGACCACGGGAGCCGGATCGCGAACGCCCTCGCCCGGCGCCTGGTCATTCCTCCGCACCGGGAGGGCGGGCAGGCCCAGTACATCGAGCAACCGCTGCCCATCGACGGTTCGCCGAGCCTCGGCCCCGGCCTGGACTGGGCCCGGGAGCACCTCGAACTGCCCCTGACCGTGGAGGATCTCGCCCATCAGGCTCTGATGAGCCCGCGCACCTTCGCCCGGCGATTCCGCGCGGTGACCGGGACCACTCCACTGCAATGGCTGTGCGCCGAACGGGTCCGCCGTGCGCAAGACCTGCTCGAGAACACCGAAGACACCATCGACCGCGTCGCGGTCATGTGCGGCTTCGGATCGGCCCAGAGGCTGCGCACCCACTTCACCCGGATCAACCACGTGACCCCGCACGAGTTCCGGCGGACCTTCCGGGATCGCGCCGCAGCCTGATCGATACCTGTGTTCGTGTCCGTGGGGAATTTAGGGCGCCTCATCGCTCGCGGGGGCCGCGGGAACGACTGTCTCGCGGCTCGCCATCTCGAGGCGTGTTTTCTTGCCCATCCTCCAGAACAGAACGCCGATACCGATGAATACCAGTACGGGGGCCAGTTCGGTCGCCAGGTAGGTGACCCCTTGGGACGCCGACCAGCCAGCGGGCCGGAAGTTGCTGCCAAACCAGGAGATCCCCGTGCCCGGGGCCATCAGCTGGACGACGGTGATGGCCAAGAGGACCATCAGCACGATCGTCAGGATCCGGAACGCCGGCATGCGGTAGGGACGCGGCGTATCCGGATGGCTGCGGCGCAGCTTCCACAGCGCCGGGTAGATGAACAGGTAGCTGATCAGGGTGGTCGAGATGGTCACCCCGAGCACGGCGCCGAAGAACTTCGCCGCGTTGCCGTGCGTGATCTGGTGCGCCAGCACCAGCACGATGGTCGCGACGATCCCGCTGAAGACGTTGACCCGCACCGGTGTGCCGAACCGGGCGTTGATCACCCCGAGGAACCGGGGGGCGGCGCCGTCGTAGCCCGACACGGCGAGCGCCCGGTCCGAGCCCATGATCCACGTCACGCCGGACGTCAGCACGCAAACGATGAAAAGGACGGCCGACAGGTCACCGAGTGCCAGCCCGGCCCCGGTGAGTACCGGAACCCCGCCGACGACATGCCCGCCGTAGACGGTGAACACCATTTGGATGGCATCCACGAAGCCGCCGAAGTTGGTCACCTGGCTGATCGGCAGGACCACCAGGATGCCAAGAATCGGCAGGGCATAGAGCACGAAGCTGAGCACCGCTGAGCGGGCGATCCCGAAGGGCACGTCGCGTTTGGGGTTGACCATCTCTTCCCCGGCGCTGCTCGGCAACTCGAAGCCAACGTAGTTGAACAGCAGCAGGCCGACCAAGGCGACGAACCCGGTCTGGGACGGCTTGAAGCCTCCGCTACTCAGCCCGTGCGCACCATGTTTGGTGGCGAACACGATGACCGTGATGGTGAACAGCCCTAGCAGCGCGAAGCGGGCGAAGGCCCCGGCTGTCGGCAGCCACTTCCCGACGCTGAAGGACAGGATGGCGGCGAGAATAGACAGCCAGATGAACGCGATGGTGATGATGAAGAACCATGGAGTCGAGTAGCTCTGGCCGTGGTGAAAGAAGACCTGGAGGGCCGTGATCGCTGAAAACGCCAGCGTCCCCCCGATCCACACCGGATTCGTCACCCAGTAGAGGAAGTTGTTGATCGCACCCGCGAGATGCCCGAAGGCCAGCCGGGTCCACAGATACGGACCTCCCTCCTGCGGGAAGGCGGTGCCAAGCTCGGCGAACAGCAGAGCCTGCGGAACGAAGAAGGTCACCGCGAACACGATCATCCAGGTGAATGCCTCGCCCCCGTTGCGCGCCACGGACGCGATCGTGTCGACGCCAACGATGGTGCAGACGAGGAAGAACAGGATGTCGAAGCGACCGAAGTGCCGCTGCAGCTTCTTCCGTTCGACCTCTGCGGCGGCGGTAATCGGCGGTTCGAGGGTCGCGGTCACGGGCCGTCCTCCATCCTCGGGCTACCAGCACGATCTTGGCCAGTCCATAATGCACCAAGATGTCCGAAGGATTACCGCCTGATGAACGGCCAGGCTAACCGCCCGCGCCACGACGGCCCAGGGCACAGGACAAGGCGACCTCCGTGCGCAAGCACAGGGGCGCCGGAGGGCGACCTGGCCGCACGATCGTCGGCTAGGCTGTTGGGCAATGCGTGACTTTTATGTTACGCTTGCGTGCATGGAGAAGCCGACTGGTGCGCAGCGCTACTTTGCAGCGCGGGCCGCAGGCAGCCGAGAGTACAGCGAGGCTCTTGAAGCCGCCCGGGCACGCATCTCTGCCGTTGATAGCGTGGTGCGGGCGCTGGACGAACGGCGCAAGGCACTCGGGCTCTCGAAGGCCGAACTTGCACGGCAGGCCGGGATGCGTCCGGAGGTAGTTCGTCGGCTTCTCGGCGGAGGTCCAGCCAATCCGACGCTCACGACAGTCATCTCCTTGGCGAGCGTGCTGTCGCTGGACATCACGATCACCGGACCGGCTAGCCATGAACAGTCCGACGCTTCCGAAATTCGTCAGCGTACTGCTTGATCCGCCTGTATTCGCGTGGGCTGGCCGCTGAGCGCACAGGCTTGGGCTAGAAGGAAGGATCAGGCCAGTGCCGCACCTAAACTGCACGGTGGGCAGTGGGTCACTATCCTGAGCCTGATGCACCACCCCGAGGAGGTGCAAGGCATGGATGAGATCACCACCGGCGCTCGGCTCCGCACCCTGCGCCGCTGGCGGGGGATGACCCAGGTAGAGCTAGCCGGGCTGGCTGACCTATCGCCGTCGTTCGTGTCCATGGTCGAACACGGCTCACGGATGCTCGACCGCCGGTCGCACATCGCCGCCCTGGCGAGCGCGCTACGAGTCTCGGAGACTGACCTGGTTGGTGGGCCGCATCTCAGCCAGGACCGGGTGCAATCCGACCCGCACATGGCGATCCCGCCGCTTCGGGTGGCACTCCAGACCAATACCCTGACCAACCCGGCAGTGGACAGAGCCAGGCCGCTTGATGAGCTGCATAAGACCGTCTTCGGTCAGATCGAGCCGTTCAGGCGGGTCTGCGACTACGTTGGCGTCGGGCGGCTGCTGCCTGACGTGCTCGATGAGCTGCACTGGCACGCCGCGCAGCCCGAGGACGAGGCAGCTCACCGGCTGGCCTTGGAGTCGCTAGTTGAAGCCTGCGTCGTCGCGGCAGCAGTCTCCAAAGAACTGAACTACATGGACCTGGCCTACTTGGCGGCAATGCGGGCCAAGGAAGCTGCCGCCTTGTTGGATGATCCGGTGCAGAAGGGCAAGGCCGACTTCATGTGGCTGCTAACCCAGCCGCGGGCTGGGTCATGGGACCGGAACTTGATCGCTGCCGAGCAGTCAGCCAACGAGCTGGAACCGCACGCCCGCGATCCGCTCGGGCGGCAAGTGCTCGGGATGCTCACCCTCACTGCCTCGCTGTCAGCAGCAGCTATCCAGCGCGGAGACAGGGCAGCCCACTGGCTGGACGAGGCCGCCCATGTCGGTTCCCGAGTGCCTGACGAGCCGATGCATACCTGGCAGTCTTTCTCACCCACCAACGTGAATATCTGGCGAGTGACGGTCGGCGTGGAGCGCGGTGAGGCCGGCGGCACCATGCTGGAACTGGCCAGGCACGTCAACCTGGAGTTGTTCGAGCCGAAGGCATCTCGGCGGGCGAGCTTCCTAGTCGATGTAGGCCGCGGGTTGGCCCGGGAGTCACGGACCAGAGGTGAGGCGGTGCGCTGGCTGCGGAAGGCCGAGGACACCGCGCCGCAGCGGGTCAGGAACTCGGTATCCGTGCGCGAGACCGTGGCCTACCTGCTCAACCGGGCCACGGCAGCGGCAGGCGGACGAGAGCTGCGCGGCATGGCCGCGCGCATGGGTCTGCCGCACTGACACCCTGGACGTTTTACGCTGCGGGTTCATCTGACTTCACACTGGTGAAGTTTCGGCCTTGAGCGCCTTATAGCTTCCTGGACTCGTGCAGGAAGATATAGAGGAACTCACCCACCTTGAGCGCCTAGCAGCCGAGCTTACCCAGCATGGATTAAGCGCCCAGGTGATCACCAAGGGGCGGCGGCTATGTGTGAAGGTTGCTAACCCTGACACGCCGCAGTTAAACGAACGGGTGCTCTGCGACCGGGCCGACGATGGGTCCTGGTGCTACTGGTGGCCGTGGAAGCAGCCGATCGGATCGGTTGACGACCTGGAGTTGGTTGTCGGCAAGATCGCGGCGGTATTGCGGTCAGTGGGGGGCGGGTCGTGATGGTCCCGCCTGTGTCCACGCCTGCTTATTGGCCGCTGCGGTCGTACTTGGAGCTAGGAGCGTTGACCAGTGCGGTGCCCTGTGCCCGGCTGCACGCTCGGCAGATTGTGTGGGAGTGGGGATTCCGCCACCTGGCTGAGGATGCCGAGATTCTGGTCAGTGAGTTGCTGACCAACGCCGTCAAGGCCTCGTCGTCGCCTGATGGGGCTGGCGTCGTCGTCCTGCGATTGCTGGCCAACCGGGAGCGGCTGCTCATTGAGGTCTGGGATCACAACCCAGACGATCCGCAACCTCGTCAGGCCGATGCTGAATCGGAGAGCGGCAGAGGGTTCAGCGTCATCGAGGCCTTAAGCAGTCGCTGGGGATTCAGGCGGCTCAGCTACAGCGTGAAGGTGGTCTGGTGCGAGCTGCTGATCGGCGACTGAGAGCTACAGATACTGGAGGACCACCGTGAGCAACACACGTCAGGAAACCGCTGGTGATGCGGCACTCGTCCGGGGCGCGCGCCAACTGCTTATGCAGACTGCGGAGCTTCCTGAAGGCGAGTCTGAACTGCTAGCCGTGCTGAGCGAGTACCGACGGGCACTGCACGCGTTGGTGGTCGGTAACGGCAGTGCCGACAACCAGAATGCAGATGCCCAGCAGAGGTGAATCGTGAAGGCGTCCACAGGCACACTCAGGGATGGACAGGGACAAGAAGACAGTAGGGGCCACCCTCCTTGGAGTCAGTGCTTGAGACCTGTGGATCGGCCGGTTCTGGCAAGGAGTCCGATCACCGTACGTGACGGCAAGCAGGCGACGTGGGTGGCGTGGGTGGCCACATGCACGCCATCGTCCGCCGTCTCGATGTATGCGTTATTGGCGTAGACTTCATACATGGCTATGACAACCATACGCGTGGAAGCCGAGGTGCGGGATCGGCTCGCCGCCCGGGCTGACGTGCACGGCCGGAGCCTCGGTGCGGAACTGCGGGCAATGCTGGACGAGATGATGTGGCAGAGCATCGAGGCCGGGTACCGGAGGCTCGCAACGCACCCGGAGGAGATGGCGGAATATCAGGCCGAGGCCGTCAAATGGACATCGGCCGGCTTGGGTGACCTGGCCGCCGCGGCCGCCGAAGAGTATCCGGAGTACAACTCTTGACCAGCGGTGACGTGCTGCTCTGTGACCTCAATCCCGTAGCTGGCCGTGAGCAGGGCGGCATCCGCCCGGTCGTCGTGGTGTCGCACCAGCGCTTCTCAGCGATCCCCGGGTTGTTCCTCGCCGTGCCGCTCACCACCCGAAACCGGGACCTCGACCATCACATAGAGGTTCCTGCGGATGGCGGCACCGGGCTGAAGCAGATTTCATATGCCATGACGGAGCAGGTCCGTGCCATGTCCGATCAGCGAGCCGGACGCCAACTGGGCAGGGTCAGCAGCGAGGCCCTGACCGTGATCAGCCGTTATCTGCACCTCTTCATCGCCTGATCGCTTCCATCTGGCTTTCGGGACAGACTGGGCACCGGGACCTCGCAACCGGATCCGATGGCACCAAGTGCCTGCCCGCCCGGCCATCCAGCGAACGGGCCGACGTGACAACTGATCAGCGGAACCAGCACATCCGGCTGTCGCCCACGTCGCGCGGCTGGTGGACGTTCCTCCGCAGTCTTACCGACACCCCGATATCTGGCGCAGCGCGCAGGTCGCCGTTAGGTTCGGTACACGTCGCGCCGGTGGCCGATATCAACCACCGTGACCATGCGGGCCTGATCGTCGATCCTGTAGATGACCCGGTATGTACCGCGGCGTGCGCTGAACCTGTCGTCCAGCGGCGCCAGCAGCCGTTTCCCGATGCGGTGAGGCTGGGCTAGCAAGGGGCCGGTGATGAACTCGTAGGCTGCGGCTGCCACAGCCTCCGGGAGTGTTTCAGTCAATGCCCGCCGGACGGTGGGGGTGGTCCGCAAGGCATACGGCTCGTCTGGTGCTTGCCCGGTCACTCCTGCGTGGGACGGTTGCGCATTGCTGCGGCCAGTTCCTCTGCGGAGACCGACTCGCCGCGTGCCAGTTCCGCATCGGATGCGGCAAGACGGCTGACGGTGTCCGTATCACGGAGGATGTCGAGGGTTTCCTCTAGCCGCTCAAGGTCCTCGGTCGCCACCAGCACGGCTGACGGGCGGCCGTGGACAGTCACCGTTACCCGCTCATGATGATCGTGAACGCGGCTCACGAGCTCGGAGAGATGGGTCTTGACTTCACCCAGCGGCAGCGTAGTCATAGTCAAAAGTATGACCAAGAAGTTGCGCTGGGTCAAAACAGGGGCCAATAGCCTGGGATATGACGCGGTGACCCCGGTGCGCAAGCACAGGGGCCACCGTCATCACGCGGGGGTCCCAGGGGTCGCCCCCTGGGATAAATGACGCGATGACCCCGGTGCGCAAGCACAGGGGCCACCGTCATCACGCGGGGGGTCCAGAGGGTCGCCCCCTCGGATAAATGACGCGACGACCCCTGGTGCGCAAGCACAGGGGTCGCCGTTGTCTCGCGGGGGTTCCAGGGGGTCGCCCCCGGGATAAATGACGCGGTGACCCCAGTGTGCAAGCACAGGGGTCACCGTCATCGCGTGGAGGTGGCGGGAATCGAACCCGCGTCCTTCGGTACATCACCAGGGCTTCTCCGAGCGCAGCCTGCTTCGCTTTTCTCAGCCCCGGCAGTCCTGCAGGCAGGCCGCCGACGGGCTCAGTCGCTGTTAGATGTCCCGCTCAGTCCCGCGACCGGGCTGAGCGGTGGATCCTCCTTGCTGATGCCAGACACCGGGCCGGAGGCTCTCCCGGGCTGACAACCCCTAACTCGCGGTTATTTAGGCCGCGAGGGCGAGGTGAGTGCGCTTAACATTGGCACTTGTAAATGTGCGGTCACAGTGTTAACGAGGTTATGTCCGCCGTCCTCGGCTCGCTTCCCCTGGATCAACTATCGAAGTCGAAGCCAGTCACCCCCTGTTGAGTTGTACGGCGCCAGCCGCAACGACGCGGCGTCCACCACGGCTGACGCTATCTTGTTGAACGCCCGCCGGCCAACTGGGATTCCCCGGCCAGACACACAGGATGCCCGACGGTAACCCGCGAAGCGGGCCCCCATCGGGCATCCCCGGTGGTGATGAGATGCCCCCGTGGACGCTGGCGGTGGCCGAAGTGCGCCCACGGGGGCTTGACCGGCAGGGTCGGGGCCGGCCTTTGAGACCGGGCCTCCCCCGAGATGAGGCCCGGTTCTCATCACGGCGACTGAGCCGCAACCCCCCAAGCGACACTCAGTCATCTGGTAAGACGTCGCCTGGTAGCTCCGCGGTTGCTTTACGTAATCAAAATTCAGGTCACTTCCAGGTTATGGAATCCCCAGGGCTCGTTCCCGGTGTCACCGGGTCACCGTCAGCCGGGTTGAAACCGGCTAAAACCTGGCCAGGAACGCGGCGCCCAGGGGAACCGCCGAGGTGGACGGGGACTTGCTGAGTACCAGCACGGCGAACGCCACGTCGTCGCGGTACCCCACGAACCAGCTCGCCCACAGCCGCGATCCGGGCGCGGCCGGGGCGGTCCCGACCTGTCCGTAGACCGGTTTCCCGGCGAGGTCGGCCTGATGGGCGGCACCGGAATGGACAGCGGACCGCATCAGCGCGCGCAGGCTGCTCATCGTCTGCGCCCTGGATAGGGCCTTGGGGGCCAGGCTGGGGTCCGCCGGCTCGGTGATCAGCGTGGGCGGGCGCTGGACGCCGGAGTCAACTCCGGCCGCGACGAGCGCCATGGCCAGCGGGCTCACCAGCACGCCCCCCTGGCCGATGGTGCCGGCCGCCAGCCCGGCGTCGCCACCGGAGACACGGACGGACCCGGGGAAGGCGGTCAGCGGCAGCTTCCAGCTCGCGCCCAGACCGAAGGTGGCCGCCGACGCGGCCAGCTGGCCCGCATCGATCCTGCGGGAGAGCCCGGTGAACGCCGTGCCGCAGGCCTGCGCGAAGTCCGTGCTGAACGGAGGCTGGGTGCCGAGGGCCGGCTCGGCGGGCACGTTGATGAACGTCTGGCCGCCCACCTGGTTGCTGCTGGTACACGGGATCGGCGAGTTCACCTGCAGGCCGCTTGACAGCAGCGCGGCGGTGGAGACGATCGTGAAGGCCTGGCCCGGCTGATAGTGGCCCCCCAACGGATCCACGCGCGGCATGCCAGGCACGCCGTGATCGGCAACCGCCAGGACGTGCCCGGTGGACCCCTGCACAGCGACGACCGCCGCGGCCGTGGCCTGCCCGGCGAGGGCCGCCGTGGCGGCGGCCTGGACCGATGAGTCGATGGTCGTCCGCACCGCGGTCCCCGCGCGGCCCAGCCAGCGGGCGAGCACGGCCACCTGGCGGCCCGCGCCGTCCTCGGCGATCACTTCGGTGGCCGGGGAACCCGCGAGCTGCCGCTGGAAGACCTGCTGCAAGCCCGACACGCCCACCGTGCTGCCCGGACGGTAGGCCACGCCCTGCTCGCGCAGCGCCAGCGAAGCCTCCGTGCCGACCGACCCGGTGACATCAGGCGCGAGGCTGTCGAACAGCCGCTCGCTGACCGGGTGGACGGCCAGGCCTGGCACATGGCCCAGCCCGGAGCTGAGCCTCGTGTAGGACGCGGGGTCAAGGGTCAGGAGCTTCAGCGCTGCCGACTGCGGCGCGGCCAGGATCACCCCGAGCACCTGGTTCGGGTCCAGTCCGGTCACCCGGCCGAAGGCCTGGGCGGTGGCCACCGGGCTGGCCAGCTTGCCCGGCGTCACCTCGGCGACGTAGGCCGCAGAGGGCACGGCGAGCGGCTGCCCGGCCGCGCTGAGCAGCGGCGCCCGCGCGGGCATGGTGGACACCACCGCCAGCCGCAGCCCGGGCCGCAGGCCGGGGTTGATGACGCTCGGGCTCCACACCACCTTCCAGCCCGCACCGGTCTTGCGCAGCCGGAAGAGTCCCTGGTAATTCCACGGGGCACCGTCCTGCCCCAGATCGACCGATGCCCCGAAGCTGGCCTCCGCGGTGCCCTGGCCCTGCCTGATCCGCCCCATGGTCAGGTAGAACGCGGCTGCGCCCAGCTGCTGATAGGCGGTCCGCAGCGCAGTGGTCACGGTGCCCGGATCACCAGTCGTCATCTCGGCCGCCGTGAGGTACCGGCCCTGGCCCCAGGCGAGCAAGAAGGCCTGAACGGTCGGTTCGGCGGACGCGTCGCCGGAGAGGCCGCCGATGAATCCGGCGACCGCCACCACCGCGACGACGGCCGCTACGACCAGTTTCAGTCGCGGTACGCGAGCGCGAAGGCCGCTCACCCGTACCCGTGTCCCCCCGGTGCCCCGTTTCAGCGGTGCACGCTCACCCACGGCGAGTGGCGGCATCCGCTTGACTGCGACGAAGGGCGCGACGTGCCCGCGGGCGGCCGCGTGCGCCCCTCGCCTACGGTAGGAGGCCATGGCCTGCCCCCCCGCTACCCCCGCCGCCTGAAGGCACGTTCCACCTCCCGGGCGGCGTCCCGTTGCGCCAGATCATGGCGCTTGTCATAGGTTCGCTTGCCCCGGGCCAGGGCCATTTCGACCTTGACCTTGCCATCCTTAAAGTACAGCGCCAACGGCACCAATGTCAGGCCACGCTCCGCTGTCTTGCTCGCCAGCCGGTCGATTTCCTTGCGGTGCAGCAGCAGCTTGCGGGGACGGCGGGGCTCATGATTGGTCCACGTCCCCTGCGTGTACTCGGGAATGTGCACGCCATGCAGCCAGATCTCCCCGTCCGTGAACTGGCCGAACCCGTCAGTGAGGGAGGCCCGCCCGGCGCGCAGCGACTTCACCTCGGTGCCGGTGAGCACGAGCCCCGCCTCGACGACGTCCTCGATGTGGTAATCGTGTCGGGCTCGCCGGTTACGGGCGATGATCGTGCGTTCCTGGCCTTTTGCCACGGTCCTAGTGTGCGCGGGCGTCACGCGCGCAGGTAACGCCTGAGGGTGAGGAACGACGTGGCGCCGCAGAGCAGCACTCCCATGACCATGGCCAGCACGATGACCTCGACCAGGTCGGCGAGACCGAGCTTGACGTTGTACGGGAAGTATTGCTGCAAGGTGTCGAGGCCGAGTGTCTTCACCGCGATGAGCAGCCCGGAGGCGATCAGCCAGCCGAACATCCCGGCGATCACCCCCTCCACGAGGAAGGGTAGCTGGACGTAGAAGTTCGACGCGCCGACCAGGCGCATGATGCTTGTCTCCCGGCGCCGGTTGAACGCCGACAGCCGGATGGTGTTCGCGACCAGCAGGATCGCGGCGATAACGAGGATGATCGCGACGGCGATCACCGCGTTCCGCGCGCCGTCGAGCAGCTTGTAGAAGTTGGACAGGATCGACTGGACGTTCACGATGTTGTCGACCCCGGGTCTTCCCTCGACTGTGCCGGCCACCACGCCGAAGTCAGCCTGGGCGTTGCGCAGCTTGACCTGGTAGGAGTCGGGAATCTCGCCCTGGGTGACCAGGCTCGCGAACGACTTGTCCTGCGAGAATTCCTGCTTGAAGTGCTGGTAAGCCTGCGACTGGGACTCGTAGAAGACCTGCTCGACGCCCTGGGACTTCAGTGCGTTCAGGTCCTTTTGGATCTGCTGCTTCTCCGCCGGAGTGGCCGGGCCGTTCGCCCGGCACTGCGGGCTCACGCTGGTCGCGGTGCACAGGTAGATGGACAGCTGCACCCGGCCCTGCCAGTAGGTCCGCGTCTGGTCGACCTGCTTAACGAACAGCAGGCCGGTGCCGAGGAGGGACAGGCTGATCGCCACGACCACGATGAGCGCAACCGTCATCGTCAGGTTGCGCCGCAGGCCGGTCCAGACCTCTGTAAAGACGAACTGTGCACGCATGGTCGCTGATCCCTCGGTAATCCTCGGTATCGGGTACCGTCCAAGCCCCCGCCAGCGAGCGGCGGCCGCCCGCTGGCCCGGTCAGTACGCCTGGCCGTACACTCCGCGCGTCTGGTCGCGCACGACTTTGCCGTGTTCGAGCTCGATGACGCGCTTGCGCATCGAGTCCACGATCGCCGCGTCATGGGTGGCCATGACGACCGTGGTCCCCGTCCTGTTGATGCGGTCCAGAACCTTCATGATCCCGATCGACGTGGCCGGGTCGATATTTCCGGTGGGCTCGTCCGCGAGCAGGATCATCGGCCGGTTCACGAACGCCCGGGCCATCGCCACCCGCTGCTGCTCGCCACCGGACAGCTCGTCGGGCATCCTGTCGTGCTTGCCCTCCAGGCCGACAAGATCTACCACCTCGGGGACGACCTTGCGGATGAAGCGCCGCGGCTTCCCGATGACCTGGAGGGCGAAGGCGACGTTCTGGTACACGTTCTTGTTCGGAAGCAGCCGGAAGTCCTGGAACACGCAGCCGATCCTGCGGCGCATATACGGAACCTTCCAGCTGGTGAGCCTGGCCAGGTCCTTGCCGGCGACGTGGATCCGGCCGTCGGTCGGCCTCTCCTCCTTCAGCACAAGCCTGAGGAACGTCGACTTGCCCGAACCTGACGGCCCGACCAGGAAGACGAACTCACCCTTCTCGACGTCGATGTTGACGTTCTCCAGAGCCGGGCGGCTCTGGTTCGGGTACATCTTGGTGACGTTATCGAAGTGGATCACAGGCCCATCACAACGCTCACAACCTCCGGCCGTGCGGCCACCGAACCGGCCGCCTTCCCGACCTTCCCGGCGCGCTCGGGCTGTCCGGTTTGGCCAGGGGACAGTCTAGGGGGGAAACTGGCCTGGAACGTCCAACACCGCCGAAGTGACCGGTCAGGCGCCGGCTGGAAGGGACCGACATGAGCTGCGAACACCTTATCTGCGCGCAGTGCGCTGGACCGGTGGTCGAGGGGCGCTGCACGGCCTGCCAGGCGTCGCGGGCGCATCTGCACCACCGCTCCCCCGGCCTGAGCCTGCCGATCGTGGCCGCGGCGATCCTCACCCTGCTCCTGGTGACCCTCGCGCTGCAGCTTGCCCACTGACCCTGAGGCGGCCCCGGGGCCAGCGGGCTAGCGGGTCAGCGGGTCAGCGGGCTGCTTGCGCAGCCACCGGATCTCGGCCTCAATGAAATCGTCGATCTCGCCATCCATCACGGCTGCGGTGTTCCCGGTCTCGTAGCCGGTGCGCAGGTCCTTGACGTTCTGGTACGGGTGCAGGACGTAGTTGCGGATCTGCGTTCCCCAGCTGCCCGCCCCGTCCCCGCGCAGCTCCGCCATCTTGGCCGCCTGTTCCGCGCGCTTGCGCTCTAGCAGCTTGGCCTGGAGGACCGCCATGGCGCTGGCCTTGTTCTGGATCTGGCTGCGCTCGTTCTGGCAGGAGACGACGATCCCGGTCGGCAGGTGGGTGATCCGCACTGCCGAGTCGGTCGTGTTCACGCCCTGCCCGCCCGGCCCGCTGGACCGGTAGACGTCCACCCGGATGTCGTCGTCGGGGATCTCAATGTGGTCGGCCTGCTCCACCACGGGGATGACGTCCACCCCGGCGAACGAGGTCTGCCTGCGGCCCTGGTTGTCGTATTTGGAGATGCGGACCATGCGGTGCGTGCCATGCTCGCCGCGCAGCGTGCCGTAGGCGTACGGGGCCTTGACCGCGAAGGTGGTGGACTTGATGCCCGCCTCCTCGGCGTAGGAGGTGTCGTAGATCTCGGTGCCGTATCCGTGCCGCTCAGCCCAGCGCAGGTAGATGCGCCGCAGGCCCTCGGCCCAGTCGGCCGCGTCGGCGCCCCCCGCCTGCGCGTTGATGGTGATCAGCGCCTCACGGGCGTCGTACTCGCCGGACAGCAGGGTGCGGATCTCGAGCTGGTCGATCTCCTTGCGCAACTTGGCCAGGTCACGGACGGCCTCCTCGCGGGTCGGCTCGTCGTTCTCGCTCGCCGCCAGCTCGAACATCACCCGGGTGTCGTCGAGGCGCTGGCGCAGTCCTTCCAGGCGGGCCAGTTCCCCTTCCAGGTAGGACAGCCGGCGGGTCACCGCCTGGGCCTTCTCCTGGTCATCCCAGAGCCCGGGATCGCCGTACCGCTCCTGCAGATTGTCCGCCTCGCGCCGCATGGCCTCCGGGTCGAGGACCGCTTCCACGCTGGCCAGAGTCGACGACAGTTCCGAGATTTCACCCGTAGGGTCGGTACCTGTCATGGCGGAAAGCCTACGCGAGGGGAGCCATTCACCATGACCATGGCGCGCTGGCCGCAAATCTTGCCGCAAGTCATGCGTGGTCCGGGAGCGTGATCGCGGCGACCAGGATGCGGATCGCCCGCACCGCCACCGACAGGGTGGCCACGGTGAACCTGTCGCTCTCCCAGATCTCGGTGAGGGTCTGGGCGGCGCGGCGGACGGCCGACTCATTACGCTGCGCCCACACAGCGAGGCGCTCCTCCGGGCTGCCCGGGCCGGTCACCTGGAGCACGTCACGGGTGATCGCGGCGTGCGCCCCGTACACGTCGTCGCGGAGCGCGGCGCGGGCCATGGTGTTCCACCGGTCTTCGCGTGGCAGCGCGGTGATCCGGTCGCGCAGCCGCGTGATCTGCAGCCGGTCGGCCAGGTCGAAGTAGGCCTCCGCGGCCTCCTCCACGCTGCGGCCGGTGGCCGCGGCAATCTCCACTACGTCGAAGGCCGAGTAGGCGGGGACCATCGCCGCCACCTGCTCGGCGAGGTCGGGTGGCACCCCGCGCGCGGCGAACGACTGCAGCCGGTCCGTGAACCCGGCGGCGTCCCGGCCGGTGAGCATCTTGGGCAGGCCCGAGGTGACCGTGCGCACGCCACCGGCGAAGAAATCAATCGTCGCCTGGATGTCGAACGGCGGCCGGCGGCTGTCAAGCAGCCACCTGGTGGCCCGTTCGGCGAGCTTGCGCGCCTCCAGCATCAGGGCGATCTGGGCGGCCACCTCCACCTGGCCGTCGAGCGCCTCCACCTGGGCCCAGAACGCCGGCAGGTCGAAGACCTCGCGGGCCACCAGCCAGGCCCGGCTGATGTCGGGGACAGACGCCCCGGTCTCCTCGTTCAGCCGGAACAGGAAGGTGATTCCCGACCGGTCCACCATGTCGTTGACCACCGTCGTGGTGATGATCTCGCGATGCAACCGGTGGGAGTCCATCTGGCCGGCGAACCGATCCCGCAGCGGCGCGGGGAAGTAGCCGGACAGTTCCGCGCGCAGGTAGGGGTCGTCGGGCAGGGCGGAGCCGAGCATCTCCTGCACGGCGGCGATCTTGGCCTGGGCGAGCAGCACGGCGAACTCGGGCGCGGTCAGGCCCATCCCCGCCGACCGGCGCTCGGCGATCTCCTTGTCCCCGGGCAGCACCTCCAGACGCCGCCGCACCCGCCCGTCCCTTTCGAGTTTGCGCAGGTAACGGGCGTGCACGTGGAGCATCTCCGGCGCCTGAGCGCGGGTCGCGGCGATGGCCCGGTTCTGGTGGTAGTTGTGCCGCAGGACCAGGGTGCCCACCTCGCCGGTCATCTCGTGCAGCAGCCGGTTGCGGTCGGCGCGGGTCAGGTCGCCGCGGTTGACGCTGTCGGCCAGCAAGATCTTGATGTTCACCTCGTGGTCGGAGGTGTCCACGCCCGCCGAATTGTCGATGAAGTCGGTGTTGATCATGCCACCGGCCAGCGCGTACTCGATCCGGCCCGCCTGCGTGACGCCCAGGTTCCCGCCCTCGGCGATCACCCGGGCGCGCACCTGGGAGCCATCGACGCGGACCGCGTCGTTGGCCCGGTCCCCCACGTCCGCGTTCGACTGGGCGGCCGCCTTCACGTACGTGCCGACACCGCCGTTCCAGAGCAGGTCCACCGGCGCCGCGAGGATCGCGGAGATCAGTTGGTCCGGCGACAGCGCAAGCACGTCGGCGTCCAGCCCCAGGGCCGCCTGGGCCTGCGGGGACACCCGGACGGACTTGGCGGTTCGTGGCCACACCCCGCCGCCCGCCGAGATCAGCGACGGGTTGTAGTCGGCCCAGGAGGAGCGGGCCAGGCCGAACATCCGCTCCCGCTCCGCGAAGCTCAGCCCGGGATCGGGGTCCGGGTCGATGAAGATGTGCCGGTGGTCGAAGGCGGCGACCAGCTTGATGTGCCGCGACAGGAGCATCCCGTTGCCGAACACGTCCCCGGACATGTCACCGATCCCGGCCACCGTGAAGTCGGCCTGCGCCACGTCCAGGCCCAGGGTGGCGAAATGGAACGTGACCGACTCCCAGGCGCCGCGGGCGGTGATCCCCATCTTCTTGTGGTCATAGCCCTCGGACCCGCCGGAGGCGAACGCGTCGCCCAGCCAGAACCCGTAGCTCTCGGAGATCTCGTTGGCCGTGTCGGAGAAGGTCGCGGTGCCCTTGTCGGCCGCGACGACCAGGTAAGGGTCGTCGCCGTCGTGCCTGACCACGTCGGCCGGCGGGACGATCCGGCCCGCCTGCAGGTTGTCGGTCACGTCCAGCATGGCCCTGATGAAGGTGCGGTAGCAGGCCAGCACCTCGGCCTGGTACGCTTCGCGGTCCGCCGGGTCCGGCAGGCACTTGCAGACGAAGCCGCCCTTGGCGCCGGACGGGACGATGACCGAGTTCTTCACCTCCTGCGCCTTGGCCAGGCCCAGGATCTCGGTGCGGAAATCCTCGCTCCGGTCCGACCAGCGCAGCCCGCCCCGCGCCACGGCCGCGAACCGCAGGTGCACCGCCTCCAACCGCGGCGAGTACACGAACAACTCGAACCGGGGCCGCGGGGCGGGCAGGTCGGGCACCTTGGCCGCGTCCAGCTTGACCACGAAGTACGGCACGTCACCGGAAGCCCCGCCGCCCGCGTCCTCCAGCGTCGCCCGGAAGTAGTTGGTCCGCAGCGTAGCCAGGATCAGGGCCAGGTAGGCGCGGAGCACCCGGTCGTGGTCCAGGATCGCGACGTCGTCGAGTTCGCCCTGGATCTCCTCGACGATCGCCTCGCTGCGTTCCGCCTCCCCGCTCTGGTGGGCGGGGTCGAACCTGGACTCGAACAGGCGCACCAGGAGCCTGGTCACCGTCATGTTGGAGCGCAGCACCCGCTCGATGTAGTCCTGGCTGAACCGGGTGCCCGCCTGGCGCAGGTACTTGGCGTAGGCGCGGACCACCACCACCTGGCGCCAGGTCAGCTGCGCGTCGAGCACCAGGGCGTTGAACCCGTCATCCTCGATCGCGCCCCGCCAGAGCGCGGTCAGCGCGTCCTGGAACGCCACCTTGACCGGTCCGGGATTGGCCACGCTGCCACCGGTTCTGCGCAAACCAAAGTCATAGATCCAGAACGGCTCCGGGAGGCACTCCCCGGAAAATTCGTACGGGTGCTCGTCAACGACGTCAACCCCCATGTGCTGGAGGCGCGGCAGCACCTCCGTGAGCGTGATCGGCGAACCCGTCCGGTAGATGGTCAGCCTCCAGACCCCCGGGGTGCCGCCCCGCGGGGCGTCGGCCGGGTCCTCCGGCACGGGCCGGCCGCCGGCGTAGCCCTCCGCCTTCCACAGGTCGAAGGCGACGCTCCGGTCGGACTCCAGCAGGCTGAGCACCCGGGTCAGGTCGGTCAGCGCGTATTCGGCGGGCACGTCCGCTTTGTAGGTTTCCGGGATCGAGTCCCGGCAGATCTCCAGCAGCGCCCGGGCCTGCCGTTCGTCCAGCGTGCGCGCCGCCTCCTCGGCGAGGTCGTCGTCCCACGAGCGGACCGTGGCGGCCAGCTTCCGCTCCAGCCGGGCCGCATCCACTTCCGGCAGGCTGCGCCCGCGCTCGATGCGCACCACCACGTGCAACCTGGCCAGCGCCGATTCGGTGACCGTGGCCGCGTAGTCGACGGACACTCCATCGAAGGCGGCGCGCAGGATCTCCTGAATGCGCAGCCGGATCGGCGTGGTGTACCGGTCCCTGGGCAGGTACACCATGCAGGACATATACCGGCCGTAGTAGTCCTGGCGCAGGAACAGCCGGGTCTGCCTGCGCTGGCGCAGGCCGAGCACCCCGACCGCGATCGGGGTGAGCTCCTCGGCCGAGATCTGGAACAGCTCCTCGCGCGGGTACCCTTCGAGGATCTCGGTCAGGTCCTGCCCGTCATGGCTGTCGGGGGGCAGCCCGGCCGCCTCAAGCACGCTGGCCAGCTTGCGCCGCAGCACCGGGACGCGGGTGATGCTCTCGTGGTAGGCGGCGTGCGTGTACAGGCCGAGGAACCGGTACTCGCCGCGGACCTCCCCGGTCGTGTCGACCCGCTTGACCGCGACGTAGTCGAGGTAACTCGCCCGGTGCACGGTGGACCGCGAGTTCGCCTTGGTCAGGATCAGCCGCTGCGGCTCCAGGGCCCGGGCCCGCACCTCGGCCGGCAGCGCCGCGAAGGAGTTCGAGCTGTGCCGGTCGTCGCGCAAGATGCCCAGGCCGGTGCCGGGCACCGCGAGCAGCGACATTCCGTCGGGCCCGCCCACCAGGTCGTACTCCCGGTAGCCGAGGAACGTGAAGTGGTTGTCGGCCAGCCAGCGCAGCAGCGCCTGGGTCTCGGCCGGCACCCGCGGGCCCTCCTCCGCGGCCAGCCGGTCGGCCAGCCGCACCGCCATGGCCTGCATCCTTGAGTAGTCCTCCACGGCGACCCGGACGTCGTGCAGCACGCTGCGCAGGTCCGCCTCAAGCTGCGCCGCGCGGAGGCCGCCCGGCCGGGTGGCGATCTCGATGTGCGTCCACGACTCGGTGATCTTGTCGTGGCTGTCCCGGCCGTCGCTGGTCGCCGGGTCACTGAGCGGGCCGGCCACCTCGCGCAGCGCCCCGGCCACATCCCTGCGGACCAGCAGCTGGGGGTGCACGACGAGGTCGCTGTCCAGGTCGTGGCGGGCCAGGGCCATGGTCACCGAGTCGACGAGGAACGGCATGTCGTCGGTGACGATGTCCACCACCGCCCGGCCCGCGGCGAAGGCGGCGCCCGCGGCGACCGGGCGCACCTGCACCAGGGCGCGGCCCTGCGGGCGGTCGGCCGCGAGCCGGGCATGCTCGATAGCCACCGCGCGGACCCGGGCCGGCCCGGCCGCGGCCAGGTCTTCGACGGGGACATGCCGGTAGTAGGCCTGCAGGTAGCCCAGCAGGTCGCCGACGCGCGCCTCCGCCTGCCCAGTCGTCTCGGCCTGCCCAGCCGTCTCAGCCCGCCCGGCCGCCTCAGCCCGCCCGGCCGCCTCAGCCAGCAGGGCTTCCTTCGCGCCTTCTGCCCTGTCCGACATCCGTCCCACTCCCCTACAGGTGATCCCGCAGCTCCCACAGCAGCGGGTAGTAGCGCAGCGGCACCCGCTTGCGCAGGTACGGCGCACCGCTCGACCCCCCGGTGCCCGACTTGGTGCCGATCTGCCGTTCGACCATCTGGACATGCCGGGCGCGCCACAGCCCGGCCAGCTCGTCGTGGGTGAGCAGGTCCTCGGCGAGCTGCCAGAGGTCGTCGTGGGCGGCCCGGTTCCTGGCCACCTCCTGGAGCGCCACCGCGACGTCGTCGTCATCGCCGGTCGGCAGTCCCCGGGCGTCGAGCAGAGCCAGGTACGCATCCCACAGCGACGGCTGGCTCAGGCGGTGCTGGAGACGGTTACGTTCGGTATCTGAAATTGATCGGAACCGGGGGACGAAGCTCTCATCCTTGGCCCCGGACAGGAACTCAAGCTCCCGGTACTGGACCGACTGGAACCCGCTGGCGGGCGCCAGCACCGACCGGAACTCCAGGAAATCCTGCGGAGTCATCGTCTCCAGGATGTCGACCTGCGTGACGAGCAGCCGCTCGATGGCGTGCACCCGGCGCAGCAACTGCCCGGCCCGCCGCGGCTGGCCGCCGGTCATGGCGTCGCGGGCCGACTCGAGCTCATACAGCAACTGCTGGAACCAGAGCTCGTAGACCTGGTGCACGGTGATGAACAGCAGCTCGTCGTGGGCCGGCGGATCGGCCTGCGGCACCTGCTGCGCGAGCAGCTGCGGCAGGCGGAGATAGCCGCCGTACGTCAGCCGGCCGCCCTCTTCGCCGAAGCTGCGCGACCGCGGCGCCGGGGAGGTCCGGGGCGACATGGCCCCACCACGCCGTTGTGGTGTCAAAAAGTGCCCTCAATCAACGTTGATCGCCCTGCCTCGCTCCGTCCGACTCTACTTGCGCTGCGGCCGGGGCGAACAGGCCGAGCACCTCGGGATTGGCCAGCGCGTCCGGGTCGGCCGCGTCCGCCACCGGCGTGCCGAGCAGGATCTTCCTGACCGGCACCTCAAGCTTCTTGCCGGACAGCGTCCGCGGGATGGCCGGCACCTGATGGATCTCGTCCGGCACATGCCGGGGAGACAGATCGGCGCGCAGCGCGGCGCCGATCCTGGCGGTCAGCCCGGCGTCGAGTTCGGCGCCGTCGCTGAGCACCACGTACAGCAGCAGCCGGCCGTCCTGGCCGAGCTGGCCGGTGTCCACCACCAGGCTATCGCTGACCTCCGGCAGCCGCTCCACGACGCGGTAGAACTCGCTGGTCCCCATCCGCACGCCGCCCCGGTTCAAGGTGGCGTCCGAGCGCCCGTAGATGACGCAGGCCCCGTCCGGCAGCATCCTGATCCAGTCGCCGTGCCGCCACACACCGGGGTAGACGTCGAAATAGCTGGCCCGGTACCTGGCCCCGGTGGCGTCGTTCCAGAACCCGACCGGCATGGATGGCATCGGCGCGGTGATCACCAGCTCGCCGACCTCCCCGGTCACCGGCCGGCCAGCGGAGTCGAAGGCCTCCACCTTCGCGCCCAGGCAGCGGCCCGCGATCAGGCCGGCCCGCACCGGCAGCAGCGGGCTGGGCCCCACGAAGCCCGTGCACAGGTCGGTGCCGCCGGAGAACGAGCCAAGCTGGAGGTCGGTGCTGACCTGGTCATAGACCCAGTGGAAGCCCTCGGGGGGCAGCGGGGAGCCGGTCGAGCCGATGCCACGCAGCCTGCTGAGGTCGGTGTCGCGGCCCGGCGACAGGCCTGCCTTGGCGCAGGCCAGCAGGTAGGGCGCCCCGGTGCCGGCGTAGGTCACGCCGGTCCGCGCGGCCAGCCGCCACAGCGCGTCAGTACCCGGGTAGGTGGCGCTGCCGTCGTAGAGCACCACGGTCGCGCCGGCCAGCAGCCCGCCCGCCAGGTAGTTCCACATCATCCAGCCGGTGGTGGTGAACCAGAAGAACACGTCCCCGGGCCCGATGTCCTGATGAAGGGAGAGCGCCTTGAGGTGCTCGAGCACGATCCCGCCGTGGCTGTGCACGATCGCTTTCGGCAGCCCCGTGGTGCCCGACGAATACAAAATCCACAACGGATGACCGAACGGAACCTCCTCGAACTCCCCACCTGCTTCGCGTGCGCGGTCCGCCCCGGCCGGGCCCGGCGGGAGGTCGTCCCAGCGCAGCACGCGCGCCGCAGCGCCGGTGCTTGGGCCGGTGCTTGGGCCGGTGCTGCCGGTGCCGGTGCCGGTGCCGTCGACGTCGGTGCCGGTGCCGGTGTCGCCGACCATGATCACGGCGGCCAGGCTGGGCAGCGCGGCCACGATGTCGGCGACCGCCTGCCGCCGGCTGAACTCCTTGCCGCCGTAGCGGTAGCGCTCGGTGGCCAGCAGCACCTTCGGGGTGATCTGCGCGAACCGGTCGATCACGCTCGGCGGGCCGAAGTCCGGGGAGCACGACGACCAGATGGCGCCGAGGCTCGCGGCGGCGAGCAAGCCGATGAGCGCCTCAGGCACGTTGGGCAGGAAGGCGGCGACCCGGTCGCCCTCGGCCACCCCCAGCACGCGCAGCGCGTCGCGGACCCGGGCGACCTCGGCGGCGAGTTCCCCGTAGGTCAGGGTCCGCTGCGCGCCGTCTTCCGCGCAGGCGATGACCGCCGCGGCGCCGGGGGAGCTGACCGCGGCCCGCAGTGCGTTGCGCGCGTAGTTGAGGGTCGCCCCGGGAAACCACTGCGTGTCCGGCATGGGGCCGCCGGCCAGCACCGGCCCGTCGCCGCGCCGCCCGAGCACCCCGAAGTAGTCCCACACGGACTCCCAGAACGCCCCCGGCTCGTCGACCGACCACTGCCACAGATCGTGGTAAGCACGCTGCGCCTGCCCGGCCGCGTTGGCCTGCCCGGCCGCGTTGGCCTGCCCGGCCGCGTTGGCCTGCCCGGCCGGTCCGGCCGGGTCAGCCAGGGGCAGCCCGCGCTCCCGGGCCAGCCAGCGGCAGAACTGCGTTATCCGTGCCCGCTCGATGACGTCGGCACCCGGTTCCCACAGCGTCGCGCCGTAGTCCCGGCCAAGCACCGCTGGAGCAGCGCCGATGGCCGCTGCCACCACCTCGTCGTCAGTTGGCATAGGCCCCAGCATCGGTCGTCGCCCCGGCCACCGCAACGCCGGGGTCGTCATCAGCCGTTTCCCAGGCCACCTGCGCAGCCGCCCCGCGGTCCCACGCCGCGGGTCACTCGGGCTGCGGGCGCGCTACCCGCAGGTAGCGGCGGAGGGCAATGAGGGACCAGACCGCCTCGACCACGCCGAACGGCCAGGCTCCGGCGAGGAACCCGTAGCTGCTGGACAGCAGGCAGCCGGCGGCGAACCCGAGGATGTACCGCTGGTGCCTGCCTTCCAGCGCATACATGATCATCATGAACGTGACGGCCAGCACGCCGTAGATCGTGACCGCAGTGTGGTTCATGCTGCCACCGGGCCGCCGGCCAGGAACGCGGCCACGCCTAGCACTGCGCCGCCGACGATCGCGCTGACCACGCCTCGGCGCAGGGCGAGCAGCCACCCCGCGGCCAGGGCGAGCACGGCGAACTGCCACAGGTGCGCCAGGGACTGCCCGAGCGGGACCGATGCCCCGGCGATGGCGCCGACCGATGCCGGGCCGGCCCCGGTGAGGAATGCCTGCACCCGCGCATTGCCCCGGAGGCGGTCAAAATACCGGCCGCCGCCGAGCACGAAGGCGAACGAGGGGGCGAAGGCGACCGCGGTGGCGAGCAGCCCGCCGCCCACCCCGGCGGCCGCGTAACCGACCACGGCCACTGTCAGCACCACTGGCCCGGGGGTGACCTGGCCGAGGGCTACCGCGCCGAGGAACTGGGTGGCGGTCATCCAGTGGTAGGTGCTCACCGCGTCGTGCTGAATCAGCGGGATGATCACGAAGCCGCCGCCGTAGGAGAGCACGCCCACCTTGAAGGCCACCCAGGCCAGTGAGACCAGCCCGCCGGCGGCAGGCAGCGCCGCGGCGGGCGCCAGCGCTCCCGACGGCAGTGCTCCCGACGGCAGTGCTCCCGACGGCAGTGCTCCCCACGGCAGGGCTCCCCACGGCAGTGCCGCCAGCGCGCGCCCCGTGGGCGGCCTGAGACCCGCGGCGACTTCGATCAGCCCGCAGGAGGCCAGCACGAGCACGAGCCACGGCCCGACCGTGGCCGCGGCCAGGCCGCCGGCCAGGAGATATCCGCACCAGCGGATTCTAGCCGTGCGGTGCGGGCTGGATCGCCGCCAGCTACCGGGCAGCAGGGCGACCGCGGCCGCGACGGCGACCGCGGGGACCACGGCCCCGGCACCCGCACCGGCGCCTTCGATCCAGCCCGGCGGCCGGGCGGCCAGGAACACCGCGGACAGGCTCAGGATCACGAGGAGGCCGGGCACGATGAAGCACAGCCCACCGAGGACCGCGCCGGCCGGCCCGCGCAGCCGCCACGCGCACAAGATCGCCAGCTGGGTGGAGGCCGGACCGGGCAGCAGGTTGCAGGCGGCGATGCCGTCCTCGAATGCGCGCTCCGACAGCCAGCCCCGGTCGTCGACGCAGAGCCTGCGCAGCAGCGCGATATGCGCGGGCGGACCGCCGAAGCCGACGCAGCCGATGCGCCCCCACTCGCGGGCGATGGTGGCCAGCGCCACCCGATCCAGCGCTGGCTCTGGCGGCTGCGGGTCCTCTTCGGACACGCCTGGGTCAGCCAGCGGCGCGGAGCATGGTCAGCCGGTCGATCGCCTGGATGACGGCCGCGGTATCGGCCAGGTCGGCGAAGACGACATCGGCTCCGGCGTTGCGCAGTTCGCTGACCGTGGACCGCCCGCTGGCCACCGCGATGCACCGCGCGCCGCCCATCCGGGCCGCCTCGACGTCGCGCGAGGAGTCCCCGATGTAGACCGTCGAGTTCTCATCGAAAGTCACGCCGTATTTCTCCGCCGCCCGGGCCCGGGTCATCAGCAGCTGCGCTCCCTTGGGATACACCTCGGAACCGTAGCCACCGACCTCGAAGTCGAAGAACTCCTCCAGGCCGAAGGCCCGCAGCTTCTCCACGGCGTTCGGCCTGATCGTGCCCGTGAGCACGGACTGGACGACCCCGCGGCGGCGGGCCACCTCGGACACCGCGTCCCAGGCGCCCGGCAGCATACGGCCCTGCTCACGCAGCAGCGCCCGGCGGGAGCCGAAGGCGCTCGCCAATTCTCCCGTGAACCGGGCCAGCAGGTCGTCGCTGCCGCTCACCGTCCAGCCGGACGAGCGCGACGAGCCAGGCGAACCGTGCTGGCGCGCGGGCGGCGAACCCACCGCGGCCTCGTTCAGGGCCAGGGCGTCGAAGAAGATCTCCGACTCGATCCGCCCCGCCATCTGCGGAAGCTGGACCAGCGGGCGCCCCGTTACCCGCCGGAACGCCTCCGCGTACGCGACCCTGGTCACCCGCCCGACGTCGACGAGGGTCAGGTCTATGTTCCACAGGACCAGGCGGTAGATGGGGCCTCCGGTCGTCGGTGTGGTGACGGAGCAAGACTATGCCAGCCCGGTGCGTTACCGCAGGCGCTCAGCCGTCACCGCCGGCCGCGGCGCCCCCGGCGTTTCCGCGGAAACGTCAGTCCGGCGTTTCCGCGGAAACGTTTCCGCGGAAACGCCCGACCCGGCCGGCTCAGCCCATGTGCGGGTACCGGTAGTCCACCGGCGGCGCGAACAGTTCCTTGATGGTGCGGGCGTTCACCCAGCGGATCAGGTTGAAGATCGAGCCCGCCTTGTCGTTGGTGCCGCTGGCCCGCGCGCCGCCGAACGGCTGGTGGCCGACGACCGCGCCGGTCGGCTTGTCGTTGATGTAGAAGTTGCCGGCCGTGAACCGCAGCGCCGCGCT
>Ga0209526_10000503_pt1 | contig 25449 bp, 20 predicted proteins | sample JacPinW_OM2H0_M1_FD_188566 | JGI IMG/M metagenome (GOLD analysis project Ga0209526, IMG submission 188566) | Forest soil microbial communities from Algoma, Ontario, Canada - Jack Pine, Ontario site 1_JW_OM2H0_M1 (SPAdes) (version 2) | ecosystem: Environmental > Terrestrial > Soil > Boreal... | reverse complement strand
GCTGATGCCGGTTCTGTCCGACCCTGCCGTTACCGTCATCGTGTGGAGCACCGGGACCGGTTGACTGGTTCGGGTTCGGGCACCTGGCCGCCTCGGGCCGGCGGGTCGTGGTGCTGGATGAGGCGGAGACTACCGATGACCTGGTACACGACGTGACCGAAGTACTCACCAGCCTGTGCGGCCGCCGGTACGGGCGGCGGTCGGCGTCTCGCCGTGCGGCCAGGGCGGTCGCGGTCGCGACTGGCCGCTTGGGTGATGTGGGGTCCGGCCGGGTGGTGGGGTGAAGAAGTTCAAGACCCGGGATGGCTGGACGGTGCAGGCGTACCGGTTCGCGCTGGACCCCTCCCCCGCCCAGGAATGTGATCTCCTGTCTCATTGCGGGGCGGCCCGGGTCGCCTACAACTGGGGCCTGGCGCAGGTGAAGGCGGTGATGGGCCAGCGGAACGCCGAAGCGTCCTACGGGATCGCGGCGGCGGAACTGACCCCGGCGATGCCGTGGACGCTGCCGGCGCTGCGCAGAGCCTGGAATCAGGCGAAAGACCAGGTCGCGCCGTGGTGGGCTGAGAACTCCAAGGAGGCATACAACTCCGGCCTGGACGCTTTGGCGCGTGCGCTGGGCAACTGGGCCGACTCCAGGGCCGGTAAGCGCAAAGGCCCGAAAGCCGGGTTCCCGCGCTTCAAGTCCCGGCGCGGGAGCATCCCGTCGTGCCGGTTCACCACCGGGGTGATCCGTGTGCAGGACGACCGGCGGCACGTCACGCTGCCCCGGCTGGGCACGATCCGCACTCACGAGAACACCCGCCAACTGCACCGCCGCCTGGCCGCTGGGACTGCCCGGATCTTGTCGGCCACGATCCGCCGGGATCGGGGCGGCCGCTGGTATGCCGCCTTCCAGTGCGAGGTCCAGCGCCCGGCAGGTACCCCGGCCCGGCCGGACGCCACGGTCGGTGTCGACCTGGGCATCAAGCACCTGGCGGTGCTGGGCACCGCGACCGGCCGGTACCGGTTCGTGGAGAACCCGCGTCACCTCGAAGAGGCCCTGGGCGTGCTCCGCCGAGCCTCGCGTGTGCTGTCGCGCCGGGCCGGGCCGGTCCTTTACGACCCGGCGACGGGCACCAAGACGTTCCGGCGGCCGTCCCGGGGCTGGCTGGAAGCCAAGCACACCCTGGCCAAGGCGCACGCACGGGTCGCGGACCTGCGCTCCGACGCGCTGCACAAACTCACCACCACCCTGGCTGCGACGTACGGGACGGTCGTGGTCGAGGACCTCAACGTGGCCGGGATGCTCCGCAACCGGAAACTGGCCCGGCACCTGGCCGGAGCGTCCTTCGGGCAGATCCGCCGCCAGCTCGGCTACAAGACCCAATGGAACAGCGGCCACCTGGTCGTCGCCGACCGCTGGTTCCCCAGCAGCAAAACCTGCTCGGCCTGCGGGACAGTGAAAGCCAAGCTGCCCCTCAGCACCCGGGTGTTCACCTGCAAGCACTGCGGCCTGGTCCTCGACCGGGACCTCAACGCCGCACGCAACCTCGCCGCCCTCGCGGCGCGGCCCGATGGCCCCGGAGCAGCCGGGCCCACACCACCAGGTGGAAACGCCCGTGGAGCCGACCAGAAGACCACCCCCGTGGTGGCAGGTGGCCACGAAACGGGAACCGTGCACGCCCCGCACCCACGGGACGCCAAGACACGGACTGTCGCTCGAAAAGAGCGATTGACTGAGGCTCACTAATGCCTCACTCAACGGTGCAGAACGTGATGGCCCCGCGCGGCCTGGGCCCGGCGTCAGCACTGCCCGCGATCGCCATCCTGCTCGGCTTCACTGCAGTGCTGACGGGGATCGCGGTGCGGGTGTTCCGGTGGGACGAGATCTGAGCCGCCCGCGGGCGCGGCGCCGGCCGGCCTGGCCGGCCCTCGGGTAAGATCGCAGCAGCCGACTACATCGTTCGGGAGAGTCCTCGCGCAACCCAGCGCGGGGCGCCGAAGGGGCAACCTCCCCGGAACCTCTCAGGCACAAAGGACCGGACGAGACAGGCGTCTCTGGAGTCTCCGTTCGTGCTGACGGGCCTGGCACTGGCTTGGCCGGCCCGTGAGGCAGAGCCCGCGATGACAGAGGGGGAGGACCACAGCCCGGCGCTCGGCGCGCCTGGCGGCTCCCTCTGGAGGCTCCCAATGGACTTCGCGGCATCGAATTTTGCGACACTGAACGCTGCGGCATCGGATTCTGCGGCGCTGGATTCTGCAGGTCCGGATTCTGCGGGGCCGGATTCTGCGGCGCCGGGCTACGCGGCGTCGAATTTCGCGGCCCGTCACATCGGGCCGTCTGCGGCCGAGCAGGAGCAGATGCTCGCGGTGACCGGCCACTCCTCCCTCGACGAGCTGACCACGGCGGCATTGCCGCCCGTGCTCGGCGAGCCCGCGACCGGTGAGCCCGGTGGCCTGCGGCTGCCGCCCGCGCTGTCCGAGGAGGAGGCGCTGGCGGAACTGCGCCGGCTGGCCAGCCGCAACACGGTGGCCGTGTCCATGATCGGCCTGGGCTACTACGGGACCGTCACCCCGGCGGTTATCCGCCGCAACCTGCTTGAGAATCCCGGCTGGTACACCGCATACACGCCGTACCAGCCCGAGATCTCGCAGGGCCGCCTGGAGGCCCTGCTCAACTTCCAGACCATGGTGGCCGACCTGACCGGGCTCCCGGTGGCGGGCGCGTCCCTGCTGGACGAGGCCACCGCGGCCGCGGAGGCGATGACCCTGGCCCTGCGGGCGGCTGGCCAGGGCCGGATCTTCCTGGCGGACGCCGACTGCCTGCCGCAGACCCTCGCGGTGCTCGCCACCAGGGCCGAGCCCCTCGGCATCGAGCTGCGGGTGGCTCCGGTCACGACCGACCTCATCGAGGCCCAGCCGGCCGGTGAGCTGTTCGGCGTGCTGCTGCAGTATCCGGGGGCCAGCGGGACCGTCCGCGATCTGCGGCCGGTCATAGCCGCCGCCCGTGGCCGGGGCGCGGTGACGGCCGTCGCCGCCGACCTGCTCGCGCTGACGTTGCTGATGCCCCCCGGCGAGATGGGGGCGGACATCGCCGTGGGCACGACGCAGCGGTTCGGTGTCCCCCTGGGGTTCGGCGGGCCGCACGCGGCCTACATCGCCGTCCGTGACGGCCTGCGCAGGCAGCTGCCGGGACGGCTGGTCGGGGTGTCGGTCGATGCGGCCGGCCAGCCGGCCTACCGGCTGGCGCTGCAAGCCCGTGAGCAGCACATCCGCCGGGAGAAGGCGACCAGCAACATCTGCACGGCCCAGGTGCTGCTGGCTGTCATCGCCGCGATGTACGCGGCCTACCACGGCCCGGACGGGCTCGCGGCCATCGCCAGGCGGGTCCACAGCCAGGCGGCCCGGCTGGCCGCGACCCTGCGCGGAAGCGGCCTGGAGGTTCCGGCGGCCGGGTTCTTCGACACGATCACCGTCCGGCTGCCCGGGGGGGCCGCGAGCGCGGCGGAGCGGGCCCGTGAGGCTGGATACAACGTGTACCTGGCCGATGGAGATACGCTCCAGGTCGCATGCGACGAGACCACCACGGATGCGCATCTCGTCGAGGTCGTCGCGGCGCTCACCGCCGGCCTCGCGCCGCCCGCCAGCCTCGCGGAGGCGGGCGAGGCAATGCCCGCGGAACTGGCCCGGACCTCTGGCTATCTCACCCACCCGGTGTTCCACGAGCACCGGAGCGAGACGGCGATGCTGCGCTACCTGCGCCGCCTCGCCGACTCCGACATTGCCCTGGACCGTTCCATGATCCCGCTCGGATCCTGCACGATGAAACTTAACGCGGCGGCCGAAATGGAGCCCGTGAGCTGGCCCGAGTTCGCGGCACTGCATCCTTTCGCCCCGGCCGCCCAGACCCGGGGCTACGCCGAGTTGATCAGCGGCCTGGAAACGTGGCTCGCGGAGATCACCGGGTACGACGCGGTGTCGCTGCAGCCGAACGCGGGCTCGCAGGGCGAACTGGCCGGCCTGCTGGCGATCCGCGCCTATCACGCCTCCCAGGGTGAGGCCGGGCGCGATGTGTGCCTGATCCCGCAGTCGGCGCATGGGACCAACGCGGCGAGCGCGGTGCTCGCGGGACTGCGCGTCGCAGTGGTGAAGTGCGGCGGCGACGGCGCGATCGACCTGACGGACCTGCGGTCCAGGCTCACGGCGCACGCGGGGCGCGTGGCCGCCATCATGCTGACCTACCCGTCCACCAACGGTGTGTTCGAGGAGACCATCACGCAGGTCTGCGGCCTGGTACACGAGGCGGGCGGCCAGGTCTACGTGGACGGCGCCAACCTCAACGCCCTGGTGGGGCTGGCCCGGCCGGGCCGGTTCGGCGCTGACGTGTCACACCTGAACCTGCACAAGACGTTCTGCATCCCGCACGGCGGCGGCGGACCCGGGGTCGGCCCGGTCGCGGTCCGCGCCCACCTCGCGGCGTTCCTGCCGGCCGGTATCGTTCCGGGGGGACGCAGTGCTTCCCCGGGGGAGGCCCCCGGACCCCGAAGGCCCGCAACCTCCCGTGACGGGGGGGTCGGCCCGGTCGCGGCCGCGCCGTATGGATCCGCGGGCATCCTGCCGATCTCCTGGGCGTACATCCGGATGATGGGCGCGGACGGCCTGCGCCGCGCCACCCAGGTGGCGATCCTGTCGGCCAACTACATCGCGGCCCGGCTGGCGCCGCACTACCCGGTGCTCTACACCGGCCGCGGCGGGCTGGTGGCGCACGAGTGCATCATCGATCTGCGGCCGATCACCCGGGAAACCGGCGTCACCGTGGAGGACGTGGCGAAACGCCTGATCGACTACGGGTTCCACGCTCCGACCATGTCGTTCCCGGTGGCCGGGACGTTGATGATCGAGCCGACCGAGAGCGAGGACCTCGCCGAGATCGACCGGTTCTGCGCCGCCATGATCGCAATCAGGCAGGAGATCGCCCAGGTGGCCGCAGGCGAGTACGACCCACAGGACAACCCGCTGCGGAACGCGCCGCACACCGCGGCCATGCTGCTCGCGACGGACTGGAAGCATCCCTACGAGCGCGAGCAGGGCGCCTTCCCGGTTCTGGCCAACACGGGGCCAGGCGACAAGCGGGCCAAGTACTGGCCGCCGGTCCGCCGCATCGACCAGGCCTACGGTGACCGCAACCTGGTCTGCGCCTGCCCGCCACCCGAGGCCTTCGAAGACTGACCCACTCGCAGGCGCCCGCCATGAGCGCGGCACATTCTCAGTCACCACGGCTGAATAACTACCGTAGTAATGGAAGATCGGCCGGGAAGACCTCGGTCGTGGCAGGCAAGCCGCAACCGGGCTACGCTTCCTGCGGGCGAGACGGTGGAAGAGGCACAGAATGACGGATCCGGCGCAGTGGGTCGTCGTAGGTCTGGACAACGGCGGCACGGCCAACAACGCGACGGTGCTCGACTCGGCCGGGCGGTTTCTCGTCGAGCAGATGCTGGAAATGCCCAGCCGGGTGCGGGAGGGCCCCGAGGCGGCCATCGAGGCGCTCGCCGGTTCGTTCGACTACGTCCTCAAGGTCACCGGCACGGCCCGGGCGGCGGTGCGCGCCGTGGGCCTTGACACCCCCGGCCCCGCGAGCGCCGATGGCGTCCTGTCCTCCACGGGCGCCGCGAACTTCGTCCACCCGGGCTGGTGCGGCTTCGACATCCGCACCGGCCTGGAGGCCAGGCTCGGCCTGCCCGTGGTCTACATCAATGACGCCAACGCGGCGGCGCTCTACGCGCATCAGGTCCGTTACGGCGCCGAGGCATGGCGCTACTCATCCGTCGCGGCGATAGTCGGCACCGGGCTGGGCGGCGGCGTGGTCGAGGCGGGCCGGATTGTGCGCGGAGCGGCGGGCATGGCAGGCGAGTTCGGCCACATCCAGATCCCGCTCGACGGGCTGCTCGACGAGGGGCAGCCGGTGCCGGCCTGCAACTGCGGGCTGCCCGGCGACGCGGAAAGCATCGCCTCCCTGACCGGGATCGAGCAGAACCTCCTGCCCTACTGGCTGAGCCGGTTCGAGGGGCATGACCTCGCCGGGGTGGAGCCACGCAGCAAGGCCGCCAAGCTGATCCGGGGTTACGGCGAGGCGGGCGACGCGCTGGCCCTCAAGATCTTTGAGCAGCAGGCGATGGCGCTGGGCCGGATTTTCACGATCGCCGCCGGATTCACCGACCCTGACACGTACTTCGTCGGAGGCGGTGTGGTCGAGGCTGAGCCGCATTTCCGGGACTGGTTCCTGGCCAAGGTTCGTGAGAACACTGTGCTGCGCGAGGAGCAGGCCCTGGCGGCCGGCTTCGCGCTCGTCCCCGATCTGGACCAGGCGGGGGCGCGGGGCGCGGCGATCGCCGCGCGCTCGGCGGCCGGAGAGCGCGCATAGAGTTGCTGGGTGGCAGATCCACATGGCTACCGGCCAACTCCCGGCTCGATCCCCGAGTCCCCCGGGGTCTACCGGTTCCGTGACGGACATGGCCGGGTTATCTACGTAGGCAAGGCCAAGAACCTCCGGTCCAGGCTGAACTCCTATTTCGCCGATTTCGCCGGCCTGCATCCGCGGACCCAGTCCATGCTGACCTCCGCGGCGGCCGTGGACTGGACTGTCGTCGGCACCGAGGTGGAAGCACTCCAGCTGGAGTACTCCTGGATCAAGGAGTTCGACCCCCGGTTCAACGTGCGGTACAGAGACGACAAGAGCTACCCCTACCTCGCGGTCACCATGGACGAGGAATACCCGCGGGTGATGGTCCTGCGCGGCGCCAAGCGGCGCGGGGTCCGCTACTTCGGCCCCTACTCGCACGCGTGGGCGATCCGGGAGACGGTGGACGCGCTGCTGCGGGTGTTCCCGGTGCGGACCTGCTCGGCCGGGGTGTTCAAGCGCGCAGGCCAGATCGGGCGGCCGTGCCTGCTCGGGTATATCGGCAAGTGCTCCGCCCCGTGCGTGCAGCGGATCAGCGCGCCGGAGCATCGGCTGCTCGCGGAGGAGTTCTGCGATTTCATGGCCGGCCAGACCGACCGGTTCACCCGGCGGCTGGAGGCGGAGATGCGCCGGGCCGCGGCGGCCGAGGAGTTCGAGCGGGCCGCGCGGCTGCGGGACGACATCGCGGCGTTGCAGCGGGCGCTGGAAAAGCAGGCGGTGGTGCTCGGTGACGGCACCGACTGCGACGTCATCGCCCTCGCGGAAGACCAGCTTGAGGCCGCGGTCCAGGTGTTCTACGTGCGCAATGGCCGAGTGCGCGGGCAGCGCGGCTGGGTGGTCGACAAGGTCGAGGACGTGACCTCGAGCGAACTCGTGGAGCACTTCCTCGGCCAGGTCTACCGCGATGACCGCATCGCGGGCACCGGGGCCGAAGTCACCCGCGAGGCCACTGGCCAGCGGACCGGCCGGCCGGAGATCACCCGCCGGGGAGACCGGCAGGGCAGCGTCCCTCGTGAGGTACTCGTCCCGGTGCTGCCGCCCGCTGCGGGAGCGGTCGAGGAATGGCTCGCCGACCGCCGGGGTAGCAGGGTCAGCCTCAGGGTGCCGCAGCGGGGGGACAAGAAGGCACTACTGGACACGGTGGCACGGAACGCCGGGGAGTCGCTGGCGCTGCACAAGACACGGCGGGCCAGCGACCTGACCACCCGTAGCCGCGCCCTGCACGAGATCCAGGAGGCTCTCGGGCTGCCCGAGGCCCCGCTCCGGATCGAGTGCTACGACGTGTCGAATCTGCAGGGCACCCACGTGGTCGCGTCCATGGTGGTGTTCGAGGACGGGCTGGCCCGCAAGGCGGAGTACCGGCGGTTCAGCATCAAGGGGACCGGCGGCACCGACGACGTCGCCTCGGTGCACGAGGTGATCACCCGCAGGTTCCGCCGGTACCTGGAGGAGCGGGAGGCAACCGGCGAGCTTGACGTGCTCGGCTGGGACGAGTCCGAGACCCCGGCGGCGGGCGAGGCCGCGGCCGGCGGCCCGGCGCGAGGGCGCAAGTTCGCCTATCCGCCGAGCCTGGTGGTGATCGACGGAGGTCCCGCCCAGGTGGCGGCGGCCGTCCGGGCCCTCGACGAGCTCGGCATCGACGACGTCAGCGTCTGCGGCCTGGCCAAGCGGCTTGAGGAGGTCTGGCTGCCGGGCGACGACTCGCCGGTCATCCTGCCGCGCACCAGCGAAGGCCTGTACCTGCTGCAGCGCGTCCGGGACGAGGCGCACCGGTTTGCTATCACTTATCACCGCGCGAAGCGCTCGAAGGCGCTGGCCGTCAGCGAGCTTGACGCGGTCCCGGGACTCGGCCCCGCCCGGCGGGCTACGCTGCTACGGCACTTCGGTTCGGTGCGCAGGCTCGCCGGCGCGACCGAGGCCGAGATCGCTGAGTTGCCCGGCATCGGCCCGCGCCTCGCGACTTCGATCCTCGCCGCGCTGCACGCCGGCCGGCCGGCCGACAGCGGCGCGGTGGACGCGCAGGGCCTGGACGCGCAGGGCCTGGACGCACAGGTGTCCGACGCACAGAGGTCCGACGCACAGGGCTTGGACGCACGGGAGTTGGACGCACAAGAGAACGCCGAGCAGAATGGCACCGGGGATGGCCGAGGGGATCCTGCCCGTCGCGGTGGGGATAACGGCCAGGTCAGGGATGGGGGAGCGTCGTGAGACGCCGCAGTACCGCTCAGTCGGGCGCAGAGGTGGGCAGGCCGGACAGCCGTGGCGCGGAGGCCGGCCCACCGCCCGATATCGTGATCATTACCGGAATGTCGGGCGCGGGCCGGAGCACCGCGGCCAAGTCGCTCGAGGACCTGGACTGGTTCGTCGCCGACAACCTGCCGCCCGGCCTGCTGCCAACCATGATCGATCTGGCCCGGCGCGCGAAGGGCGCGGTGCCGCGGATCGCGGCCGTGATGGACGTGCGCAGCCGCGCCTTCACCACCGACCTGCAGTCGGCCATCGGCGCGCTTGACGCGCAGGGTGTCCGGCCCCGCGTGGTCTTCCTGGAGGCCAATGACGACACCCTGGTGCGCAGGTTCGAGAGCGTGCGGCGGCCGCACCCCCTGCAGGAGGACGGCCGGGTGGTCAACGGGATCGCGGCGGAACGGGCCCTGCTGCAAGGGGTCAGGGAGGAAGCCGATCTCGTGCTGGACACGTCGGCGCTCAACGTGCATGAGCTGCGAGCCCGGATGCACGACCACTTCGCCGGGGACGCGGCTACCGCGCCACGGGTGAGCGTCGTATCCTTCGGCTTCAAGTACGGCCTCCCCGTGGACGCGGACATCGTGGCCGACTGCCGCTTCCTGCCCAACCCACGCTGGATAGACGAGCTGGCCCCGATGAACGGGCAGGATGAGCCGGTCAGGAAGTACGTGCTGAGCCGGCCGGGTGCCACCGAGTTCCTCGATTCCTACCTGTCGGCGCTGCGGGTGGTGCTGGCCGGCTATGAGCGGGAGGGAAAGCATTTCGTCACGCTGGCGATCGGCTGTACCGGCGGGAAGCACCGCAGCGTCGCGATCGCCGAGCAGATCGCGGAAGACCTCGCCGGGGACGGCGCAGGTGTCCAGGTGGTGCACAGGGACCTGGGGCGCGAGTGAGGACAATGGCAGAAGGCAACGGTGTTCCGGTGTCACCCCCGGGGCGGCCGCTCAACCCCAAGGTGGCGGCGCTCGGCGGCGGCCACGGCCTGTACGCGTCGCTGTCGGCGCTGCGCCGGGTGACCCGCCAGCTCACCGCGATCGTGACGGTCGCTGACGACGGCGGGTCCAGCGGCAAGCTGCGACGCCAATTCGGCGTCCTGCCCCCCGGGGACCTGCGGATGGCGCTCGCGGCCCTGTGCGGGGACGACGAATGGGGGACCACCTGGAGCCGGGTGGTGCAGCACCGGTTCGCCGGAGACGCGGGGCTCGGCGGGCACGCGGTGGGCAACGTGCTGATCGTCGCGCTCTGGGAGCTTCTCGGCGACAGCGTCCAGGGCCTGGACTGGGTGGGCCGGCTGCTCGGCGCGCACGGCCGGGTGCTGCCCATGGCGTCGGTGCCGCTGGACCTGGTGGCCGAGGTCGAGGGGGCCGATCCCGCCCGGCCGCACGTCATGAGCACCGTCCGGGGTCAGGTCGCGTGCGCGTCCACCACGGGCCGGGTCCGGTCGGTCTCCCTGGTGCCGCGGGATCCGCCCGCATGCCCGGAGGCGGTGACCGCGATCCAGGACGCGGACTGGGTGGTGTTCGGCCCCGGTTCGTGGTTTACCAGCGTGCTCCCGCACATCCTGGTGCCCGGGCTGGCCCGGGCGCTGATCACCACCGGGGCCCGCCGGATGGTCGTGCTGAACCTGGCCGCCCAGCCGGGCGAGACGGAGGGTTTCTCTCCGCAGACGCATCTGGAAGTGCTCGCGGATCACGCGCCGCAGCTCCGGGTGGACGTCGTGCTGGCCGACCGGGGAACGGCCGGGAGCGCGGCCACGGAACTCGATAAGGCGGCCGGCCTCCTCGGCGGCAGGCTGGTCCTCGCGGATCTGGCGATGCGGGATGGCTCGCCCCGGCACGACCCGCGGCAGCTCGCGGGGGCATTCGCACAGATCTTCGAGGGGGAGTGATGCCGGTGGCGATGACCGGCCTGGTGAAGGACGAACTGAGCCGTGTCACGGTACTGAAGCCGTGCTGCCGCAAGGCGGAGGTGTCCACGCTGCTGCGTTTCGCCGGAGGACTGCACCTGGCGAGCGGGCGTATCGTGGTCGAGGCCGAGCTTGACACCGGCGCGGCGGCGCGCAGGCTGCGTAAAGATATCGCCGAGGTTTTCGGCCACACGTCCGACCTGATCGTGCTCGCCCCGAGCGGCCTGCGCAAAGGCAACCGGTACGTGGTCAGGGTCCGCAAGGACGGGGACAGCCTGGCCCGGCAGACCGGCCTGGTGGACAACCACGGCCGCCCGGTGCGCGGCCTCCCCCGGCAGGTGGTGTCCGGGACCGCGTGCGACTGTGAGTCCGCCTGGCGCGGCGCGTTCCTGGCGCATGGCTCAGTGACCGGGCCTGGCCGCTCGATGTCGCTCGAGATCACCTGCCCGGGGCCGGAAGCCGCGCTCGCCCTGGTCGGGGCCGCGCGGCGGCTGAAGATTCACGCCAAGGCCCGCGAGGTCCGCGGTGTGGACCGGGTGGTGGTCAGGGACGGTGACGCGATCAGCGCCCTGCTCACCCGGCTCGGCGCGCATGACAGCGTGCTGGCCTGGGAAGAGCGCCGGATGCGCCGTGAGGTCAGGGCGACCGCGAACCGGCTGGCCAACTTCGACGATGCCAACCTGCGGCGCAGCGCCCGGGCCGCGGTCGCGGCCGGCGCGCGGGTGGAGCGCGCCCTGGAGATCCTCGGCGGTGAGGCGCCCGAGCACCTGACCATCGCGGGGAGGCTGCGGATCGAGCACCGGCAGGCCAGCCTCGAGGAACTTGGCCAGCTGGCCGACCCGCCGCTGACCAAGGACGCCATCGCAGGCCGGATCCGCCGGCTTCTCGTCATGGCTGACAAGCGGGCCCGCGACCTTGGTGTCCCGGGCACTGAAGCCAGCCTCACGGCTGACATGCTCATGTCCTAGGTGGCTGCCGCCGCCTGGTCGTCCGATAGGGTCGCCAGGAGGGGGAAAGCACTTCGACAGGCAGCAAGCGACGAGGAGAAACGCCGCCGTGACCATTCGCGTGGGCATCAACGGATTCGGCCGTATCGGACGCAACTACTGGCGCGCCGTCAATGCCGCCCAGGCAGCTGGCGAAGCCGACGGCATCGAAATCGTGGCCGCGAACGACCTGACCGATCCAGCCACTCTGGCGCACCTGCTCAAGTACGACACGATCCTCGGCACGCTGGCCGAGGATGTGGCCGTAGACGGCGGCGGCATCGCCGTGGGCAAAAGCAGGATCAAGGTCCTGGCGGAACGGAACCCGGCCGCACTGCCCTGGCGTGACCTGGGCGTCGACGTCGTTATCGAGTCCACCGGCCGGTTCACCAAGGCCGCCGACGCGGGCCAGCATCTTGAGGCGGGCGCGAAGAAGGTCATCATCTCCGCCCCGGCGTCGGGCGAGGACATCACCATCGTGATGGGCGTCAACGACGGCGCCTACGACCCGTCCAGCCACCACATCATCTCGAACGCCTCGTGCACGACGAACTGCGTCGCGCCGATGGCCAAGGTGCTGCAGGACAGCTTCGGCGTCGTCAAGGGCCTGATGACCACTATCCACGCCTACACCAACGATCAGGTGATCCTGGACTTCCCGCACAAGGACCTGCGCCGGGCCCGGGCCGCCGCGCAGAACATCATCCCGACCAGCAGCGGCGCGGCCAAGGCCACGGCGCTGGTCCTGCCCGAGCTCAAGGGCAAGTTCGACGGGATGGCGATGCGGGTCCCGGTGCCGGACGGCTCGGTGACCGATCTGGTCGTGCAGTTGACCCGGGAGGTCACCAAGGACGAAGTGAACGCCGCGTTCAAGGCGGCCGCCGAGGGCAGCCTCAAGGGATACCTGTACTACACCGCCGACCCGATCGTGTCCTCGGACATCGTCGGCACTCCCTGGTCGTGCACCTTCGACTCCTCGCTGACCATGACCTTCGGTGACCAGGTCAAGGTCCTCGGCTGGTACGACAACGAGTGGGGCTACTCCAACCGGCTGGCCGACCTGACCGTGCTGGTCGGCGGGCAGCTGGGATGAGACGGATCGACGACCTGGATGTAGCCGGGCAGACGGTCCTGCTGCGGGCCGATCTCAACGTCCCCCTGGACGGCGCCAGGATCACCGACGACGGGCGGATCCGGGCCAGCCTGCCGACCATCACCAAGCTGGCCGGCCGCGGCGCGCGCGTCATCATCTGCGCGCACCTGGGCAGGCCGAAGGGGGACGACTACGCGCAGCGCGCCGCGGGCGGGCCGTCGCTGGGCCCGGTCGCCGGCCGCCTCGGGGAACTGCTCGGCCGGCCGGTGGCGCTGGCGGCCGACGTCACCGGGGATTCCGCCGCCAGCGTGGCCGCCGGTCTGGGCGACGGCGACGTCGGGCTGCTGGAGAACGTGCGTTTCGAGCCCGCGGAGACGAGCAAGGACGACGGGGAACGCGGCAAGCTGGCCGCCAGGCTCGCCGCCCTCGCCTCGCTGTACGTCGGCGACGGGTTCGGCGCGCTGCACCGCAAGCACGCCAGCGTGTACGACGTGCCCGGGCTGCTCCCGCACGCGGCCGGGGAGCTGGTGCTCGCCGAGATCGCGGTGCTCCGCCAGCTGACCACCGACCCGGCCCGGCCCTACGTGGTCGTCCTCGGCGGCGCCAAGCCGTCCGACAAGCTGGCGGTGATCGGGAACCTGCTCAGCCGGGCTGACCGGCTGATCATCTGCGGCGGGATGTCCTACACCTTCCTGGCCGCCCGGGGTTACGAGGTCGGTAAGTCGCTGCTGGAAGCCGACCAGATCCCGCAGGTGTCCGCGCTCATCGACGAGGCGGCCCGGCGTGGCGTCGAGCTGGTGCTGCCGGTGGACATCGTCACCGCCGACCGGTTCGCACCGGACGCCGGCCAGCTGGTGGTGCCCGCCGACGCCATCCCCGCCGAGCGTGAGGGCATGGACATGGGCCCCGCGACACGGACGCTGATCGCCCAGAAGCTGGCCGACGCGAAGACCGTGTTCTGGAACGGGCCGGCCGGTGTTTTCGAGTTCCCCAGGTTTGCGGCCGGAACCAGGGCGGTGGCCGAGGCGATCAGCCGGGTGAGCGGGCTGACGGTGGTGGGCGGCGGCGACTCGGCGGCGGCCGTGAGGCAACTTGGTTTTCCTGAAGACGCCTTCACCCACATCTCCACCGGTGGCGGGGCCAGCCTGGAATACCTGGAGGGCCGGACCCTGCCCGGCCTGATCGCGTTGGAGGAGCCCGCATGACGGCAGGTTCCGTCCGCAAACCGCTCATCGCAGGCAACTGGAAGATGCACAACACGCACTTCGAGGGGCTCGCGCTGGTCCAGAAGCTGGCCTTCTCGCTCAACGACAAGGACTTCGCGGCGGCCGATGTGGTGGTGCTCCCGCCGTTCACGGGGCTGCGCAGCGTGCAGACCCTGGTGGCGGGGGACAGGCTGCGGATCGGCTACGGCGCACAAGACATCTCGGCGCACGACAAGGGCGCCTACACTGGCGAGGTGTCGGGGGTGATGCTGGCCAAGCTCGGCTGCAGCTATGTGCTGGCCGGACACTCGGAGCGGCGCCAGTACCACTGCGAAGACGATGCGCTGGTCAACGCCAAGGTGAAAGCCGCGCTGCGGGTCGGCATCACGCCGATTCTGTGCATCGGCGAGAACCTGGACGTGCGCCGCGAAGGTGACCACATCAGCCACACGCTCGCGCAGCTCAGTGGCGGGCTGGCCGGGCTGGAGCCCGCACAGGTGGCCGGCCTGGTGGTCGCCTACGAGCCTGTCTGGGCGATCGGCACCGGCGAGGTGGCCTCACCGGAGGACGCACAGGAGGTCTGCGGCGCGATCCGCGGCAGGCTTTCGGCGATTCAGGGGGACGGAGAGGCAGCAGGTGTGCGTATTCTGTATGGCGGGTCAGTGAAAGCCGACAACATAGCCTCGATCATGACGCAGCCCGATATTGACGGCGCGCTGGTCGGCGGGGCCAGCCTCGATGCCGGTGAATTCGTGAAAATATGCCGGTACCGTGAAGTGGCACGCCAAGCCTGAGCAGACTACCCGGAGGGATGAGCGGTGGTAATCGGTCTTTCTGTCGTCCTCATCATCACGAGCCTGCTCATGATGCTGCTGGTGCTGCTGCACAAGGGCAAGGGCGGGGGACTGTCCGACCTCTTCGGCGGCGGGGTCACCTCATCGCTCGGCTCGTCTTCGGTGGTGGAGAGGAACCTGGACCGGCTGACCATTTTCACCGGAGCCGTCTGGTTTCTCTGCATCGTCGGCCTGAACCTGCTACTGAATCACTAATACACGGGCGCCGCAGGGGCGCTGGGCGGCAGCGGAGCCGCGGCGAACGACAACTGGGCGGGCCACCCGGGCCCGGGTTTGGCAGCGGACCAAGCGAGGGGTGAGCAGTGAGTAGTGGAAACGCCATCCGGGGCAGCCGCGTAGGCGCGGGCCCGATGGGCGAGGCGGAACGCGGCGAGGCGGCGCCGCGGATACGGATCTCCTTCTGGTGCTCGAACCGGCACGAGACCCGCCCGAGCTTCGCCAGCGACGCCGCGGTCCCCGAGACGTGGGATTGCCCGCGCTGCGGCTTCCCCGCCGGCCGGGAGAAGGACAGCCCCCCCGGGCCACCGCACAGCGAGCCCTACAAGACGCACCTCGCCTACGTGAAGGAGCGGCGGACCGATACCGATGGGGCCGCGATCCTCGCCGAGGCGCTGGACAGGCTGCGCAGAGACGCTTAACCGCGCGACGCCCGGCCTCCGGGACGGGACGTTCAGCCCCAGGACGCTCAGCCCCCGGGGGAAGCCCCTGACCCGGTCAGTGGGCGAATCCGTGCCGGACTGACTCGGGGGCGAGTGGCATGTGCGAGTGCGGATGCGCCGCTAGGGTGCGGGAGTAGCGGCGCAGGTCGGCCAGGAACGCGTCGGCGAGGTTCATGCCGAACCCATTGCGCACCACCACGCGGAGCACGGCAGTGTCTTGCAGGTTGGCTGGGAACGTGTAGGCCGGCACGAGCCAGCCACGCTCGCGGAGCACCTCGGACAGGTCGAAGACGGTGTATCCGGCCGACTCGTCGCTGATCCTGAACGCGAACACGGGCAGTTCACTGCCGTCGCTGAGCAACTCGAACGGTCCCATCCTGGCGATCTGCCCGGACATGTGCAGCGCGACGTCCTGGCAGGCCTGCTGGACCCGCCGGTAGCCCTCGAACCCGAGCCGCAGGAAGTTGTAGTACTGCGCCGCGACATTCGAGCCGGACCGGGAGAAATTCAGCGCGAAGGTCGGCATCTCCCCGCCCAGGTAGTTCACCTTGAACACCAGGTCCTCCGGCAGCGCCGCGGCGTCCCGCCACACGGCCCAGCCCACTCCGGGATAGACCAGCCCGTACTTGTGCCCGGACGCGTTGATGGAGGCCACCCGGGGTACCTGGAAGTCCCACACCAGTTGAGGCTGGAGGAAGGGCGCGATGAAGCCGCCCGACGCGGCGTCCACGTGGATCGGCACATCGGGACCGCCGCGCCCGGCGAGCAGGTCGAGTTCGCCGCTGATCTCCCCGACCGGCTCGTAACTGCCGTCCATGGTCGAGCCCAGTATGGCCACGACGCCGATGGTGTTCTCGTCACATTGGGCAGCGGCCTGCGGCCCGCGCAGATGCAGCCGCCCGGGCTCCATCGGCACCATGCGCGGCTCGACTTGCCAATAGCGGCAGAACTTCTCCCAGCAGACCTGCACATTGGAGCCCATCACCAGGTTCGGCTGGCCGGCGCCGGCCCCGGCCGCCTGCCTGCGCTGCCGCCACCGCCACAGCAGCGCCATCCCGCCGAGCATGCAAGCCTCGCTCGAGCCGGTGGTGGAGCACCCGGTGGCCGAGCCCGCCGGTGCGTGCCACAGGTCGGCCAGGATGTTCACGCACCGGGACTCGAGCTCCGCGGTCTGCGGGTACTCGTCCTTGTCGATCATGTTCTTGTCGAGGCATTCGGCCATCAGCCGCCGCGCCTGCGGCTCCATCCAGGTCGTTACGAACGTGGCGAGGTTCAGCCGGGCGTTTCCGTCCAGGATCAGCTCGTCCCTGACCACCTGGAGCGCCGTGTCGGGCAGCATGCCGCGCTGCGGCATCGTCCGGCGGGGCACCCGCTCGCGGGCCAGCTGAACATAGACCGGGTTGACGTCGACCTCGTTCCGATCGCCACCGTCGTCGATCTTCCTGTGCAGCGCCATGCCCGGCTCCCTGGATGGACAGATGAGGCCTCCATGCTGGCAGGCTCAGGTGCCTGGCCAGGCTATCGATGACCGGGTGGTGCCACGCTGCGATCAGGCACCAGGCAGGATAGGAGCATGCATCTCCCGGTTAATCCGCCGGTCGCGCCCATGCTGGCGAAGCCGGTCAAGCAAATTCCCGATGGCCCCTACAGCTTCGAGCCCAAATGGGACGGCTTCCGGTCGGTCATCTTCCGTGACGGGGACGAAGTGGAGATCGGCAGCCGGAACGAGCGGCCCATGACCCGCTACTTTCCCGAAGTAGTCGAGGCGATCAGGCTGCACCTGCCGGAACGCTGCGTGATCGACGGGGAGATCGTGATTCCCGCTGGCGACGGCCGCCGCCTGGACTTTGACGCGCTGCTCCAGCGCATCCATCCGGCCGCCAGCCGGGTCACCCTGCTCGCCGGGCAGACCCCGGCGCACTTTGTGGCCTTCGATCTGCTGGCCCTCGATGAGACGGACTACACCGGCCGCCCGTTCGCCGAGCGCCGCGCCGTCCTTGAAGCGGCCCTGGCTAAGGCGGCGGCGCCGGTCCACCTGACCCCGGCGACCACAGATCATGCCCTCGCGGAGGACTGGTTCCGGCAGTTCGAAGGCGCAGGCCTGGACGGGCTGGTGGCAAAGCCGCTGACCGGGACCTACGAGCAGGACAAGCGGGTCATGTTGAAGGTCAAGCACGAGCGCACGGCCGACTGCGTTGTGGCTGGCTACCGGCCGCACAAGTCCGGCCCGGATGCTGTTGGCTCACTGCTGCTCGGCCTGTACACCGACTCTGGTGACCTCGCCAGCGTCGGCGTGATCGGCGCGTTCCCGATGGCCCGCCGCAAGGAGCTCCTCACTGAAATGCAGCCTCTCGTGACCACGTTCGAGGACCACCCCTGGAACTGGGCTCAGCAGCAAGCAGGCACCCGCACCCCCCGGGAAGCCGAGACGAGCCGGTGGAACGCGGGAAAGGACCTGTCGTTCATCCCGCTCCGCCCGGAGCGGGTGGTGGAGGTCCGTTACGACCACATGGAGGGCCCTCGCTTCCGGCACACCACGCAGTTCGTCCGGTGGCGCCCGGACCGCGATCCCCGGTCCTGCACCTACGCCCAGCTTGAGGAGCCGGTCAGTTTCGACCTGGCCACGCTCCTCGCGCCCCGAGTCAGCTGACCTGGATTACCTGACCTGGGTCAAGGTGACCCGTGTTACCTGACCCGTGTTACCTGACCCGTGTTACCTGACCGGGCGCAGGTACCGGCACAGCAGGTACCCCTGGTCCTCCAGCACGTGAGCCAGGGATAGCCGGCCCGAACCCGGCCCCCGCGCGTCCGTCAGAGACCCGGCACCCTGGATTATCCGCCCGGCCCCGCTCGCGGACAGGAGCGGGCTTACGGTGAGGCAGAGCTCATCGAGCAGGCCGGCCTCCGTGATCTCGCCCAGCAGGTGGGGGCCCCCCTCGGTGAGGATACGCCGGTAGCCCAGCGCGGTCAGGGCGCTGATCGCGGCCCACAGATCGACACGGCGCTCGCCCGCCACGATCACGTCGGCCCTCGCGGCGAGAGCGGCCTGCCCGTCAGCGGGCGCGGACTCGGCCGTGATCACAATGGTACGGGCATGGGACGGGGCCTGATCCAGCAGTGGACTGGCGGGATCCAGGGCGAGCCTGCCACTGACCACAGCGATCGGCGGCGCCGGCGCGCGGCCTTCCCGCAGCCCGGCCCACCGCTGGCCGACCCTGGCTGGGCGGTATGCCTCGGCACGCACCGTGCCCGCGCCGACCAGCACAACATCGGCGAGGGCCCGGAGCAGGCCGAACACCGTGCGGTCGGCCTCGCCGGACAGGCCGCCGGAGCGCCCGGCGACCGCGGCAGCGCCGTCGGCACTGGTGATCATGTTGGCGCGGAGCCACCGCCCGTCCCCATGTGGGCTCTCCTTGGGATAGGCGTATAGGCCGGCCAGGCTGAGTTGCTCGCCGCCGCCGTCCGGAGGATAGATCTGCCGCACGGCCAGCAGTCAATCAGACCGCCCGCGTCCGGCTCACGGGGACCAGTGGTCTGCCCGAGGGCTAAGCTCCCGCCTGCCACTCCCGCCCGATCTCACGCATAATCCGCGGGTAAACGATCAGGTACCGGAACGGCCTGATCACGGCCATGTACCCGGTCCCGAGCCGTCCGTTCGGCTTCACCAAGACAGCCATCTGAACGCGGACGCCGCCGGTTCCGTCCGGGACCCGGCCAAAATGGAGGACCCCGTGCACGGTCCGGTTGGCGGCCTCCGCCGCCCACTCGTCCTCGATCAGGTAGAGCGAGCTGAAGGAGCCGGAGGCGAACTGCGGGCCGGATGGGACCTCGCGCAGATCTGCCGGCAACCGGTCGCGCAGCGTCGACACTCTCGAGCCGAGGCCGTCGCCCGGGCCGTCCCAGCCGAACAGCTCCCCGAGCTTCCACCGGATCGCGAAGAGTGTGCGGACCGCGCGCGAGGAACTGCGCGACGGGTTGTACGAGGCAAACAGCCGGACCAGCCGCGGGAAGTCGCCCGGGCCACCTTCCCCCGGTAGCGCCCACACGTCCTCCAGCCGGAAGTCACGGGTCAGCTTGTGGATCCGCCAGGGCTGGGAGGTGTGGGCAGTGTTCGCAAGTCTCATTCGCAGGGTCTCCGCTCACATCGTGGTGTCTCGTGCGCGCTGCCGCGCCCTTCGAGGTGTCCCGGATTGACGACTTCGGGAGGGCGGCGGTGTGGCGAGGTAAGCGACCGTGCTATCGGCTACCGCGGCGGCATAACGACGGTCGAACTCGCTGCCGGTAAGTGGGAGCACTCGGTGAATCTCAAGGGTGACGAGCCCATGGGCGAGTGCCCACAGGTGGTAGGCGGCTTCCTCGGCTTTCGTCCCAGGATCGAAGTCGCCGGCTTCGACGCACCTGCTCACCGCGTCGACTAGCGGCTGGAATGTGCGCTCGGCGACCGAACGAGCCGCCCTGCTAGGGGTGAACCCGGGCACCGGGCGGCCGAACATGAGCTCGTACAGGTGCCGGCTGCGCAGCGCCGCTCGCCGGTATGACTGCCCGATCGTGAAGAGGTCGTTCATAGGGCTGTCGGTCACGGGCGCAGCCGCGACCGTGTGCCCCAGGCGCTGGAAACCCTCGACGTACATCTGTTCGAGCAGCCCCGCTTTGTCACCAAACAGTGTGTAGACGGCGGCCGTTGACGTGCCGGCTGCCTGGGCGAGTCGGCGCAACGTGACAGCGGACGCACCCTCAGCCTGCAACAGGCGACCCGCTTCGTCTATCAGCGTTGCTCGCAGTTCCTCGGTATGTGTCTTGACGGCTGGCACACCCACAATGTACAACAGCGTTATTGATAACGGCGTTAGACATGGAAGGGGACGAGGGAGCTGACATGATCGAGCAGGTCGTCGAGCGATGGCAGCGGTTCCTCGGGCGCGAGGAACCGGAGGAACTCGACGGGTTGCTGGCGGACGACGTCGTGTTCTACTCGCCCATTGTCTACACGCCGCAGCGCGGCAAGGACATCACGGCGCTGTACCTGCAGGCGGCGGCGCAGGCGCTGGCTGGTGACGCTGCCGACGGAGCGTTCCGGTATACCAAGAAGATCCTCGCCGGCGACCTCGCGGTGCTCGAGTTTGAGACGACCGTGGATCGCAAGTATGTCAACGGCGTCGACATCATCCGCTGCGACAGCGCGGGGCGCATCGTGGAGTTCCGCGTGATGATCCGGCCACTTCAGGCCGTCAACGTCGTTCATGAGCAGATGCGGGCCGCGCTCGCATCGATGCAGGCATAGCCGCGCTGGTGCTGATCACTGCGATTCAGAGCTGACCCGGCGAAGCACGATCATGGAGTGCGCCTTGACCACCACCCGGCCACCGGCCTTGCGTTGCCGGGGCGCGGGGGAGCGCTGCGCATCGCCTGGTATGGCCGGCGATGCTGTGTCGAGCACCACCGTCCAGCCGCGGCCGAACCGGGCGCCCGGCAGCGTGAACGTGACCGGCTGGCTGTCCGCGCTGAACAGCAGCAGGAACGTGTCATCACGGACCCGCTCACCGCGCGGGTCGGGCTCGTTGATCGCGTCTCCGTTCAGGAATACCCCCAGCGCCTTGGCGTAGCCGGTATTCCAGTCGTCGCCCGTCATTTCCCGGCCAGATGGGGTGAGCCAGGCGATGTCCCCGGGATTGCCCCCGGTCCGGCCGTCGGGCCGGTCGAAGAACCGGCGCCTGCGGAACACCGGGTGGCTTCGCCGGAACGCGGCCAGGGCGCAGGTGAACTCCTGCATGTCCTTCTCCTGGCTGGCGTGTTCCCAGTCCACCCAGGAGATCTCGTTATCCTGGCAGTACGCGTTGTTGTTGCCCTGCTGGGTGCGGCCAAGCTCATCCCCGTGCAGCAGCATGGGCACGCCCTGGGAGCAGAACAAGGTGACCAGGAAGTTGCGCCGCTGCCGTGCCCGCAGTTCGGTCACGGCCGGGTCGGTGGTGGGTCCCTCGACCCCGCAGTTCCACGACCGGTTGTCGTCGGTGCCGTCGGCTCCTCCCTCCCCGTTGGCGTCGTTGTGCTTCTGGTTGTAGGACACCAGGTCGGTCAGGGTGAATCCGTCGTGGCAGGTGACGAAGTTGATGGAGGCGAAGGGCCGGCGGCCGCTCGTCTCGTACAGATCGCTTGACCCAGTCAGCCGGGACGCGAAGTCCGGCAGCGTATCCGGCCGGCCGCGCCAGAAGTCCCGGACCGCGTCACGGTACTGGCCGTTCCACTCACTCCACAGCGGCGGGAAGTTTCCCACCTGGTAGCCGCCCTCGCCGACGTCCCATGGCTCGGCGATCAGCTTGACCTGCGATACCACCGGGTCCTGCTGCACCAGGTCGAAGAAGGCCGAGAGCCGGTCCACCTCGTGCAGCTCCCTGGCGAGGGCCGAGGCCAGGTCGAACCGGAACCCGTCGGCGTGCATCTCCAGGACCCAGTATCGCAGCGAGTCCATGATCAGCTGCAGCGCGTGCGGATGCCGGACGTTCAGACTGTTCCCGCAGCCGGTGTAGTCCAGGTAGTAACGCTTGTCGTCATCGCGGAGCTGGTAGTACGCGGCGTTGTCGATGCCGCGGAAAGATAGCGTCGGCCCCCGGTGGTCGGACTCGGCCGTGTGGTTGTAGACGACATCCAGGATGACCTCGATGCCCGCCTCGTGCAGCGCCTTCACCATCGCCTTGAACTCACCGACGTGGCCGCCCCGCTGGCTTGAGGAGGAATACCGGTCGTGCGGGGCCAGGAAGCCGATCGTGTTGTACCCCCAGTAGTTGGTCAACCCGCGTGCGACCAGCTCATGCTCGGGCACGAACTGGTGCACCGGCATCAGTTCCACGGCGGTCACGCCCAGCCGGATCAGGTGCCCGATCACGGCCGGATGCGCCAGGCCCGCGTAGCTGCCGCGCTGCTCCGGTGGCACATCCGGATGACGCAGGGTAAGGCCACGGACGTGCGCCTCGTAGATCACGGTCTCGTGGTAGGGAGTACGCGGCGCACGGTCGTCACCCCAGTCGAAGAACGGGTTGATCACCACGTTCTTGGGCATGAACGGCCCGCTGTCCGCGGTATTCATCGCCGACGGATCGGTGAACTGGTAGGAGAACAGGGCCTCGTGCCAGCGCACCTCGCCTTCGACCGCCTTCCCGTACGGGTCGAGCAGCAGCTTGGCGGGGTTGCACCGGTGACCGCGGCGCGGCTCATAGGGGCCGTGCACACGGTAGCCGTAGCGCTGGCCAGGGCCTATGTCCGGCAGGTACCCGTGCCAGACGAACCCGTCGACCTCGGTCAGCGGGATCCTCGTCTCGGTGAGCTGGCCCGGGTCCTCCCCGTCGAGGAGGCACAACTCCACCTGCTCGGCGACCTCCGAGAACAGCGCGAAATTGGTGCCGGTCCCGTCCCATGTCGCCCCGAGTGGATAGGCGGTTCCCGGCCAGACGCGCACCAACCGACCTTACCGGGGCGAGGCGGTAGCGCGGTCCAGGATGGCATCCAAATCCATCCCTTCCGGCAGCGTGCCGTACGGCACGCCCGGACCGCCGGGGACGCCCGGCCCCGGCTGGATCGCCCCGCTGTCGCCCGGTCCCGCGCCCGGTGATCCCGAACCCGAGGATCCGGAGCCCAGCCGCGAGGCACAGAACGCGTCCGCCACGGCTTCCGGCGCGTGCCGCACCAGCAGGGCCGCCTGGAGCGTCACCGCGATCATCCCGGCGAGCCGCCGGGCCGCGTACTCCGCGTCGTGGCCCGCGGCGGCCAGCCCGGGCAGCAGGCGGCGCAGGCGGCCGCAGGCCTCATCCAGCCTGCGGTCGCCACCCCCGGCCCGCTCGAGCTCGGCGAACAGGGCGTCAGCGGGCTCTGAGCCCCGGGCCAGAGCGCGCAGCACGTCCAGCGCCGTCACGTTGCCCGACCCCTCCCAGATGGAGTTCAGCGGCGCCTCGCGGTACAGCCGCGGCAGGCCGGACTCCTCGATGTACCCGTTGCCGCCCAGGCATTCCAGTGCCTCGGCCACGTGGGCTGGCGCGCGCTTGCAGACCCAGTGCTTGGCGGCGGGCAGCGCGACCCGCAGCAGCGCCGCCTCGTGCGCGTCCCCCCGGGCGGCCCGCTCCGCGGCGCCTGCCAGCCGCACCGCGAGGGTGGTCGCCGCCTCCGACTCCACGATGAGATCGGCGAGGACGGCGGCCATCAGCGGCTGCGAGATCAGGTCCTTGCCGAACGTCTGGCGCCAGGACGCGTGATGGACCGCGGCGACGCATCCCTGGCGCATCGACGCGGCACTGCCAAGCACGCAGTCGAGCCTGGTCGCGCTCACCATCTCGATGATCGTGGGCACCCCGCGGCCTGCAGCGCCCACCTGCCAGGCCAGCGCCGCGTCGAACTCCACCTCGGCGGACGCGTTCGACCGGTTGCCCAGCTTGTCCTTGAGCCGCTGGATCCGCATCGCGTTACGGGACCCATCGGGCCGCACCCGGGGCAGCAGGAAGCAGGTCAGCCCGGCCGGGGCCTGCGCGAGGACCAGGAACAGATCGCACATGGGGGCCGAGCAGAACCACTTGTGCCCGGTGATCACGTGCGCGCCGTCGCCCTCGGCCGGGGCCGGCTCGGCCCGGGTCGTGTTCGCGCGCACATCCGACCCGCCCTGTTTCTCGGTCATGGCCATGCCCGCGAGCAGCCCGGCCTTGCCCTCGGGAGGGCGCAGCCCCGGGTCGTACGCGCGAGCGGCCAGCAGCGGCTCGAACCGGTGCGCGAGCCGGGGCTCCTGGCGCAATGCCGGGACGGCCGCGTAGGTCATCGAGATGGGGCAGCCATGTCCCGCCTCGGCCTGGGCCCAGATGTAGAACTTGGCGGCCCGGGCCACGTGCGCGCCGGGCGACTGATCCGCCCAGGCTGCACCGTGTAGGCCGTGTCCGACAGCGGTGGCCATCAGAGCGTGCCAGGACGGATGGAACTCCACCTCGTCGATCCGGTTGCCGCGCGCGTCGTGGCTGCGCAGCACGGGCGGGTGCTCGTTGGCCAGCCGCGCGTGCTCCTGAGTGGTAGGCGACCCCGCGAGTGAGCCAAGCGCGTGCAGGTCGCCGGACGCCCAGCCAGCCCCCTCCCGCTCGGCCGCCCGCAGCAGCGCCGGGTCGTCGGCCACGTCATGACCGGTCAGCGGCGGAACCTGGTTAAAGACGTCGTGCGTGACGCGGCTCCCAGGGGGTTTCATGTGGTGACCCTAACTCAGGCCCGCGCGGATGCTCGCCTTTCCAGTGCCAAGCCCGGCCAGCCGGCAGGCTGCCGCGTCGCGGCGGCCCGGGCCTCCGCATAACGCTGCAGGAGCACGTCGGCCACTTCCGGTGCCGCGCCAAGCGGCCCGGAGACGGCGGCGGCACCCGCGGCCAGCGACTCGTCCCGGATCCGGTCGGCGAACAAGCCTGGCGCCAGCAGGTAGGTGGCCACCACCACGCGCGGCGCGCCATCGCGCAGCAGGGCCGCCACCGCCTGGCCCGGCGTTGGTGAGGCGGCCGACGCATAGGCGGGGACCACGGCGCGCCAGCCACGCGCCGCCTGCCAGTCCGCGGCCATCCGCGCGACGGCGGCGTTCGCCGCCGGCCGGCTGGATCCAGCGGCGGCCAGCACCACGGCGGTGCTCGCCCGGCGCCCGGCCAGGCCGCCCGGTGCCTGGCGCGCGGCCGGCCGAAGGTCCTCGTCGGCCTCGGCGAGGCGCCGGTCGAGTGCGCGCAGCAGGGCCGGATGCGGGCCCAGCGGCTCGCCGTAGGCGATCGTCAGCCACGGGAAGGCATCCTGGGCTTCCTGCAGGACGCCGGGGATATCCGTGTCGCTGTGGTAGGCCGTGGTGAGCAGCAGCGGCAGCACGACAACCTGCGGGCCCCGTACGCTGCCGGCCAGCGCGGCGAGGACCTGGGTGACGGGCGGCGGAGCATGCCCGAGGAAGGCCGCACGGGCGTCAAGCTCCGGGCCGCCACGGGCCGCCGCCCGAGCGTGCGCCACAGCGATCAGGTTCCCGATCGCCGCCCCGGCGCGCGGGTCGGCGCTCCCGTGCGCGACCGCCACCAGCGGCGGG
>Ga0209526_10000502_pt1 | contig 25459 bp, 26 predicted proteins | sample JacPinW_OM2H0_M1_FD_188566 | JGI IMG/M metagenome (GOLD analysis project Ga0209526, IMG submission 188566) | Forest soil microbial communities from Algoma, Ontario, Canada - Jack Pine, Ontario site 1_JW_OM2H0_M1 (SPAdes) (version 2) | ecosystem: Environmental > Terrestrial > Soil > Boreal... | reverse complement strand
CGACGTCGGTAGACAACCGACAAACTCTAGCGCGCTGGGACCCTACGAGCCGTGCGGGCGGACGACGCCGATGCCAAGGCCATCGCCGACCGGAACGATCGTCGCCTCGAGCTGTTCGTGTCGCAGAAAGCGCTCGTTGAAGGCGCGCAATGCGTCGGTGTCCTCATCGTGCACGCCGGCGGCGATGCGGCCGCTCCAGAGCACGTTATCGACGGTGATCATTCCGCCTGGCGCCATCTTCGGCAGGAGCGCATCCAGGTAGGCGAGGTACTCGGTCTTGATGGCATCGATGAAAGCGAACTCGATACCGGGAGCCACCCGCGGGAGCACCCGCAGCGCGGGCTCATTGATGACGCGGACGCGGTCGGTCACGCCGGCGCGCAGCCAGTAGCGACGCGCCCGGTCGGTGCGCGAACGGTCAGGATCGATGGTGTCAATCCGACCGCCCGGGGGCAGCGCGCTGGCCATCCACAGCGTCGAGAAACCGATCGCCGTGCCGATTTCCAGGATGCGCTTCGGGGCCACCGCCGCCACGAGCACCCGCAGCAGTCGGCCGGACGCGGGGCTGACGATCGGCACGCCCTCGGCCCGGCCGGTCTTGAGCATCTCTTCAAGCACGGTCCCCAACGGGGCATGGACACCCTCGAGGTACTGCAGGTCTACGTCAGTGACTTGCATGCGCCTCCTGCCGCGCCGGAAAATGATTCAGGGGGCCGTGCCCGTGCCCGAGCCCGGGCGCCTGGGCCAGCGCGCGAGAAAGATAGGTGCGGGCTTCGCCCACGGCCGTCGCCAGGTCTTCGCCGCGCCCCAGTCCGGCGGCAATCGCGGATGAAAACGTGCAGCCGGTACCGTGGGTGCTTCCGCTCGCGATCCGGGCCGCGCGAAACTCATGGACGCCGTCGCCGTCGACCAGCAGGTCGACGATCGGGTCGTCGTCCGAGTGGCCACCTTTGATCACCACCGCATTCGCTCCAAGCTTCATGATGGCGCGACCGGCGGCCACCCGGTCGGCCTGAGTCCGGATCGCGATCCCAGCCAGGACCTCGGCTTCGGGAATGTTGGGCGTCACCACGGCGGCCAGTGGCAGCAGGGCCCGTCGAAGCGTATCGACCGCATCTTCACGAAGTAGGCGATCTCCGCTCTTGGCGATCATCACCGGGTCCACGACGAGGCGGCGCAGGGGGTGGCGCCGCAGACCCGCGACGACCGTCTCGATGATCGCGGCACTCGACAACATGCCGGTCTTCAGGGCCGCGATCGAGAAATCCTCGGCGACGGCATCGAGCTGGGCGGCGATCACCTCCGGAGAGACCTCCTGCACCGCGCGAACGCCGACCGTGTTCTGCGCCGTGATCGCCGTGATGACGCTGACCCCATAGACGCCAAATGCCGCGAAGGTCTTGAGATCCGCCTGGATGCCGGCGCCCGCGCCCGAGTCCGATCCCGCGATGGTGAGCACAACCGGCTGGCTCACCGCCGCCCCAAAACCAGGTAGGCCACGCCGCCGACGATGGCGCCCACGTAACCGGAGACATCGGTGTTGTGCAGGATGTTGACCGCCAGCGGGCTCTGCCACAGGTACGAATTCACAAACGGGATGGCAACCACCAGTCCGATCAGCCAGGCGAGCACCGCCCGCCCCTTGAACGGCATCAGGCGGCCGGGCCGACGATTGAAGACAAACATGTCGACCAGCACGACCGCCGCCCACGACGGGACCCACAGGTACGTGATCAGCAGGAAATTCGTGTACTGATCTTTGAAGTTCGAGAGGAACATCGCGACGTAGGCGAGGACGCCGCCGATCACCCCGCAGGCGAGCGCCGCCGTCCAGCGCCGGATCCGCACGTTCAGGGCCAACGCCGACAACGCCGCTGTGTAGACGTCGAGGTAATTCGCCCAGATTTCGCCAACGGCGATAAACAGTAAGAACGGCACGACGATGGCGATTGGCGCGTTGGCCGAGATCAGCGCCAGCAAGTTGCCACCGGCCCTGGGGTCGATCGTCGCCAGCAGGACCCCCAGCGCGCCGAACGCAAACATCGAAATCGCCGTGCCGGCCCCGATCCAGCCGGCTACGGAACGGACCGACAGCCACCCCGGCAGGTAACGCGAGTAGTCGGAGGCAAAGCTGAACCACGAGGCGACCAGCGCGAAGATGACACTGGTTCCCAGCACCCACGCCGCCAGGTGGTCGCTGCCGCTGACACTGGGCTGCAGACTCCAGTTCACTTTCGGCAGCAGAGCCAGTCCCAGGACGGCACAGAAGATCACGAAGACGATAGCGCCGTATTTCTCGAAGACGGCGATCGTCTGGTGCCCGTAGACGGCGACAAGGACGGAAAGTACCACGACGATCAACAGGGCAAGGCCGTTAACCAGGTTGCCCTGCGGCAGGCCGGCGAGGCGAGCCAGTTGGACGACGGCCTGCGCCGCGACGACGCAGTCGACGGCGAACCACCCCACCGCCAGGAACAGGGTGAAGAAGGCGCCCGGATAGGCGCCGCGAATGCCGAAGGTCTCGCGCGCCGCGACCACCTGGGTCGTCCCGAAGCGCGGCCCGGCGACGCTCAGCAGGCCATGCAGACTCGCAGCCAGCACGCAGCCGACCGCGACGGCAAGGATCGCCTCGAAGACCCCCAGCCCGAACGTCACCAGCAGGGCGCCCGTGATCAGCGAGACGAAATTGGCAAAGGCGGCGACCCACAGCCATGCGACGTCGCGCGGTGATCCCTTGCGCTCGCTCGAGGGGATCGGCTCGATGCCGTGGGTCTCGACTTTGAGAAATTCGTCGGTAGGAGCGTCACGCTCGACCACGTTTCCCTCCGCTGGCATTACCCAGATCAGGTTCCAAGGGTTGGCGGAGCGTTCCACCTCTCAGCGTTCCAAACGCACCCCGTTACTCGAGTATACCTACCAGTAGCGTTCTTCTTTCCAGGGGTCGGCGGCGTTGTTGTAGCCGTTGCGCTCCCAAAAGCCGAGGCGATCGTGCTCGACCCACTCCAGCCCTTCCAGCCACTTCGCACTCTTCCACGCATAGCGCTTGGGGACGACCAGCCGCAGCGGTCCCCCATGGTCTGGCGTCAGTTCGGCACCGTCGTGCCGGTAGGCAATCAAGACATCGTCGTCGGCCAGGATGTCGACGGACAGGCTCGTCGTGTAGTCGGCGTCGCAGTGCGCGATCACGTAGGCGGCATTGCTGCGCGGCCTGACGAGCCCCACCAGCTCCTTGAACGCGACGCCCTCCCAGGCGTTGTCCAGGCGACTCCAGGTCGTGACGCAGTGCATATCGGCGGTGATCGCGGTCACTGGGAGCTTGCGGACGTCAGCCCACGTCAGGGTCGCCGGCGCGTCAACCTCGCCGTAGAGGCGCAGCCGCCACTTCGCCATGTCGTATCGCGGCGGGCTTCCGTACGAGAGCACCGGCCACTTCAGCGTGAGCACCTGTCCCGGCGGGAGGCGATGCGGGTCTTTGACGACTCGCGGATCCGGCTCGCGATCGCGCCGAAAGAGCATCAGCCCCCGCCCTACCTTCCCCCGGAGGGGGAGGAATCTTCATCTGGCGATGGCTGTTTGAGCTCCTTACGAAATTGGTCGAACGCGTCGACCACGACGTCGCTGACGCCGTAGACGCTCAGAACTCGCTCCATCGCACCCTGGACATCGGCTTCGGGCAGCAGGTCGGTCTGCACCTCGTACCACGGGACTTCATTACCGTCGGTCGTTTTCCAGGTCCCGTCTTCGTAGCTCACCGGGATGAAGCCGTGCCGGTCGTCCGGTTCCGAGGCCATCACTTGCCTAATCTATATCGGCCCGCATGCTCCTGCTCGATGCCGTTCCGATCACCAGCTGCCATGAATGTGTGGCAACCCTGACCCTGCCGCTGGCTCTGTTTCTAATCCTGGCCGAGACCACGGCCGGCGGCATCGCCACGGTGGCCTACCTTCGATTGACCGGCGGTCTAACGCTGGGCTTTTTGAAATTCATCGCCGTGACCTATGCGATCCTGGGCATCCTGGCTTTTCTGGTCGTCCTCGGGGCGCCGCCGGGCTCGTATCACCGCCTGCTGGCCATCAATCAACCGGCGGCCAACGCCGTGGTCGTCGTGATGGGGTGCTTTGTTCTCGCCCTGATCGTGCATGCCATCGTCACCTGGCGCGGCGGCGGCCCGTGGGCCGCAAGCTCGGCGGTATCGCTTATGGCTTCCGTGCTCCTGCTGGCGGTCCTCGTCGCTGCCTTCTGGCCGCTCGCGGGGTCCACGCCCGACGGCGCCGGAATTGCGCTCATGATCGCCGCCTCGGCCGCGGTCCTGGGCGCGGCGACCACCGCCATGTTGCTCGGGCACTGGTACCTGGTGACGCCGGCACTGACGAATCGTCCGCTGTTGCACGCGATCGGGGTGCTCCTGATCAGCCTGGTGCTCCAGGCCGTGGTCGTGCCATTGACCCTGGGCGGGGTGGGCCGCGGCTCCGGCTCTCTGACCCATGCCCTGAGCCTTAGCCCGGTGCTCTCGGTGCTGTGGGCGCTCGGCTCGGTGGTCCTGCCGCTGGTGGCGGCCGGCCTGGCGCTGGCGACCTGCCGGCTGCGTTCATTCATGTCGACAACCGGTCTGCTCTACCTTGCGATGATCGCCATCCTCCCTGGCCAATTGCTGGGCCAGCTGCTCTTCTTTGTGGCCGCTTCCGCCTGATAGCCGGACTGCCACCTTGGCGATAGCCCGGCCGTCCGGTTTCTCGGGCGCCTGACGGCTTGGTCTGGGGCGTCGCCGCGGCCTAGAATCCCTCGACGCCGACTCAGATCACAAGGGGGATTTGAATTGTCACCTTCCGTCACGCGCGCCACGGTGATCATCAGCATTCCGCTCTTAACGGTCGCCGCGGCCGCCATGGTGGGATCGCATCAGAGGCATTCGGTCGTGACCAGCCCCCGGGTCACGGCTGTCAACGTGGCCTTTCTGCGGGCCCGGCACGCCGGCGTAAACGACCTCGGAAGGCTGGTCGACGACGCGCCCCCGGCTCCGCCGCCAGCCCCCGCGCCAGCACCGGCCAGCGCGCCCGCGCCGGTTGCCGCCCGTCCGAAGCCGGTTCCGCCAGCCCCCCCTCGGCCGGTGCCTCCTCCCGTCTCGCCCGTCGGCGGCGCCGCCGGCGTCGAGTTCAGCCTCGTCAACCAGGACCGGGCGGCGAACGGAGTGGCTTCCCTGCGGTTCGGGGGCGCCCTGGCGCGGGTTGCCCAGTATCGGGCCCAGGACATGCTGAATCGGGGTTACTTCTCGCACTATGACCCGGCCACTGGACAGCTCGCTTTCGCCGCCCTCATGCACCTCTGGGGCATCCCCTATATGACGGCCGGGGAAAACATCGCCTGGTCGACGAACCCGTCGATGGCCGAGATCAACACCATGTTCATGAACTCACCCGACCACCGGGCAAACATCCTGAAGGGCGCCTACCACCAGGTTGGCATCGGCGTCGCCAGCAACGGCGCCAAGACCATGGTCGTCGAGGTCTTTTCGAACTAAGAGCCCGATCGACGGCCTGAATACAACTCGGGAATTTTCAGGGTCGAATCTGGGTTACCCTTGTTAGATCGTCCAAGCAAGGGAGAGACATGAGTAAAGCAGTCAAGGTAACGACCGCCACCTTCGAAGAGCAGGTCCTGCTCGCAGAGCAGCCGGTTATTGTGGACTTTTACGCCGATTGGTGCGGCCCGTGCAAGATGTTGTCGCCAGTCCTCGAGCAACTCGCGATCGAGCACACTGACGTCAAGATCACCAAGGTCAACGTCGACGAGGAGCCGGCTCTAGCCGAGCGCTACCGGGTCCGCGGGATTCCGTACGTGGCGATGTTCCGCGACGGCAAGCTGGCCGAGCAGGTTGTCGGCTACAAGCCGAAGGCCGCGCTCGAAGCTGACCTCGGCCTCAACGGCAACCACGCTTAAGTCGCAGCGCACTCCTCACAGGGGCAGATCGCCCGTAGAAAGCTGAGGCCGTAGATCCCGGTACTGTGGCCGTCCTTCCAGTAGGGTCGGATGCCGAACAGGCCGACGGCCTCCACCTGGTCGAGCTCGACCTGATCGTCTCGCAGCGCCACGGTGCTGGCGATTTTCCCGGGCATCCCCATTTCGCCGGCACACTCGGCGCACGGACACTTCCAGCGAAGTAGCTCGAAGTCGTACGCCGACTGATGGCCGTCGGCCCACTGGATCGTGAGCAGTCGGCGGGCGCGGTCCGCCAGGATATCGAGCGGCCGCTCGCGATCGGCGGCGTCGCTCGTGCCGAGGCTCGCGTTAGGCGGCTTCGTCGTCTCCGGGAGCGAGGATGAGATCGAGATCCTGCCAGTTGGGGACACGCCGCAGCTCGGCGAGCTGGAGCATCACCCGGCCCTGCGCCTCGAAGACGGCGTCATGGACCGCGTTGAGGTCCTCGGCATCGATCCGCCGGAGCCGGTCCGCGAGCTCAGCGTCGTGGCGCGCCGCGTAGGCCACCACCTGCTCCCGGATGTCCTCGGGAAGCAGCCGCTCGTTCGCCAGCCGGAGCTCCTCCAGCCGATCGAGCAGCGTGTCCAACGCCGTGATCCGCCAGTAGGCGAGCCGAACCGGCGCGTGCGTCAGCTCCGCTTCAGCAGCGGCCTGCGACATCGCGCGAACCGCGGATGCGTAGTCAGGCGCCTGGGTCGTCATTGTCATACTTGGAAGCACTGGTAACTCCTGTGAACGCCCGTTCGTCGGGCCTGTCACTCCTACCCTGTCCCGGACCCCATGAAACACAACGAGGGCGGAAATTCCGCCCTACATTTGCGGGAATCCAGACCCGTTCAGTATAAGTTCCCGCCAAAATCCCGTCAATCGGGTCTTCGCCCTAGGCGGGTTCCCTAGCCGGCCGCCCTAGCTAGATTTGGACTCTCGGGAGAAGCCCGGTGTCTGTCCGCGGCGTTTTTCCCGGCGTAGGTAGATGCGGTCAGGGCCGCCAGTTGGCCCCGGTGGGAGGATGGTAAAGAGCTCGAACCCGTCCTCGGACAGCTGGTTGGCCTCCTCGACGGTGTTGACAACCTTGTATTCGAACGCCATTCAGCGCCTAAGCATAACGGGTCACAGCTCACCTAATATCCGGATCCCGGCCGTGGAACCGATGATGGCGGCTCTGGCCATGCCAAAGAAGAGCCCATGCTCGATGACACCCGGGATGGCGCGCAGCGCCAGCCCCAGGCCGGCATCGACGACCCCGAAGCTGGTGTCCAGGACCAGGTTGTCGTTGTCCGTCCGATAGGGCTTGCCCGCCGCCAGCCGCAGCTCGGGCCGGCCCCCGAGCGATTCGATCGAACGGCTGGTCGCCTCCCACAAGAACGGCAGGATCTCCACCGGCAGGGGGCCACGCCCCAGGCGACCGACGAGCTTGCTTTCGTCAGCCACCAGGATGAAGCGCCGACTGGCGTGAGCGACGATCTTCTCTCGGAGGAGCGCCCCACCCCGGCCCTTGATGCAATTGACGGCCGGGTCGATCTCGTCAGCGCCGTCGACCGCCAGGTCGAGCCCGCCGTCGATCCGGTCCGTGACTCGGATGCCAGCCGCCTCGGCCAGCCCACGGGTCTCCACCGACGTCACCACGGCCTGCACCTTGAGGCCCTCTCGTACCCTCCGTCCCAGCGCGTCGATGAAGTACCGAGCGGTGCTCCCGGTACCCAGACCGACGATCGTCCCGGGTCGCACCAGTTCGAGGGCGCGTTCGGCAGCAGCCCGTTTGTGAGACTCGACTTCGGCGTGCGCGGTTGCCATTTAGTTGATAGGACCGATGTTAGGTAGAATCGACATGATGGGGCGGCTGATGAAGACCGTGCCGGGGCGGGTCATCCAGAAGTTCCTCGGGGACCAGGCGCCGAACTGGGCGGCCCTGATCGCCTGGAACGCGCTCTTCGCCATGTTCCCCATCGTGATTTTTGCCTCGTCACTGCTCGGATATGCCCTGCGGATGTTCGGTGCTGCGAACGATGCGGTCTACAAGACGATCTTCAGCGTTATCCCCGGCGATCCAAAGCAACAGGCCGAACTCTTTAACGCGGTCTACGGCGTAAAGAGCCAGAGCGGCGTTCTCTTCCTCGTCGGCCTGGTTGGTTTGCTGTGGGGTGGATCGGCGCTTTTCGGCGCCATCGAGCAGGCGTTCGCCGTGATCTATCACACCAAGCCCCGGGATTTCATTCGACAGAGGCTAATCGCCTTTGGCATGGTCTTCCTGTTCACCATCCTCGTGGGCATTGCGGTGGCGACATCGGCCCTTCTTCCCGCCCTGAAGCACATCCCCAACATTCCAGAATTTCTGTACTCGGGAGCGGCGGCCTTCATCCTACAGGTGCTGGTTGGGATCACCGCGGGCTTCCTCCTGTTCGGAACTATTTATTTCGTCATTCCGAACCGCAAGCAACACTTCGGCAAAATCATTCCCGGCGCGTTGGTGGCGGCCGTACTGTTTGAACTGATCACGCTCGTTTTCCCGCTGTACATCTCGTTGAACAAGGGCCTCAACCAATATGGCGCTACGTTTGGACTGTTCTTCCTCCTGATGACATTCTTTTTCTTCCTCGGACTGATCACAATGGTCGGCGTTGAGGTCAATAGCGTGCTCTACCCGGAGGAGGTGGAGCGGCCCACGGGCGCAGCCAAAATCGCCGCAGCGCCAAAGACTGTCGGCGACGCGAGGCGGCGCGCCGCACCCCAGCTCGAGGCATCGAGTAACGGAACGACGGGACCCGTTCGACAAGGCATCAAAGCTCGGACCGTGCTGCTCATGGCGGTCGGCGCCTCCATCGTCGGCGTTCTCCTTGGACGGCGAAGCGGAAATTCCAACTGACGGCCTACTAAGATTGCTTCGTGGCCGTTGAAGCAATCGTCCCTCCGCGGCCGGCGTCGGCCAGGGAGGCCTCGCCAGGTCGGGCCTGGTGGATCGAGCCGGCCCTCACGGTCGTTTGCTACAGCGCCTTCGTCATCTATGCCACCTGGTCGGTGTTCTCGGGCACCGTTGTCGCGTACAGCCCCTATGTTTCCCCGTTCTTCTCCACCTGGCTCGGCTTCGGTCTATTCAAGGTCCCGATCATCGGGATCCTGATCCCCATCCTGGCGGTCATCCCGCTGGGCCTTCGAGGCAGCTGCTACTACTACCGTAAGTCATACTTCCGGTCATTTTTCTGGGACCCGCCGGCCTGCGCCATCCAGGAATTGAAGCGCGGACGGTACCACGGCGAGACCCGCTTCCCCTGGGTGCTCAACAACTATCACCGGTATTTTTTGCTGCTGAGCCTGGTCGTCCTGCTGTTTCTCTGGGTCGACGTGGTGCGCGCGTTCGCGTTCCAGGGGCATTTCTTCCTCGGCCTCGGCTCGGTGGTGATGTTGGTCAACGTCATCCTGCTTAGCCTGTACAGCCTCACCTGCCACTCGTTCCGGTACCTGATGGGTGGTCGGATCGATCGCTTCTCCCGCGTGCCGGCCGGCCGCATCTGGCAACGAATCGTGATGCTGCTCAACCGGGCGAACCCGCAGCATGGGGCATGGGCCTGGTACAGCATGTTCTCCGTTGCGCTCACGGATGTGTACATCCGGCTGCTGATGGCCGGCGTCATTCACGAGCTTAGGGTGATTTTCTGAGCGAGGCGTACGACAGCCTGACGACCGATGTGCTCGTGATCGGGGCCGGTGGTGCCGGCATGCGCGCCGCGATCGAAGCGTCCGCGGCCGGCGCGCGGGTGGCCGTGGTGTGCAAGTCGCTGCTGGGCAAGGCCCACACGGTCATGGCCGAAGGTGGCATCGCCGCTGCGCTTGGCAACGTCGACCCGGATGACAACTGGCAGGTCCATTTCCAGGACACGATGCGCGGCGGCCAGCTGATCAACAACTGGCGGATGGCCGAGCTGCATGCCCGCGAGTCGCCGGAGCGCGTCTACGAGCTCGAGACCTATGGGGCCATCTTCGACCGGACACCCGATGGTCGCATCCTGCAGCGGGCCTTCGGCGCCCATACGTACCGCCGGCTCTGCCACGTCGGTGATCGCACCGGGCTCGAAATGATCCGCAGCCTGCAGGATCGCATCGTCCACCTCGGTATCGAGGTGCACATGGAGGTCACGCTGACCAGGTTGCTGAAAGACGGCGACCGCGTCATCGGTGCCTTCGGCTACAACCGGGTTGACGGGCGCTTCGTCGCCTTCAAGGCGAAAGCCGTGGTCATGGCGACCGGCGGTTGGGGACGTATTTACAAAGTCACGTCGAACTCCTGGGAGGGCACCGGCGACGGGGTCGGGATGGGTTTCGACGCCGGGGCGGAGGTCCTCGATCCTGAGATGGTCCAGTTCCATCCCACCGGGATGGTCTGGCCGCCCGGTGTGCGCGGCATCCTGGTGACCGAGGCCGTGCGAGGCGAGGGCGGCTATCTGACCAACAGCGAGGGTCATCGCTTCATGCTGGAGGTCGACCCCAAGAAGAAAGAGCTCTCCTCGCGCGACGTCGTGGCGCGAGCGATCTATAAGGAAGTTCAGGCCGGCCGCGGCACCGAGCATGGCGGCGCGAATCTCGACGTGCGACATCTCGGCGCCGAGAAAATCAAGAAAAAGCTGCCATCGATGTACGAGCAGTTTCTCAAGCTCGCCGACGTCGACATCACGACCCAACCGATGGAAATCGCGCCAACGATTCACTACGCGATGGGCGGGCTGCGGGTCGAGGCCGAGACCGGCGCGACGACGATTGCCGGCTTGTACGCGGCCGGCGAGGCCGCTGCCGGCCTACACGGGGCGAACCGGCTCGGTGGGAATTCACTCTCTGATTTGCTGGTCTTTGGCCGGCGCGCCGGGGCCGCGGCCAGTGCCTACGTACGCGAGGTCGGGTTGGGCAAGATCGACGAGCGTCAGGTCGCCGAAGAGCAACAGATCCTGCTGCTGCCGCTCAGCCCCGATGGAACTGAAAATACTTACCTGCTACAGCAGCAGCTACAGCAGGCGATGCAGGACGGCGCCGGCCTGGCGCGCGAAGAAAAATCACTCAAAACCTGCCTCGATCGAATCCTGGAGCTGCGCCAGCGCTCGGCGCGCATCCACGCACCCGGCTCGAGGAAATACAACCCGGGCTGGCACACGGCCCGGGATCTCCGCTTCATGCTGACGATCGCGGAAGCCATCGTACGTGCGGCCATCGAGCGCCGCGAAAGCCGCGGAGCGCACTGGCGGCTTGATTACCTGGAGAAGGACCCGGCGCTCGGCCGCGTGAACTTCATTGCCTACAGCGATGGCGGCCAGGTCAAGCTCAAGACTCGGCCGGTCCCGGAGATGCCACCGGAGCTGGCCAAGCTCTTTGCCGACACGGCCTCGGCGCCGTCCGCGTCGCCGCCGCCGGCCGCCAACCCACCGAAGCCCCAGCAGGTTCGGACATGAGCTCAAAAACCCCAAAGACAGACGCGGCCGCCGGCCCGATCGTCCTCCAGATCTTCCGCGGCGAGGACGCCTCCGGCCATGAGCAGCGATTTGAAGTGCCCGCGGTCGAAGGCATGGTGGTGCTCGACGCCGTCCACTACGTGCAGGCAAACTTTGCCAACGACCTCGCCTGCCGCTGGAACTGCAAAGCGGCCAAGTGCGGCTCGTGCGGCGCTGAGATCAACGGGCGGCCCCGCCTGATGTGCAAGACGCGGGTCGACGAGTTCGCGGATCAAGAGATCCACGTCGGGCCAATGAGAACGTTTCCGTTGATCAAAGACTTGGTTACAGACGTCTCATGGAATTACGAAGTCAACAAGGAAATTCCGGGGTTCACGCCGGCGGCGAACGAGCCAGTCCCCTACCGGATGCTGCCGGAAGACACCGAACGCGTTTACGAGTATCGAAAGTGCATCGAGTGCTTCCTCTGCCAGGACGTCTGCCATGTGCTGCGCAACCACGACGACAAGTCCGCCTACTACGGGCCGCGCTACATGGTGCGGATCGCCGCCCTCGAGATGCATCCGCTGGATACCGGGAGGCGCACGGACCTGCTCCACGGTAAGGCAGGAGTGGGAATGTGCAACATCACCAAGTGCTGCCAGGAGGTCTGCCCGGAGCACATCAAGATCACAGACAACGCGATCATCCCGCTGAAAGAGCGCACGGCAACGGATGTCTATGATCCGGTCGTGCGCATTGCACGGAAGCTACGACCGGCGCGTGCTGCTCAGCCGAGCCCTGCCTCGGCCGGTGGCCCGCAGGGCGCCACGCCACCCCAGAGATTCGCCGTCAAAGACGTCGTACGCCTGAAGACCCGCGGCCGTCGGTTCGCACGCGTCGGCAAGGTGCTGCCCGACGGCAGGCTCGAAGTGTGGGTGCTGCACATGAACGGCAAGGTCCAACATTGGGACGGCCCCAAAGTCGTGCGCGCCTCGGACGTTACAAACAACTACGGTCCGCTCGACGAGGTCGGGATCGGCGGCAAGCTGGTCGAGCAGTACATCACCGAGGACCACGCGGCCGAGCATCACGGCTAAGTTCTAGAAATCGGCTCGCAATCGCCCTGAGAAGAATTACGTGCGATGGCCGTTATAGCAGGGACGGTTCGGCCTGACATCGTTTCCTAGGGCTCTCGGCGAACCTCATGACCCCGCTGGAACCAGCGGGGTTTTCTTTTCGGATCGAAATTACTGGGCCGTGTTGCGTGTCTCAAAATGGCCGAAAACGGGGCTTTGGACGGAACTTCTCAAGCCCCAAAATGCCGTTTCGAGTGGTACAGGCAGTAACTCGACCGGCTTGCAACCGTTGTATCTGCAGGCGATGTCTACGGCCCGCAGCGTGACGCACTTCGTGGCTCTGGTCGGCCTCACCGCCGGCGTAGCCGGTTGCGGAGTTGTGGGCTACCCGGCCGCGGTCCCGCCGGCTCATACGCAGGTCTTCCGATCTGAGCCTGCCTCACCGCTGCCTGCCGGCGTCGACGCCCTGACCGGACTGCAGCAGAGGCCGATGAGGCCGCCCACCCTGGCGTCAAATGAGACCTGTTCGGCTTCCTCTCAGGCTGATCTAAAAGCGATGGCGCCGAACTACGGAGCCGGTGTCGGGCCCGTCTACATGTCGGGCCAGGACAGCTGGTACTCAGGCGGGCAGACAGCGCTCCTCATGGTCGACTCCCAATACTCCGGACCGCTGCTGGTGCGGTCGTTCCAGTTGGGGGGTGACGGGAAATCGACGGTCACGCTCACGGATTTACCCTCTCCTGCCAACGCCAACGCCACGGACAAGGAAAGGCAGCATGGGGTGTCTGTCGTTCCCGCGGTCCAAACGACGGGAGGCGGCTTGTATTTGGGCGCGGTGCCCCCGACTTCCTTCTGGAGAGCCTGGATCGGCACGCTCGCCACCGTCCGCGCTGGATGCTTTGGGCTTCAGGTGGACGGAGACGTATTCACCGAGTTCATCGTGTTCGAAGTCAACCCAGGAAATCCGCCACCCGGCTAGCCGCAGCGCCTCCCTTCAGCCTCGCGGCCGGCGCGGACCACGTTGAAGGGGTGTCAGTGCCAGGAGCCCCGTCGCTGCGGTGCCGTCCTCCTCGACCTCATCTCGTGGAAGCTGTCTGTCCATGGTGGGCCGTGAAGGACTCGAACCTTCGACCAACCGGTTATGAGCCGGCCGCTCTAACCACCTGAGCTAACGGCCCTGGACGACACCTATTTTGCCTGCTGGCCTCGGCGGCAGTTTGAACGGCGCCACCTTTGGCCGGAAGATATCTTCGGGCATTCGCGCCAGGGGCTCGTGGACCTTAACCGGAAAGGGCACCTGGCCAAGGACATCTTTGACTTCGAGGCCGGGCGCGATCTCGATCAAGGCCAGGCCGTCGGGCTCGAGGCGGAACACAGCACGTTCCGTCACGTAAAGGACTTGCTGATTGTTTCTGCGCGCCTGTTCGGCGCTAAACGTCAGTTGGTCGACGCGATTGACGAACTTCTCGTGGCTGCCCTCGAGGGTGAAGCAAAAACAAACCAGCCTGGCGCTCTGCGTGATATCGATGAAGCCGCCGGCGCCGATCACCCGTCCGCCCAGGCGACTCACGTTGACGTTGCCATGTTGATCAACCTGACCGGCGCCCATGAACGTAGCGTCCAGTCCCCCACCGTTGTAGAAATCGAACTGGCTGGCGTGCGGGATGATTGCCGTCGGATGCGCCGTGATTCCGAAGTCGACACGACCGGCCGGCACGCCGCCGTAGACGCCGGACTCGACCGTCAGCGTAATTTTGTCCGAGAGGCCGGCCTCGGCCAGCGCCGGCCCGACGCTATCGCCCGGGATGCCGGTGCCAATGTTCACGATGTCGCCTTGATGCAAATATCTAATGGCACGACGGCCGATCGCCAGCCGGGTAGAAAATTCTGCACGCGGCAATTCGGCCCCCGTTGATGCAGAGATGTATTTCTCGTCGAAGAACGTCCCGTCTGTCTGCCGATGCTGTCGCTCCGGGTCGGGCGCCTGAACAACGAGGTCCACGAGTGCGCCGGGAACCGTCACCTGTCTGGGTGCGATCGCGCCGCGGGCGACGAGCTTCTTGGCCTGGCAGATGACCAGGCCATTCGAGTTATGCGCAGCCTGGGCGATCGCCAGCGCGTCAAGCATCACAGCCTCTTCGTCCGTCGAGCAATTGCCTTCCTGGTCTACGGCGCTGGCGCGAAAAATGCCGATGTCGATTTTGAAGCTGCGATAGAACATGAACTCCTGGCCGTCGATGATCTGGATCGAAACATAGTCGGGCGCGTGGTCGCGGGCCGGCTGGTTGACTTTGCCGGATTCAAGCCTGGGGTCGACGAACGTGCCGAGGCCAATACGGGTCAAATTTCCGGGGCGGCCCGCAGCAATGGCTCGATAGAGCGTGGATAGTTGCCCCTGGGGCAGGCAGACGGCTTCGGCCAGGCCCTGTCCTAAGAACGCTGACATCCGGGGCATGAGGCCCCAGTGCGAACCGACGATGCGCTTGGCCAGACCCTCCACGGCGAAGTGCTCGAATCCAATCTTGCGGTTCGATTGGCCGGCCGCATGGACGATCACGAGATCCCGCGGGTGGCCGGTCTCCAGGAACGTATTTTCTATGGCTTCGTAAAGCGCCTCGGCGACGCCCATCAGGGTGAACCCGTCGACGGCGACGGTGGCACCGTCCGGGATCCGAGCGACAGCCTCCTTAACCGAGGCTATTCTCACCGGGACGTCATAGCACGTAGCCGCCGCCGACGTTGATCACTTCGCCGGTGACGTAGCCCGCTTCGTCGGACGCCAGGAAGGCGACGACCGCGGCAACGTCGGCCGGCTGGCCTGCCCGGCCCAATGGGATCTTGGCAACTTGTTGTTCCCGGATCGCGTCCGGGATACCTCTGGTCATGGTCGTATCGATAAAGCCCGGACAGATCGCATTGACTGTCACCTGGGAGCGAGCTAATTCTTTGGCTGCTGTCCGGCTCAGGCCGACGACGCCGGCCTTGGCCGCTGCGTAGTTGGCCTGGCCCACGTTTCCCATCCAACTAGCCGAAGAAATATTTACTATCCGGCCCGAGCCCGCGGGACGCATGATGCGGCTGGCCGCCCTGGTCATGAAGAACACGCCAGTCAAATCAACGGCGATCACCTGGTGCCATTGTTCGTCGGTCATTTTGTGCAACATCGCATCGCGATTGATCCCGGCATTGTTGACGAGAATGTCCAACCGGCCGTAGCGATGGTGAACGTCCTGGACCAGCGCATCGCACTGCACGGCGTTCGATACGTCGAGGCGAAGGCCGATGCCGGCGGGACTCAGAGTCGATGCAACGCTGGTCGCGTCGCTCTCGTTCACATCGGCACACACGACGATGGCACCTTCCTGAGCGAGTTTGCGGGCGATGCCCTCGCCGATGCCGCGGCCGGCTCCCGTAACAATTGCGACTTTGTTGGTCAGCAAGTCCCCAGATAGTAACGCTCGAGGCGCCAAGCGAAACGTCGGGGTCACGGCTTCACGACGTCCGTAAGCCCGGTATTCGAATCGCAACGAATGGCCGTTAGGTTGAACGCAATACGTGGGGCCAGCATGAAGATCAGCACACTCGCGTCTATGACCGTTCTTGGCGGCACCATGGCCAGCAGCCTGATGCTGAGCCCGGTGCCGAAGCATGCGGCTGCGCCGGCGGCGCCCATCGTCGCGCCGGTGCTGGCCTTCACCGGACCGGCGACCGCGATCCGTCGCGTCAGGCACGCGACTGATCTGGAAGCACCGGCAACGCCGACTGAGATCTACGAACAGTACGTCCCGCCACCGCCTGACCCGACGCCGGCGCAGGTCGCGGCCGTGCCACAAGCTTGGGCTCCGTCAGCGTCGCCCGGATACGTGACGTTTCCCGTGCCTATCTACCGGCAAACTCGAAACCTGAACTGCGAGACGGCCGCGATGCAGATGGGGCTTGCCTACTACGGTCATTACTACAGTCAGGACGCCTTGTTCGCGTACGAGAATGCGGATTTGCGCCGCGCCACTTGGGTTAATGGCACGCTGCATTGGGGCGATCCGTACACGAACTTCGTCGGCGACGTGAATGGCAGTGAAACCGCACTGACCGGATACGGCGTTTACTATCCGGTGATTCTCGCCATCGCACGGTCACATGGCGTGCCCAATGCGTACGGTGGTGAGGGCTTCTCGGCGGCGACTGTTTACGCTGAACTGGCCGCCGGACACCCGGTCCAGATCTGGATGGAAGCCAGATGGTCGCGGCCCGCGCTGCGTACATGGACCGCGTGGGACGGCCGCATCATCCGGTATTCGCTGGCCGAACACTCGGTGATTCTCACTGGGGTCTCCCCCACCCAGGTCCGCGTCAACGACGACCAGTTTGGAAGCCAGTACTGGGTCAGCAAGGGGACGTTCGAATCGAGCTGGCGCGACTTCAACAACATGGCCGTTGTCTACCGGTAACGGGCGAGCCACCCGCGGCCGCGCTACTCCCGTGTTTCAGCCGCCAGGTATCGCAACGCGAGCCGGACCGGCCCGTGCCGGCTTAGATGCAACAACGGGACTTCACCCTCGGCAAGCAGGCCGAGCCGCCTGACCAGGTACAGCCAGGCTCCCGTTGTTAGCGCCGTCAGCACCAGCGCGACGACGACCAGCACACGCGTCGGAAGGCGCAAGAACGCCAAGGGCAATAAGAGCAAATACGGCAACGCGGCCACCAGACATCTTCCGGCGTAACCCCAGGGAATAGACAGCGTGGCACGATCGAAGGCCCACCAGGCCGTAAAGCTCAAGATCAGGGTGAGCGCCGTGGTCAGACCAACGGCGACGACCGCGCCCCAGAGGCCGAAGCTCTGGATCAGCCAGAAGTCGGCGAGCGCGGCGAAGCCCAGTTGCACGATCGTTATCAGCGCGTTCAACCAGGCTAACTCCCGGACGCGGACGACCAGGCCCCATGGTGTCGCCAATAACGCGAAAACGAAAAATATCAACATCACCGGAGCGATCTGTTCGGCCGGTGGTAGGCGACCCGATGTATAGATCTTGATTATTGGCGCGAGTAGCGCGCCTCCGGCGAACGCCAACGGAAATGCCACAAGAAAAATGCCCTTGTAGAACGCGCTGACGGCTGCGCGCACCCGTGAACTTTCCTGACGCCAGCCTTCCAGGGTGCCGACGACCCAGGCGCCCGTCAGCAGGCTTGGGATCAGAGAGACAAGTCGCTGCGGAATGTTGTACCCCGTGTCGTAATAGGCAACGGCCGTCGAGCCGGCAAAGCGCAATAGAAAAACATTTTCAAACTGCAGGCCCACGGCCGAGGCGATCAGCAGGCTCGGCAGCCAGCCGCTCGCGTAGACGAGCAATCGCCGCCAGCCCACCCGGTCGCCCGGGATCCCCTGGGCTCGACGAATCCGGCGCAAGAGAATAGTTAAGTAAGTGACCGCGAGAGCAGACTGGCCGACCGCGCCGGCCACCAGCACGGCTCGCAGATCGGCGCCCCGTTGCAAGAACACCACGGCGAGCCCCAGGGTTAGTGCCCCGGCGATCGGGGTCGCGATCGCCTGGCTGCGCATGTCGTAGATCGCCACCAGCGCGAAGGACAGGACCCCGGCGGTGATGCCGCCGAGGAGCAACACGGTCCCAAGGGCCAGTAGATCAGCGACGTGCGCGTGCAGCACGGCGTCGATCGCCGGGCGAAACACAAAGACCAGGGCACTCGTCACCAGCCAGACCGCAACAATCGCGATCGCGCTTTTGCGCAGCAGGTCGTGCGCGGCGGCCCGGTCGCCGCGTCCGAGGACCTCGGGCAGGTAACGGAGCAACCCCTGGTCCTGGCCGAACGTAGCCAGCAAGGCGATGTACACGAGAACGCTAAGGACAAACGTGTAGCGGCCGTACTCGGCGGCCGGAAGGCGACGGATCAGGAAGGCGCCCAGGGCAAGCGTCGCGATCGCGCTCGCCGCCCGCCAAGCGATCGTCCAGCCGACCAGGGCCGTCGTCCGGTCCGCCAGCCCAGAGCGCGCGGGATCGACTGACGCCATGACCTCGCGGGATTATAGGGGGGTTCCGGCTACAATGCCCGGCGATGTTCCTGTGGACGGACCTGGTCGACTTGGTCCGTCGCCCATTTAGAGCCCTGAGGCTGATCGATGCGCGGCGGCGTCTGGCTGACGGCCTGCTGGCCCTGGGTCTGTCCGTGACGCTGCCGGCCGCCGTCGCAGAACTCGCGGCGTTGGGGCCGTTTCGCCCGCCCGCTAATCTCGGCTCGCTGCCGTCGCTCACGGCGCAGGGCGCTGATATCTATGCGCGTTGGGTCTACATGCATCGATTCCTGATCCCGGTCTATGGCATTGGCGTCAGTCTTCTTCTCTGGATGGCAGCCGCCGGCTTGATCCACGGACTCGCGAGGGCGCTGGGGGGTCGCGGCAACTTCGCGGGCCTGGTGAAACTGCTGGGCTACGCCGCGCTCGTCGGACTGGTCGCCGTTCCCGTCGGCCTGGTGGACGCGCTGCTCAAGGTGCAGGGCAACGCCCGGGCCGAGCTGTTCGTCGGCCAGCTGGCCGGTCTGCTGGCCGTGGCGATCTTTCTCTGGCAGAACGCGCTGCTCGTGATTGCGACGCGCGATCACTATGCGATATCGACGGAACGCGCCGTTGCCGCCGTCATCGGGCCGATTGGCGCGGTCCTGGTCCTGACTATCGCGCTGGTTATTCTGGCGATTGTCTTGACGATCATCGCCCAGCAGCCGGCATGAACGATGGCCGGTTCCCGGGAAGCTTTTTCTGGGGCAGCGCCACGGCAGCGCATCAGGTCGAGGGTGGCAATCACGCCAACGACTGGTGGGCTTGGGAGCAGGTCCCCGGGCATATCAAGAACGGCGATCGCTCAGACCCGGCTTGCGAGCATTACCGGCGTTTTGCGTCCGACTTCGACTTATTGAAGTCTTTGCACCAAAACGCCCACCGACTGTCTCTCGAGTGGTCTCGTATCGAGCCCGCGCCCGGCGAGTTCTCGTCGACGGCGATCGCGCATTACCGGGATGTTCTGCAGGCTCTGCGCGACCGAGGCATGGAGCCGTTGGTGACGCTACATCACTTCACGAATCCGACCTGGATCGCGCAGGCAGGCGGCTGGGAGGCACCCCAAACGGCTGAGTACTTCGCCCGGTTCGCCGAGCGCGTCACGGACGAGCTGGCCGGCCTGGCCAGGTTCTGGATCACGATCAACGAGCCCACGGTCGTCGCCTATCAGGGTTACATCCACGGTGAGTGGCCGCCGGGTAAACGCGACTTTGGGACGGCCTTGCGCGTCGTGGTGACGCTGCTTCGGGGCCACTGGCTCGCCTACGAGCGGATCAAGCGCCGGCATTCCGAGCTGCAGGTCGGGCTTGCGCATCATCTACGGGTCTTCGACCCGGCCCGCTGGTTCGCGCCGCAAGACCGGGCCGTGGCGGCGGCATTTAACGCGGTTTTCAATCAGAGCATATTGCGCTCGCTTCGAAAGGGACGGCTGGTTTTTCCATTGACGCGAAACGGCTTGACGCAAAACGGCAATCCGAGTGGTCCACCGCAGAGCCAGGATTTTATTGGCCTGAATTACTACACCCGGGAGCTCGTGAAATTCAATCATCGATATGGCGCCGAACTCTTCGGCCAGCGGGTGCTCGCCGAGCCCGCCCTGCGCTCGGACCTATCCTGGGAACTCTATCCGGAGGGCCTGTACCGAACGTTAATGGCGTTGCGCCGCGAGCAGCTGCCGATCTATGTGACTGAAAATGGCATTGCCGACCGTGATGATGCGTTGCGACCGGAATTTCTGCTGACGCACATCGCGGCGATGCTTCGGGCGATCCAGGCCGGCGCGCCCGTCCGTGGCTACATGCACTGGACCTGCTTCGATAATTTTGAGTGGGCGGAGGGCTATAGCGCCAAATTCGGCCTGATCGCCTGCGATCCAGTGACCCAGGAACGCCGGGTCCGGCCCAGCGCAAGACTCTATGCCGAGATCTGCCGCACCAACCAGGTTCCGGCTAGCGTCGAGCTTCCGCCAGAGCCTCGACTGTCTGATGAGGCCGGCGGCCCGACTGACTTTCGCTGAGCCGCTCCGACGGGCGTGGTGGGTCGCCAACGAGAAATCGTTGCTCCATCTGGGCGATGACCTGGCCGGATACTTCGAGCTCTGCGCTGACCCGGTAGACGCCGTCGGCGTGCAGCCGGACGACCGGCTCAGCCACGGCGATCGCTGGATCGAGCTGATCCGGGATCGTGACCCAGTCCTGGCCATGGAATCGTCTCTTTGCGAACCAGCCGCGAACCTCGCGCCAAAGGCTCGTATCATGCGCTCGCTCGCGCTGAATATGCCAGCGAAGGCGGGCCCGGCCGTGGCGGGCGGGGTCATCATTGATGCAGACGATCCGCAAGTGCTGGAGCCGTCCGCGCGGCAGCCGGAGCAGCAGGCCGTCGACGGCCGCCTGGTTCTCCGGTAGATCAACGGTCAGGTACAGCGGCGCAAACGCGTCGGCGACCACGCGATACGCGCGCTTGGGACGTCGGGCCTGGTCCACGATCGACGCCGTGATCGCCGGGAAACTATCGACCAGTTGGAAGAGCAATACGCCGCCACAGTGGGCGAACTTCTGGCGGCGAAAGCGATCGATCGCAAAGCGAAGTAGATGCGCCTGGTACTCCTGGCTGGCGCGGACATAGCCATCGCGGCTGGGGTGCGCCGAGGGCGGCCCGATGCCGCTACGCAGCCATTCCGCGGGTTGGTAGCCGGCGTAGCGCCAGTTCTCGTCGTCGTCGGCAACGGGCCAGCCACGATTCAGGTGCCGCCACACCGGCGAGTTGGCGTTGGGGAGCGCCTGGGCGCCGACTTCAGAAACGAACGCCGGGCTGAGCCCTCCCAGGTCCCGCCAGTGGCCGTGGGACCAGCCGTGGCCGCAATGCAGGTCCTGGTCGCCCGCGCCCGCGAGCGCCGGACGTGACGGATCGAGGCTTCGTAAGAGTCCGGCCGCCTCTTCATCGACGTCGAGGTTCAGTTGCTCCGTGTGACGCTCGCCCAACCAGGCCTGCGAGCGGCTCCACGGTGGGTCGGCGTGAACGGCGTAGTTGATCACGCTCGGGCGGTTAAAGAGCAAATGCACCATCTCTTCGGCCTGGGCCGTAACGGCTTCTCGGAAAAAGGCCAGCGACCGGCCGTCGGAACGATGAATATATGACCCCGTCATGGGCATGTCCTGCCAAAGCATGATTCCGGCACGATCCGCCGCGTCATACAGGCCCGGGGGCTCGAGGTGAGCATTGAGGCGCAGCATGTCCATGTTGGCCTGTCGGGCCAACTGGACGTCGGATCGCAACAGCTCGTCAGCGGCCGCGTCCAGGAAAAATTCGCTGCAGTAATTCGCGCCGCGCATGAACATCGGCCTGCCGTTTATCGAGTAAGTCCAGCCTTCGGCGCGGGTCTGCAGCCGGACCTCACGGATGCCGAAGGTCTCGCTCAGGCTGGAACTCTTGCGTTCATCGGCGCTGATCTCGACATTGGCTTTGTAGAGGGCGGGGTCGCCATGCGCCCACGGGTACCAGAGTTGCGGATCCGGCAGGGCCAGCTCGACGACGACGTCCTGGATAGCATGTCCATCGAGCCGGAAGGCGCGGCGCATTTCCAGGGGCGCGCCGCCCGAAAAATTATCCGGCGCGACCCGGATGAGCAGCTCACCGGTCATGATCCGGCCATCCAGGTTACGCAACCGCGTGCGCAGTGTGAGACGCGCGAGGTCACCCTGCTCAACGCGAGGCTCGCAGTGCATCCATTCGGCGACCACGTGACCCACCTGCTCGAGCAAGACGGGCTGCCAGAGGCCCATGGGGACGTGCCAGACGTACTGCTCGCCCAGGCGCCCCAGTTCCCGGCTCGGGTAGGGCTTCGCGTCTGAGTCATTGAAGAGGCCCATCAGGTGGCGTTTCGCGGCGAGGTCGGTCTCGACGGGGGCCTCGATGCACACGGCCAGTAGGTTTTCCTCCAGCAGGAACGACGAGATATCGAAGCTGAACGGCGCGAAATAGCCGTAATGGCTGCCGAGCAGGCGGCCGTTCAGCCAGACGTTGGCGACCAGGAACGCGCCTTCAAAACGCAGGAGGGTTCGTTGTCGATGACGCGGTCTTGGAAAGCGGAGTCGATACCAGATCGCCTCGTTGCCGCTGGTGGCGCCGTGCAGGCGGGGCACCTGAGCCGGGGCCCAGGCGTCGTCGTCGAAGTCGAGCCGGGGGAAGCCGCGATCTTCACCCTCGCCGAGGGTCGCGATCGCCATCCGCCAGCCGGTCGTCAGCTCCTGTCGATTCAGGGCTTGCCTTGGAAACAATGATAGGCAGTCATTCAGGGCCATCAGCGCGTCCTCTCCGACATCGCACCGTCGACGGACCGGACCCGATAGAACTCGGGGGACTTGTGGAATTCATCGGCGTAGCCTTCTGCCAGATGCTGCTCGACGTCGTCCGTGCCGGTCGCCTCCAACAGCACCAGCACACAGCCACCGAAGCCACCCCCCATCATCCGGGCGCCGATCACCTGGGACATCCCGGCGGCGAGCTCCACGAGGCAGTCAAGCTCCCGGCAGCTTACCGCGAAATCGAGTCGAAGGCTCTCATGAGATGCGTAGAGAATCGGCCCGAGGCCGCGGGGCGCGCGCCGGCGAAGGGCATCGGCCGCCCGCAGGACCCGCGCATTCTCGGTGACCACGTGGCGTGCACGGTGTCGCTCAATTGGGTTGGCGATGCGCTCGAGGTCCGGCTCCGTGGCGTCGCGAAGGCTCGACAGCCCCATGGCTCTGGCAGCCGCTTCGCACTCAGCCCGGCGCTGGTTGTAGGCCGAGGCGGCCAGCTCGTGATGCACGCGGCTATCCGCGAGCAGCCAAGCAAGCCGTCCGTCCGGTAACGGCACCTGCTCTTCCTGCATCGACCGGCAATCGAGCAGGATGGCGTTGCCCCCGCGAGCTTTCAATGCCGTGAATTGATCCATGATGCCGGTCCTCGCGCCAACGAAGACGTTCTCGGCCGTCTGGCAGAGCCGGGCGATCTCCAGCGCGGGCATCTCGATGCCCCGGGCAGCCAGCATCGCAACGGCGCCGGCGACCTCGAGCGCACCCGATGAGCTCAGGCCGGATCCCACCGGTAGGTCCGAGGCGACGAATACATCGAAGCCGGGGCCGGCGCCGTGATGCTTGTCGATCTCACGAGCGACACCGACGAGATAATCCCCCCAGTTGCCCTGGCGCCGGGAGGGCAAGGCATCGAGATCAATCGCTGCCTGGTATCGATCGCTGCGCAAGGCAACGCGACCGTCTCGCCGCAGTCGAAGGGCAACGGCCACATGGCGATCGATCGCCGCCGGAAGCACGAAACCCTCGTTATAGTCCGTGTGCTCGCCGATGATATTCATCCGCCCGGGCGCGACGGCGACGGCGCCCGGCGGATAGCCAAACGCCTGGCGGAAGCCATTGCGGGCGCGTTCATCAAGTTGGTGTGGTGCGCTCATGGACGATCCATCCGGGCGAAGAGCCAGTCCAGCGCCTCTGTCGGACTCGCGGCGACCGGCAGCTCAGGCTCTGTTCGTCGCTCGCGATCAAAACGCCACGTCTTGATGCCGATGGTCGGTCGCCGGTTGCGCAACGCGAGCGCGATCTCGGACAACGTGCCGAGGCCGCCGCCGAGGGCGACGACGCCATCGGCGGTCAAAGCCAGGATGGCGTTCCGGCCGTGAGCGAGTCCGGTGGCGATCGCCACGTCGATGTACTGGTTTGCCTCCTGCGTGTCGTCACCCGGAAGCAACCCGATGGTCAGACCACCGGCGGCTTGGGCGCCGCGCGCGGCGTGCTCCATCACGCCGGTCAGCCCGCCGCAAATCAGGACGGCGTCACGTTCCGCAATGCCGCGGCCCAGCTCGAAGGCCAGATCCGCAAGTGACGTCTGGGGGTCTGACTCACCGCAGACCGCAACCAGGCGCCGTCGTGAGCTCAACGACTACGAACTATAGCCCTAGATCGTCCTGAGTGGAATAACACTGGCTTGCTTGAAATTTCGGATGCTGACCTGAGCCGCCAGGTGCGATGCGACGTCGCGATAGACCGCGGCCAGCGGCGAATCCGGCTCGTGGACCATCAGCGGCACGCCCGAGCCACCGCCCTCGCGAATGCGCCGATCCAGCGGGATCTCACCAAGGAACGGAATGTTCATGCGCTCCGCCAGGGCCTTCGCACCGCCGTGGTCGAAGATCTCTTCGCGTTGGCCGCAATGCGGACAAACGAAGTAACTCATGTTCTCGACCAGCCCGAGGTTCGGGACTTTCAATGTGTTGAACATCTGGATGGCTCGGCCGACATCGGCCGTCGCGACGTCCTGGGGCGTCGACACGACGACGGCGCCGGTCATTGGGATGCTCTGCGACATCGTCAGTTGCACGTCGCCGGTACCTGGCGGTAGGTCGACAACGAGATAGTCGAGCTCGCCCCAGTTGACGTCGAAAAGAAATTGCCTGACGGCACCCGAGAGCATCGGCCCGCGCCAGATGGCCGGCTTATCGGCCTCGATGAAGAATGCGATCGAAATAATCTTGAGGCCGTAGCGCTGAATCGGGATGATCTTCTCGTTCTCGGCGTAGGGCTTCTCGTGTTCGGCCCCCAGCAGAATTGGCACATTCGGACCGTAGACGTCGGCGTCGAGTACCCCGACTCGCGCGCCGAGCTGCGACAGCGCTAGCGCAATGTTCACGGCGCAGGTCGACTTGCCGACGCCACCCTTCCCGGCGCCCACGGAGATAATATTTCTGACCCCCTGCACTTGCTGCTTCTGCGGCACGCCACCGGTCCGCGAGACCTGGGCGTCCCACTTGATCTCCGCCTTGGGCGAGCCCGGCAGCGTGGCCAGCGCCGCGTCGATGTCATCGTGAATCTTGTTCTTCAGGGGACAGGCCGGCGTCGTGAGGACGACCCGCATGCCGATCGTCCCGGCGTCGATGA
>Ga0209526_10000501_pt1 | contig 25465 bp, 28 predicted proteins | sample JacPinW_OM2H0_M1_FD_188566 | JGI IMG/M metagenome (GOLD analysis project Ga0209526, IMG submission 188566) | Forest soil microbial communities from Algoma, Ontario, Canada - Jack Pine, Ontario site 1_JW_OM2H0_M1 (SPAdes) (version 2) | ecosystem: Environmental > Terrestrial > Soil > Boreal... | reverse complement strand
CAATCCCGAGCCGCAGCAGGCCGTCAAGATGCTCGATAGTGAGATCGACCGGCTTGATCGTGCCGTGAAGACGTTCCTCAATTTCACGAAGCCGGTCGAGCTCAATCTGGAGAATACGGATCTGCGGGCCTTTCTCGACGACGTGCTGGACGCGGCCCGACCTTCGATTGCGAAGGCCGGAGTCGAGTTACGTGTCGATTTGCCTGCGGATTTTCCGGCCGTCCTGGTGGACCGCCAGCTCCTTCATCAGGCTGTGCTGAATTTGCTTCTGAATGCGTCTGAGTTCACCAGTCGCGGGGGACGGATTGCCGTGAGCCTGGTGCGCAGCGGGGAACATGCGATCATTTCGGTAGCGGATTCCGGTAAAGGTATTTCGCCCGAGGACCAGAACAAGATTTTTCAGCTGTTCTTCACGACGCGCCCAGGCGGCACAGGCATGGGACTCGCCAATGCGTTTCGATTTGTGCAGTTGCACAATGGTCGGATAGAATTTGAGTCCGAGGTAGGGCGCGGCACTACCTTCCGCGTGGAACTACCCCTGGCGCGCTTAGCCGAGATCTCGGCAGGGAAGGTCCGCAACTTCAGCCAGCCCTTCGCAGCAGAGAAACGGTAAATGCCCAGCCGCCCGATCGACTCTCGAGCTGTCGCGATCGTTCTCACCTGCGGCTTTTCGCTCGCCGCCACCGGGTGCGCGCACAAAAAGGTTCAGGCGGCCGCTCCTGTCTCTGTAGCACCGGTACCGCGACTGTCGGAAGCGGAGCGGCCCATGAATACTGCACCCGATACGAATGCCACTGCTCCGGTCGAAGCCGAAGCCGCCCCGCCCACGCTCCCGCCTTCGTTGGAGACCCCACCGCCAGTAACGATTCCGTCGAAAAAGCCGGCACCGCCAAAACCAGCCGCCGAACAGCCGGCAACCGATGTTGCGGCGGAGCCCCCGGTGCATCCACCTGCTCCGCAGATTTCCGCGCAGCTCTCACCCGGCGACCAAGCGAGCTACGAGCGCAAAACCAATGAAGACGTCGGCATTGCGGAAAAAAACCTCCAAGAGGCAAACGGGAAACAATTAAGCGCCGCGCAACAGGATCTTGTCGGGAAAATCCGCGGCTTTCTTGCGCAGTCGCGGGACGCAAGCAAGGCCGGTGACTGGGCGCGCGCGCAAAACCTGTCCCAGAAAGCCCGCCTCCTGTCGGTCGAGCTGATTGGTTCTCTCTGAAAGAACCCTTTCGGCCGACGCCTCTGTCGGCTTGTCTGCCTCACGACCGATTCCCCCCAGTCCCCCCACAAGCTGGCCGGAACTGCGGTTGCCGCATGCGCCACACCAATATTTTGCTGCTAAAATCGAGGCGTGAATACGTTCGACGTTGCCATTGTCGGCGGCGGGTTAATTGGTGGCTCGATCGCCTTCGAGTTGGCCGCCGAGAAACTTCGCGTTGTTCTCCTCGATCGCCAGCAGCCAGGTCGTGAAGCCTCCTGGGCGGCTGCCGGGATGCTCTCGCCGGCTCCGGATACGCCGCAAGACGTTCCGCTGGTCCCGCTTGCAAAGCAAAGCCTGAGACTTTATCCCGAGTTCATCGCGGCGGTTGAGGAAACAACGGGCCTATCGACTGCTTATAGACTCGAGGGGTCGCTTGAGATTTTCTCCACACCGCATGCTGAGGCTGACCGCGACAAAATGGTAGAGGACCATCAGCGACTCGGATTGGCCGCGGAGCCGATTTCTCTTGATGCCATGCGGAAACTGGCGGGATCTCTCGGCCCGACGGCGTGTGCCGCCGCCTGGCTCCCTCATGAGGCGACCGTCGAGCCGCGCCTGCTGATCGATGCGGTGCTCATTGCCGCAAGGCATCGCGGCGCCGTGATTTGCCCGGACTCGAGCGTCACGTCACTGCTGCAGGAGCGCGATCGCTGCACCGGCGTCGTCGCCGGCGGCGAAAAGATTACCGCAAGGCATGTTGTGATTGCCGCCGGCTGCTTTTCCGCCTGGATTGGTCGCGGGGAGCCCGGTGGGACCGTGCCCGGAATCGCCCGCGAGAGCAATTTCGACTCGCGCTATGTTCCCACGCGTCCGGTGCGCGGACAGATGCTCGCGCTGCAGCCGGTGGGCGAAAGCCTACGACACGTGGTTCGTTCCAAGCGCGGCTACCTGGTTCCGCGCCGCGACGGGAGAATCGTTGCCGGGAGTACACTCGAAGATGCGGGTTTCAATAAGCACGTCACGCCCGCGGGGATTCGGCAAATCCTCGACGCGGCGCTTGAGCTCTTGCCAGGGCTGGGCGACGCGGCAATTCTCGAAAGCTGGGCCGGCTTGCGGCCCGGCACGCCAGACAATCTTCCCATCTTGGGTCCGACCGACATCGAAGGACTGATCATAGCCACGGGCCATTACCGCAATGGGATTCTTCTCGCGCCTGCAACAGCGAAGCTCATCCGAGAGTGGATCATCGAAGGGCAGGCGGGTATTGACGCGGCGGCATTCTCTCCCCTGCGATTCATCGACCGGCGAATGAGTGCCCAGAAGGTCTTGTAGCGGTGTCCCGCTGAGTTTGGCCGGCAGGAAGCTCGGCCCGGGCGGGTCACGGTCGCTTGCACCCTACCGAGGGCTGCAATAGCAATCCGGCTAGCTAGAACGGAATTTTGATGCGCTCGGGCTCGCGGTTGGGCGGGCCAGCCATTGTCGAGGACTGACCCGGGGTGCTGAACTGCACCTTATCGGCGTCCAGAAAAATAGGGCGCTCGATAACGGCTTCCAGAGTTGAGCCGCGCGGCAGTTCTGCCTCCGGCCCGCGCGAAAGCAGCACAGCCGCCAGACCTACGGCGGCTCCTACGCCCGCACCAATCCCCGCTCCCTTACCGCCCTGACCCGCGATGGCGCCGATCCCCGCTCCCGCGCCAGTCGTTTTCATGACCGTCCCGACGTCTGAGGTTTTGTCGCTGTCCCCGACGACTTTACCTTCGTTATTGACCGATTCGTTCCCACCCGTGCCGGCGCCGCTCGGCGCCGCGTTGAGATTCACCATGTAGGCGTTCGGAAGAATCAGAATCGTCAATTTGATCATTAATTCGCCACGACCCTTTACACGTCCTGGTCGCTTGGATTCGGCGACTTCGCCGCTCACGTAGGAGCCGGCGGGAATCGCAACATGACCGTCGATCATCACCGGGAACAGAGTCTCGAAATAAACGAGATCGCCAGGTCGCGCGCTGCGGGTGGAAATCGCGTTGTGCAGCACGAGCGGAATGTGCGTGCCGGTCGGAACTTCGATCCTCGCACTCGGACTCTGCGCGGAAGCCACGGCTCGAGGCGCAGTCGAATCAGACGCCGACGTCGACGGTGTCGCAGTAGAAGGTTGGTGAGGCGGAGTCTGTGTTGACGAGCCTTGCGGGGAAGGTTGATTCACAGAGACTGGCGGCAATGGACCAGACTCTTGCGCCCAGGCGGGAACCGCAAGTCCCAGGACAACCGAGAGCACTCCTGCGCGATCGAAGCAGAACCGACAGCTCGTCATGAATCCCCCTGTGCGTTCCTTGCTTACCGGCCTTGCTAGAAGGATGCCTTCTGACCGTGCCGGGATGTATTCAAGGTAATGTGCGGATCAGCGTTTGATGACTCGCTCGCTCCCTACTCCCGCTCGGGGGGCGGCCATACCTTTACTAGCAGGACGGGGAAAAAGGGCTGCTTGGGCAGTTGGCCCGGACGCAAGGAAGAATCTCTCGCCCCCGGGGAATAAGCAGGGCATCGTTATAGCGAGCGTGCAGGACCCCGTCTTCTGATCGCCACCCCGCTCCGGCCTGCTGTGCGGAATTCAAATCAGAAAGACAGTCTGGCCGGTCAGGTCAAAGCGCTTGCGGCAGCGGATGTTGCGGCATGCGACCATGTTGTCGACGCGAACCATGTAGGAGCGCGCCTTCACAAACTGCTTGCGGTCTTCCTCGTTCGCGCCGGGGGGAAGCTGGCTCTTCTTCGTTCGCACGATCCAGCGGACCGGAAATGTGCCCTCCTGCCGACAATGCGGGCAGGTCATGGGAATCTGCTTGGTGTCTTCCTTCTCATCGTAAAATCGTTTCTCGTCCATTTTCTCCCGCCGCCTGATTCTGTCTGTACAACTCGTCCATGTCCGCGAAGCCGAGGCCCGCATCCCTCCACCGCGGAAGCCAATACGCAAGCGCCCGAACCGTGTGGCGGCGGTCGCCCTCGAGCAGGCGATGATCGCCATCGTGCAGCAGGACAATATCGCCTCCCCGGGCACGGCGCAAGCGCTTAATCACCCGCTCGGGCGGCTGGGGTTTCCAATCCCACGCCGCGAGGGACCACATCACAATTCGCGCGTCGCCCCGCCGCCTGACGACGCCTCCGAGCTGAGGTCCGCGGAACCCATAGGGCGGACGTAACCAGCGGGTGCGTCGACCGATAGCGGCCTCCAGCGCACCGTCGCAACGGCGGAACTCTTCGGCAATACGCCGAGGGGAGAGAAACGTCAGCACCGGATGCGTATCGGTGTGATTCCCGACCGCGTGGCCACGCTCGGCAATCTCCTTTGCGAGCTCCGGAAATGCACGCACGTGCCGGCCAATCAAGAAAAACGTCGCGCGGGTGTTGTGCTGATCCAGCAAATGGAGCAGAGCCGGAGTGATCGTCGGATTCGGACCATCATCAAACGTGAGTGCGATCGAGGACGCATCGCCGGTATGTCGAATCGTGCGCCCGAAAAGTTGTGCCGAAGGCGCCGCCGCGGCCCACGCAAGAATTCCACCGGCTGCGCATGCGCCGCCTGATACCAACAGTGCCGGAAGCGTTTCCATACCGAACCGAATAATCGCATGCGTTGCGGAGCCCTGCCAGTGAAAGCTGCAGCTTTTGTCGCGCTCGGCTCACAGCAATTGCCCGGCCAAACAGTGTCCTGGCAAACACATGCAAGCGGCAAGCGATGCTTCCAAATCGAAGCGCTGCACAGCGGCCATCCTCCACCCATGAATTGCGAAGAGGCGGCGAATCCGTTGCCAAGTTTCGCTCGCGAGAGCGCCACCTTGTTTCAAACTCGACGCTCAGCGCTCGGTCTAAACGCGAGCAGTTCCAGACACGCGATCCGGAATTTGTGAGAACATCCTGCAGGCAAACAAGACCCTGGTTCCGCTCCCCATTGCTTCACCGGAAAGGTCCAGGCGCTACATGCGGGGTTATTCGAACCTTCGAGCTCGGAGGCGCGGGAAATGAACATCGGATTCCCACTCCAGACGATGCTTGGTCCGTCAGATGGTCCGAGGAGTCATTCGCCGTTATTGTTTGTACTCCGAGGCGCGCTCCTATAAACCTGTAAGCGGACATTCTGGTCTGTAGGGAGTATCGGGCTCGGCTTGGTTCCCTTTTGAGGATGGCCGTCCATTCTGGCTGAAAAATGGTCTCGCCTGAACCAGCGCTCAGAAAGATTCCCGATTGGCTTCGATGGGCCGCGCTGCTCTGGCTGTTGATCTGGTTCCTCGCATATTGGCACACGTGGGGGGCAGCGAATTTTCTACAACTCTGTGATATGGCAGTCATCCTGACCTCGATCGGTCTTATCAGCGAAAACGCCTTGCTGATCTCGAGCCAGGCGGTCTCTTCGCTGCTGATCGACTTGGCCTGGGCTCTTGACGCGGGCTGGCGATTCTTTCTCGGGCGTCATCTGATCGGCGGGACCCAGTATCTGTTCGATGCCCGCTTTCCGCTGTGGGTCCGTCTGCTCTCGCTATTCCACCTGGCGATGCCGGCACTACTTTTATGGGCCCTATTTCGGATCGGATACGATCGCCGCGCAGCAAGACTGCAATGCGCGATCGCCTTCTTCGTGTTGATCGCCTCCCGGTTCACATCCCCCGAGAAGAACATGAATTTTGCATTCCGTGATCCCTTCCTTCATCGCGCCTGGGGACCGGCGCCGATCCATCTGGGGATCAGCTTTCTCTTTCTCGCCACCGTCGTCTATCTTCCGACGCACTTGCTTTTGCGAAGGCTCTTCACGCCGGTCGGGCCGAACGACGTCTGAGAATCATCTCCTGACAGATGACGTACGACGTCGTGCGGCATGTCCGCCGATTTCAACCAGAAACAGCCTGTCGTTGTGCGCCTGTTCTAATTCTCCGATATGGTGCGCGGCAGCGCCGTGACGACCAGTTGTCGTGGCCGAAAAGCTCCGAGTCGATCCGCTCGCCGGGAATCGCGGCACAACCGAGCGAGCGTCGCACGCACCGCCATGGCGATGGTGGTCTGTCCGGACATCACGGGGCAGCGGGCGACGTAACTCCCAGGTTCTTACAGTCATCGAGCAGGGCGATGTCGTCTATGCCAGGCGTCCCGACGTCGGACAAATGAGGTCGTATCGCTCTCGCTCGCAAGACCGAGGGCGCGACGTTGACGCAAAACGTAGCCTGATGTCGGGCCAAGCGAAACGCCCGGCCTGTCGAGGTCGTCATCGATGACGAGAATGGGAGCTGTCGCTGACACGCACGGCTACGCCCCTTCGCGCCCGGACTCGGCCTTGCGGTCAGCCGGAGAATAAACGGGGCGTTCGGGCGGCTTGCTCGGAAAATCGATGTGAAAAGATGTGCCGACACCACTCTCGCTTTCAACGGAAATGCGGCCGCCGTGGTCGCTGACGACCGATTGCGCGATCGCAAGACCGAGTCCGGTCCCGTGCTGCTTTGTCGTGTAGTACGGAGTGAACAGCCGCTCGGATTCTTCCTGCGTGAGACCTTTGCCCGTATCAGAAATCTCCAGGTGGACATTGCCATTCTCGTGCGTCGTGCGCAGCATCAACACGCCGCCTCCAGGCATGGCGTCCATCGCGTTCAGCACGAGGTTCTCGATCGCGCGGTGGAGTAAAGCGGAATCGGCCTGGATGGTGGGCAGATGTTCGTCCAGATGCAGCTCGGAGGTGATCGGCGGACGCCCGACGGCCCTGAATTGCGATTCGAAAAGCCTTGCGACGCCGCGCACGATATCGTTTAGGTTCACAGGGCCAAGCTCGGGCGGCGGCATCTTTGCAAAATCGCTGAAGCGGCCGACGATCGATTGCAGATTCTCGATCTCCGAAAGCAGGATTCCGGTCGACTCGCGAAAGACTTCCTCGAATTGCTCGGGATTCTGCTCCTTCGCGCGCTGCAGATTTTCGACGGTCGTCTGTAACGGGAAGATCGGATTATTCAGCTCGTGCGCCAGCCGGCGGGCGAGCTCGCGCCATGCCGCCACGCGTTCGGCCTGGAGCAGGCGTTCGCGTTGTTCGGTCAACTGCTCCGTCATGCGGTTGAACGCTTGGGCGAGTTGGCCGATCTCGCTGCGGCCGCGAACGTCGACGCGCGCTTTCCAATTCCCTGCCGATACTTCTCGCGCGCCTTCCATGAGTTTCCGGACCGGGCGAGTGACTCGCGCCGCCCCCCACCAACTCACCAGGAACCCAAGGAATATGCCGATGCAGATAACCCCAAAAGCCAGCAGGCGAATGCGACGCGCAAGCGTCACGACGTTACGTAGCGAATTGCCTACCAACAACACGGCGAGCAAATCTTTCTGCCGACCGAACAGGGGTAACGCATGAAATTCTTCCGCGCTCGCCGGATTCGAGGTCCAGGCAATTTTGAATGCTTGCTCACTTGGTTGCTCGCGCTCCTTGTTGATGATCGGAGCGAACCGCTCCGCTTGGCTGGCAGCTCCGGATGCATCCAGTAAGAACGCCGGCTGGAAGTTTGTGTCCAAATTCTGATAGAGGAGCGCGCGCATGCCGGAAGGAAACACGAGTGAGGCGAGAAAGTCCTTACCGAGCCGCTCGCCGCCCACGATGTAGAGGTTCTTATCGCCGACGCGGACTGTCGAGACTGAAATCAGCGCGAGTGCCGGACCATCCTGCGTCTCAAGCTTCGCAAGGAAGGAACCTACTACTGCCCAGTCTTGCGGCTGCGTCACCCAGGCAACCTTGTAGCCGAAGCGCGCCGACCATTCCGCGGAGGAAATAATCGACCCGTCGCTCGCGATGAAATCCAGGAAGTCGAGCTGACGAGATTGCGCGACCCCCCGCGCATCGTTGACATATACGGAAACGTCGGCCTGCGGGCGGCTCAGGTCGATGGCCATGCGCACGGTGCCCTCTGCGTTGGCAATTCCCTCGACGCGGTGGAACACATCCTGTTCGCGGCGCGCGAACTCGCGCTCGAATTGCGCGACCATGGCGTTGCCGAACTGACTGTTCAATTGGTTGTATGCGCGCCGCGTCACTTCAGACACTCCGGCGGCGACCAAGCCGACCGAGAGCAGCAGTGCAAGCGTGAAGGTGACAAACAGCGAGGTGCGAAACGTCACTTCGATTCCCCTTCGAGCCAAACATCCGCAAGCGGCCAACGGTCGTCGGCAGCGGGCGGCTTAAAGTCCCGTACGCGCGAACGCAGACCGTAGACCTGCGGCAGCCACCGGAGCGGAATCATGCGGTAACTGCTCACGACGATCCGCTCCGCGATAATTTGTTCGAGCGCATCGCCGGAATCATATCCCAACACAATCTGGAGTGAAGCATGGATTTGCGGCCACAGTTCCTCGGCGCCAGATGTATCCGCATCGGTCGTGAACAAAAAATGCGGTGTCACGGACCATGGCGGCAGCAGCCCCCGGTCCTTCGCCTTCTATCTCAATGAGCGCGATCCATCGACCTGGCTATCGCCTCGCGGATACGCGCGTCGTTAGCGGGCAGGGCGGGGGCCAATCAACACCATCGCGAGCAGTTTGTCCGGCTCGGACGTGCTGGCCCGGACGCCGCGCTCGGGGGTGCAACGCGCTTTTTCGTGCCGCCCAAGCGGGGAGCGCTGCCAAGCATTTTCCTACGCTCGGGATCGCTCGACCACTCCCGGCATGCACGCCCGTGCCACAGGATTCGGCGCGGGAGCATCGCGACTCGCCAGACATAGGTGCGCCGTTCTGCTAGAATCGAGCTCAGGGGCATTTGATGGCACCTCCTGCGGCAGGTTCCGGCATACCAATCGGACGGATTTTCGGCATCCCGATTTATCTGCACCCGAGCTGGTTCATCATCTTTCTGCTGATCACGCTTTCGCTGCGGACGCAGTTCACCTCGCAGCATCCCGGTTGGACTTCGGTGCAACACTGGACGCTCGGAATTGTCACAAGCGTGCTTTTCTTCGCCTCGGTCGTCTTTCATGAGCTGAGCCACAGTGTGGCCGCCATGCATTATCGCATTCCGGTGCGCTCGATCACACTTTTCGTGTTCGGAGGCCTGGCACGAATCAGCAGGGATGCTTCGAACGCCGGACAGGAGGTCAACATCGCCATCGCCGGGCCGATCTCGAGTCTGTTCCTGGCAGGCTGCTTCTGGCTGGTGGCGCATTTTTTTCACGGTAACGACATGGTCGGCGCGGCGTCGGTCTGGCTCTGGCAGATCAATGGACTTCTCGCCCTATTCAATTTACTGCCGGGATTCCCGCTCGACGGCGGGCGCATCCTGCGAGGAATTGCCTGGGGCGTTACGGGGAATTTCGCGCGGGCCACGCAAATTGCCTCGAGTGCCGGGAAACTGCTTGCCTACCTGATGATCTTTGCCGGCATCTGGCAGGCGCTCAACGGCAATTGGGTCGGCGGACTGTGGACCGCGTTTATCGGGTGGTTCCTGCTGAGCGCGTCGCAGGAGAGCAATGCGCAGGTTGCGATTCGCGACACGCTTGCTGGCGTGCGCGCCGAAGACATCATGAGCCGCGACATCCCGACGGTCGCACGCGATATGTCACTTCTGGAATACGTGCACGAAGTTCTGCGCACGGGGCGCCGGTGCCACATTGTAACGGGTGCGGGCAAGCCGGTCGGGTTGATTACGATGCACAGCGCGCAGACGGTGCCGCGCGATGAATGGGCGAACACCTCCATTCAGGCCGTCATGCTACCGATCGATCGCATCCACTCGGCTTCGCCCGAGGAATCCGTGCTCGGCGTCCTCGAGCGGATGCAAACCGAAGACGTCAATCAGATGCCCGTCGTCTCCGAAGGACAGATCCTGGGCATGATCGCGCGTGACACGATCCTGCGTCTGCTCCAGACCCGGCTCCAAGTCGGCCATCTCGCCGGACCATGACGACCCGACCAGCGAAGATCCTTGCGCTCGCAGCAATCGGCGAAGGCTTGCAACCAGGAGCGGCCCCGACCGTTGCGGGGTTGACAAGCTGGCCCGCTCAGCTCCACAGCGTACTGGGATAAGCGCAGAGGATCGCTCGAAGGCGCACACGAATGCGAGTTCTCATCATCGAAGATGACCGGGCGATGGCGGGGCTTCTGCAAAAGGGACTCGAAGAAGAACACCACGTGGTCAGTTCGGCTCCCGACGGACGCACGGGCCTTGAGCTCGCGACGTCCTATCAGTTCGACGTGATCGTGCTCGATTGGATGCTCCCCGAGATGGACGGCCTAGAGGTGGCGCGCCGGCTGCGGACCAGAGGGACCGGGGCGCCCATTCTGATGCTGACCGCGCGAGACGCGGTCTCCGATATCGTGAAGGCGCTCGACGTCGGAGCCGATGACTATCTGACCAAGCCTTTCTCGTTTGCTGAATTCCTGGCGAGACTCAGGGCCCTCGGCCGGCGCCAGACCGCGACGTTGAGTGCGAACCGTCTTGAGGTCGCTGATTTGGCGCTTGATCCGACTTCGCGGCAGGTGTTTCGCGGCCGCCATGAGATCCGGCTCACGCCCACCGAATACAGGCTACTCGAATTTCTGATGCGTCGCTCCGGACGAGCCGCCTCGCGCCGCGCGATCGTGGAGGCGGTGTGGGGTCTCGAGGCGGATGTTGAGGAGAACACGCTCGACGCCTTTGTCCGTCTGCTGCGCAGCAAGGTGGATCAGGGGCACAAGGAGAGGCTGATTCATACGATGAGAGGTTTCGGATACTGCGTCAGACCGGAGGCGAAAGAATGAAACCCAATTCGATACGCGCCAGGTTAGCCGCATGGTACTCCCTGATCCTGGCGCTCTCGCTATGCACCTTTGGCGGCACAGGCTATCTGGCGATGAGGCATAGCAATCGGGTGACCCTCGATGGGGGCCTCGAACAGCGGATCGAAGGCATTCGCGCCATCATTTCACAAGATGCACCGAAGGGGCACGCCGCACTCGAAGACGAGATCTACGAGTTTGCCACCGGAGTCGGATCGAAAGGGCGAGTGCGAGTCGCGGAAGCCGGCGGACGGTTCATATTCGCTTCTCCCGGCATGGAATCGCCGAGTTCGAACGAACAGAGACACGAGGGCAAGGTTTCGCGTCCGTTTTCATACGAAAACTTTGGGGGGCAAAGGTTCCGGGTGTTGCGGAAGAAAATCGAGGTTGCGGGAACCCCCTACAATGTAGAAGTGGCTAGCTCAACCGAGGACTTCGACCGCGCTCTCGAACGCTTCCGGCTGATGCTTGCCCTGGCTGTACCGTTCGTGCTCGTCTTGGCCGCGCTCGGAGGAGACTGGATGGGCCGGCGCGCACTCGCTCCGGTCGATGAACTCACCAACGCGGCGCGAAGTATCGAGGCGCACGATCTCGCCAAACGCCTGGTGATTCCGCAGACCGGCGATGAACTGGAGCGGCTGGCGGAGACTCTGAACGAAATGCTGGAGCGACTGGAAGGGGCTTTTCACCGGATTACGAAGTTCACCGCCGACGCGTCCCATGAATTGCGCACGCCCGTCTCGGTGATGCGAACGGGCGCCGAGCTTATCCTTCGCAAGCCGCGCACCGCCGAAGAATATCGCGAGGCGCTCTCTCAAATTCTTCTCGAGTCCGAGAAAGTGTCTCAATTAATCGAACAGTTGCTGATTCTGGCCCGCACCGACGCCGGCCCAGCCGTGCTGCCGTTGACGCGCACCGACCTCACCGAGACCCTCCTGAGCGCCTGCCAGGAAGCGAGCCCGCTGGCCGAAGCCAAGCAGCTCACATTCTCGGAACAGGTTCCCGCGCAGCCCCTCTGGATTCGAGGTGATTCCTCCTCGCTCGGAAGACTCTTTCTGATCCTGCTCGACAACGCGGTCAAGTACACCCCGGGCGGAGGCCGAATCAAGGTTCAGCTCGGCACCGAGGACGGCTTTGCCGTAGCCAGTATCCATGACACCGGAATCGGTATCGCAGCCGAAGACATTCCCCGCGTCTTTGATCGCTTTTATCGAGCCGATCCAGCGCGTTCGCGCGAATCAGGAGGAGCGGGGCTCGGCCTCGCGATCGGGCAATGGATTGTCGAAGCGCATCACGGCAAGATACGCGTCGAGAGTCAGCCTTCGAGGGGCTCGTATTTCGAAGTCAGGCTTCCTCTGGCGGGCGAGTAACCGCCAGCCCCCTCGCGAATCCGTTAGTCGCGCGTCGTCGCACTGAGCCGAACGAACGAGCTTGGCGCCCGCGACCCGGATTCCAGGGTTTGCGGGCCGCGCCAGGAATCGACGGCTGAGATCTGGTGGACGCAGGAGATCGTGCAGCGCCGAGCGCAGCCCTTCTTCGTACGGAATTCGCGGTGGCGCTGCTCGTCGGTGTATTCCGCAAGCGGAATGCCCGGGTAGCCTCGCTGCTGCGAGCAGTAATGCACCAGACCATCCTCGCAGATGTAGAGATATCGCGAGCCAGCGCGGCATCGCCAGTCATTTTCGCGGCCCGCCGCGATGTTGTGCTGGAATTGATTCACCCGGGTGAACGAGCGCTTCCCAAGTGACATGATCTGTTCAAAAATTTCGCGCTCGCGCGCACCGAGGGGCTCAAGCTGCCCGTTACCGTCGTGGAGGATGCCGACGGTCGAGGTGAAGCCAAACTGGATCGCCCGATTCGCCACGGTCAAAGCATCTTCTGGATTGCGGACGCCACTTCCGAGCACCGAGTTGATGTTGACCTGAAACTCAGCGTGCTCGGCCAAGAGCTCGAGTTTCTTATCGAGCACCTTCAGGCTCTTCTTCGAGACTTCATCCGGCTGAACGTTATCAATACTGACCTGCAGATACTCGAGTCCCGCGCGATTGAGCCGTTCGATGCGCTCGGCGGTGAGCAGGTAACCGTTCGTGATCAACCCCGCAATGATCCCGTCCTTTCGGATGCGTCCGATGATGGAATCCAGGTCGGGGTGCAGCAAAGGTTCGCCGCCGCTGATCGTAACAATCGACGTTCCGATCGCGCCCAGACGATCAATGCGCCGGAACATCTCCTCAGTCGGTACCGGTTTCGAGAAATCGTCGAATTCATTGCAGTAGGTGCAGGAAAGATTGCAGCGCCGGGTGGGAATTATGTGCGCAAGAAGAGGGTGCCTGGTCGACACCAACCCCTTCACAATCATGCGGATTTCTCGCAGTTTGCGATGCGCCGCGAGCAGTTCCTTGCGAATTTTCTTTCGAAAGGTCACCAGTCTGTTCAGCCGACGACCCACCCAGCTCCGACAGTCGTTCGACCTCGAGGAAGCATTATGCCATATCAGACGGTACTTACTCCGGGACGACGGTCGCTCGCCTTCTGCTGCCCCATCAGCCGGGGTACGGATCCTCGGAGCGCCCGGCGAACTTCGCTCAGCAGAGACAGAGACAGCGGTCATGCTAGACTTCGGAACGGACCGTGCAGAGGCTTATTCGAAACAGTAATGCTCAATCAGGCGACCAACCACAAGTCTCATCGACTCGGTTCTGGTTGGTCGAACCGGATTTTGCTCGCTGCACTGGCTGGGATTCCATTCCTCACTCTTTTTCCCTTCCGGCTTGCGTTTCACCCCAGTCTTCCAGGACAGACGGCTACAATGTTATCTACTACCCCATGGTCTTTTTGCCCGGCGGCATACTTGTTGGGATTGGCGCGAGAAATCTGTAGCCACAGGACAGCCCGGGCTCCCTGCTCATGGCTCTCGGCTGCCTGCTTCCCCCACTCCTTCTCGAGTGCATCCTCGTCTCGGTCAGTGGTCGCCCGATCTCGTTACGACATATGGCTCTTTCTGACTTCTGGACCGCTGGGGGGGATGCTGTGGATTAACCTTGATTCACCATGCTCGATTCCCATAAACACAACACATTCTCGCTCGTGCACAGGAAGAGCTCGCCTCGGGGGGCATCCAACAAAAAACAGCAAGCCACATTCGGTTCCGTGCTGCTAAAATTGATTTCTTACAAGGCTTGGGCTACGTTCTTAGTCCGGTGAGTGCACCTTTGAAACCGCCCGAGATCACCGTGATGGGGGAAGGGCACCTACTCTGGATTCCCGGGGGGTCGATTCGATGTCAGATGCTGTAACGGAAAAGGTGATTGCGACGCTTGCGTCCGTGAAACGGATCCCGGCGGACAACATCACGCTTGACACCAACCTGCAGGAACTCGGCATCGATTCCCTCGATGTTTTCTCGCTTTTGTTTGAGCTTGAAAACGCCTTCAAAGTCTCCATCCCGGACGACGATGTTCGCTCGATCCGCACCGTAAACGATATCGTAACAGGCGTCAAGAAGCTGCTTGCCGCAGCGCCGCCCGATGAGTCGCTCGGCTCAGTCACGTCGACAGGCTGAGACTTCGGAACTTGATGAGCCAAAGCGCCCCCTATACATTTTGCGAAACATCCAAGAAGGCCAAGCAGCATCTCGAGCGAGCGCTCGGCGTCTCGACGACCGGACCTAACTCCAGAATGCCGGAGCTATGCTAGAAAATGGCCGCCCACCGAGTCGCAATCACAGGCATGGGAATCATCTCTCCACTCGGACTGAACCTGGCTGATAGCTGGAAATCCCTGCGCGAGGGACGTCCGGGGATCGGACCGATCCAGTCCGCCGACTGTTCCACCTTGCGTTTTCAGAATGGCGCCGAAGTCCGGGGATATGAGGCATCGAAGCATTTCGAGGGCGGGAAGGATGCCTATATCGATCGCTTCGCGCAATTCTCCGTGATCGCCGCGCGAGAAGCTCTACGGGATTCCGGGGTCGAACTCACCCCCGGGTTGCGCGAGCGTGCAGCGATCGTCTGCGGCTCGGCGGTGGGAGGCCAATCGGCGCTCGAGGCCGGATTCGAAGACCTGTACTTGGGACGCGGGCGCGTTCATCCGCTGACGATTCCGAAGACCATGGCAAACGCCGGCGCCAGCCAGATTTCCATGGACCTTCATCTCAGCGGACCCACCTACACGGTGTCGACAGCCTGCTCTTCGTCAAACCACGCGATCGGCCAGGCCTTCCACCTGGTGCGCGATGGCCATGCCGACCTCGCCGTCACAGGTGGCAGCGAGGCACCTTTCACGATCGGCCTGTTGAAGGCATGGGAGGCCATGCGCGTGATCGCTCCCGATACGTGCCGCCCCTTCAGCAAGGATCGGCGCGGGATGGTTCTTGGTGAAGGGGGCGCGATGATGATTCTCGAACCGCTCGAGGCGGCGAAGGCGCGTGGCGCAAGGATCTATGCCGAAATCTGCGGCTTCGGGATGTCCTCCGATGCCCACCATCTGACGCAACCAACGGTCGATGGCCCGGCACGAGCGATGCGCGCGGCTCTGCGTGACGCCGAAATGCAGCCACAACAGATCGGCTACATCAATGCCCACGGCACCGGTACGCCGGGAAACGATCCGGTGGAAACAAGTGCTATTCACGAAGTTTTCGGCGCGCACGTGAATAAGCTGGGGGTCAGCTCGACAAAATCGCTTCACGGACACGCGCTTGGCGCTGCCGGCGCACTCGAAGCCGTCGCGACGGTCCTGGCTCTTTATTATGGCATCCTACCTCCCACAGCCAACTATAACGAACCGGACCCGGAGTGCGATCTCGACTATGTTCCGAACCAGCCCCGCGTGGCCAAAATTGAAGCCGCGCTCTCAAACTCCTTCGCTTTCGGCGGGTTGAACGCCGTCGTGGCGTTCCGCGCTAGCGACGCAAGTTTGCGATGACCATCTGTAAGCCCTCGACGCTAAACAATGGCCCGGGACCCGGGCACCTCGACGTCGTTCGCCACAACGCCGGTGCAAACATCAAAACTCTGGCACTCGATTTTGAACAAGTTTTCGGGGCATCGAGCCTTGATGCAATGGTCGACATGGCCCGGATTAATCAGGAGTCTGCAACCTTGGCCTGCGACGACTTCCGGCATAGCTGATGGTGCGAAATCAAACTGGTCCATCGGATCCGCCTCAAGGCCGGGCTGGATAAAAACGCGGTCCCCTGCCTCAAGGATTCCTCCTGACTGATCCTGTCGCTTCGCTACCCGGGCGAGGCCCCAGCAAGGTCTGAAGGGGTGGGGATATCCGGGAGAGGTTATCTACCAAGCTCCGCCCGACACTACCGTCTGATCGCCCTTTGTTTCTGCTCGGGGTCTCAGAAGCGGATTGCAAGCCCCTCGCGTGGTGAACGAGCTCCAAACCGTCATCTGAACTCACCCGCGCTCGTTCGAAATCGGCCTGCAGAACCCATCGAACGAGAATTGAAACGCAATTCGGGGTCCCACCCGCCGGGTCTCCACCCTCCGCAAGGCTTCTACGCATGGACACAGCCGACGCATAGCCCCTTCACCGAGTGCAAACTGGAAATCCCAGTTAAGCTCCTTATAGGGTCCCGGGATTCGACTGACCGATCTCGGTGTCCGCAGCAGTCTCGGACTCGCCAAGCGTTATCTCGTCACCCTCAAGGCCCTGGCATTTAACCTGTTGAACCATCCAAACCATTACGTGCAAGCCGGTTCGGGAATTTATCCGCTGCAGGATGACCCGATCGATCCCCAATGCCACGACGCGGCGGCACTCAATCGGACCGTTACCTCGTCGCCGATCCCAAACTCTAGACACGGCCGTCGACGAGCGAGCTGAATGGTCCGTACATGTTCTCGATTCCCCTTTGCCTACGCTGTTAACGCCGCAGAAACGTGCACGAAACTCGATGCCCCGCACCTTTCGAGCCGGTCGCCGGGGCCAACGTGAAACCGATTTCACATCCGGCCAACTTAATTGCGGCTCGGAGGGACTCGAGGCGGCTAAGTTGCAGATTCTAAATAACAAAGAATTTGGCAAGACGATTGCGGGTTTCTTGGCGGTGGCTAGGCTCACCGCCAGGAGAAAGCAGCATGGCAACATTCCGGATTTCCCAGGCCGCCGTCCCAACCCCGCTGACCGTATTGGAGAATCGTTCGGAGCTCAGCCGGGCTTCTGTTCCTGGTCCGACGTCGGCGAAGGAAAACGCGCCGGTTTCAGCGGCGATGTCGAAAGAGGGATTTCTCCTGCTAGATTCCTCTATGAACCCGATTTTTGTCAATCACGCGGCGGCGGAAATACTGCTGCATCCCCAGGACGTCGAGAAACAAAGAAAACTTAACGACCTTCTTGCGAGCAAGATACGTTGCACACTCTTGTCAGGCCAATCCTCGGGGGTACGGCGGCTCGTCACTAAATTCCAGTCGGGGAAAAGGCTCTACCTGTTGCGCGCCTTTCGGGTGAATGCGCTGGCCGACTCGCTACCATCGGTCGCCGTGCTTCTTGAGCGGGGTTCTGCAGGATCGATTTCGCTCACCCAGGTTTCGGAAAGATTTCATCTCACAACCCGTGAGCAGGAGGTCTTGCAGTATCTCTTGGAAGGGGGCCTGACGAGTAAAGAGATCGCCATGCGAATGGGAATAAGCCCCAATACCGTCAAGGCTTTTCTACGCTTGATCATGCTCAAAATGGGGGTCGCAACGCGTTCTGGGATCGTGGGAAAGGCCATTACCACAAAACTCTGAGCGAGCGGCACCGCGACGAAGATTCTGAGCCGAGCAAACCAGCTCATTCCCTTGCTGCTTTAGCCTGTGTTAGCCCAAGTCCTCCGAGAGAGCAAATTCGCCCAGGAACAGCTATCTGAGTCGCCCTTCCTCCCTCCTCTCTGTAAAACAAATTTATGCCAGGCGACGTATACCTAGTTCCTACTGACCTACCCTTCTTGTTCGTTGGGAAGCCCCTGGAGTACATGCGTACCATTGACATCCTGGATCCGTCCCGGCTATACACTATCCTGTTCGAGGGAGCGTATCGATTTGATTGGCCGTGTCCAGTTCGAAGCCCAAGAGGAGAAAAGGCGTTCCCCGCGCTTTCCTTGGGTTGTAGAGATCAGGGGACGCTTTCTCCCGCCGCTCGAGGAGCCTGAGCAAGAACTCCCCATCTCCCTGCAGGGTATGACCGAAAACATCGGAAAAGCCGGAGTCGGCGTGCTCAGCGATCGGCTGCTTCCTCCGAACTCAGTTTTGCGTTGCGAATTCGCACTGTCGGGCAACCCGGTGCTCATCCCGACGCTCATGCGGGTCCGATGGGCAAATACGGTTGCAGGCAAGCGGCAATGCCAAATCGGACTCCAGTTCTTGTTCTGATTTTTCTCCCCGCCTTTTTCCAAGCTCCGTAAAAACTAAGCCAAACGGATTAGTTCATCTGCACTACGAAGAATTGCGTAGGCTACACAGGTAATAGTGGAATTGTAATCTTGCTGTCATAAATGTCTATTGGCAATCCTGCGAGCCAAACGGCCGGAGATGTCTGACGAGCCCTCGACATCCAGGCGGGGTAAATCCCCCATAGGGCGCGATAGCCATGATTCGCAATGCAAGAAGGACGGCGCAGCGTAGGCCAGAAGCAAGTTGCGTTAGGAAAGAGGCCGCCGGGGAACAAGCATTCGTTCGCCATTGCGACACGGCAGAACTGAAATCGCCCGATCTCTCGATTCTAGGCAAAACTTGCGGTAGCGAGGTCATGTCGAAATCAGCAGAATCCGGGCCAACGATTTTTATCGCCGATGCGAGCCGGATGGGCTGTCAATTGATGGCCGCTGCCTTGCGAACCAGCCCTTACCGGTTCACCGTGGTTCACTACGCGCTGGATTCTGTGGGAACTCGCACGGGCCTTGCCGAGAACGAAGCCGAGATTGCCATCATTTGCGCTCACTTAAAAGACGGAGCTATCGCCGGTTTCGACGCGGTGCGGGAAATCCGAGCTTCTCACCCCACGACCGGCGTCATTATGATGCTCGATTCCATTGAGGCCGCGATGGTCGTCGAAGCGTTCCGCGCAGGAGCCAGAGGCATCCTCTCTCGCGAGCAACCGTTTGAGGTGCTGTGCAGCTGCATTCACGCGGTACATCAGGGGCAGGTGTGGGCTAGCAGCAAAGAGATGCACTTCGCACTCGATGCTCTGGCCCGGACTCCGTCAGATTACACGGTCAACGCCAAAAGCCCCAGAAGACCAAACCTGTTGACGAAGCGAGAAGCAGGCGTCGTTAACCTCGTGGCCGAAGGTCTTACCAATCGTGACATTTCCCGGCAACTAAATCTCAGCGAAAACACGGTCCGTAATTACTTGTTTCGGATCTTCAACAAGGTGGGGACTTCGAATCGGTTGGAACTCGCTCTCTATGCCATTAATCGGCGGGAGGGCGCCCAGCAAGACTGAGTTGAACCAGATTTTGTGCCGCCGATCGGTGCGCGAACGGTTTGTTGGACAAAGGGATCTGTCGGGAGCTAGATGGGACAATCCTTCAGAGCCAGAGAGGGCTGAGACCGAAGTTCTGCGCTTGTCATATTGAAATCTCCTCAAGTCTCTCAGCTTCGGTGACGCTTGATTCGCTCGCAGCAGCTTCCGTGCGCTGGGTGTCGCGCCACCGCCGGCATCGACTGCGTGAGAGGCAAACCATTTTCTCTCACGTCGTTCTTCGCGCGGGACGAGATCTTGTGATCCGAGCCGACAAAGATACCGACCCTAGGTACATGAATACCTAACGTCTGATCGGATAGAAACGTCTCCAGACGGAGTTCGGTCGCAGGATAGTATTACTGCCAAACCTACTCACTCAACCGTAAAGTAACATTCGTAACCTTGCCCGCAGGCGCTGGACTGTTTAGCGTGGCTTATCCACCCCAATGGAGATATTGAGGAATGAATATTTCGACCATAACCAGAACAACCATTCGCTTCCCCCTGCAGGCATCGGTTGTGTTTTGGTGGACAGACGAGACAGGAACCTGTCGACAAGGTGAAGGCCACAGCCGTGACGTCAGCGAGAGTGGCGCGTTTGTTATTGCAGTTGATTGTCCGCCACCTGGCGCGAGTGTTGGACTCAGAATGTTCCTTGAGGCGTTCCCCGATGGAACACGCGCAATGCGGATGCAGGTCGAAGGTCGTGTTCTTCGCGTCGAGCCATCCGTAGCCGGAACAGAGTGCCGTGGGTTTGCGGTCCTGAGTAACGAAGCTATGTTGGAAGAACACGACGAAAACTCTGAGGATAGCTAGCGTGAGCGAGAGTGCACTCGAAAACCACGCGTGCGCTGAAGCATGTTTGATCTTTTTCGCTCTGTGCCGGGCGAGCAAACTGGAAACCGAGTGGTTTGTCTCGGTGAAAATTGTCACTTTTGATCCAAATCGCCGTTCGTTTTTGCTTCTCGACTCAAGCACGCTGCGCACTCCTGCCGGGCGGCGGAGACGGGCACAAAGGCAAGAAGAGCAACAGGGCAGAGAGAAAAATGAGCGAGCCCGTTGGACGGAAAACGTGAAAAAAGCCTTTGTGGCTATCAGACTGCATGCTTCCCAGATGGATCGTGCCGTTGAACACGCCGTTTGAGCCGTAGCGGGCAGGACTTCGGAAGGTTCGCTTCACCGGGAATGGAAGCGAAGCAAACAGAAATTAACATTCCTGTAACTCATAGGGCGGAGCTAAATGTCGAGGATGGATTCCGATTCAAACTGCAGTAACCCGGAGTTGGGCGAGTGGTATGCGGTCTACACTCGGCACCAGCACGAGAAAGCTGCCGCCGAGAGCTTCTTAAGCAATGGCTTCGAGGTGTTTCTGCCTGTGTACGACGTCGTCCGACAGTGGAAGGACCGGAAGAAAAAACTCTCCGTGCCACTTTTTCCTTGTTATGTATTCCTGCGCGGCGTGTCCGAGCGGCGCCTGAAGATTCTCTCGACGCCCGGCGTACACTCCATCGTGATGTTTGCCGGCCGGCCCGCTTCGATCCCCGAGGCGCAAATCGACGCGATCCGCAGGGCAGTTGAGAGCCATCTTCGAATCGAACCCCATCCATTCCTGCGCTGCGGAGACTGGGTTCGAATCAAGTCCGGCCCGCTCGCCGCGGTCGAAGGCATCCTGGTTCGCCGGAAGAGCTCCTATCGGCTGATTTTGTCGGCCGACTTTCTTGAGAAATCTATCGCCGTGGAGGTGGATGCTTTGAGCGTCGAACCTCTTCCGCACCGAACGGCGACGCCGCCCGTGTCATCGACTCGGATCCAGCCTTTTGTCCATCACGAACTGCAGGCCAGCCGAGAGTTGACTGGGTAACGAGGATTTTGGGAGCGATTGACTATGACCATAGTTAGCCCTCGGACTTGCGCGATGCTGTTCCTGCTGGCCGTGAATTTGGGCACGGCCGTAGCTCAGGAGCAGTCGACCGTTGCCGGCAGCCAGAGCGACCTGCGAGCGGTTTCAGAGTCCGAACCAGATCGCTCGGCGATCCGCCCGATCGCGTCGCAGCGTTACCCGCGCTACTTGCTCCGGCCAAGCGATGTGCTTCATATCACGTTCCCCATTTCCCCGGAGTTCGATCAGACCATCGCGATCCAGCCTGACGGGTATATCAATCTGCGGGGTATTGGCGACCTTTACATCCAAGGCAAGTCGGTTCCGGAGCTGACGCAGGCGTTGCAGAAAGCCTACGGAGAGTTCCTGCATGTTCCCCTGATCGACGTCGAGCTGAAGGACTTCGAAAAACCCTACTTCATTGCCGGCGGCGAGTTCGGTCACCCGGGCAAGTACGAATTGCGCGGAGACACAACCGTGGCTGAGGCGGTGGCCATTGCAGGCGGGTTCACCGACAGGGCCAAGCATTCTGAAGTCGTGATCTTCCGTCGAGCTCGCGATGGCTGGGCCGAAGCAAAGAGGCTCGACGTCAAGCAGATGCTCGCCAGTAAAGATCTCAGCGAAGACATGCACCTTCGACCCGGCGATCTGATTTACGTGCCCCAGAACAAGTTGTCCAAGATCCGACAGTATATTCCGAATTCAGGGATGGGCTTTACGCTTCCCTAAGCACGGCACGCCGAAACGGAGGTCTCACCATGGAAGACATGAGCTACCAAAGAACCGATTCTCGACTGCCGCTCGCCAAGCTGAGCGATTGGGTCGCCATCGGACTCCGACATCGCCGTTTTGTGGCTCTCTCGTTTTTGGGTGTTTTTTTCGGCGCAGCTCTGCTGGCCTTCCTGGTTCCGCCGAGCTACCAGGCGCACATAAAAATTTTGGTCAAGCGTGATCGCCTCGATCCCCTGGTGTCTGCCGATTCCTCTAGCCCTATGCCGCAGATCGCCACAGACGTTACGGACATGGAGGTGAATTCGGAAGTTGAGCTGATCAAGAGTCGGGACCTACTGGAAAAGGTCGTCGTGGCCTGTGGCCTCGACCATACGGCGGGCCGCTATTGGCCCCATGGCTCGCGGCGCGCGGGAGATCCACAGATGCTTGCGGCCGCCGTGCACGACCTGCAAGCTGCCTTGAAAGTGGAGCTGGTGCCCAAGACAAGCCTCATCTCGGTCACCTACGACGCCGCAAATCCTCAGCAAGCTGCCGAAGTACTCAACACGCTCGTTAGTCTCTATCTGGAGAAGCACATGGCTGTGCACCAGCCTGTTGGAACCTTTGAGTTTTTTCAGAAGCAGACCCAGCAATATGCGCAGGGGCTCGCGCAGGCCGAATCCCACCTGGTCGAATTCAGTCGCACACAAGGCGTGGTTTCACCCGAACAGCAAAAGGTCGCGACCCTGCAGAAACTTTCCGAATTTCAGGCGGAGTTGAAGCAAACCCAGGCCTCTATCTCCGAAACGGTCAAGCGAATCGAAAACCTCGAAACCCAGTCCCGGATCCTGCCTTCCCGGATGACCACGGCGGTGCGAATGTCGGACAACCCCCAGCTTATGGGGCAATTGAAATCCACTCTATTGAGTCTGGAACTGAAGCGGACTGAACTGCTCGAGAAGTTTGAGCCGACCTACCGCCTGGTGCAAGAGGTGGACACGCAAATCGCGCAGACGCGGGCTGCGATTGAGGCTGCCGAGAAATCTCAGCTCCGCGAAGAGACAACGGACCGCAATCCAATTCACCAATGGGTGGACTCCGAACTGGCGAAAGCCCGATCGGAATTGGCAGCCGGGCAGGCACGGGCCGAGGCGTTGTCGCGCAGCGTGCGCTCCTATGAGGTGCAGGCCAGCAACCTCGACCAGAAGGAAGTGGTTCAGCAGGGCTTGTTGAGGGACGAAAAGGCGCAGGAAGCCAACTACCTTCTCTACCAGCGCAAGCAGGAAGAGGCGCGGATTTCCAATGCGTTGGACCGCAGCCGGATCGTCAACGTCGCGGTGGCCGAACAAGTAGCAGTTCCAGCTGTGCCGTCCAGGTCACGCCCGTCGACTCTGCTGGCGGGTCTGCTCGCGGCAATCGCAGCCAGCATGGCTGCAGCGGTGGCGGCCGAATACTTCAATCCATCGCTCAGGACCTCGGACGACGTCAAGGTCTTTCTGGATGTGCCGGTACTGGCGTCGGTTTCAAGCCGCGGCCGCTGAGGAGAGCCAATGTTTCTTGAACACTACGGACTGCGTGACCAACCTTTCGGGGTCACCCCGGATCCACGCTATCTTTATTTCGGCGCGACGCATCGGGAGGCTCTGGCTTCGTTGTACTACGGCATTGAAACGGGGTGTGGGTTCATGACCCTTATCGCGCCGCCGGGCATGGGCAAGACCACACTACTGCTGCACCTTCTCGATCGGGTGAGGAACTCAGCACAGACCGTGTTCCTTTTCCAGACGCAGTGTGACTCGCGGGAATTCCTCCGCTGCCTGCTTACGGACTTGGGAATCGACGCGCGCGAGCAGAACCTGGCCCATATGCACGAGGCGCTCAACTCCGTGCTGCTCAGCAATGCCCGGACGGGGCGCCGATTCGTGCTGGTCATCGACGAGGCGCAAAACTTGGGGCACTCGGTGCTCGAAACGGTGCGTCTGCTTTCTGACTTCGAAACCACTTCGGCAAAACTCTTGCAGATCGTGCTGTCGGGTCAGCCGCAGCTGGCCGATAGACTCTCCCATCCTGACCTGTTACAACTGCGCCAACGCATCTCGATCGTGAGCCGGCTGCAGCCGTTCACGCGCGGCGGAACGGTGCTCTACATCGATAACCGGTTGCACGTTGCCGGCTACTCGGGCCCTCCCCTGTTCACGTTTGAAGCCATTGCCCAGATCGCAGATCACAGCGGCGGAATTCCGCGGAATATCAACAACATTTGCTTCAGCGCTCTGACGCTCGGTTACGCGAAGGGCCTGAAGCAGATCGACGCCACCATCGTGCGCGAAGTTCTGGCTGACCTCAACATGGACGCGTTGGGCTCCGAGAGCATGACGTCAGGCCTTGCCGATAGCGTTTCGCCGTTTTCTGTCGATAGCCTAGGACCGTCCGACGAAACAAGCTATCTGGAATTCCACGCCGCACAGCGCGTCGCCCGGGCCGAGGGAGTGGAGAGTCAGAAGGAACCGATCCATGCGGAGAGCGATCCTTTACAGGTCGTCTCCGACCGAGAGAGCAATCCGCTCGCCGCAGTCTCCCAAATCGAAACCTCTGCCCCAGCGGCCGCAGATTCGCTACCTGGACAGAAGACCGGGTCACCCGACGGGATCGTAAACTCTCCCGGGTCTCCGCTCTCTTCACCGGCTGTCAAACTGATTCCGCGGATGCAAGACCCGCAACTGCCCTTTAACAAGGCCCGAGGCGAAGGCGAGCAAAGCCTTACACCAGCCGCTGTGTCGGATCGAGCCACAGGAACATCTCCCGAGGGCTCGCCCTACGAGCTGGGGGCAACGCATTTCGAAGACGAAACGCCGGCAAGCTTTGCTCATCCGACGGTGACCGTCGCAACGCCTGAGGCGACCGGCCCTGCAGATGTGCAGGCGGCCGCGCCTGCAACCCCGGGCACGAAGACAGCGCCCTACGAGAACCAGGTTCACGCTAGTAAAGCCCCCAACAGAGGCGTGGGAACCGATTTCGAGCAGGCTCCGTCCGCTGCGGCCTTGCTCTCTGCTGCGATCGCGGAATTGGCAGCTGCCTCTAGTTCGTTGCATGTCTCCGACGCACTCAAAACGGAAAATCCGGTGCAATCTTCCGGTGCTGCTGAATCGTTTCGGCAACCTTCGCCGGAGGAGTCTCGATCCCCGGCAGCTACCTCCACGCTCGGCTCTGGTCAGGGAAACTCACGGAAATCCTTGGGCAGCCGGCGTGCGTCCGGCATCAGGGCGCACGGAGGCAAGCGCTCAGGGCTTCCGAAACGTTGGACCTTGATCGCTGCTCGCGCTGCCGTTCTGTTTGTGGTTGTCGGAGTCGGAGTCCTGTTCCTTCACCACAACCCCGGAGTGGATGGAGCCTTGAGCTCAACCCCGGCGATGGCAGCACAACCGGCTACAGGCGACACAGCGTCGATCAGCCCCGCGGGG
>Ga0209526_10000500_pt1 | contig 25522 bp, 21 predicted proteins | sample JacPinW_OM2H0_M1_FD_188566 | JGI IMG/M metagenome (GOLD analysis project Ga0209526, IMG submission 188566) | Forest soil microbial communities from Algoma, Ontario, Canada - Jack Pine, Ontario site 1_JW_OM2H0_M1 (SPAdes) (version 2) | ecosystem: Environmental > Terrestrial > Soil > Boreal... | reverse complement strand
ATAACCTCGTCAGACGCGACGACAAGGTGGAAACCGCCGGCAATCAGATGAATTTTAGGATTGATAGCTGCCGCTGCCTCCACAATCTTCTCAATCCCTGGATGTGAGCAACCGACCACCAGAACCATACCCTCGGAGGTGTTGACGGCAAGAGACAGCTCCTTGAGCTCCTTCGTGCCGGGAGCATCGGATACCAACGCTATCAGGGTCATGCCTGGGGCGATTTCGGTGGTCTTGTCGATCAATTCGAAGTTGGCCCCATGCCATGCCGCGCCAAACTTCATGATTTGCGGTGGCACGCCGCCATAGTAGCGCATCTCCGGAGGCAACGACTCTTCCTTTCGGTAGAAGCTCGACGGCAGCGACGATCCGTAGATGCCGAATCCTTCTTTAGGCGCGTAGATCTTCACGGTCGGATTGACACTCAAAACATAATTCAAGCCTGCCATGTGGTCCGAATGCCGGTGTGACAAGACAACGAAATCAAGCGTTTTGAGGTCAACTCCCTTCGCCTTCACATTGGCTGCAAAGATGTCGGCGTCATTCCCGGTGTCAAACAAGATTCGTTTTCCGGCGATCTCCACGAGGGCGGAGAAGCCCCAGTCCTTCGCCATCGAAGGATCGGTTCCGAACGCATCGTAGAGGATAGTGATCTGGCTTTTGGACTCGGCCGCAGCGGCTCTGGCCGGGGCGGCCATTGCGATGAGGCAAATCCCTGCTGCAATAAGGAACGTCGCGCGAAACTTCATGAGAGTTACCTCCATGCGAGGATACACTGCGATATTGCCGCCGGAGCCGGTGCGGTTCTCGACAATAAGACTGCTGGCCGAATTGGTCCGACAGCCACTGGCTCATGATGGGTGCCACGATAGGCTTGCGCGTGTGCCGTGCGATACGCGGCAGCGCCGGCGGCCAGATGCAGAAAACGACGGCGAGGAAGTTTCATGGCGCACCTCCCGGCGACATCAAGGCTATTCCAATTTCCGGGCCTTTGAAAGGGTCACGATTTCGGACTTTGCGAACACGCGCTGTTTGAAAGTTGCATCGGTAACAATCTCGCTGAGCCGGTAGCGCGCCTCGCCGGTTGCCATAGCCCGACCAGGTTTCGGTCGATTTATTGGCCTGGATCGCTCTCGATCAACGCGCCTTCAGCGACCAGCCGCCCGATTTCGTCATCCGAAAAACCGGCTTCACGAAGAATCTCGCCGCCATGTTCGCCGAGGCGCGGCGGATGGTGCCGGATCGAGGGCGGCGTCTTGCTCCAGGTGGCCGCAGGTCCTGCGACGCGCAGGGTGCCTTCGGTCGGGTGCTCGACCGATTGCAGCAGGCCGACCGCGGCGAGATGCGGGTCGTCGATCAGGCTGTCGAGGTCGTGCAGCGGCGCATGGGGAATATCGGCCGCCTCGAACAGTTTCGTCCATTCGGCGGTGCTGCGGGTCTTCATGATGTCGGAAAACCAGCCATAGACAAAATCGTAATGGCTGGTGCGCGAGGTTATGCCGTTCAAACGCGGATCGCGCTCGGTGTCGTTCTCCTGGCCGATCGCCCGGAAGAATGCGCTCCATTGCTTGTCGGCATAGACCAGCGCGCAGAGATAGCCGTCCTGGGTCCGGTAGGGGCGGCGGTCCGGCGAGAGCAATCGCGAATAGCCGGGCGGGCCGATCGGCGGCTCGAAGCTTCGACCGCCCATGTGATCGCCAAGCACGAACTGCGCCATGGTTTCGAACATCGGGATCTCGATCGATTGTCCCTCGCCGGTGCGGTCGCGGTGCAGCAGGGCGGCGAGAATCGCATGCGTGGCGTTGAGGCCGACAATGCGATCGGCCATTGTCGCCGGCGAAAACCGCGGCTCGCCGGAGATCTTGCCGGTGAGCGCCGGCAACGCCGTCATGCCCTGGATCAAATCATCATAGGCCGGCCTTCCGGCATAGGGGCCTTCCTCGCCAAATCCGTGCAGGCTGGCATAGACCAGCCGCGGGTTGAGCGCGAGCAGATCGTCCGCACCGAGCCGCAGGCGGCGCATCGCGGCCGGCCGCACGTTGTGCACGAACACGTCCGCTTTCGCCGAGAGCCGCAGCAGCGCCGCGCGGCCGCCGGCTTTCTTCAGGTCGAGCACGATGGAGCGTTTGTTGCGGTTGCCCTGCAGGTACATCGCGCCCATTTGCGGGTTGCGCATCGGTGCGGCGTGACGCATGACGTCGCCTTCCGGGCTTTCGACCTTGATGACATCGGCGCCGTAGTCGCCGAGAATCATGGTGGCGTAAGGCCCCATCATGACGCTGGTCAGATCGATGATCCTGACACCGGCGAGCGGACCGGCCGGTACTCTGGTTTGTTTCACCGGACGCTCGCTCAATGGCCCGCCGCCAGAGCTTCCGTAAAAGCCTTGAAGACCTCGGTGCCGGATTTGCCGCGCTTGTCGATATCCTTCACCCAGTCCTCCGCCACGTTCTTGAAGGCCGTGTCGAACACCTTCCGGTCGTCCGGGCCGAACGCGATGACCTTCATGCCCTGCGCCTTGATCTTTTCGGTTGCGGCGCTCTCGCCGTCCTCGAACCGCTTGCAGCTTTCGCGCGTGGTCTGTTCGCCGGCTTCGACCAGCGCCTTGCGGACGTTCTCCGGCAGCGACTTGAATTTCGCTTCACCCATCGAATAGGTCAGGATCGCGGTGCCGAAGTTCAGCCCCTCGGTGCCGGACTTCAGGATCTTGCCGAAGTCGTAGGACACCGAGCTCTGATAGGAAAAGATCAGGCCGTCGAGCGTGCCGCGGGTCAGCGATTCGTAGATTTCCGGCGCGGCCATGCGAACCGGCACGCCGCCGATCGAGCGCATCATCAGGTCCATCGCTCCGCCGGTGGTGCGGACCTTCAAGCCTTCGAGGTCCTTTGCCGACTTGATGGTGCGGCTGGTGGCGAGCTGGATCTGATAGGCCGGCAACGCAATCGTCACCAGCGGCCGCAGCCCGTTCGGCGCGAATTCCTTGCTCTCAAGGATGCCGCCATTGTGCGAGATCTTGTAGAAGGCCAGCGATCCCTGGCATTCGGTCTCGAAGATTCCGGGAAGTTCGGCAACCGCCGTCAGCGGAAATTTGTCCGACGAATAGGACGGCACGATATAGGCGAGGTCGGCGACGCCGAGTGCTGTGAGCTGCGCCATGTCCTTGGCCTTGCCAAGCTGCTCGGACGGGAAGTGCTGAAAGGTCACCTGTCCGTTGGTCGCCTTGGTGACCAGCTCCATGAACGGCTTTGCCACCAGCTCGTGGATGACGTGGCCGCTCGGCAGGCTGTCAGCCAGACGCAGCGTGATTTTTTCCTGGGCCGAAGCCGGTGACCCCGCTGCGAGCAGCAGCGCGGCAAGGCCGGTCATTTTCGGTAAATTGAGATTCATTTTTCACTCCCATAGGGCCGCCGGTTGCTCCGACGGTGTGTTAGCGGTTCATGTGGTTCGGCAGCCAAAGAATGATGTCGGGAAACGCCACGAAAATAGCGATCGCGAACAGATGGGCGATGAAATGCGGAAACGTGCCCTGGAATACTTCACCCACCGGCCGCCCGGCATAGCGGGCCACGATAAAACAGTTCAGGCCGATCGGCGGCGTGATCATGCCGACTTCCGCGGTGACGATCTTGATCACGCCAAACCAGATCGGATCGAATCCGAGCGCCTTGATCAGCGGCAGCACGATCGGAACCGTGAGCACCAGGATGGCGATCTGGTCCATGAACGACCCGAGCACGATATAGCCGCACAGGATCAGCGTGATGATCACCCAGCGCGACACATCGAGCGCGCCGACCCAGCCGACGATATTCTGCGTGACCTGGGTCAAGGTGAAGAAATATCCGAAGATGTGCGCGCACATGATGATCAATACGATCATGCAGGTGCCCTGGGCGGCGTGCCGCAGCGTGACATAGAGCGAGGTCGGGTTGATCTTGCGTTTCCAGCAGGCGAGGCAGAACGCGCCGAAGGCGCCGAATGCCGATGCCTCCGTCGGTGTTGCAACCCCGAGATAGATCGTGCCGGTCACGATGGAGAACAGGATGACCATCGGACTGACCTGCCAGAGCAGGCCAAAACGCTCCGACCACGACACCGCCTTGATCGTCGGTGCGCGCGACGGATCCAGCCATACCAGGAGGTAGATCGTCGCCATGATGGTGATGGTGACGAAGATCGCCGGAACAATGCCGCTGATCAGCAATTTTCCGATGTTGACCTCGGCGAGCAGGCCGAAGATGACCAGGGCGACGCTGGTCGGCAGCAGCATCGCCAGCGTTCCGGAGATCGCGACGACGCCGGCGGCCATCTTCGGCTCGTAGCCTTGCCGGATCATGGCGGGCAGGCTGGTCGAGGACAGCGTCGCGGCCGACGCGGTGCTGGTGCCGCAGATCGAACCGAAACCTGCGCCCGCGAGTGCGGTGGCCATGCCGAGCCCGCCGGGAATTCTGCCGACCCAGGCCGCGGCGGTCTTGAACAGATCGTCGGCGACGCCCGACAACAGCACAAGGTCGGCCATCAGCAGGAACATGGGAATGGTGATCAATTCGTATGACGTGACCGCCGAAAGCGGCGTCGTCTGCAGCACGCCCATCAGGATCGGCAGGCCGCCGGTCAAATAGAGGCCGAGGCCGCCGGAGAACGCCATCGCGAATGCGACGGGCGTGCCGATCGCCAGCAGGAAGAACAGCAGGCCGAGAACGAGAACGGCAGTCATTCGAAGCCTCCGGCCTTTTCAACGCCATGGCCGGAGATGGCCGGAAGCGGCAGCAGATCCTGCCCGGTCAAGAGGCTGGCGGTGTTGGCAACCAGATGCACGGCCAGTCGTAACGCGAGGATGCCGGCGCCGACCGGGACGAAGGCCGCGGATGCCCAGGTCGGCCACGGGATCGCGCCGGCCAGCACGTCGCCCGAACTGAGATTATCGAGCGCGCGCAGATAGCCGAGCCAGGTGATCGGGATGAAGATCGCCAATCCGACCAGATTGGAAATGATGATGCACAGCCGCTGGATGGCCGCATTGAACCGCGGCAACAGGATATCGACGCTGATGTGGCCGTTGACGGCGTAGGTGCCGGACAGCGAGAGAAAGAACACGCCGGCCATGATGTAGAGCGAAATCAGGTCGTAAGCCCAGGAGAACGGACGGTTGAACACGTAGCGCATCACCACATCGGCAAACACGATGATCATGATGGCAAACATGAAACATGCGGCGATCGCCGAAGTCAGCTTCTCGATAGCGGTCAAAGCCCTGAGGCTCGCCTTGATCACGTTGGTCTCCGTTTTGATGGGGTTCAGGCCAGACGCTTGTGGAAGTGCTTAAGCGATGTCGCCTGGAGTTACTTTGGGGGCACGGCGGCAACGGCTGCCTCGAATTCTCGCAGCGCGTCGCTTCCGCGCTTGCCGCGGGCGTCCAGTCCTTCCGACCAGGTCCTGGCCACGCCCTTCATAAGATCCTTGAACCTGGCGCGGGTCTCCGGTTGCAGGGTTTCAAAGCGCACCCCTGTTGCTTCCATGGATTTCCTGGTGGTCTCGTCGGCCTTCTGCACCTCCTGGCAGGCGGAGGGAATGATCTCTTCTGCGACGTCGATCATCGCCTTCTGGATCTCCGGTGAAAGCTTCTTCCAGGCGGTTTCGCTGATGGAATAGGCCACGACGAAGCTCGCGAATCCGACGCCGTCGGTGGAATATTTCACCAGCTTGTCGGCGCCGTAGGCGACCACGCTTTCCAGCGGAAACAACAGCCCGTCCATGGTGCCGCGCGACAGCGATTCATAGGCGTCGGGGGCGGCCATGCGGACCGGCACCGCGCCGAGCGCGCGCAGCGTCAGATCCTGGGCGCCGCCGGTGGAACGCAGTTTCAGGCCGGTGACGTCGGCGACATCCTTGACCGGCTGCTTGACCGTGAAGATCCGGTACTGCGGCAGGCTCACGGCCAGCAACAGCCGGATGTTGTTGCCGGCATAGTCCTGCTCGGCGATGACGCCGTTCCTCGCCAGTTTCCAGTAGGCCAGCGTCCCCTGGCACGAATGCTCGAATTCGCCCGGCAACATCGCCACTTCGGACACCGGCATCTTGTCGGAGACGTAGGCCGGAGCAATATAGCCGATGTCTGCGACGCCGGTTTGGGTCAGCTTCAGCATATCGGCTGCTTTGCCGAGCTGTTGCGCCGGGTAGTGTTCGAAGCTGACGGCGTTGTGGGTGCGCTTCTTGACCTCTTCCATCCACGGTTCGAGGATCAGCTTGACAAGATAGTGACCCTTTGGAAACGAATCGGCGACACGCAGGGTGATGGGATCGGCGGCCTGCGCCAAAACGGTCGATGCGATCAGGAAAAGGGAAATGAAAAAGCTTCGTCGCGCCGCCGCCATGTCGCCTCCACCGGCTGTTGTTTTGGTTTTGCGTAGCTGCACATAAACCCATTATGCCGTCAAGAATAACCGCCGAAGCTCGCGAAGAGCGGGGGAAGTGCTCGATCGCCGCTGCTGCCTCGACGTAAGATCACCACTCTAGCCCAGCGCTAGTTCGTCATATCGCCTCGATGCCACCTCGTCGCATCTGGCGCGGTAGGCCGGGGCGCTGCCGCTGTAGCGCGCGACAATGCGGGTCTGCTTGCCCTCCACGTTGCTGTTAAACCCGGTCATCCACGAGTTCACTTCGTTGGAAAGCAGGCCCACCCCCAATGCCTTGACGTGATCGGTCCACGAGGTCACCGCCGCTGCGGTAGCCTCCGCCCGCGTCAGGCTGGATTGCCTGAGATGGCGGATCAGCCCGGTGACCCAGTCGACATTGTATTCGATGCTGCGCGGAATATTGCCGAGCGCGGTATGCGGTCCCATCAGCATCATCATGTTGGGGAAGCCGTCGACCAGGACCCCGAGAAAGGTCTGCGGCCCGCTCTTCCATTTGTCTTTCAGCCGAACGCCGTCCACGCCCCTGATATCGATCCGATCGAAGCTGCCGGTGATGGCGTCGAAGCCGGTTGCATAGATGATGATGTCGAACGCGTATTCGCGATCGCTGGTCTCGATGCCTTTTGGCGTGATCCGCAGAATCGGTGTTTCGGTGATATCCACCAGTTCGACATGGTCCTGGTTGTAGGCCTCGTAATATCTGGTTTCCAGCGGCACGCGGCGGGTGCCGAAGCCGTGGTTCTTGGGAATGAGTTTTTCCGCGGTCCGGGGATCTTTCACCCGCTGGCGGATTTTCCTGGCGACGAAGTCGCTGATGGCTGCGTTGGCCTTTCGGTCGATCACGATGTCGCGGAAATTGCCCTGCCAGATGGCGAAGCCGGGCTCGGCATAGAGTTTTTCGAAGAACGCCTCGCGCTCCTCATCCGTCACCTCAAAGGTGCCGCGCGGATCCGGCGTATGGATGAAACAAGCAAAAGTTTCCAGGCAGCGCTCGAATATCCTGGGATAGTCGGCCTTGATTTTCCTCTGGGTCTCCGCGTCGATCTTGCTGTTGTGCAGCGGCGCGCACCAGTTCGGCGTGCGCTGGAACACCGTCAGATGCCCGACGCTGCCCGCGATGGTCTGAATCGTCTGCACGCCGGTGGCGCCGGTCCCGATCACCGCAACCCGCTTGCCGGCGAAATCGACCGGTTCGTGCGGCCATCGGGCGGTGTGGAAGGACTGGCCCTGGAATTCGTCTACGCCCTCGATCCGCGGCATGGTGGGGGCGGAGAGCGGGCCAATGGCGGTGATCAGGAAACGGGTGCGGAAGCGGCTGCCGTCCTGCAGCGTGACGTGCCAGTTGCGCGTTTCCTCCTCCCAACTCGCCGCGGCGACCCGGCTTTTGAACTGGATGTCGCGTCGCAAATCGAACTTGTCGGCGACGAGATTGAGGTAAGCTTGCGTCTCCGGCTGGCCGGCGAAATGCTCGGACCAATTCCATTCCTGCAGCAGCTCCTTCGAAAACGAATAGCCGTAGGTGTAGCTTTCGGAATCGAAGCGCGCGCCCGGATAGCGGTTCCAATACCAGGTGCCACCGACGCCGGTGCCGGCTTCGAACACGCGCACCCGCATCCCGAGTTCGCGCAACCGGTAGAGCTGGTACATGCCCGACATGCCGGCCCCGATGATGATGGCATCGAAGTCTGCAGCAGGCGTCGTGTCGGTCGCAGCCAGGGTTTCGCGCGAGAGGGTCATCTGGTGTTATTCCCAGGGTGAACACCGGTTTTCAGCAGAGTAATCAGCGCTCCCCAGACCATGCAACGGGGATATCGCCGCATTCACGCGCAAGCGTCATGCGCCAAACGACGTCATGATGCGGCGCGCCTGGGCAAGGTGCGGCGCATCCAGCATGACGCCGTCGATCTGCACCACGCCGGTATCGCTGGCGGCGAAGGCAGCGAGCACGCGCTCCGCCCAAATTCGCTCGGCCTCCGTCGGGGTAAAGCGCTGGTTGATGACGCCGATCTGCGCCGGGTGAATCGCGGCCTTGGCGGAAAATCCGTCGCGGCGTGCCGCATCGGTCTCGCGGGCAAGACCCTCGCTGTCGCGAAAATCGGTGAACACCGCATCGATCGGCACGACGCCCGCGGCGCGCGCGGCGAACAGACAGAGGCTGCGGGCGACCGCGAAGGGCGCGGTATATCGACCATCCTCGTCGCGGTTGGCGGTCGCACCGATGGCCGCGGACAAATCCTCGCCGCCCCATAGCAGGCCGGCAAGCCGTGGGTGCGCCCACGATCTCGCGGCCAGCGAAAGCGTGGCCGCCGGCGTTTCGGTGCAGACGACAATGATCCTGGTCAGAGCGCCCGGAATCTCCCAGCGCTCGATCAAATCAGCCAAGCGATGGAGGTCTTCCGGTCCCTCCGCCTTTGGCAGCATGATGCCGTCGGGACGCGCCGGAAGCACGGCTTCGAGATCCCCCGCACACCAGGCGCTATCGAGTGCATTGACTCGGACGTAGCGCGCCGGGCCACCGCCCGCGCGCTCGGCAAGCGTTTCCGCCACCAATCGCCGCGCCGCCGGCTTGGCGTCCGGGTGAACGGCATCCTCGAGGTCGAAGATGATGACGTCGGCGCCGCTGGCGGCGGCCTTGGCCATCATCTTCGCCGAGCTGCCGGGAACGAACAGCAGCGAACGCATCACGCGGCTGCGGCAGGGCGCTTGCGCATCAACGCGGCGCGTTCGCAGGTCGCGACCACAACGCCGTCCTGGTTCAGCATCTCGTGGAAGAAATTCACGATGCCCTCGTTCGGACGCGACTTGCTCTCGCGCTTCGAGCGCACCGTGGTGCGCGCCTTGACCGAATCGCCATGGAACAGCGGCTTCGGAAAACGCACATCGGTCATGCCGAGATTGGCCAGCGTGGTGCCGAAGGTCGTGTCATTGACCGACATGCCGATCAACAGGCCAAGCGTGAACAGGCTGTTGACCAGCGGCTTGCCCCATTCCGACTTCGCCGCATAATGCGCATCGATATGCAGCGGCTGCACATTCATGGTGAGCAGCGAGAACCACACATTGTCGGTTTCGGTGATGGTGCGCGACCATTCATGATTGAACACCATACCGTCCGTGAACTCTTCGAACCAAAGACCTGCCATCAGGGTTTCTCCTCAACCTCCGCCGGCGCGATTTCGACCAGGATAGCGCCCGCCGGAACGGTATCCCCTACGGCACAACGTATCGCGCCGATGCGGCCAGGCACCGGCGCCTTCAGCGTATGGACGAGCTTCATGGCCTCCATCTGCAGCACCGGCGTTCCCTTCTCGACGAGATCGCCGAGCGCTACATGCAAACGCGATACGAGGCCGTGCAGCGGCGCCTCGATGGCGTTGCCGGAGCCGCCATGATGCGCATCCGCGCGCGGCATCTCGACCTTGAGACCGATCGTCGAGGTGAGCGCAAGACCGTCGCGGGCGACACCGACCATTGCACCATTGCGCCGCGCAACGAAGCGATCGCCCGATCCCGCGTGCACAAGGGTCACCGCGTCGCCTTCGCTCTTGGACGGCTGGAACTCGACCGACACTCCATCGATCTCGACGGCAATACCCTCGCGACCGACACGAATCTCGGCATCGACCGCGCCGTATTCGTCGACCGCATGCAGCGACACCTTGGCCGGCCGTACCGCGGAAGTGACCCTGATGGCGCTGCGGCGATCCCACGGATTGATCCACGCAGGTGCTGCCTCGGTCGTGCTCAGCTCGGCCCAGACGACGCAGGCGGCGGCACGCAAGCGCCGCAAATCGTCAGCCTCCGGCTTCCATCCCTGAGGAAACGCGGTCTCGATGAAGCGCGTGGTGGCCTTGCCATCCGCAAAAAGGGGGTGACGAACCGTGTCGCGTAAAAAACCTTGCGTGGTCGGCAGGCCCAGCAGGGTCAGGTCGGCCAATCCGGCAACCAGCCTGGATAATGCGGCGCGGCGGTCGGCGCCATGAGCGATCAGTTTTGCCAGCAGCGAATCGTAATAGAGGCTGACCCGCGAGCCCGCCTCGACGCCGGAGTCGAAGCGAAGGCCGCGCGGCGCTTCGACCACCGAGAGCGCCCCCGTCACCGGTTGAAACCCGAGGTCCGCGCGCTCCGCCGTGATCCGCGCCTCGATCGCATGGCCGTGAACGCGGATCTGACCCTGGGTCAGCGGAAGCTTCTCGCCCGCGGCCGCCAGCAATTGCCATTCAACAAGGTCGATGCCGGTGATGAACTCGGTGACGGGGTGTTCGACCTGCAGGCGTGTATTCATCTCGAGGAAATATGGGCTGTCGCTGCCCTCGTCCATGATGAACTCGACCGTGCCGGCGGAGTCGTATCCGATCGCGCGGCCAAGTTTCAGGGCCGCATCATAAAGCTTGGTCCGGACGGCCTGCGAGAGATTCGGCGCCGGCGCCTCTTCGAGCACTTTCTGGTTGTTGCGCTGCACCGAACAGTCGCGTTCGAACAGGTGCACCAGGCCGCCGGTGCGGTCGCCGGCGAGCTGCACCTCGAGATGGCGCGGATTGAGGATGTATTTCTCCAGCAGAACCGAACTGTCGCCGAACGCCGAGTCGGCCTCCGCCTTCGCCGCGCTCAGTTCGGTGGCAAAATCCCGGATATGATCGACCCGACGCATGCCTCGGCCGCCGCCGCCCGCCGAAGCCTTGATCAGCACCGGAAAGCCGATCTTTTCGGCGGCTTGCGCAAGCTTGTCCTCATCCTGCGCGTCGCCGTGATAACCCGGCACGATCGGCACGCCGGCCGCTTCCGCGATCCGCTTGGATTCGATCTTTGAGCCCATCCGCTCGACCGCGGCCGCGGAAGGTCCCACGAATACCAGCCCCGCGGCCTCGCAGCGCCGCACGAACACGGCATTTTCCGACAGAAAGCCGTAGCCGGGATGAACCGCGTCGGCGTCGGCCTTTTTTGCCGCCGCGATGATCGCGTCCATATCGAGATAGCTGGCGCGCGCCGGCGCGGGGCCGATCCGGACCGCGTCATCGGCGGCCTTGACATGAACGGCGTCAGCGTCGGCATCGGAGTAGACGGCGATGGTGCGGATACCAAGTCGCGCGCAGGTCCGCATCACGCGCAAGGCGATCTCGCCGCGATTGGCGATCAGGACCGAGCGGATCGGACGGGGGGAGTTAAGGAACAGCACGGTGAGGATCCTACATTCGATAGACGGGGCGCGGGCCGGTCGATGGCGGCTCCATCGCACCGACGGCAAGACAAAGCGCGAGCACGTCCCTTGTATCGGCCGGCTCGATCAGGCCGTCATCCCAAAGCCGCGCCGTGCAATAATAGGGATTGGACTGCTCATCGAACATATTGCGCAGTTTTAGCTCATGCTCGGCGAGGTCCGCGTCGGTGGCGGGATTGCGCGAGATGCTGGAACGGCGCAGGTCCATCAGCACGGAACTGCCGACGTCGGGGCTCATGGTGCCGAGCCGCGCATTCGGCCACATGAACATGAAGCGCGGCCGAAATCCGCGGCCGCTCATGCCGTAATTGCCGGCCCCGTAGGAGCCGCCGGTGACGATGGTGTATCGCGGCACGCGCGCATTGGATACCGCGTAGACGAGTTTCGCCGAATTCTTGGCTATGCCGTTGCGCTCCGCATCCGAGCCGACCATGAAGCCGGTGATATTCTGCAGAAACAGGATCGGCACGTTGCGCTGGTCGCACAATTCGATGAAATGCGCGCCCTTCAGCGAGGATTCCGAAAACAGCACGCCGTTGTTGGCGAGAATGCCAATCGGCAATCCGTGGATATGCGCAAAGCCGCACACCAGCGTCGCGCCGTAGAGCGGCTTGAATTCGTGAAACTCGCTGCCGTCGACCAGGCGCGCGATGATTTCGCGCTGGTCGAACGGCAGCGTCAGATCGGCGCCGATGATGCCGGGAATTTCCGCGGGATCGAACAGCGGCGGGCGGGCGGGGCGGATATCGCCATGAAAGGTCTGCACGCGGTTCAGCGCGCCGACGATGTCACGCGTCTTGGCAATCGCTTCCATCTCGTCGCGCGCGAAATGATCCGATACGCCCGAGACCGTGCTGTGCATTTCCGCGCCGCCAAGGGTTTCGCGATCGACGATCTCGCGGATCGCGGCCTTGACGATCTGCGGCCCGCCGAGATGAACGCTGCTGTTTCCCGCCGTCATCACCACTTCATCCGACAGGGCGGGGATGTAGGCCCCGCCGGCGGTGCATTCGCCGAATACCGCTGCGATCTGCGGAATGCCCGAAGCCGACATCCGGCATTGCCGATAGAAGGCGCCGCCGAAATGATCCTGATCCGGAAACACCTCGTCGCCCTGCGACAGGTTGGCGCCGCCGCAATCCACGAGATAAACGACCGGCAGCCGGTTTTCGAAGGCAATGTCCTGCGCGCGCACGTGCTTCTTGATGGTTTCCTTGAAAAACGATCCGCCCTTGGTGGTGGCGTCGTTGGCGATGATCATGCAGATCACGCCGCGGACCGTGCCAATTCCGGTCACCAGACCGGCGCCCGGCACGGCATTGTCGTAGAGGCCCCAGGCCGCAAGCGGGGAGAGTTCGAGAAACGGGCTGAGCGGGTCGATCAACAGATCGATCCGTTCACGCACCGGAATCTTGCCGCGGTCGCGGTGGCGCTGGACCATCCGGTCGCCGCCACCGGCGAGCGACCAGGCCTGCCTGGCCCGCAACGTCTTCAGCAGGCCGTCATAGATCGCGGCGTTGGCCTGGAACGCCTGGGATTGCGGGTCGATCGCGCTGCTCAGTGTTGCCATAGGTGAAATTCGCCGGGTTTGGGTTTTTAGGGTTGCATCTAGCTGGCGTGATGGGGGCGGCGCTGCATCAACAGAACGATCGACCCGACCTGGACCACCTCGTCGTTCTGGTTCAGCACCTCGAATCCGATCTTGAGAACGCCGCGCTCGGGCGTCTTGCTTGGCCTTGCCTCCAGCGGCGTGACGTTGGCGGAGATCGTGTCGCCGCACTTCACCGGGGCGTGGAATTCCCAGGAGATGCCGAGCAGGCCGAGCGCCGTCCCGTCGATCCAGTTGAGTTGCGACATCAGCCCGATCGCCGTCGAAAGCACCAGCGGTCCATGCGCGACGCGGCCGCCGAACAGGCTCTGGCGGGAAAATTCCTCGTCGACATGCAGCGGATTGTAATCGCCGACCAGCCCGGCAAACAGCGAAACGTCGCCTTCGCCGATGGTGCGGCCGCGGGTGCGGCGCGTGGCATTGATTTCGAAATCTTCGAGATAAAGCCCCAACGCGCGCTCCCGTTTTCCATCCGTGCCGCCGGTCCGGCGGCGAAGCCTTGTAGCCGACTAACCGTACGGTTAGCAAACCGACTTGTCAGACGGTACACTAACGGCTAGCCTATCCGGCGGCAAGAAGATCGTTCATGGGAGGCAGGCTTGTTCCCGACCAAAGCAGACGTGCATGGGATCAAACGCCAGGAAGTGCTGCGCGAAGCCGCCGCCTCGTTCAATTTCAAGGGCTATCATGCGACCTCGCTGACCGAGATCGCGACCAGCCTCGGCGTCACCAAGGCGGCGCTCTATCACTACTTCCCGAACAAGAACAGTTTGCTGGCGGCGTGCTTCGAGCAGGCCATGGACGTGGCCTTTGCCAGCCTCGAGCGCGGGCGCAAGCAGGGCAAGAACGGACGCGACCGCCTGGTGCTGACGATCTCCGGCTACGTTTCGCAATTGATCGACGAGCTCAATTGCTGCGTTGTCCTGATGGAGGAACGGGCCCTTGAACCCGGCGACCGCGCCAAGCTGGTTCGGCAGCGCGACCGGTTCGAACGCGCGTTGCGGGCGCTGGTCAAGGAAGGCATCGAGGACGGCAGCGTGGTGCCGTGCGATCCGAAACTCGCGATCTTTGTCATTCTCGGCGCCATGAACTGGGTGCCGAAATGGTTCAAGCCGAGCGGCGCATGGGCGCCGGAGCAGCTGACGCTCGCACTCGGCCAGATCTTCGAGCGCGCGCTGTCGTCGGCGCCTGCGGCCGCGCTGCCGCGCGACGTCGGAGATTTGTCGGTGACCGCGTCGCAGGAGCCGGCCCGACCGCTGCCGCCGGGCAAGCGCGTGCTGACCTTCGCAGCCCCGTCACGGGCGGGCCAGAACAAGAAAGCAAGAGCAGGAGGAAAGTCATGAAGATAAGGCCGGCGCAAAAGCCTCGCCGATCGAAAGGCCGAACTTCTTCGTCGCATTAGTATCGAGGCGTCCGTGTCATGATCGCTAATCTGATTGTTGGAGGGCTCGCGGCCGGCTGTCTCTATGCGATGGTCGGCATTGCGATCGTAATCGTGCTCAACATCACCGATATCGCCAATTTCGCGCAGGGCGAGATGGCGATGGTGACGACGTTCTTCGCCTATTGGCTGATGGACGGGGTGGGGCTTGCCTGGTGGCAGGCGGTGTCGATCGCGATCGTTTTCGGGCTGGTGCAGGGCATCGTCATTCAGCAGGTGGTGATCCGCCCGCTGATCGGCGGTCCCGTGCTGTCGGCCATCATCGCCACCCTCGGACTGAATGTCGTGCTCAATAGCCTGGCCGGGCTGATCTGGGGCCACCAGACCTACACCTTTCCGTCGCCCTTCGCCTTCTCTCCGCCTTTCCTCATCGGCGGCGTCCATGTTTCGGTCGACAGCGTCGTGAACATCGCCGTCGGGCTGGTCATCATCATCTGCATGACGTTGTTTCTGCGTTTCACCTGGACCGGCCTCAGCCTGCGGGCCGCCAGCCAGAATCAAACCGTGGCGCGGCTGATGGGGGTATCGATCACCAAATCGTCCGCCATTGCCTGGGGTCTTGGCGGGCTGGTCGGCGGCATTGCCGGAATTCTGGTGGCGCCCTCGCTGTTCCTCGATACCAATTTGATGAGTGCGCTGCTGATCAAGGCCTTCGCAGGAGGCGTTCTCGGCGGCTTGAACAGCCTGATTGGCGTGTTCTTCGGATGTCTCGCGCTCGGCGTCGCCGAAAATCTGACCGGTGCTTACCTTTCGCCTTCGTTCGCCGATGCGATCACCTTCATCATCATCATCGCGGTACTCACCTTGCGGCCGGAAGGCATCTTCGGCCGCGTCAAGGTTCGTAAAGCGTGAGCGCCGCAGCCGACATCATCCGCGTGCCGAAGGCCCCGACATCGGCGGGCTGGGGGGCAGCACTTGTCGCTCTCGGCCTTCTCCTGGCATGCGCGGCACCGTTGGGCCTGAACGGTTACGGGCTTTATCTGCTGACGCTGACCGAAATCTTTGCGCTGGTCGCCCTCGGCCTCAATCTGCTGACCGGCTATGCCGGACAGATCAGCCTGTGCCACGCTTCGTTCTTCGGGGTCGGCGCTTACGCGACCGCCATCCTGACCCAGAAGGCGGGATTGCCCTACTTGCTGTCGCTCGTCGCCGGCGCCTTGTTCACGACCGCGATCGGCGCGCTGGTCGCCTTGCCGGCGCTTCGCCTCAAGAACATCTATCTGGCGATCGCGACGCTCGGTTTCGGCGTCGTGCTTCAGAAGATCATCTTCGAGTGGCGCAGTCTGACCGGCGGCGGCGGCGGTCTCGCGCTCACCGCGCCACACATCGCCGGTTACGAACTCGGCGCCACCGGCCTGTATTATCTGACCCTGGCATTCCTGACGGTCGGCTTGTTCGGCGCCTGGAACGTCAGCCGGGGGCGCACCGGCCGCGCACTCCTCGTCATCAAGGAGAGCGAGATCGCCGCCGGATCGCTTGGGATCAACGCGGCGCGCTACAAGGTCACCGCCTTCGCGTTCAGCGCCTTCTACGCGGCCATTGCCGGCGGTCTGTTCGCCTATCTCGTGCGCTACATCAATCCGGAAAGCTTCAGCGTCGGGCTGTCGATTTCGTTTCTGAGCATGATGGTGATCGGCGGGCTCGGCACCATCGGCGGCTCGATCCTCGGGGCCGTGTTCTATGTCATCGTTCCCGAGCTATTGCGCGGCATCAAGGACGCGCCGGGCCTCGTCTTTGGTCTGTTGCTGGTGACGGTCATGGTGTTCATGCCCCAGGGGCTCTGGGGAATGGTACGCCGGCTGGCGCGGAGGTCCGCAAGATGACGCGACTTGTCATCGAGGACGTGTCGGTGGATTTCGGCGGCATCCACGCCCTGAAGGATGTTACATTTTCGCTGGAGTCCGGCTCCATCGTCGGGCTGATCGGTCCGAACGGCGCCGGCAAGAGCACGCTGCTCAATTGCATTTCCGGCATCACGCGGCCGACCCGAGGCCGCGTCCAGCTCGACGGAACGGTACTCTCGGCGATGTCGTCGGCCGCCGTCGCGCGCCACGGCATCGGCCGGGTGTTTCAACACCCCGAGTTGGTCGGCGACCTCTCGGTGCACGACAATCTCCTGATCGCCTGTCACCGTTCGCTCGATTACGGCCTGGTCAGCGAGCTGCTGCGGCTTCCAACGGTGCGACAACAGGAGCGCGCCGCCGCGGACAAGGTCGCAAGCGTGCTCTCCCGCCTCGGCATCGCGGACAGCGCCGGGACCAGCGTTCGCAGCCTGCCTTACGGTCACCGCAAGCTGCTCGATCTCGGACGCGCCTTGCTGATGGATATCCGTTTCCTGCTGCTCGATGAGCCGATTGCCGGGCTGAACGACAGCGAGATCGCCCGGCTCGGCGAAATCCTGCTCGGACTGCGCCAGGAATTCGGCCTCGGCATTCTTGTCGTCGAGCACAACATGCCCTTTGTCTCGCGGCTGTGCGACCGGCTGGTGGTGCTCGATCTCGGCCAGCTCATCGCCAACGGTCCGCCCGCCGCGGTGCTGAGCGATGCCAGGGTGATGTCCTCCTATCTCGGCGAGGTGGCCGATGCTTGAGGTGTCAGGTCTTTGCGTGCGCTACGGCTCGGTCGAAGCCTTGCGCGACGTCTCGATCAAGGTCGAGACCGGCGGCCTGGTCGCGATCCTCGGCGCCAATGGCGCGGGAAAATCCACCCTGCTGCGGGCCATCAGCGGCATCGCGCGCGCCGCATCGGGCACCATTGCGCTGAAGGGCGAGCCGATCACCGGGCTCGGCCCGGAGCAGATCGTTCGCCGCGGCGTCTCGCATGTGCCGGAGGGCAGGGGCATCTTTCCGGATCTGACGGTGAATGAAAACCTGATGATCGGCGCCTATGTGCGGCGCGGTCAAAACCTTTCGGCGGACTATAGCCGGGTCATGGAGATGTTTCCGCCGATCCAGCGCCGCGAGCGCCAGTTCGGCTACACGCTCTCCGGCGGCGAACAGCAGATGCTGGCGATCGGCCGCGCGCTGATGGCAGCGCCAAAGGTGCTTCTGGCCGACGAACTCAGCCTTGGTCTGGCCCCGATCATCGTCAAACAGGTCTTTGCCAAGCTGGACGAGATCCGCAAGACCGGTATCACCATTCTCGTCGTCGAACAGAATGCGAGGCTCGCGATGAAATTTGCCGATTATCTCTACGTGCTCAAATATGGCCGCGTGGTGATGCAGGGAGCACGGCAGGAATTCGAACGTTCGACCGCTTTGGTCGATGCTTATCTCGGTGTTTGATCGATGCATGACTATCCACTGAAACAACGCACCATCGGCCATTTGCTCGCCGACAAGGCCAGAAGGGTGGGCGACCGCACCTGGCTCATCTTCGGCGAGCAACGCTTTAGTTACGCGCAGGCGCACGAACTCTCCAACCGCTATGCCAACGGATTTTTCGAACTTGGCGTTCGCAAGGGCGATCACGTCGCCGTCATGCTGCCGAACTGCCCCGAATTCATCTGGACCATCTGGGGCTTGGCAAAACTCGGTGCGGTGACGGTGCCCCTCAACACCGCCGCACGCGGCGAGTTGCTGCGCTATTTTATCAATCAATCGGATTCGAGCTGTGTGGTCGTCGCAGCAGAATGGGCGGATCGGCTGGCCGAGGCGCTCGGCGCCGAACATCAGGTGCGGGCGTTCCTGACGCTCGGCGGCGCCGGGACCAGGCTTGCGGATATCGGCCGGACTTGTGTCGATCTAGCGGCTTTGGCCGGCGCTTCGGCGCAGGAGCCGGACAGGACCGCCGTGCTGGCGAGCGATCCGCAATACATCATGTATACGTCCGGGACGACCGGCCCTTCGAAGGGCGTGATCAGCCCGCATTCGCAGGCCCATGGCGTCGGCCGCTCGCTGGCGCAAAACTTCGGCTATCGTCCCGACGATGTGCTGTACACGTGCCTGCCGCTATTCCACGGCAATGCGCTGTGGTATTCGGCCTATGCGGCGCTGTGGGCGGATTGTGCGCTGGCGGTGTCGACGCGGTTTTCGGCCAGCAGTTTCTGGGACGAGATCAGGGCGACCGGCGCAACCCAGTTCAATTCGCTGGGCGCGATGACCAATATCCTGTTGCGGGCGCCTGCCTCGCCGCGCGATCGCGAGCATCGCGTGCGCCAGGCGATGGTGATTCCGCTGTCACGCGAGTCCTATCGTGAAGTATCCGAGCGCTTCGGCGTTCAGGTCACCTCGCTCTATGCGATGACCGAGACTTTTGCCGTGACCATGTTCACACCGGAAGATTCCGAAGCCAAAGGCGCTTCCGCCGGCAAGCCGCGCGGTCTTGCGGAAGTCCAGATCGTCAGCGACGAGGACGATCCATTGCCGGTCGGCGAGGTCGGCGAGATCTGCGTCCGGCCTTGCGAGCGCGGCATCATCATGTCCGGATATTACAAGATGCCGGAAGCCACGGTGCGCGACACCAGGGATCTGTGGCTGCATACCGGGGATCGCGGGCGGCTGGACGCTGACGGCTATCTCTATTTCGTCGACCGCAAGAAGGAAGCGATCCGCCGCCGCGGCGAGAACATCTCCGCCTATGAGGTCGAGATGCTGATTGCGCGACACCCATGCGTGCTGGAAGTCGCGGCGGTGCCGGTGGCTTCCGAGCTCAGCGAAGACGAGGTGATGGTCTACGTCGTCTGCCGCGATGGCCATCAGGTCAGCGAGGAAGAACTGGTGCGCTTTGCCAACCAGAACATGGCGCATTTCATGGTGCCGCGCTTCGTGCATTTCATCGAGGCGCTGCCCAAGACCGCAAGCGAGAAGATCGAGAAATACAAGCTGAAGATCTGGGCCGAGCAAAACCGCGCGACGCTTTGGGACCGCGAGGCGGTCGGGCTGAAGCTCGAGCGGTGATCGACCGACATCAATGACCAACAAAAAGCGGAGGAAACCAACCATGATCCAGAAAACCCTGACCAGATTATTGCCGCGGCGTGCCGTCCTCGCTGCGGGCGCGGCGATCGTGATGGCAGCGCTGCCGGCGCGGGCCGAGGAACCGGTGAAGGTGGGCATGAGCGGCCCGTTTTCCGGAGGGTTGTCGCTGCTCGGCCAGAGCGTGCGCGACGGCGTCGAGGTGGCGTTCGCCGAAATCAACGACCAGGGCGGCGTCGGCGGGCGCAAGCTGCAATTCATCGCCGAGGACGACGGCTATGAGCCGATGCGCACCATCGCCTCGGCGCGCAAGCTGGTCGAGCAGGACAAGGTGGTGTCACTCCTGGCCGTCACCGGCACCGCGCCCTCGGCGGCACTGTTGCCCTTCGTGACCGAGAGCAAGACCCCGATGCTGTTCCCTTATGCGTTCTCGCATTCGCTGACGACGCCGCTGAAGCGCGACGTCTTCACCACGCTGCCGGAAGTGCGCGTGCAGATGATGGTGCTCGCCAATTATATCCTGAAGGATCTCAAGCAGACCAAGGTCGCGGCGATCTACCAGAACGACGATTTCGGCCAGGATGCCGTCGCCGGCCTCGAGGAGCGTTTTGGGCGCGACAAGATGCCGCTGATCAAACTGCCGTTCGATCGCGGCACCACCAATTTCAGCGGCGTGGTCGCGCAGGCCAAGGAAGCCGGCGTCGAGCATGTGGTTTTCCTCGGCATCCCGAAGGATGCAGCACTCGTCATGCGCGAGGCCAATAATCTCGGCTGGAAGCCGCAATTCAGCGGCCACAACGCGCTCGGCGATCCGCAGACCTTTCAGCTCGCCGGCCCGCTCGCCGAGGGCGCGATCGCGATTGCGGTGATGGAACCGCTGGATTCCGACAAGCCCGCCGTCAAAGCCTTCATCGCGGCGCAGCAGAAATACAAGCCGAATACCAAGCCGACCACCTACAGCATGCACGGCTATCAATCGGGCAAGATCTTCGCCGAGGTGCTCAAGCGCTCCGGCGGAAAGACCGACGAGGCCTCGATTGTCAGCGCGCTGGAAAGCCTGAAAGCCTACGACACCGGCCTGATGGCCCCGATCACATTTTCGGCGGACCAACATGCCGGCTCGCTGTCGGGTGCGATCATGAAGGCCGAGGGCGGCAAGTGGAAGATCATCTCGGGCTGGCTCGCGGCGAACTGAGCGCCGCGCCCCATGCGTGCCGTCGTCGCCGAACGGACCGGTCCCCCCGATGTGTTGCGCATCGCCGATGTGGCGGCGCGCGAGCCCGGGCCGCGCGAGATCAGGATCGCGGTCGCGGCCTGCGGGGTCTGCTTCCACGACGTCGTGGTGCGCAACGGCACGTTCCGGCGCGGCGTCGGGATGCCGGTGATCTTGGGTCACGAGATCGCCGGCACCATCGAAAAGCTGGGCGCGGAGGTGCGCGAGTTTCGCCACGGCGATCTCGTGGCCACCACCACCCACAGCCATGTCTGCGGCCATTGTCGCCACTGCCGCGGCGGCCACGAGACCTCGTGTCCGGAGCGGATCTTTATCGGGGATGCCGGGCTCAATGGCGGCTATGCCGAGCTGGTCTGCGTTGATGCCGACGCCGCGGTTGCGGTGCCGGCCGGTATCTCGGCGGAAGAGGCGTCCATCGTGGCCTGCACCATCGGCACCGAACTCAACGCGGTGCGCGACGTCGGCCGGGTACGATTGGGAGACCGCGTGCTGGTGACCGGGGCCGGCGGCGGGCTCGGGCTGCACGGCGTGCAGCTGGCGCATCTGGCGGGCGCCTTCACCATCGCGGTGACGACGACAGCGGCCAAGGCGGCCCGCATCCGCGAGGCCGGTGCCGATGAAGTCGTCATGGTCGAGCGCGGCGAGGATTTTTCGGGCAAGGTTCGCCACCTCACCAATGGCCGAGGCGTCGATGTCGTGATCGACAACGTCGGAAGTCCGGCCTTCGCCGCGGTACGCCGCAGCATGGCCGATGGCGGGCGCATCGTTCTGGTCGGCCAACTCACCGGCGAATTCATCACCATCAATCCCGCGCAATTGTTCTTGCGCGATATCTCGATCCTGAGCGCCAAGGGCGTGTCGCGGTCGCAACTCGCCGATGCGCTCGACCTGGTGGCGCGCCGGCGCATCAAACCCGGTATCGGTCGCGTCTATCCGCTGCAAGGCGCCGCCGAGGCGCACCGGCTGGTCGAGGCCGGCCTGTCGACCGGACGTACCATCCTCAATCCGATGCAGTAGAGTGCCGAACTTGCCGACCTATCGATCCTGTAACTGAAGAAGGATATCGCCAATGTCCCCGGCCGATGACGCCAGAGCCCGCAGCGGAGCAGCCGTTACGCTGACCTGGCCGCAACCCGATATCGCGCTCGTGACGATGGTTCGTGAGCGCGAGATGAACACGCTGAGCCTCGAGCTGTTGAATGAGCTGGACGAGGCGCTGACGGCCAGCGTCGCCGGCGGCGCGCGCGTGCTGGTCATCACCGGGCAGGGCCGAGCCTTTTGCGCCGGTGCGCATCTGAACTATTTCGTGCAGCAAGACCCCCGCATCGGCAGCGGCGCTTTCGCGCTGCGCGATCGTTATCTGCAGCGGATCGCCACCGTCTTCGATCGAATCGAGACCTTGCCGATCCCGGTGATATCCGCGATCAACGGTTTTGCGTTGGGCGGCGGTTGCGAGATGTCGCTGGCCTGCGATTTCCGGCTGATGGCCGATCACGCCAAGATCGGCGTGCCGGAAGTGCGGATCGGGGCACTGGCCGGGGCCGGCGGGGTCCAAAAGCTGCATCGCCTGGTCGGCCGCGGCAAGGCGTTGGAATGGATCCTGCTCGGCAGTCACGTCACCGCCAGCGAGGCGCTGGCGCATGGTCTGGTGACGGCCATCCATCCCGCTGCCGACTTGATGCCGGCGGCGATGGAACTGGCTGGTCGATTCAGGTTGCTCGGGCCTCGCGCGGTGGCGCAGTCGAAGATGGCCGTGCGGATGTGTGGCGATGCCGATCTGGCTACGGCCCGGAACATCGGCCTCGAGGCGCTCGCCATGCTCATCGATGGCCCCGAATGGCAGGAGGGCATGAGCGCCTTCATGGAAAAGCGCGAGCCGCGTTTTCCCCCGCTTTTGACGGAGCTTCGCCATGAATAGCCGGTCCTCGCCATTCTTCACCGAAGATCACGAAATGCTTCGCGATCAGGTCCGCCGTTTTGTCGACGAAGAGATAAAACCACATGGCGATGCATGGGAGGTGCAGGGTTTTGTGCCGCGCGACGTGCTGCGGCGCATGGGCGCGCTGGGCTTTTTCGGGATCCGCTATCCCGAAGCCTATGGTGGATCGGGCATGGACACGCTCGGAAGCGTCGTGCTCGCCGAAGAACTCGGACGATCGACCTTCTCGGGCGTCGCCATCACCGCACTGGTTCACACCGATATGGCGTCGGTGCATGTGTTCCATAGCGGGACCGAAGCGCAAAAATCCCGCTGGATGGGCAAGATCATCGCCGGCGAGGCCATCTGCGCTGTTGCTGTGACCGAGCCGGACGCCGGTTCGGACGTCAAGGGCATCCGCACCACGGCGCGCAAGACCGCAGCCGGCTATGTTCTCAACGGCGCCAAGATGTTCATCACCAACGGTGTTCATGCCGATCTGTATTGCGTTGCGGCCAAGACCGGAGAAATCGGCGGCGGCAGCAAGGCGGTCACGATGTTTCTGGTCGAAAAAGGCACGCCGGGATTCCGCGTCAGCCGCGCGCTCGATAAACACGGTTGGCGCTCGTCCGATACGGCCGAACTTCTGTTCGAGGATTGCCTGGTGCCGCATGACGCGATTCTCGGCGAAGAGGGCCGCGGCTTCTACGCCATCATGCGAAATTTTCAGAACGAGCGCACCGTGATCGGTGCCATGGCGATGGGAGAGGCGCAGGCCGCACTTGATCTCACGGTGGCCTATCTCAAGACCCGCAAGGCCTTCGGCGCGCCGCTATGGGACAAGCAGGCCATCCGGCAGCGCATCGCGATGCGCGCGGCAGAGGTCGAGGCCGGCCGCCAGCTGGTCTATTCCGCCGCCTGGCGCGACGCGCAGGGTCACGACGTGACCCGCGAGGTTTCCATGGTGAAGGCGTATTGCGGCGAGTTGGTCAATGCCGTGATGTACGATTGCCTGCAGTTTCACGGCGGGATGGGATTCATGCGCGAGAGCACCATCGAGCGAATGGCGCGGGACGCCCGCGTCCAGTCGATCGGCGGCGGCGCCACCGAAGTCATGCTCGAGGAAGTCGCCAAGCGGCTGTGAGGACATGACCATGGATGCCGCGGACCGTTTGCCGATATCGCTCGACGACAAATATACCGCCGACCAGGGCCGTATCTACCTGACCGGTGTGCAAGCTCTGGTCCGTCTGCCGATGGTTCAGAGGCGCCTCGACCGGGCGGCGGGCCTCAATACTTCGGGCTTTGTGTCGGGCTATCGCGGTTCGCCGCTTGGCACTTACGACCGGGAATTATGGGCAGCCAAGCAGCACCTTGATCGGGAAAACATCGTCTTCCAGCCCGGCCTGAACGAGGATTTGGCCGCGACCAGCGTGTGGGGCAGCCAGCAGGTCGGATTGTCGCCCGGGGCAACCTGCGACGGGGTGTTTGCGGTCTGGTACGCCAAGAGTCCCGGCGTCGATCGGTCGGGCGACGTCCTCAAACATGCCAATGCGGCGGGCACTGCGCCGTTCGGCGGCGTGCTCGCGATTGCGGGCGACGATCACGCCTGCAAGTCCGCGAGCCTGCCGTCGCAGTCGGACTATGCATTTCTCGACGCCTCGATTCCCGTGCTGCATCCAGCCGACATCGCCGAGGTGCTTCGTTTCGGCTTGATCGGCTGGGCGATGTCGCGCGCCACGGGACTTTGGGTCGGCATGAAGGCGCTGGCCGACACCATGGATTCCGCCGCGGCGGTCGACCTCTCCCGCGTTACACCCCCAATCAACAAACCCGCGGATGGGCCGACCGACGTATCGATACGGTGGCCCGACAGCCCGCTGGAACAGGAGCGCCGGCTGTTCGACGTCCGCCTTCCGGCCGCGATCGCCTTCGGTCGCGCCAACGGATTGAACCGCGTCGTGACCGATCCAGGCATCGGCCGCCGGCGATTGATGATCCTGGCGGTCGGCAAGTCGCGCCTCGATGTCATTCAGGCGCTGGCGATGCTGGGCATCGATGGCGGCGCCATGGATCAATTCGGAATTGGCTTCTGCGCGATCGGCATGCCATGGCCGCTCGACCCGGACTTCATTCGCGCCTCCTGCGCCGGCGCCGGTGAAGTTCTGGTGATCGAGGAAAAGCGGCCGCTGGTCGAGGACCAGGTAGCCCGTATTCTGTTTACGATCGCCGCTGACCGAAGGCCGATGCTGGCCGGCAAGGTCGACGAGCGTGGTCAACCGCTGTTGTCGCCGCGCGCCGCCTTTACCGCGGATCATTTGGCCGGAGTGATCGGACAACGGCTGGCGGGCCTGGGGTTCGCCGATCAAATGGCGCCGCGCCTCGCAGCACTCGGCAGCACGGCGCGAGACGGCGAACCTGCGCTCGCCAAGCGGCTGCCCTATTTCTGCTCGGGCTGCCCGCATAACCGCTCGACGGTGGTGCCGGAGGGCAGCCGGGCCCTTGCAGGAATCGGCTGCCACTACATGGCGCAGTGGATGGACCGGGCCACCACGACGTTCACTCAGATGGGCGGCGAAGGCGCAAGCTGGATCGGGCAGGCGCCGTTCACCAGCACCAGGCACGTCTTCGTCAATCTCGGCGACGGCACCTACGCGCATTCGGGGCTGCTCGCGATTCGCGCCGCGATCGCGGCCGGCGTCACCATCACCTACAAGATCCTTTACAATGACGCCGTGGCCATGACCGGCGGTCAGACCGCCGAAGGCGG
>Ga0209526_10000499_pt1 | contig 25560 bp, 27 predicted proteins | sample JacPinW_OM2H0_M1_FD_188566 | JGI IMG/M metagenome (GOLD analysis project Ga0209526, IMG submission 188566) | Forest soil microbial communities from Algoma, Ontario, Canada - Jack Pine, Ontario site 1_JW_OM2H0_M1 (SPAdes) (version 2) | ecosystem: Environmental > Terrestrial > Soil > Boreal... | reverse complement strand
TCTCTCGCTTCACGTGAAGTGCCTCGCCGGCGGGCTCGCTTTCTGCGTGGCGGCGCAGGGCCATGCAGCCCGGCGGCGTCTCAGCGAACGATACACACAGCGCTACGCGCCGCACGGAGGCGTTCTGCGTGGCGGCGCAGGGCCATGCAGCCCGGCGGCGTCTCAGCGAACGATACACAAAGCGTGGATCAGATCGCCCGGATCTCGCGTGCGATAGCGTCGGCGGCCGCGGCTGGGTCGGCGGCGTCACGGAGCGGCCGCCCGATCACGAGTATCGATGCTCCGGCTCGTACCGCTTCCGCCGGAGTGCCGGTGCGGCGTTGATCGCCGCTGGCGGCGCCGGCGGGGCGGATCCCCGGCACGACCAGGAGCGGCGCCGCGCCCAGCTCGGCTCGCAGCGCCGCGACCTCCTGCGGCGAGCAGACCACTCCGTCCGCGCCGGCGGCGATGGCCAGCCTGGCCAATCGGGACACCGCATCCCGCGCGAGACCGATGGCCTCGAGATCCTGCGGTCCGAGGGAGGTCAGCGCCGTGACCGCGAGGAGCCGGGTCCGTGGCAGCGCGCGTCGGGCCGCGCGGATCATCTCCGCTCCGCCGCTCGCGTGAACGGTGACGTACTCGACGCCCAGGGCCGCGACGCCCCGGGCAGCGCCCTCCACCGTCTGCGGGATGTCGTGGAGCTTCAGATCGAGGAAGATCGGGGCGCCGAACTTGCGCACCGCCTCGACTGCCGCGCCGCCGTGGGCGACGAAGAGCTCCAGACCGACCTTGAACAAGCCGACGTGTCCCGCGAGCCTGGAGGCGAGCCGTTCCGCGGCGCCGAGATCGGGAACGTCGAGGGCCGCGCAGATCCGATTCACCCCCCGAGCCTCCCTCCGCCGTCGCGCACCGCCGCCTGCGCGCGGCCGACCACGTCCGCGAGCGCGATCAGCTCGACGTCCTTCGCGCCGCGCTGCTTCCATTCGACCTTGCCCTCGGCCAGCCCCTTCTTGCCGATGGCGATGCGCAGGGGCAGCCCGATCAGATCGGCGTCCTTGAACTTGACGCCCGCCCGGTCGTCGCGGTCGTCGAGCAGCACCTCGACGCCGGCCTGTGTCAGCTCCAGGTACAGCTTCTCCGCCGCCTGCCGGACCGCGGCGTCCTGCATCTGCAAAGGCAGCAGCGCGAGGTGGAACGGGGCAATGCTCATCGGCATGCGGATGCCGTCCGCGTCGTGGTGCAATTCCACCGCGCCAGCCAGGATCCGCTCGATGCCGATGCCGTAGCTGCCCATGACGATGGGGACTTCCTTCCCGCCTTCGTCGAGCACGCGCGCGCCCATCGACTCGGAGTAGCGGGTCCCCAGCTTGAAGATGTGCCCGACCTCGAGCGCCTTGCCGACGACGAGCGGATGCCCGCAGCGCGGGCAAGGCTCGCCGGCGCCGACAGTGCGCAGGTCCGCCGCGGTCGCGTGCGCCAGATCGCGGGGGACGGAAACGTTGCGGACGTGGAACCCGTCCCGGTTCGCGCCCGTTACCAGCCCGGAGAGTCCCACCAGGCGCTGGTCGAGGAAGACGCGCAGCCCCTTCCCGGCCAGGCCCACGCCGCCCAGCGAACCGGGCTTCGCGCCCATCCAGCGCTGGATCTCCTCCGGGTGCGCGGGCCGGAGCACCGAGGCGCCGCTCGCCGTCTGGAGCTTGGCCTCGTTGAGCTGGTCGTCTCCGCGAACGATGGCGATCACCGGCTTGTCGTCGCCGACGTAGATCAGCGTCTTCAGCTGCTGATCGGCAGCGACGCCGTACGGCTTCGCTGCGAGCGCCTCGATGGTGAGCGCACCGGGCGTGGGAAACTCCTCCAGCGGAGGTGACTCGCCCGCAGCCTTGTACTTGTCCGGCGTCTCCAGGCGCGACTCGGCCTTCTCCGTGTTCGCGGAGTAGCCGCAGCTCTCGCAAGAGGCGATCAGATCCTCGCCCGCGTCGGTCGGCACCATGAACTCGGTGGACCCCGAGCCGCCCATCGCGCCCGAATGCGCGTCCACCTGGATGGTCTTCAGACCGCAGCGCGAGAAGATGCGCGCGTACGCCTGGCGGTGATCCTCGAACGACTTGTCCAGCCCCGCCCGATCGAGATCGAACGAATAGCTGTCCTTCATCGTGAACTGCCGGACCCGCAAGAGCCCGCTCTTCGGTCGCAGCTCGTCCCGGAACTTGGTCTGGATCTGGTACCAGGTCTGGGGAAGCTGCCGGTAACTGCGCAACTCGGCGCGGGCCAGCGCGGTGAAGACCTCCTCGTGCGTCATCGCCAGGCAGAGATCGGCGCCCTTGCGGTCCTTCAGGCGGAACATGTTCTCGCCCATCACCGTCCAACGGCCCGACTCCTCCCAGATCTCACGCGGGTTCAGCGCGGGCAGGTAGAACTCCTGCCCGCCGATCGCGTTCATCTCCGCGCGAACGATCTCGGTGATCTTGAGGATGGAGCGCTGCCCGAGCGGCAGGATGGAGTAGATGCCGGCGGAGAGCTGGCGGATGTAGCCGGCGCGCACCAGGAACTGGTGCGAGGCCACCAGCGCGTCCGCCGGCACCTCCTTGAGGGTCGGGGTGAAGGACCTGGACATTCGCATGCATGCACCCGCACGAACCGCCGCCGCAGAGCCGGCGGCTATCCCTTCCGCTTCAGCTCCCGGTCCACCGTCTGCTTGATCTGCTCGTACGGCTGCGCTCCGTTGATGAACACGCCGTTGATGAAGAAGGCCGGCGTCCCGCTCACGCCCGCCGCGCTTCCCGCCTTCAGGTCCTCTTCGACCAGCGCCTTCTTCTCGCCGCTGTCCAGGCACTTGTCGAACTTCGAGGCGTCGATCCCCACCGACTTCGCGTATCCCTTCAGGTCGTCCACCGCGAGCTTGCCCTGGTTGCTGAACATCTTGTCGTGCAGCTCCCAGAACTTGCCCTGGTCCTGAGCGCAGGCGCCCGCTTCAGCCGCTTTCCCCGCGAACGGGTGGAAATCGAGCGGGTAGTGCCGGAACACCAGCCTCACCTTCCCGTCGTACTCCTTGAGGATGCGGTCGATCACCGGGACCTCGCGCCCGCAGTAGGGGCACTGGAAGTCGCTGAACTCGACGATGGTCACCGGCGCGTTGGCCGGGCCGCGCGAGGGGCCCTTCGCCTCCACCTCGACGCGCGGCAGGTCCGGCGCCTCGAGCGCTACCTGGACATGGTGCTTCGCCTTGAGATCTTCGAGCATCTTGCCCATGCCCTCGCGGAGCTTCTGCTGCCGGACGCCCTGCTTGATCCGGGGCTTCAGCTCGTCGAACGACTGACCCGGCGGAATCTGCGCTTTGTGCTCTTCGTAGAACGCCTTCGCCTCGGCGTCGGTGGGTTCGGGAACCGAGCTCATGTAGTCCGTCTGGAACCATTGCTCGAGCGTCTTGCCCTTGGCCTTGGCTTCCTCCTCCAGGAGCTGGCGGCTGATCAGCTCATCGAGGAGGCCGCGCCTCTGGTCGTACAGATCGGTGAGCGCCTTCACCTCCGCCTGGCGCAGCTTGGGCCCGATCTCCTTGTCGTTCTGCAGATCCCCGTAACTAATTGTCTTTCCATCGACTTCCGCGACCTTGGTGGTCGGGTCCAGCCCGACGCCCCGCTTCGCGGCGGTCGGCTCCCCGCCTGTCTTGCAGGCGACGAACGACGCGGCACACAGGGCCAAGGCGTGCAAAGGACGGCTCTTCATGACAATCTCCAGACGAGGCGAACGGCGGACCCTAAGCGGGCGCGGCGCCCACGTCAACAAGCGGGAAGCCCTTGGCGTTCCAGAACCCCAGCCCCGGCGAAATCAAGGCCCTGCTCCAGCGCGTCAAGACGGTGGCGGTGGTGGGTCTCTCGACCGATCCGGACCGACCCTCATACAGCGTGGCCATGTACCTGCAGCAGAACGGCTACCGGATCGTCCCGGTGCGGCCCGGCGGTGGCGAGATCCTCGGCGAGAAGGTCTACGGGGGCTTGTCGGACATTCCCTTTGCCGTCGACCTGGTCGACCACTTCCGCAGGAGCTCGCTGGTCGGGCCGCACATCGACGAGGCCATCCGCGTCCGCGTACCAGCCATCTGGATGCAGGAGGGCATCGTCGACGAGGCGGCCGCAGAGCGGGCCCGGGCCGCCGGGCTGGTCGTGGTGATGGATCGCTGCATGCTCAAGGAACACCGCAAGGCGGGACTGAGCTCGTCGAAGACACCCCCGCCTTGATTCGCGAGCTGCCGCTCATTGCCCGCGCCACGGTCAGGCGGGCAGCTTGAGCGCCGCCGGTGTGAACGGCGCCTCGCTCTCCAGCAGCCGCGCGGCGGCGTCCAGGTCCACGGCCTCGCTGAACAAGTACCCCTGGACGTAGTCGCAGCCCAGGCGAGTCAAGACCTGCGCCTGCTGCGCCGTCTCCACGCCCTCGGCGATCACCTCCACGCCCAGGTTCTTCCCCAGCGCGAGGATGGTCTCGACGATCCGCCGGTTCTTCTCGTCCGTGGCCATCGTCTGCACGAACGAGGCGTCGATCTTGAGCAGGTCGATGGGCATCCGGTGCAAGTAGGAGAGCGAGGAGTACCCCGTGCCAAAATCGTCGATCGCGATCCTGAGCCCCAGCTGGCGCAGGCGGTGCAGGCACCGCGCGGCGGCAGCTTCGTTTTCCACCAGCACGCTCTCGGTCAGCTCCAGCCTCAGGAGCCTCGGGTCCAGCCCGGTGGTCTGGAGGATTTCCCCGATTTGTTCGACCAGATCCGGCTGGAGCACCTGGCGGCCCGAGACGTTGACCGCGAGCGAGAGCCCCGGTCCGCGCGGCCGCAGCCGCTGGAGCGCCCGCATCTGCCGGCATGATTCCGCCAGCACCCATCGGCCGACGACTCCGATGACGCCCGTCTCTTCCGCCAGCGGGATGAAGTCCTGCGGCGGAACCAGCCCCCGCTGGCGATGCTGCCAGCGGACCAGCGCCTCGAAGCCCACGATCCGCGCCGATTGCAGCGCGACGATCGGCTGGTATCGCACCCTCAGCTCCCCGCGGTCGACGGCGCGCCGCAAGTCGTTCTGGAGCTGCAGCGCCGCGACGGCGTCGTCATGCATGGTGACGTCGAACACGGCTTGCCTGGCGATGCCCTCCGCCTTGGCGCGGTATATCGCGGTGTCGGCGTCCCTCAACAGATCTTCGGGCCGCTGGTCCGCGGCGCCCCCGAACGAGATGCCGATGGAAGCGCTGGTGAATACTTCCTGCCCGGCGATCTCGAACGGCTGCGCGAGCTCCCGCTGCACCCGGTCCGCCACGCGCCCGGCGGAAGCCGCGTCGTCGAGTCCTTCGACCAGGAAAGCGAACTCGTCACCGCCGAGGCGCGCAACGGTATCTCCGGCGCGGCGGATCCGGTCCAACCTGCGCGCGATGGCGATCAGGAGCTGGTCCCCGGTGCGGTGTCCCATCGAGTCGTTCACCAGCTTGAAGCGGTCCAGATCGAGAAACAGTACCGCGAACCCGCCGCCCAGCCTTCCCCGCGCTCGCGCCTCGGCCTGGCCCAGCCGTTCCATGAACAGGGCGCGGTTGGGCAGCCCGGTGAGCGCGTCGTAGAACGCCGCGCGCCACAGCCTCTGCTCGGCACGGACGCGTTCGGTCACGTCGTTCGCGATCACCAGCCGCGCCGCGCGCCCGGCGAAATTCAGCGCGTGCGAGGTGATCTCCACGTCGATGGTATCGCCGCTGGCCTTGCGGTGTCGCAGGATGCTGGGCTGCGCCTTCTCCTCCGCGCCCGCCCCGAGCTCCTCCTCGGGGTCCAGGGGCTCTCCCTCGGGTCGCACTTGCGCGATGGTCATCGCCCCGAACTGGTCCCGCGTGTAGCCGTAATGATCGATGGCCGCCTGGTTCACCGCCAGGAAACCCAGCGTCTGCTGGTCGTAGACCCACATCGGGAGCGGACTTCGATCGAAGAGGAGGCGGTACCGGTCTTCGGATGCGCGCAACGCCTCGAGCGCGAGGACGCGCTCGCTAGAGTCGCGGTTCGGCGGATCTTCCAACGCTGGCTCCGGGCGGCAAGGTCCGGAGTAGAGCGCAGTGCCGTTCAGCGGCGCAACGTCGGAAAAGGTGCGCGGCTGGAACACCCGTAGAAAAAACCGCCTGCAGCGTCGGTGTCAGGCGACGACCTGCTCTTCCAGCGCAAGCACCGGGAGCAGGCTCTCTTGCAGGGCGTTCAGCTCGTCGGCGGCGCGTGGCTGCACCACTTCGCACGCCTCCTGCTCGGCGAGGAGCTTGCGCACCAGTTGCTGGTTGAGGGCGTGCCCCGACTTCACGGCGGTGAGCTGGCCGATGACGGGCATCCCGATAAGCGACAGGTCGCCGAGCGCGTCGAGGATCTTGTGGCGGACGAACTCGTCCGGAAAGCGCAGCCCCTCGGGGTTGAGGATGTTGAAGTCGTCCACCACCACCGCATTCTCGAGCGAGCCGCCGCGGGCGAGGCCCGCCTTGTGGAGGCTCTCCACGTCGCGCTTGAAGCCAAACGTCCGCGCCCGGGCGATGTCCTTCTGGAACGATCTCTCGTTGACCTCGAGCCGGAAGCTCTGATCGGTGATCAGCGGGTGGCGGAAGTCGATGGTGTAGTTGACCGTGAACTTCCCCCGGGCCGGCGAAAGACGGGCGAGCTTGTCGCCGTCGGTGACCGTCACGCTCTTACGCACCATCAGGAACCTGCGCGTCGCGCGCTGCTCGTGGATGCCGGCCTCCCGCACCAGCGCCACGAACGGCTCCGAGCTGCCGTCGGCGATGGGGACCTCCGGTCCCTCCACCTCGATCAGCGCGTTGTCGATGCCGCAGCCCGCGAGCGCGGCGAGCAAGTGCTCGACGGTGCCGACGCGAACGGAGCCCCGCCCCAGGGAAGTGTTCATGGTCGTATCGACCACGAATTCCGAGAGGGCCGGGATTTCCACGCCGTCGCGCACGAAGACGATGCCGCTGTCCACCGGCGCCGGCGCCAAGGTGACGCGCACGCTGGCGCCCGAGTGAAGACCGATGCCGGAAAGCCTGGCGCGCTGCTTGAACGTCCTCTGGCGGAACGGGTGGAGATCCATGCCTGGTGCGTCCCCTCCGGTTGGTTCGGCAGCAGCAACTGCGCACTTCAGCAACAAGCGTGCCCGGGTCCACCCGGCGCCACGAATCTAGTGACTCTGCGGGGATGAGCCGCAACGGCACCTGCCTGCAGGCCCGAGCGCTGTACAGTGCCTGCCACATTCATGACACGGATGTCGCGATTCGATGGCGGGCGCTTCCCTTACCGTCCCTTTTGCACTTTGGCAAGCGCTTCCCGGTACATGGCCTCGTCGATCGGTATTTTTTGCAACTCAGACCGCTTGGAAACGAGGTCGAGGGCCCGGTCGAGGATCTCTGCGAAGCGCTGGCAGTCGTCGCGCAAGCGCTGCATCCGGATCTGCGCGCTCTCTCCCCGGCGGTTCGCCCAACCCTCGAGCAGGTCGAGGAAGCGATCGAACAGCTCGCGATCGGAGTGGCGCAGCAGCTGGTAGCCGACGTCGCGGAACTCGGTCGCGTACCTGCGCAGCGGCTCCGCGGCATCGGGCGTGCCACCCGGCTCCTCCAGCGCGTGCGCCGTGTAGCGGCACATCTCGCGGAAGAGCCACAGGTCCTTGCGCAAGCGTTCGCTCTGATCGGTGCGCGCCGCATCATCCTCGAAGAGCGCGTAGTGTCCCATCGCCGGATCCAGGGCATTGGCGAGAATACCGACGCATTCCTTGGTGGCCTCGACCAGCTTGTCACGCTGGAAGTCGAGTTGGGCCCGATCCGTGAGCGGCTGGGCCAGGAGCGCCGGCACCGACGCGAGCACGTCGCGGATCTTCTGGGCAGCCGCCTTGCCGGCGGCAACCGGCGCTCCGGTCCCGCCGGCCAGGCGCGGGAGATCGGACTCCAGATATCCGACCAGCGCCTGCAGCTCGCTGCGGACCAACGCGAGGATCACCAGCACGCGCCGGGTATGCGGCACCGGAGGCGAGGGGACGTAGCGGAGCGAGCGCAAGGAGCGGAAGGAGGCGAGGAGCCCGAGCGCGTACGCCTTCCGCTTCTTCTCGTCGTCCAGGAGCCGCAGGCCTTCCAGCAGCAGCACGGACCCGATGCGGTCGTATTCGGCGCGGAACTCCAGCGCCGCCGGAGGGCAGAAGTAGCGCGAGACGAACAGCTCGTGCTGCAGGGCGCGTCCGACGTCGAGGAAGAGCGACTGCGGCGCTCCGTCGAGCCGCAGCAGGTGGTCGAGGATGCCCTGGTGCGCGACCAGTCCGGTGCGAAGCAGGAACAGCGATTCTTCCGGCGTGCGCTGCTCGCGCAGCTCGGCCCCGAGGCGCGACCGGGCACGGTCGTCGGCCAGCGATCCCTCCACGAAGTTGCGGAACAAAAGCGCCTGCTCCTGCCGCTGCTCGATCAGCTTGCGGGAGAGGTGCACCCCGCGATGGACGGCGTCGCGCGTCGCCTTCAGCTCCTCCTTCCAGTCCCTCTCCTGGGGCGGCTGGGCCTCGCCGAAGAGGTTGCGCAGGTTGAAGAACCGATCGATACCGCGCAGCAGCATCTCCAGCTCGAAGAGGATCTCCTCGCGGCCGCTGATCTCCAGGCTCCGGATCCAGCGCTCGCGCTCGGCCAGGTAGACGGCGCGCACCCGCTGGGAGTCGCGCATCAGCTCGAAGAAGAAGTCCTGCGCGAAGGAGCGCTTTTCCCCCACCGGCGCCATCAGAGCAGCGATCCCTGCAGGCCCGCAGGCACCTTCCTGCCCAGGTGCTCGAACGCGCGCTGGGTGGCGACGCGTCCGCGCGGCGTGCGCGCGAGGTAACCCTCCATCAAGAGGTACGGCTCGTAGACGTCTTCCAGCGTGTCCGACCGCTCTCCTGCGGCGGTGGCCAGCGTCTCCAGCCCCACCGGCCCCCCGCCGAACTTGTCGATCAGCGAGGTGAGGATCTTGCGGTCCATCGCGTCCAGGCCGGCCGCGTCCACTTCCATCCGCTGCAGCGCCCGATCCGCGACCGTCTTGTTGACCCGGCCGTCTCCTTCCACTTCCGCGAAGTCGCGCACGCGGCGGAGCAGCCGGTTGGCGATGCGCGGCGTTCCGCGCGCCCGGCGGGCGATCTCCCGCGCTCCTCCTTCGTCGAGAAGGACCGAGAGCTTCTGCGCCGAGCGCCGCACGATCTCTTGAAGATCGTCAGGCGGGTAGTACTCGAGCCGGCTGACGATTCCGAAACGGTCGCGCAACGGCCCGGTCAGCAGCCCCGTTCGCGTGGTCGCGCCGATCAGCGTGAAGCTCTTCAAGGGAAGCTTCAGCGCCCGGGCCCCCGCCCCGTCCCCGATCACGATGTCGAACGTGAAGCTCTCCATCGCCGGGTACAGGTTCTCCTCGATCGCGGGGTTCATCCGGTGGATCTCGTCGATGAAGAGAACGTCATTGTCGCCCAGATTCGTCAAGATTCCCGCCAGGTCGCCCTTCCGCTCCAGCGCCGGACCGGAAGTGACGTGGATCTGGGCCCCGAGCTCGTGCGCGATCACATGCGCCAGCGAGGTCTTGCCCAGCCCGGGCGGCCCGCAGAAGAGCACGTGGTCGAGCGGCTCCCGGCGCGCCGCCGCGGCCTTGACGAAGACCTTGAGGTTCTCGATCAGCGCCCGCTGTCCGACCACCTCGGCGAAATTGCGGGGACGCAGCGTCAGGTCGAACCGGGCGTCCTCGCCGGAGGCGGCGGAAGCGATCTGCCGATCATCGAGCGGGTCTTCACGCATCCGATTCCAAGGTACCACAGCGGGTCAGCGGAGGACGCGGCGCGCGCGCTGGCGTCCGCGCGGGTGCGCGGTGAGCGTGACGAAGCCCTCCGATTCGAGGAAGGGCACGGTTCCGGTGAAGGCTGCGGCATTGGTCGCGGGGGGACGCACAGGGTAGGCCTCGGCGATCCGCCCGCCCGCGGCCCGGATGCTCCGCAGGGCATGCCGGAGCAACGCTCTGGAGACACCCTGGCCGCGGAAACCCGCTTTGACGAAGAAGCAGGGGATGCTCCAGACCTGGGCCGGGTCATCGCAGGCCAGCGCCTTGGAGCGCTCCAGCTTGGGCAGATCGGATCGCGGGGCGTACGCGCACCAGCCGACCGGTTCCCCGTCGACGAACGCCAGCACCCCGCGGGAAGCGCCGGCTTTCACCAGCTCCCGCTGGCGCCGCTTCATGCGCGGGCCGTTCGCGATGCTGATGCGCTCGGAAGGCGCGAGCCGCCACCACATGCACCAGCAGCCGGCGCAGGCGCCGTTGGGGCCGAACAGCTTCTCCATCTCCGGCCACAGCTCCGGCGTCAGATCGCGGGTCTCGAGCTTCACGGCGCTCCAGCGATGAGGCGCAGCGCCTCCCGCAGCTGATCCTCGAGGGGCGCCGTGGCGCCCAGGTTCCGGCGCACCGTCTCCGCGGTTCGCTCAGCGGCCGCCGGCCGGTATCCGAGGTTCACCAGCGCCGAGAGCAGCACCTGGTCCGCGGCGGCAGCGATGGGAGGCTGGGACGGACGCGTGACCGCGAGCCCGCTGGCGCGGATGCGGTCCTTCAGCTCCAGCACGAGCCGCTCGGCCGTCTTCTTGCCGACGCCGGGGATCTTGGTCAGGCGGGCCAGCTCGCCGTGGAGAATGGCCGTGGCCAGCTCGGGCGCCGGCATCCCGGAGAGGATGTTGATGCCGAGCTTCGGACCCACGCCGGATACCGAGATCAACAGATGGAACAGCTCCTCTTCCTCCGGGCTCGCGAAACCGAAGAGTTGCAGGGCGTCGTCGCGGACGTGCGTGTAGCAGCGAAGCTGCGCGCGGCCGCCCTCCGCCGGAAGCCTGCTCATCGATTGCAGCGAGAGGTGCACCAGATACCCGACGCCTTGCACGTCGAGGATCACGACATCGCCGCGCTTCTCGACCACCACCCCCGACAGCCGCCCGATCACTTCGCGAATCTCCGCGCCAGCGCGGCGCGCCAGTCGCCCCGCCGCCGCGGCAAAGACGCTGCCGGATCCCGGGCGCGCAGCACGCCGCAGATGGCCGCGGCCAGTGCATCGCTCGCGTCGAGGCGTCCGTGGAGGGAGATCCCCAGGACCACGCCGACCATCCGACCCACCTGTTCCTTCTCCGCCCGCCCCGTCCCGGTCACGGCCTGCTTGATCATGCTGGGAGCGAAGCTGCGCACCCGCACTCCGGCCTGGGCCGCCGCGAGCAGCGCCACGCCACGCGCTTGCCCCAGCACCAGCGCGGACCTCGCGTTCCTCGCGTGGAAGACGTCCTCTACCGCCACCATCTCCGGCCGGTGGCGGAGCAGCTCGCGCGCGAGCCCCTCGTGCAGTGCGCAGAGGCGCTCCTCGATGGCGCCGGCCCCCGCGACCTCCAGGACGCCGTGGGCGAGGTGGCGGACGCAGGCCCCACCCGCGTCCTCGACGACGCCGAACCCGCAGTACCTCGAACCCGGATCGATCCCCAGGACTCTCACTCGACCCGCGACTCTATCGCGGCCATCTCCTCGTCGGAAATCTCGAAGTTGGCGTAGACGTGCTGCACGTCGTCGTTGTCCTCGAGGTTCTCGACCAGCCTGAGCACTTTCTCCGCCGTGTCGCCCTGGACCTGGACCGTGCTTCTCGGCAGGTACACGACGCGCGGAGCGCCGACGGGGAGCCTGGCCTCGAGCGCCTTGTGCACCTGGATCGCCGATCCGGGTTCGGTGCGGACCTCGAATCCGCCCTCGCCGTCACCGACCACGTCTTCCGCGCCCGCATCCAGCGCCAGCTCCATCACCTGGTCCTCACTGGCGCCCTTCTTCACCGGGACCACTCCCTTGCGCTCGAACTGGAAAGCGACCGCGCCGGACGCCGCCATGCTGCCGCCCCCCTTGGTGAAGATGGCGCGGACGTCCCCCGCCGTCCGGTTCTTGTTGTCGGTGAGGATCTCCAGGACGAACGCCACCCCGCCAGGCCCATAACCCTCGTAGGTGAGCTCGTCGTAGTTCACGCCCTCCAGCTCGCCGGTGCCCTTCTTGATGGCCCGGGTGATGTTGTCGGCGGGCATGTTCGCCTCGCGGGCGGCGAGGACGGCGGAGCGGAGCCTGGCGTTGTGGTCCGGGTCACCGCCCCCGGTGCGGGCCGCGACGGTGACTTCGCGAATGAGCTTGGTGAACAGGGCGCCCTTGCTGGCGCCCATCGCTTCCTTCTTGCGCTTGATCTTGGTCCACCGGTTATGGCCGGACATCGTGAGGCTCCCTCGACAGGGCGGCCGTCCGCTCTAGCATGTCAACCGGCGCCTTTCCAGAGCACATCCTGCTGGGAACGCGTCGGCGGCGAGGCGTCGGACATGCGCCCTCAAGGCGGCCGTCCCGGCGTGCCGCCCCGGATGCCGCAGCTCCATCCCGCCGCGGCGTCGGGCGGGATGGCCTCATCGCGCTGGACGCTGATTCCCGAGGCGCAGTGCGGAGCACTGAGGGGGAACTCGGCCAGCTCCACCGGCACCTGCCCTCGCGACACCAGCCGGAATGGCGGTGTGGCATCATCGGACAGCCCGCGGCCGAGCAGGCGCTGGGTCGATGCGCGCAAGACTGGGGTGACAACCGGAAGGGCCGGATAGAGCCCCGCGTCGAACGACGCGCCGACCGCAAGTGCGCGCGAACCCGGGACAAGCAGCAGGGGCAGCGGTGGCGGGGCCGCCAGCAAGGGCCGGACGGCGCCGTCCGGACCTTGGAGCGCGAGGGTTTCCAGATTAGCGGCTCCCGGGCCCAGGTTGAGCAGCTCGGCGTACTCGCCGTCCACGCCCGAGGCCATCACCTCCGAGATCATCATCCGCGGCAGCGCCGCTACCGTGCTGAACTTCTGCGGCGGCGTCCGGAGCGAGAAATTGAAATCGTCACGCGCCGCGAGCTGCAGCGTGTAGTCCCGCGCGGGCCTGAGCCCCTCGACGCGCACGAAGGCTGTGCAGATGAAGCTCTGGGGACCGCACGGAGGAGGAGCGCAGACGACGTCCGCGGCGGTGGCGACCACTGCGCCGGCCGCGTCCTGGATGGAGAGCTCCACATGCGCGGGCCAGTCGAGCACGAACTGCGCCGTCACCCCGGTGTCCCGGACCGAGAGCTGCGGCGTTCCGCCTTGCAGCGCGGGAGCGGCGCTGCGCGCGCAGGGCGCCGCTGTGAAGCCCTGGTCCGCGGCTGCCGACCCGTCGAGCGAGAGCGAATACCTGCCGCCCGCGACCAGCGGCGCGCTCAAGTGCAACTCGACCGGACCGTGCGCATCGGCCGAGGCGACCTCCTGCCCGCCTGGGCCGATCAGGGCCACGCGGCCGGCCTCGGCAAAGGCGCGGGCGATCGCGAGGTTCCAGGGCGTCTCTCCGCCCGCAGTCGGTGTGATCAGCTTCGCGCTGCGCGGCGGGGGAGGCACCTGATACCCGAACCGCGCTCCGTTTCCCGCCAGGCGGCGGCCGCGCTCGTCCTTCAAGCGTGGAGAGACCAGCAGGTAGTACCCGCCCGGCGGCAGCGCCTGCTCCGGGACGAGCGTGACGGACTTCCGATCCGATGCGATCTGCGCCGCCGCGGCGACCAGCAGGGTCCGTTCATGGGCCGAGAGCGGCGCGTGCTCGATCGCCGCCGCAGCCCGCTCCACGTCGGCTTCGGGGACCAGTGCCACCGTCTCGCTGCGCCCCGAGGCGGCCAACAGCTGACCTTCGTCCATGGCCTCCGAGAAGTGCACGGCGAATCGCGCGTTCCCCGGCACCGTGCCGGGCTGCGGCTCGACGTCGGCTACCGTGGGTTGCGAAGCTCCCGCATCGGTTGTCTCGCCGGGCGCGGAGACCTGCGCACAGCAGGCCAGGACCGCGGGCAACGATGCACCGACTCGCGACCAGCTCATTTCCCCTCCCGTGCGCAAGCGGCCTCCTCGCGCGCGGCCGCGTCGCGAAACAGCCCTCCAGTGAGCGCGACCAGGCCCGCGGTAGCGCGCAAGAGCGCGAAGCAGGACTCCCGCGTCCGCGCCGCAATCCACAGCGCCTGCGCCTGCCGCCGTTCGATCCAGAGCTGGGCGGCCCGATCCGCCGCGTCTCGCCGGACGCGGGCCAATTGGATGTGCGCGAGCGCGAGCTGCGTCTCCTCCCGCGCGAAGATCACCTGGGAGAGATCCCAGGTGAGGGTGAGCATCCAGGCGTGGCCGACCGCGACGTTCTGCTCGTGCAGCGGCGCCAGGCGGTACTCGCCGTTCCGGGTCCTCTCGTCATCGCGGGCCGTCGCCTGTCCGCGAAGCTGGGGCGCCCAATGCGCGGCCCGGGCCCGCGCTACGCGCGATGCGTCCTGCGCCGACGACCCACCGGCCGTTCTTGCGGCCGCCTCCTGAGTCTCCAGGAGGCCGGGTTCCGGATCGGCCGCTGGCATGGCAAGGAGCCACACTCCCAGTGTGAGTGCCGGCGGCACGTCCCCTCCCTGGGTCCGGAAGTGGACCTTCCGCAGGCCCTTTGCAGGCGCCGTGCCGTCCCGCCGAGGCCCGATTCGCCCGCTCTTCCCAGTTTCGCGGCCGATCGGGCATGCCCAGATTGGGGCGCTCGGGGTGCCAAACCGAGACCCCCTACTCCGGAGCATCCGGCGCGTGCTTGAACTTCGGCCTGCACAGAGTGAGCCGTCCTGGTCTGCCTGGCTGCGGCGTCCGGCGCCGAGCGCCCGTTCGACCACGTTCCAGACGCGCGTGCAGCAGGCGCGCACCGGAACCCCCCTCGGGTTTCTCCGGGACGGAGCCCGACTCGTCCGCGGGTCGTTCCACAAGGCCCTGCAGCTCCGCGCTCTCCGTTTCCTCTCCGGCATCTTCTCGCTGCAGCGCCGCATCGAGAGCGCATTCCTCGCCTCCGGCGCCGCCACGCAGCTCGCCGACGCGGCGCTGGCCGGCGAAAACACGCACGAGCTTGCCGGAAGGATCGCCAGGCTCGCGCGGCGGCTGTCTGGCGCGGCTGGAGTGGCGGTCCACCTGCGCACGGCCGCGGGCCTGCAGATGCTGGGCGCCGATGGCGAGCCTTGCTCGCAGGAGCTTGCTGCCCTGGGCGTCGAGACCGGACGGGTGGAGTGGGGCAAAGACTCCGCGGCCGTGCCGCTCTGCCTCCAGGAGCACCTGGTCGGGACCCTCTCTCTCCAGTTCCGTGGCGGAGTTCGCGACCTGCGTCCGCTGCGGCCGTTGCTGACCCGCGCCGCCGCGGTGCTGGCGGCGGCCGAGCGCGAATCGCGCAAGGATCGTTTCCTCTCTCTTGCCGCGCACGAGCTGAAGACGCCGCTCACCAGTATCAAGGGCTTCTCCTACTCGCTGGCCCGCCGACTCGAGAAAGGCGAGCCCAGCGATCCCCGGCACGTGCAGGTGCTCGAACGCCAGGCGGAGCGGCTTCACGCGCTGCTCGAGGAGATGCTCGAGGTTTCGCGCATCGAGACCGGCCGCTTCGTCCTCCACCAGGAGCCTTGCGAGGTGGTCGAGCTGGTGGAGGCGGCCCGCCGTTCGCTGCGCCGCCTGGGAGCGGATGCGGACGTCGAAGCGCACGTCGAGCCCTCGCTGCCGCTGCTTGCCGACCGCGAGCGGATCGAGCGGGCGCTGACGGCGATGGTGCTGCGCGCGCGCGGGCTCGGCCCGGTGCGCATCGATGCCGGCCGCGAGGGAGTGACGGCCGAGGTGCGCGTCCACTGGACCGGCGACCCGCTTGCCGATCCGCAGGACGCGCTGGGGCCGCACTGGGAGCTGCCACAGCAGCAGCGGCAGGGGCTGGGGATGGCCTTGCTGATCGCGCTCAAAGCCGCGGAGCTGCACGGCGGCTCCCTCCAGGCGGAGACCCACGCGTTCGTGCTCCATCTGCCGCTCCGGGCCCGGCTTGCGGGGCGGGGCGGAACCACGGAAGGGCGCGTGCTGGTGGTCGACGACGACGAGCCGATCGCGCGGATGATGGCGGAGTTCCTCGCCGAGCACGGCTTCGAGGCGGACTGGGCTGGCGGCGGCCGCGCGGCGCTGGCGAAGATCAACGCCGAGCCGCCCGACGCCATCGTGCTGGACCTGCGCATGCCTGACATGGACGGCCGCGCGCTGCTTGCGGCCGTACGCGCTTCAGGGCTGGCGCCGCGAGTCGTCCTCTTCTCCGCGGACCGGGAAGTTGCCGCTGCGGCGCAGGAGCTGGCTTGCGAGGCGTTCGTGGAGAAACCGTTCGCACCGGAGTCGCTGCTGGCGGCGGTCCGCCGCGCGCTTGCGCCACCGCTTTCGCCATCGAAATAGGCGATTTTCGCCGCTAGCCCCAGCCGCCCGCCGAAGGCCGATCAGGAGCTACGCGTTTCTCTACCGGCAGTCCCTCGACTCGAGCTCCGCCACACGCTTCTTGAGCTGCTGGATCTCCTGAGCCTGCGTCTCGTACGCGTCGCGGTAGTGCCGCGTCTTCGCCTGCTCTTCGCGCAAGACCGCGTCGCCGTGGCTGCAGGCCGTGCCGAGCACCAGCGCCACGACCGCGAGCTTCATTGCACGCGCCTCAGCCGCTCGAGCATCTCCGGGGGCGGGAGGAAGCCGGTGACGCGCGCCGGCCCGTCGCCAGGAACCGCGCACTCCGGCGGCTCGTCGCGACAGGCCAGCATCAACACCGTGGGGAGGCCCGGCACGTTGTACTTCCGGTAGAGCTCGTCGGTCTGGTCCGTCTCCTCGGTCCCATCGATCTTCAGCGGCACGAACCGGTCGGCCACTTCCTTCGCCACCACGGGGTCCGTCCAGGTGTGCAGATCGAGCTCCTTGCAGGCCGCGCACCATTCGGCGGAGAAGTCGATCAGGAGCGGCTTGCCCGTGGCGCGGGACTGCTGCACCGCCGCCTTTTCGTCGCGGACCCAGGCGATCTGGAACGACTTCTCGCTCCGCGGCTCCCCCGCCCAGCCGAACCGCAGGCCGAGGCCGGCGACGAGCAGACCCAGGGCGACGAGCTTCATCGCCTTCTCGCGCCGGTCGCCGTGAAACGACAAACTGAGCGCGCCCAGGGCGACCCCCACGAACGCGAGCACGCCCGTGGCGATGCCGACCGCGCGCGCGGAGAGCGGCAGGGGACCGGCGCGCGGGATGAACGGCAGCACCAGGGAGACAGCCGCGGCTAGCAGCGCAACGCCGAGCACGCTCTTCACGGTCTCCATCCAGGCGCCGGAGCGCGGCAACCGCAGCGAAGTCGCTCCCAGCACGAAGAAGAGCAGACCCATGCCGATGGCGTACGTGAACAGCATCCAGAACCCGAGCACCGGGCTGCGCTGCGTCGCCACATAGGCGAGCACGCCCGCCAGCACGGGGCCCGTGCAAGGGGCAGCGATGATGCCGGCGACCAGCCCCATCCCGAAGGCGCCGGCATGGCCGGTCCCCTTCACGCCCGAGAGCTTCTGCTGGAGGCCCGAAGGCAGCGCGATCTCGAAAGCGCCGAACATGCTGGCCGCCAGGGCCACCAGGAACACGGCCAGCAGGACCACGACCGCCGGCGACGAGAGCGCCGTGCCGAACGCCTTTCCGGAGAGCGCCGCGAACACTCCGAGGGCCGAGTACATCGCCGCGATCCCAGCGACGTAAGTGGCTGAAAGAGCTACGGAACGAGAGCGGTGCTGAGCCTGCCCGGCGCCGAAGATGCCCACTGTGATCGGGATGAGCGGGTAGACGCACGGAGTGAGGCTGGTGAGCACCCCGCCCAGAAAGAGCACGGCAAACGTGCCCACCGACACGCCAGCCGCCAGGCCAAGCTTTCCGGAGAGGTCGGCACCCGGTCCGACGCTCTGCGTCAAAAGCGCTGGCAGGAGGGGCAATGCGACACCGACCGCCAAGGCGAGGAGCAGTCGGGGAAACCACTTTTTCATCGGCGCCATCCTAACCGCGTCAGCCTTGACCCGCAGCGGGCGGGGTTATAATAGACCAGTCCAGTCCACATTAGGAACCACATGCCGATCAAGCTCCCCATCTACATGGACAACAACGCCACCACCCCCCTCGATCCGAGGGTGCTGGAGGCGATGATGCCGTATCTCACGACCGAATTCGGCAATGCCGCCTCGCGCAGCCATCCCTTCGGCTGGAAGGCCGAAGAGGCCGTGGACCGGGCGCGCGAGCAGATCGCGTCGATGATCGGCGGCAACGAGAAGGAGATCGTCTTCACCTCGGGCGCGACCGAGAGCATCAACCTGGCGCTCAAGGGCGCCGCCGAGTTCTACAAGGAAAAGGGCAATCATCTCATCACGGTCCGAACCGAGCACAAGGCGACGCTCGACACCATGAAGCGGCTCGAGCGCCAGGGGTTCGACGTCACATACCTCCCGACCGACAAGGACGGCCGCATCAGCGCGAAGCAGCTGCGCGAGGCCATCAGCGAAAAGACCATCCTGGTCTCGGTGATGCTGGCGAACAACGAGATTGGGACCGTCCAGCCCATCGCGGAACTTGGCGAGGTTACGCGCGAGAAGGGCGTCCTCTTTCACGTCGACGCGGTCCAGGGCGTGGGCAAGGTGCCCTTCGACGTCGAGAAGATGAAGGTCGACCTTGCCTCGCTGTCGGGGCACAAGATCTACGGCCCGAAGGGCATCGGCGCTCTCTGGGTCCGGCGGAAGCCGCGCGTCCGCATCGCCCCGATCATCGACGGCGGCGGCCATGAGCGCGGCATGCGCAGCGGCACCCTGAACGTCCCCGGCATCGTCGGCTTCGGGAAGGCTGCGGAGCTCGCGCAGCAGCTCATGCCCGAGGAGACCAAGCGGACGTATCAGCTGCGGAAGCGGCTGCAAGACTACCTGTTCAGCCACCTCGATCACCTGGAGCTGAACGGGCACCCCACCGAGCGCCTGCCGGGCAACCTGAACACCAGCTTCGCTTACGTGGAGGGCGAGGCCCTGATGATGGCGATCAAGAACGTCGCCGTGTCCTCGGGGTCTGCCTGCACGAGCGCCAGCCTGGAACCCAGCTACGTGCTGCGCGCGTGCGGCGTCTCCGAGGATCTGGCGCACACTTCCATCCGCTTCGGCATCGGAAGGTTCAACACCGAAGAGGAAGTGGACTACGTGGGCAAGTACGTGGTCGACCAGGTCCGGCGGCTGCGCGAGATGAGCCCGCTCTACGAAATGGCGAAGGAAGGGATCGACCTCTCGAAGATCGAGTGGGCCGCTCATTAGCCCCGGCCGCCAAAGGCGGCTCAGGGGCTACGCTTTAGACTCAGACTGGAGAAGACCGATGGCATACGGCGACAAGGTCCTGGATCACTACGAGAACCCGCGGAACGTCGGGACGCTGGACAAGAGCGACCCGAACGTGGGTACCGGCCTGGTCGGCGCGCCGGCCTGCGGCGACGTCATGCGTCTTCAAGTCAAGATCAGCGACGACGGCAAGATCGAGGACGCCAAGTTCAAGACGTTCGGCTGCGGGTCCGCCATCGCCTCGTCCTCGCTGGTGACGGAGTGGGTGAAGGGCAAGTCGGTCGACGAGGCGCTCACCATCAAGAACACGCACATCGCCAAGGAGCTGGCGCTGCCGCCGGTGAAGATCCACTGCTCGGTGCTGGCAGAGGACGCCATCAAGGCCGCCATCGCCGACTGGAAGAAGAAGAAGGGGCTCGCCCCCCAGGCGGAGCACAAGCCCGAGGAGCAGAGGGTCGATGGCTGAGCCGCGCATCCACGTCACGCCCAGCGCCGCGCAGCAGATCAAGGCGCAGCTCGCCCGCCGCCCGCAGACGAAGCCGCAGAGCGGCGTTCGGTTGGGCGTGAAGGGTGGCGGCTGCTCGGGGATGAGCTACGTGATCGAGTACTGCGATCAGCCGCGGCCGAAGGACCAGGTCTTCGAGGTCGACGGCGCCAGGGTCTACGTGGACCCCAAGAGTCTCGTCTACCTGAACGGCACGACGTTCGACTTCGTGGATACTTTTCAGCAGAAGGGCTTCAAGTTCGTGAACCCGCAGGTCAAGAGCGAGTGCGGGTGCGGCGAGTCCTTCTCGGTCTGAGCTTTCGATGAGCGATCGCACATGCTGGAGCTGCGGCGGCGGGGTCGCAGCGAGGGATGCCCTTTGCCCTTCCTGCGCGAAGGTGCAGCCGCCGGTCCCGGCGGGCGCCAGCCTCGACAAGTTCGCCCTGCTCGGGCTCGAGCCGTCGTTCGACGAGCAGCAGGGCCTGGACGACCAATTCCGCGCGCTCTCCCGCAAGCTCCACCCCGACCGGTTCGCCCGCGCCACCCCGAGGGAACGGCGCTACTCCCTCGAGCAGACCACGCTGCTGAACGACGCCTACAAGACGGTCAAGGATCCGGTCCGGCGCGCCGAGCATCTGCTGGCGCTGCGCGGGATCAAGGTCGAGCCCAAGATGTCGCCCGAGTTTCTCGAGCAGACCCTGGAAGACCGCGAAAGGCTGCTCGAGGCGAAGATGTCCGGGGCACCGCTGGACCCGCTGGCCAAAGGCGTGCGCGAGCAGCGCGACCGGACGCTCAGCCAGGTCCGCGAGCTGGTGGAGAACGGCGGCGATCTCGCCCAGGCCGCCGAGCTGCTGGCGCGCATGCGCTATTACGCGCGCTACCTCGACGAGGTCGAGGGACGCTCGGTGGAGCTCTGATGCCCGCCCTCCTCCAGATCAGCGAGCCGGGCGAAAGCCGCGCGAAGGAAGCCTGCACCACCGGCGCGGTCGGCATCGATCTCGGCACCACGAACTCGCTGATCGCCATCGTCCTCGGCGACGGGAAACCACACGCCCTCGCCGTCGACGAAGGCAGCACGCTGCTCCCCTCGGTGGTGCACTACGGCGAAGGCGGGGGACCGGGATCGGTGGTGGTCGGCCAGGCCGCGCGCAGGTTGGCCGCGGAGTTCCCCCGCGACACCATCGTCTCCGTGAAGCGCTTCATGGGCCGCTCCTCGGCGGACCCGGAGACGCGGCGGCTGAGCCCGTACCGGTTCGCGGAAGGCGAGTCGGGCGTGGTGCGCTTCGTGGTGGACGGCGCGCGCGTGGTCAACCCGGTGGAGGTGTCGGCCGAGGTCCTGCGCGCGCTGCGCACGCGGGCCGAGGACCGTCTCGGCATCAAGGTGAACCAGGCGGTGATCACCGTGCCCGCGTACTTCGACGACGCGCAGCGGCAGGCCACCAAGGAGGCCGGGCGGCTCGCCGGCCTGGAAGTTCTGCGCCTGCTCAACGAGCCCACCGCGGCAGCGCTGGCGTACGGCCTCGACAAGCGATCGGAGGGGACGTTCGCGGTCTACGATCTGGGAGGCGGCACCTTCGACATCTCCATCCTGCAGCTGCAGCGGGGCGTCTTCGAGGTGAAGGCGGTGGGCGGCGACTCCGCGCTGGGCGGTGACGACTTCGACCGCGCGCTGGCGGAGATGCTCCTCGAAGGACAGGAGCGCACCCCGCGCAAGGTGCGCGAGGCGATCGATGCCGCCAAACGCGCCAAGGAAGAGCTGACGCGCGTCGAGGTCACCGAGGCGCTGGGAAAGCGCGTCACGCGCGCGCAGCTCGAGGCGGCCATCGGGCCGCTGATCGAAAAGACCGGAGGTCCGTCCCGCCGGGCGTTGCGCGATGCCGGCGTGCCCGACGGCAAGGGGCTCGATGGCGTGATCCTGGTGGGCGGGTCGACCCGGGTCCCCGCCGTGCGGCGCTACGTCCGCGAGCTGTTCGGGATGGAGCCGCTCGCCGACATCGACCCCGACGAGGTCGTCGCCCTGGGAGCGGCGGTGCAGGCGGATCTGCTCACCAGCGAGAGCCCGCAGCACGACGTGCTCTTGCTCGACGTGGCGCCGCTCTCGCTCGGGCTGGAGACGATGGGCGGCCTGGTGGAGAAGCTGATCCTGCGCAACACCACCATTCCGGCGCGCGCCACGCAGGAGTTCACCACCTTCGCCGACGGCCAGACCGGGATGGACATCCACGTCCTGCAGGGCGAGCGCGAGCTGGTGCAGGACAACCGGTCGCTGGCCAAGTTCACGCTCTCCGGCATCCCTCCTCTTCCCGCCGGCCTGGCGCGCGTCGCCGTCACCTTCCAGGTGGACGCGGACGGCATCCTCTCCGTCACCGCGCGCGAGCAGCTCACCGGCGTCTCGCAAACCATCACCGTGAAGCCGTCGCACGGGCTCACCGACGAGGAGATCGAGCGGATGCTCCTCGCCTCCATCGAACACGCGGAAGAGGACGTGCAGGCGCGGCTGCTGATCGACAACCGGGTCGAGGCGCAGCGGATCCTCAAGGCCGCCGAGAAGCAGCTCGACTCGAACGGCGACTTGCTCTCTGCCGACGAGCGGCGGCAGATCGAGGCGCAGATGGCCGTGGTCCGGACCGCCGCGCAGGGCACCGACCACACCGTCATCCACGGCGAGATCGAGAAGCTCGATCGGGTGAGCGCGGACTTCGCCAAGCGGGTGATGGATCGCGGGATCGAGCGCGCGCTCAAGGGTCACTCGGTCGGCGAGTTCGACCAGGGCGAGCTCTCGCCGCACGCGAAAAAGGCGTACGAAGCGTTGCGGGAGGACTGAAGCATGCCCCGCGTCACCATCTACGATCCGCGCGGCGCGAAGGAAGCGGAAGGCGAAGTGCCGGCGGGAGTCAACCTGCTGCAGGCCTCCCAGCAACTGGGCGCGAAGCACGGCTCCGCCTGCGGCGGCGTGTGCGCCTGCTCCACCTGCCACTGCTGGGTGAAGAAGGGATTCGAGTCGCTGGAGGAGATGGGCGACTGCGAAGCGGACATCCTCGACCGGGCCTACGACGTGAAGCCGTACTCCCGCCTGGGCTGCCAGGCGGTGCTCGACGGGAAGGACGTCGAGTACCAGATCACCGAGGAATCCGAAAAGACGTGGTACGACGAGCACCCGAAGGAGCGTCACGAGGCGGAGGCCAAAGGCCTGTGGCCCCCGAAATGACCGCTCTCCACCCGCTGGACCGACCATGCCCCAGAAGCTGACCTGGCACGACGTGCAGGACATCGGCATCGCGCTGCACGAGAAGTTCCCGGACACCGACCCGCTCTCGGTACGCTTCACCGATCTGCACCGCTGGGTGCGCGAGCTGCCGGGCTTCTCCGACGACCCGAACAAGTCGAACGAGAAGATCCTGGAAGCGATCCAGATGGCCTGGCTCGACGAGCGCGACGATTGAAACCGGCCGCCGCCTGGAAGGCCCTGAAGAAGTACGCCTCGGGCAAACCCGGCGCCTGGGAGGACCACCCCTGGGGCGAGACGGTCTACAAGATCGGCAAGAAGGTTTTCGTCTTTCTCGGCCACCAGGACTACGGCTACGGGATGTCGTGCAAGCTGCCCGATTCCGGCGAGGCGGCGATCACGATGTTTTCCTGGGCCGAGCCCACCGGGTACGGACTCGGCAAGTCGGGCTGGGTGAGCGCAAGGTTCGAGCCGAAGGACGACGTGCCCGTCGATCTGCTCAAGCAGTGGATCGATGAGAGCTACGCCGCCGTGGCCCCCAAGCGCGCGTCATCCGTAACCGCCAAACGCTCGCAGCGGGGCCGCTCGCGTGGCGCATAGCCCGGGACGAGTTGGCCGAAAGGCAGCTCAGGCGAGCGGGCCGACCAGGAGCACGTCGACCTCCGCGCCGTCCTCGATCCGGCCCTCTCCCGGCGGTACCACCGCCACCGCGTTCGCGCCTGACCAGGAAGCGATCTGCATGCTGCTCTGCTGACCTCCTGGCGAGAAGATCAGGTGTGAGCCTTCCGCGGTGACCGAACCCCGGGGAAAGAAGGTGAGCCCCTCGACCGGCGAGAGCGTGCCGCGCAAACGCGCCCGCGCCCGAGGACGAGCGGGCTTCGGGTCGCCCGACAGCAGGCGGATGGCGAGCCGGACGAACAGCTCGAAGCCGAGCGTCGCCGCGGCGGGGTTTCCCGGCAGCCCGAAGACGATCCGCGCGCCGGACGCAGTTCCGAAGAGCACCGGCTTGCCCGGCCGGATCGCGACGGTATGGAAGATCAGCTCCCCGCCCAGCCGCTCGAGCGCGTCCTGCGCGTGATCGTGGTCGCCGACGGACGCGCCGCCGGTGGTAAGCAGGATGTCGGCGGGAGCGTCGCGGAGCCGCTCCGCGATGCGGTCCACCGAATCGGGTGCGACCCCGAGGCGCAAGACGTCTGCGCCGGCATCGCGGGCGAGAGCGGCCAGGGTCAGGCTATTCGTCTCGACGATCTTTCCCGGCCCGGGTTCCTCGCCGACGGGCACGAGCTCGCTGCCGGTGCAGAGCAGCGCGATCCGTGGACGCCGGTGCGCGCGCACGGAGCCGACGCCGCAAGCGGCCGCGAGCGCGAGGTCGGCCGCGTCGAGCACGCGGCCTGGCGGCAGCGCTTCCGCGCCGGCCGTGAGCTCTTCGCCGCGCCGCCGGATATGCTGTCCGGCCTCCGGCGGTCGCTGCACGCGCACGGTTGCGCCTTCGCGGACTGCATGCTCCTGCATGACAACGCAGTCGGCAGCGGGGGGCAGCGGAGCGCCCGTGAAGATGCGCGCGGACTCTCCCTTCGAGAGCGGCCGGGACCAGGGCGGATCGCCCGCGGCGATCTCTCCAGCGACGCGCAACGGTCCGCCCGCTTCGCTCGCCCGAAGCGCATAGCCGTCCATCATCGAGATGTCGGTCGCGGGCTGGTCGCGCCGGGCGCGGACTGCTTCAGCGAGGACGCGGCCGTACGCCTCGGCGAGAGGGACCTCTTCGGCCGGAAGCGGCCGCGCGCGGTCCCGGATCGCAGCGAGCGCCTCTTCCAGGGAAGTCATCATCCGCTGGGTACCCGCAAGAAACAGAAAAGCCCCGGCCGGTGGGCCGAGGCTCCGCTGTCCAGTAGCGGGCGCAGACCGCTGCGCTCAGGGGTCCGCCGCCGGGGCGTCGGTGGTGCCGAAGAGAGGACTCGAACCTCCACGGGGTTGCCCCCACCAGACCCTGAATCTGGCGTGTCTGCCAATTCCACCACTTCGGCGCGACGCCAGAAAAGCCGTGGCGATCTAACGGACTGCACGATTCAAGTCAAGGAGGCGCCCTGCAATGATGCACCGCATGGACAAGGCCCCCCCTCCTGTGGTCGCATGTCCCACCTGGGTGGGAGGAGCGTGAAGAGGCGAGGGATCATGGCCGGGCGGCGCGTCCTCATCGTGGACGACGAAGAGGGATTCCGCGACGGAGTCGCGGACCTGCTCGGCATGGAGGGATACGACGTGTCCGTGGCGCGGGACGCGGTCGAGGCGGTTCGCGTGCTTCCCGTGTTCCGGCCGGAAGTCATCCTGCTCGACCTTCGCATGCCCCATCTCGACGGCGAAGCATTCCTGCGCGGCATGACGGGGCTGCCGGCCAGCAGCCGCGTCCCCGTCGTGCTCATCTCCGCGAAAGAAGATCTCGCGCAGGTTGCTTCTCGCACCGGAGCGGCCGGGTACCTGAGCAAGCCCTTCGAAGCGCCGCAGCTTCTCTCGCTGCTGGAGAAGGTGCTGCCGTAGCGCCTGGTGTCTGAGGCTCAAGCGTGGACCCTGAGCCACCTTTCGGTGGCGGGGGCTAATCCCAATGCCGCTCAGTCAAGCGATTGACGTGGTCGTCGTCGTTGACGTTGTCGTGTGCGTGGACGGCGACGGCGACGGCGACGTGGCGGTGGACGACCGGGC